>LWDU01040825.1_pt1 | contig 70794 bp, 50 predicted proteins | sample 727161 | NCBI WGS metagenome assembly LWDU01 (sample SAMN04566230, study PRJNA314399) | hydrothermal vent metagenome | isolation source: deep sea hydrothermal plume seawater | place: Mexico: Gulf of California, Guaymas Basin | collected 2004-07-11 | reverse complement strand
AGCCAGAGCCAGAGCCGGAGCCAGAGCCGGAGCCAGAGCCGGAGCCAGAGCCAGAGCCGGAGCCAGAGCCAGAGCCGGAGCCAGAGCCGGAACCGGAGACTCTTGAGGAGTACGTGCCCTCGAGCAAGTCCAAGAAATCCGGGCCCAGCATGATGGAGAAGTTGCGTGCCCAGCGTGCAGCCGAGGCTGACGCGGACGCCGCTCCTCGCAAGGTTCCCTCGCGCAAGCCAGCCAAGACCAAGGGCAAGGCTCCCGCCGAGACCTCAAGTGAAGAGGCCAAGCCCACGCGGGGCAAGAGAAAATCTGGTTCGAGCACAGGCCCGAAAACTCGCGCTGCTGCGCGCCGGGCCAAGGGCAAGTCCTCGCGCTCCTCCGCCTCGGACTCGCGCCGCTCGGGAACAGACGAGGACAAGGATCAGGGCACGGGCGGCGGAACCTCTGGCCGCTGGCAACCCAAGAAGAAGAAGAGCCCCCTGCCCTTTGTCGGCAGCCTCGTTGGGGCCGTGATCGTCGCGGTCCTCATCTGGAAGTTCGTGCTCAACGAGACGCCGGTCGAGGAGACTCCCATCGACACCACGGTGGCAGAAGCGGGCGCTGCGGAGGCGAACGAGCCCATCGTGGAAGTGCCCACGGTCCAAGAACCCGAAGAGGTTGTGGATACACCAGCCGAGGAACCGGCGGAAGAGGTTACAGAACCCGCCAAGCCCGTGAACCGCTACGACCCAACCTCGGTGGACCTGAGCGCCCTTGAGGCGTTCGATGCACAGGAAGGAACGACGCCCGCAGAATGGACCGACATCCAACAGTTGACGGCTCTGGCCATCGACCCGGATGCTGGGGCGGCAGGTGCACGCGCCGTCAAGAAGTTGGTTGAGGACTACGGTCCGAAGGCCTTTGGTTCGATCGTCAACAGAATGACGACCATCGACTATGGCACCGAGCAAGGTTTCAGGGACGGCGATGTGTTGCAACGTGCCCTGATGGACATTTCCAACGGGAAAAATGCAGGCTGGGCTTACAGCATTTCGGATAAAGACCATGTGTTCAACAAGAAGGTAGTCAGGCTTCTCCACAAGGTCTGGGCTCGCGCACGCACGGACGAAGCCTACTGGCTGAATTACTCCAAGCAGGACGGGGCGGCCGAAGAGAAAGCGGAGGCAGCGGACTTGGGCGACGACGACCTGGACGCGTTGGACGAGCTCGACTTCTAGGGGCAAAAAGGAGCAAAGAGCATCCCCTCAAGCCCGGGCTTGGGCGACGGGACCCCGGCTCACTCAAGGGGTGCGCCAGTCCCTCCTCCGGCCTATCTCCTCATTCTCCCGGCCGCGCGGGCCGGGACATGGGCTCGCCCTCAACCCCAGCCACGCCTCCGTGTCGCGGGTCGCTGATCGCGGACACACTCCCATCCGGCAGCACGTGGATCGCCTGCACGGAGCCGAACCCCCAGCTCTTGGCCCACTCCACCTCCTGGCCGTGCTCGCTCACCACACCCTCTACGAGCTGTGCATCCCACCCGGGCTCGAGGCGGGTCTTGGCGGGTACCCACTGCTGGTGAATCCGCGGAGCGCTAACCGCCTCCTCAAGGGACTGGCCGTAGCCCAGCACGCGCAGGATCACCTGGGCCACGGAGGTGATGATCCGCGGCCCCCCCGGGGCTCCGATGACCAGGGTCACATGGCCCGCGCCATTGCGCACCACGGTCGGACTCATGGACGACAGGGGTCGCTTGCCCGGCATGAGCTGATTGGCCCGTCCGCCCACCAGACCAAACATGTTCGGTGTTCCGGGCTTGATGGAGAAGTCATCGAGCTCGTTGTTCAGCAGGAAGCCAGCCTCCGGAACGAGGATGCCGCTTCCGAAGGACGCGTTGAGGGTAGTTGTCAGGCTGACCGCGTTCCCCCCGCGGTCCACCACCGACAGGTGGGTCGTCTCGGCACTCTCCTCCCACGCGACCGCGAGAGGTTGCACGTCCGGCCTGGCCCGCTCTCCGATGGACACCCGGCGCTCGGCAATCCATGCAGGAGACAGCAACCCTTCGACAGGCACGGAATGGAAATCCGGATCCCCCAGGTGCTGGGCGCGATCGGCGAATGCGCAGCGCATCGCTTCGATCCACCAGTGCAGGGCGCGGGAGGTGAGATGGACGTGGCCTTCGTGATCGGAGGTCTGCTCAGCACCCAGGGGGAAGCCCTCCAGAATCCCGAGCACCTGCAAGATCGCCAGGCCACCGGAGCTGGGCGGGCCCATGCCTATCACCTGGTGGCCTCGGAACCAGCCGACCAGCGGCTCGCGCTCCTTCACCTCGTAGGCCATCAGATCCTGGGGCGTCATGCCCTGGCCCTGGGTGACGCCGTTCATGCGCCGGTCGGCGGCCGCCAGGGCGTTCAGCATCGCCGTCCCCACCCGACCTTGATAAAAGACCTGCGGTCCACCCCGTGCCAGCTCCTCCAGCGTGAGCTTCAGGTTGGGCTGGCGAAGAAGCTCGCCGGCGAGCAGGGGCTCTCCGCCCGGAAAGAACAGGCGACTAGCAGCGGGGTCGCGAGTAAGGCGCCCCTTGCGCTCCCATTGACCGCGCAGAGACCGGGCCAGCCAAGGGTCCACCCGGAAGCCCTCTCCGGCCAGGCGAATCGCAGGAGCCAGTAGATCTTTGAATGTGAAACGGCCCGATCCAAAACGGCGGTGCAGCTCAAACAGCCCAGCGGGTGAGCCCGGGATGCCCACGGCCAGGGGCGTGCCCAGTGAGCGCTCTTTCACGACCTCACCCGCTTCGTCCAGGTAGAGGCGCGCCTCGTATCCTGCAGGCGCCTGCTCCCGAAAGTCGAGAGAGGTGGCCTCGCCTTCCGTCGGCACCCACAGCGCAAAGCCGCCGCCGCCGAGGTTGCCCGCCTGAGGCAGGACCACGGCCAGAGTCAGAGCCGTTGCCACGGCCGCATCAGCCGCATTGCCCCCGCGCTCCAAGAAGTGCAAGCCCACGGCCGTGGCAAGGGGGTGCTCACTGACCACGGCACCATGCTTGAGTGGGCGAATGGAAGACAGCTGCGCAAGCGGATCGGGGGTCCTACAAGACGCAACCCACAGCAGCCCGATCGCCCACAGCTTGCCTGACTCCCACCTGAAACAACGGGAGCCGCAAGGAGCAGCCTCAGGCACCAGGCTTCTCACCATCTGCGGCCATCTCTTCCACCTTGACGCCCCTCTCCGCCAGATAGGCCACGGCTTTCTCAATCTGCTCCGGATCGCCTTCGATCTCGATGGCCACCAAAGCCACGGCGTCGTCGATGGAGGCAGCGCGAATATTGGGAACGACGCCGAACTTCTCACCCAGGGTATGACTGATGATGGGTTCGGAGATGTGCTCTTGGGGAAAGGTGCAGAAGAACTTGCGGGGGCTCATGTCAAAGAGGGAGGGGGCAGGCTCGCCACGTAGATCGCAGACACGGTCTCACACAGCGGATCGGGTCCCCCATTGTATGCCCAACCAACTCGCAAGGCATCCAAGCAGTAGCGCACAAGGGCCGGCCCACATACCCACCCAGGGCAGACGCAGGAGAGGATCGATCGAGTCCGCCCCCGCCGGGCTATAAACGGCAGGATGGCGCATCCAATCGATTCCAGCGGACTCCACGACCAGGGAGGCGGGGGATAAATCCAAGAAACGGGCAGTCCATGCAAGGGACCAGGGTGCGGCGACGCCCATTCCCCCCAGCGCGGGCAGGGCGGCAAGCAACAACCCGCACAGGAGAAGCACCGCAGCCGAAGTCATGGAGCAGGCAACGGAAGCGCGGCCCACCCCCCAGCCCACCCCGAACAGGCCTGCCAGCGCCAGGCCCCCGTAGAACCACTCGAAGCGCACGCCCTCCAACCCGGGTAGCTGACCACCGATCGCCGGGGTCAGGGCCAGCAGCCACGCCACGGGCACCACCCAGCCCACCAGACCCGACCGCGATGCCAAGGCGCCCGCGGGTGCGGCCCAAAGGGAGAGCCAGATCAGCGTACTCACCCCCGCCTGCCGCGGGTCCGCACACAGGGGATAGACGATGAGCCCCATGCCAAACAGCAGTGCCAGGTAGAGGAGTGGGCGCGTTCCCATGGCCCCATTCTCCATGGCGGGCGCAGGGAAACCAGAAAGTTCCTGGACAGATGACCGGGAAGGGCTGCCGAATGGTGTGCCATGATCCGTCTCCCCCCCCCTCTCTCAAGCATCCTGCTGCTTCTGGGTGCCTGCGCCGGTACGCCCGAGCCCGCCCATAACAGCGCACCATCGTTCGGCGAACCCCTGCACCGCTTCACTGTCGGGGTTCCGCAAACCAGTGCAGACGGGTCCCGGCTGCGCAATGGCTCCCTCGACCTCGATCGTGAGAGATTGATGCTGGGACCGGAGGCCTGGTTCGAGTCCGCGCCCGTGGAGGCCCACGGTCTCTTCGATCAGCTCCTCATGTCCTGGAACGTGCACGTTCCGGAGGGTGCCGGGGTACTCCTGGAGGTCTCCGTTCAGAGCGACGGGCCCTGGTCGCCCTGGTTGCACCTGGCGGACTGGGGTGACGTTGAGCAAGCGGGTGCAACAACCCGCTACTACGAACGCGGCACGGTGCAGGTCGACATCCTGCACCTGGAAGAGTCCATGCACAGAGCTCGCTACCGCATCCGCGCGTTCGGTGTGCAAAGTGGTGATCCGGTCGTCGTCCATCGCACGACCCTGACGTTCACCTCCACTCGGGACCTGGACATGCGTTTTCAGCGAGGCCTCCCGGCATTTCCCGCAGCCGTGCAACTTACCGTGCCGGCCCTCAGCCAGCGGGACGCGCCACCGGACCTGTCCTCCCGTATCTGCTCACCAACCTGTGTCGCCATGGCCATGGCCCACGCCGGTCGCCCCGTCTCACCCACCGACGTAGCGCACCTGGTCTTCGACAAGGAACACGACATCTACGGCAACTGGGTGCGCTCCGTGCAGGGCGCCTTCGAGCTGGGCGTACCCGGAGTTCTGGTGCGTCTCTCCTCATGGGACGCCGTGGAGCACTTCCTGCGCCAGGGCATGCCCCTGATCGTCAGCGTCAAAGTGCGGTTGGGGGAGCTGACCGGTGCGCCCTATGGCAACACGCCCGGACACCTCTTGATGATCACGGGTCTGGACGGAGACGGCGGGGTACTCGTCAACGACCCGGCCGCCTCCACTGCCCAGGACGTACCGCGCACCTATCGACTGGAGGAGTTGGAGCGCGTCTGGATGGCCCGCGGCGGAGTGGCTTATCTGATCGGACGCTAGTTGGCGGACTCCTCCCCCGGGTCCATGAGAACGGCCCAGGCGAAGGTCACGACAGATCCCAGAGGTATGTACCAGGGCCAGGGCAGGGACCCGCCTCCGGGAAGGGCGCCGTAGCGGCACAGGCACTCCACCGCCACCAACCCCAGGAGCAGGGCAAGGGTTCCGCGCAGGTCGAAGTCGCCTTTCACCATTCGCGCCACCCAGGCCAACCCGAGCAGGCCCGAGCCGCCATGGATCACGTCCAAGGCCCAGGGCTCGTGCCAGGCCAGGGCGAAGACGGCGAGCACGGAGAGGGGTGCCGACCACAGGAGCCCCCGGCCCCGGGCGCGCATGGGAAGAAACGCCAGGAAGAAGGCCCCCAGCAGGGCGCCTCCGGTGTAACCGGCCATGGCCAGAGCCAGGTCGAGGAGCGAGTCGTAGCGATCGGCCACCCGGTCCACCGCTACGGCGGCCCCACACAGGACCACGCCCCAGCCCAGGACCAGGGCGCGCGACACACGCAGGGTGCGCTGGACCTCCACCGGGTCCTCATCCCCCTCCACCACCCCGCGCCGCGCTAGCTCACGCCGCCTGCGCGGCAGGTACACCGTCGCCAAGGTGGTCTGGGACAGGGCGGCCAAGATCGAGTCCAGGCTGGAGATGGCCGCAGCCAGGGCCCCGACAATCACGAGCCCTTTAAAGCCGGGGCCCACGACCTCCATGACGAAGATGGGGAAGATGCGGTCGGGACGTTCCGCGACGAGGGCCGCGCTCGTCGCGGAGAGGGGGAACTGCTGGTAGTAGGCCCACAGCGCGACACCCACCAGCGCCACAGCCGCGATGATCCCCACGGCCGCGATGGAAGCCACGATGGCCTTGCGCGCCTCCCGCGGACCGCGGCAGCAGAACAGGCGCTGGGCCATGAGTTGATCGCAGCCGTAGGGACCGATCTGTCCCCAGGAGGCGACAAACAGAGCCACCCACAAGGTGTACGGCTGCGAGAGATCCGTGCTCGTGTTGATCACGTCGAACTTGCCCGCACGCCAGCCCTCGGCGAGTGCCTCCGACAGTCCTCCCCCCACTCCCGCCAGGGCGTGATGAACCGTCCACAGGCTCACCGCGATACCCACCAGGAACAAGCAGAAGAGAACCACGTCCGTCCAGATCACCGCGGCGATGCCGCCGATCCAGGTCCACAAGACGGCCACCACGCCGATCAGGGCCACGGCACACGTGAGAGGCGCACACCCTGTCCAACCCCCGAGAATGGCTAACTCCTCCGCCAACAGAACCTCAAGCACCAGAGCGGTCAGGTACACCCGTGCGCTCTGGCCCAGGATTCCCCCCAGGGTGAACAGAGCCGTCGTCATACCCCTTGCCCGCTCCCCTAGGCGCTGCGCCACGTAGTCGTAGGGACTGTAGATCTCGCGCTCGTAGTAGGCCGGCACGAGCACGTAGCCCACGAACAGACGCGCCAGCAGGGAGCCTATCAGCACGATCTGCAGGTAGTGCAGGTTCCCCCCCTCGCGGTACACGACCGAGGGCAGGGAGATGTAGGTCACCGCGCTGATCTCCGTGGCCACGATGGAGGCCGCCACCGCAAACCAGGGCAGGCTACGCCCGCCCAGGAAGAAGTCCCGCACGCTCTCCTGGCGGCCCGCCAGTCGTTCCCCGAGCACGGTGGTGCCCACGAGGATGGCAATCACGATGGACCAATCCAGCGCCGTGAACGAGGCCCCCATGCTCAGGAGGTGGCCGGTTCTTCAAGAGCGCGAGCGGCCATCCCCAGTGCGGGCGCCGCGCGCAGAACCGAGGCGCGCAAGAACCCGGGTCTGAGAGAGCCGGCGGCGAGGGCATGAGAAGCCATAGGCGTATCCTGTCGCGCGAGCAGTCCGATCTTCAAGGTCTCTCGCAGAGGATCGCCATACCAGGCCGCTGCGCTTGGATCCGCCAGGAGCCGCCCCGAGCGTTGGCCGACGACAATGCGCTGCAAGACCTTGCCCTCCCAGCCCTGCAGGGCCTCCATGCGCATGAGAAGCCAGCGCCCCAGGGCGCACGCGCCAGCGCTCAGGATTTCCTGGGCCTGCGCCTCCCCAGCCTGAGCCGCCTGCTCCACCCATCCTTGCCCCGTTCCCTGCCATAGGGTCTGCATTCCACCCATGGACACCTCGTCCTCCCAGGACCTGCCGCTCGGCCCGCGCACCGCCCAGGCCGCGGGCAGGTGCTGGCGTAGGCGCGTGAGGTCCAGGTGAATTCCGGCGACCTTCAACCCCTCAGCCAATCCGGTTCCCGCGCCGACGTAGTAGGCGTCGGCCACACCCGCCAGCTGCCCCCCACCCGCAACCTCTTCCCCCCAGGCCGCCGCGCGGCCATCGCCTTGCAGGTCCGGCGGCTGAGCGACCAGGTTCAAGTCCCGTCGCGCGCACTCCTCTTCCAGCTCCTCCAGCAGCCGGGGCGAGCGGGGCCCGTGGCGGCATACAACAATCCCCCTTCCACTGGCCGTGCGCAGGCCGGGCATGCACAGGCCCAGCCTGAACGCTTCACCCTCGACCCCGCACAAAGACTCGAGTGCGTCCCCCAGCATGTGCACCTGCTGGTGAGCCGCATGCATCTCCAGATCGCTCAAGCGCAGGTCCTCTCCACCAGATGAGCTCTTGGCCTCGTCCATCTGCCGGTCGAGTGGCGTGGGAGAAAAGTCTGCAGGGTAAGCCCAGGCCCCCTCTACAGTGCGGCCCGGTTCACAAACAAAACCCTGGACGCCGCGCTCCACCCCGTGGGCTCTGAACCCACTGCCCCCACCGTCCACACCAATAAGGAGGCTCGCGGGGGTGAGGTGCAAGGTCGGCCTGAGGGACGCGCCCTAGCGTACCCACGCACCATCGGGCAGTTGGGCGGGGTCAAGTTGCGAGGCCGCTGCCCGATCGAGCCAAACCTCGAGGTTCGGATGATCGCGTATGAGCGATGCGGGAACAACCTCGTCCACGGGCCCCATCAACATGGCGTGCACCGCCGCCGCCTTGCGTTCCCCGAAGGCCAGCAAGCGCAGGCATCGCGCAGCACGAATCGTGGCGATTCCAGCGGTGAAGGCTCTGCTTGGTACCTGATCCAGCCCGCCAAATTCGTCAGCGGCCGCACGCCGCGTCTCCTGCGCCAGATCCACAACCCGTGCGCAGCTGTCCACGGCGCTGCCGGGTTCGTTGAAGGCGACATGGCCATTCTCCCCCAACCCGAGCAGTTGCAGATCCATGCCGCCAGAAGCCTTGATGGCCGCCTCCCAGGCCGCGCTGTACGCCGCGGGTTCAGCCTGCGCCAGGTCCCCATCCGGAACCAGGGAGCGCGCTCCATCCAACTCCACGGGACCAAACAGATGCTCATGCATGAATGCGTGGAACGAAGAGCGGTGCCCAGGGGGCAGATCGAGATACTCGTCCAGGTTGAAGGTGCGCACGCCTTCAAAGGACAGATCCTCGTCCGTGTGCAACCGCACACACTCGGCCAAGAGTCCTGTCATGGAACCGCCCGTCGCCAAGCCGAGCACGGCCTGGGTTCCTACTCGACGGCAGGCCTCGATACACTCACGCACCTGCCCTGCGACCTCCCGCTCGGCCCGCTCCCGGGCTTCGACGATGCGAACGCATCCCAGGTCCGTCGGCGGAAGGGACTCCGATGTACTGCAATCGCCCATGCCCTGATCCTACCTGAACCCGGGAGCCCAGATCACCTCAGGCCCTCGACCAACTCCCGGATGCGGGCCCCGTCCGTGACCACACGCTCGCCCTCCGAAGGCAGGCTGTCCGCACCCAGACGACACACGTGCTCTGGCTGCCAGGCCGCGCTGATCTGCACCCGGCCCGCTGACAGATGAAGGTCCCGGGCCCCGGTGGCTTCCAGGATCCTGCGGCCGTTCTCGGGTCCGATACCCGCCGCAGGAACGACGCGCAGGCGATCGCCCGCCTGACGGACCAGCTCGGACAATCGTTCAAGCCCGTCCACTGCCCGCGTCGCGGCACCAGACGAGAGCACCCGCTCCACTCCCAAGTCTGCCAGGACTTCAAGGGCCTCCTCCTGGTCGCGAACGTGATCAAATGCCCGGTGGAAGGTGACCTCCAGCGGACGTGCTAGGTCCACCAGACGCGCCGTGCGCTCCCGATCCACGACCCCGTTCTGGGCCAGACATCCCAGGGCCACACCATGGGCCCCATTCTCCCGCGCGTAGGCGACCTCAAGCTCGAGGGCCTCCATCTCCCCTGCCGCATAGCAGAAGTCCCCGCGCCGTGGCCGCAGCAAGACAGTCAGGGGAACCTCGACCGCCCGCCTGACGGCTTGCCAGAGTCCGGGGCCGGGTGTGACGCCCCCCAGCGCGAGGGCCGAGCAGACCTCCAGTCGACTTGCTCCTGCCTGAACCGCTAACGCTGCCCCCTCGAGGCCTTCCACGCAAACTTCGACCTCAATCGGCACAACGTCGTCCATGCGCGCCACGATAACGCGGAGGTGGGAGAGGATCGAGGCCTGGCCTGCCGCTGCAGGTGCTTGGACGCCGGTGTCCGGCCGGAACCCGGATATTCCCCCGTTCGTCCTATGGAGGCCTAGTTTCATGGCCCGAGAAGACCGCGAGAAGACCGTATGTATGGGTTGCGTATCGACGGAACGGGCCGAAATGGGCAGCGTAGTGCCCCGTAGGACAGTCCCAACCTGCGCACCCTCGAATCGATGCCAGTCATGAACCACCCTCTACTAGTTGTTATCTGCGTTGTCGCCGCGGTCGTGCGCACCCCTGGGTGCAGTCCCAACGACTCCAAGGTGCGTTCCCAGATAGATGAGTCCCTTCGCTCAGGTTCGCCCGAACAGATCGAGACGCTCCTCGAGAGCTTGCCCGGAGGCGTGGACCTCAACCAACTCAGCGAATCCGGGCAGAGCCCGCTGATGACCGTTGCCTGGCACAACCCCGACCCTGCAGGTGTAGAGCTGCTTCTCCACTATGGCGCAGACCTGAACACCAGGGATCCCTACGGCTGGACGCCCTTGATGTACGCCGCCCGCTTCAACAACCTCGAGGTGGTTGGATCCCTGATCAACGCCGGTGCCTCTATTGAGAGCAAAGATCGTCAAGGACACACCCCGCTCATGATGGCCGCCGCAGGCCAGTCCTACCCGATGGTGGTCATGCTTCTCGACGAGGGGGCCGACCCGCACTCCCGGGCCCAAAATGGCATGGATGCCCTCATGATCGCAGTCCGCAGCGCGTGCAAGGTCTCCATCCTCGAGACCCTCCTCGACTCGGGTGCCCAGGTCGGAACCTGCAACTCAAGAGGACACACAGCCCTCACCTTGGCTGCGGGCCACTGCGGCCAAGAGGCTATCGACCTTCTCCTGCAATCTGGCGCGGCCGTGGACACCGCCGCCGAGGGCGGAATCACGGCCCTGATGCAAGCCGCCCGCCACAACCCTTCGCCCGCGGTCGTGGAGGTTCTCGTACGAGCGGGTGCCAACCTGGAAGCCCGAGCCAGTGATGCCTTCAGCGGGCTCCTGGCCCAAACCCCACTGGGCATGGCGGCAGAGACCAACCCTTCCCTGGAGGTGCTCTCCTCCCTGCTGGCCGCCGGCGCGGAGGTCGATGCTCCCGGCAGATTCGGTTGGACGCCTCTCATGCTGGCCGCACGTTTCAATCCAGACCCCAGATTGTTGCAGGCCCTCCTCGAAGCGGGGGCAGATCCGCGGCGGGCCAACGATGCGGGACAGCGGGCTGTCGATTTTTACTAGAAGGCGCGTTCCGCCTTGCGCAACGGAGAGCGGGTGCACCTCCTGAAGGTGCTCTTAACCCGCCCCCACCCTCAACCTCAGGCGCTCCGCGCGGGCGTGAAGAACTCTCTTGTGATCGCGCTCCCGTTCGGGGTGCAGGAGCAGAGGATTGACGCTCAAGCGCACGCATTCTTCGGGGGTCGGGACACTTACGCGCAGCCCCTGGCCACGCCATTGGTCCACGACAGCGTGCACGAGATCGAAGAGGGCTGTCTCGCGACGTGGGGTCAGTCGGCGAGCGGCACGTTTCCATCCCAGGCGCTGGGCGCAGGACAGGGCCGTGTTGCGCACCGCGTAGACGCGGATCCGGCCTGCTCGCTCGCAGAACCCCAACTCCACATGGCCGCAACCGAAGTGGCCGCACAGGCACAGGTAGCGATAGAGCCAGGATGCCAACGGGGAACGGACTCGGCGAGCGGAGACGATGCCACTCAAACCCTGCGGGCCGGAGCAACGTCGGTGAACCCGGAGGTGCCAGCGGCCCTGGCTCGGAACGTCCAGGGTGCAGTGATCCAGAACGGCGGACAGGCCGGGCGTTTGAAGGGTGAGGGCTCGAATCCTGTTCACGGCCGCGCGCACTCCGCTGTACACCCCGAGCAGATGGACGGTCAGGCTCAGCCGATGGAGTCCGAGGCGCAAGAGTGCCCCAGCGCCACGCCTGAAGGAACGTGCCTGGCACACGGAGTCGTTCGTCATCGCCACTCGCTCCCGTGAATGTCAGTGTTGATCGGAGTCGTGATTGGAATCAATTGGTGTACCATCCCGGTGGCCAAGGGCGAGAGTACAACTCTACGCGTGGCAACACCCAGACCCAAGCAGAAGATGTCCCGCTCCTGGTTGGGCTGTAGGTGCTTCGGACCCGATGCGGCAGGAATTGGAGAACAGAGAACATGCGCGAAGAGCCGACCATCAATAGCTTCGAACAGTTTTGGCCGTTCTACGTTGGAGAGCATCGCGTACCGCTCAATCGTCTTCTGCACTACATCGGAACCTCGGGGGGCATCGCCATCCTGGTCCTGACCGTGTTCGAGTTTTCGAGTTGGTGGTCGATGCTCGCGGCCCCGCTGGTGGGTTACGGTTTCGCCTTTGCGGGGCACTTCATGATCGAAGGCAACAAGCCCGCCTCGTTCAGGTACCCACTCTGGTCCTTCCTTGCCGACTTCAAGATGCTCTGCTATGGCCTGACCGGGCGAATGGGACGGGAGGTAGCCCGGCTCTATGGCAGCAGACATCCCGCTCCCGACGCCCCCCGAATCGTGTCGTGACCTGATTTCGTGCTCATCCGCGACTCGCGTCGACCCGCTGGATTTTCTGGGCCCCACGATGGGTCGCGGGGGGGAGGGACGCCTCCCGTTTCCTAACCGGGATTATCGGAAGAAGTGTGGAAGTGGGTTCCCGGCCTCTCAGGCCTGTTGCGCAGGGACCTCCCCAGGGGCGTATAATCTGTAGTGGACCCCATGAGTACCCCTTATCAGCACCAGCGAGAGGCTCGCGGCAGCTCCGAATGGCGCGCGGCGCTGTTGGGGATTGTGGCGTGCGTGGGCCTCGTCCTGGTGCAGGTTCGAGGCTCGCTGCACCTGGTTCTCGAGAGTCACTGCGTCGCCCATGAGGTAGGCGCATGCGGGGAGTGGCACGGGACGGACCACGGCGACCACGCTGAAGACACATCCATCGACCTGGTCCACCTGCAACCCGCGCAGCCAGCGCCCGGCACATCCGACGGAGCACACTGCCCCTACACGCTGACCGACCACCCCGGGCAGGTAAGCGCCAAGGCACCCCTGGGTTCCAACCAAACGCTGCTCAGTGGCCTGGCACCCTGCGCCTTCAGGCTTCACACGCTCGACCAGCCAGCCGTATCGGGTTCCCAACGCCCCGAACTCTGTCCTCCGCGCACACTGCTTCAAAGTGCAGTCGCCCCGCGCGGGCCTCCTTGCATCGTCTGATTGATTCAGAACTGATGTACGCACCGGCTGGGTAGCTCCCAGCGGTGCTTCGCTCGGCGCTCACGCGACCGGCATTCACAAGGAACGGTAAGGCAGGAGAACCGACGTGCAAGGACGTCGAAGAGGAATGATCCACAACCTAGTAGAGGCTACGAACGGATTGCCGCCGGAGGGGAAGGTGCATGCGCGGGGAGGCGCGCATGGGGGCGGATTCCGGATCACGCTCACCGCAGCCCTCGCCACACTCACCAGTTGTGCGAGTTACGAACCTCGCCCCCTCGACAGCCAGGCTCACGTCCAGAATTGGCTCGACCGTCAAGTGCAGGCCGAGCCTCTGCAAGCTAGGTTGCAGCGCCTGGATTCGGATTTGCAGGACGATGCGGTCCAATTCGACGCGAGGGACGGGCTCCAGTTGTCGGAGGCGCAATGGGTCGCCCTGGCCTTCAATCCCGAGCTGCGCCTGGCGCGCTTGCGGCTGACCCAGGCCACGGCCGCAGCCCAGAAGTCGGCTGGCTGGCCTGATCCACAATTCACTCTCAGCGCCCTCGAATTGAGCGAGGAGACGCCCAACGCCTGGGTGATCACCCAGGGGCTCGAATTCAGCCTGCCTCTGACCGGCCGGGCCGGCGCCTACAAGGACCTCAAGCAGGCCCAGCAGCAGGTCGCCTCGCTTGCCGTTCGCGAGGCGGAGTGGGACGTGCTGCATGGGCTGGCCCTGGCCTGGGTGCAGTGGTCCGCCTCTCGGCTACGCATCGAACAGACCGAGCAGCACCTGGCGACCCTCGCCCCACTCATCGAGGCCACCGCTCAGCTCGCCCAATCCGGTGAACTCCTGTCTACCGAGTCCAGCCTGATCGCCCTGGATTATGCGATGCAGGAGAGCCAGCTCGAGGGCCTTCGCGGTCAGGCCGCGGAACGCAAGCAACAACTGCTGGCCCTCATGGGGTTGCCCCCGAGCCACGGGGTTCGTCTGGTGCCCAGCCTCACCGCTGACGGTGGCAGGAAGCCCGCAGCACAAACACCCGAGGCCGCACTCGCCAATAGGAACCCGAGTCTGGCCCGACTGCGCGAAGAGTATCAGGCGCGAGAACACGCCCTGCGCATGGAAGTCGCCAAGCAGTGGCCCGACCTGGGTCTCGGGCCGGCATTTGAGTCCGACGAGGGGCGTGCGAAAGTCGGCTTGATCGGCGGGCTGACCCTGCCCCTCTGGGACGCCAATGGCGAGGGCATCGCGACGGCCCGCGTGGAACGCGAATGGGCGCGGGCAGCGCTTGAGACCGAGCATGAAGCGCTGCTCAGTCGTCTGACGACCAGCACCCTGCGCACGGCATCCCTCGAGCGCCAACGCACGCACATGGAACAGAGCCTGGTGCCCCTGCTCGACCGACAAGTGCGTGATGCCACGCGCCTTGTGCAACTGGGTGAGGGTTCGGCTCTTGTGCTAGTTGAGAGCCTCGCCCGAGCCCACCAGATCCACCTGGACTGGATCAGTATGCGCGCCCGCCTGGCCGCGGGCACACACGAACGCACCTTCCTGATCGGCCCTGCACAACGCGCTCCCGAGCCCTCAAACGAAGAACCCATCCAATGAAGCCTCCGACCATTCTCGCCATCCTGACTGCCATCGTAGCCCTCTCAGGTTGTGCAACCGACGCTGGAGAAGACCCCGCGCCCGAAGCACAAGCGACCCTCGACCCCAATGGCCCTGGCCTCGAGCTGTCGGCCACCATACGGCGCAACCTGGGCGTCACCTTCGCCAAGGTCGAAGTGCGACGCGTCGCAAACACCATGCGCATTCCAGGCACGTTCGAGTTCACGCCCCTGGCAAGGCGCGAATACCGCCTGCCTCTGGCGGGCCGCGTCGAGCTACTGGTCGATGAGAACGACCCCGTGGAACCCGGCCAGCCGCTGTTCCGATTCCAGTCCCCCACCTGGCCAGAACTTCTGCACGAGATCATCCTGGGTGAGCAGGAGATGGCGCGGACCGAGGTGCAGATCCAGGTGGACGAGGCCAAGCTCGAAGAGGCCCGCTCCAACCTGGACACCGTGCGCTCACGCACCCGCGCACTGGCCGACCTCGATCTGGCCCAGGCCGATCTGGTGGCGGACGCGGCCACGATTGAAGCCAGCCTGCCGCGCCTGGAGGCGCAACTGCAGCTGGCTCGCATCGGTCTCGACAACGCTCGCCGCACCCGGCAACACGCCCTGCACCGCGCGGCGACGGCGGCAGGTCTCACGGAAGCGGACCTGCTCGCCCCGGTCGATGGCCCCGATGGATCTTCCATCCCCGGGTACGAGGCCATCGATTGGATCGAGGTAAGCGCCGATCGCGCCGGAGTCGTGGAGTCCCTGGACCTGACGGACGGCGCCTTCGCCCAGGCCCCGGCACGGGTTCTCACCACGGTCAACCCCAAAGCCCTGCGCCTGCATGCCATGGCGCTGCAGGCGGACCTGCCCGAGCTTGAAGGGCTCACTCAAGCCATGATCGTGCCCCCACGCTCGCCTGGCCTCGCACTGGAAGAGGGAATCGCCGCCTTGGTGCAACTGAGCCTCGAAGCCCACCCCGCCGAACGCACCCTGGTGGTTCTGGCCGAACCGGCAGAGCACCCCCCCTGGGTGCGTAATGGGGTCTCTGCGTTCCTTGAGATCGTCACGGGAGACGCGAGCGCCAATGCCCTGGCCATTCCCGCGTCCGCCATCGTCCGGGACGGGCTTGAGCACGTCTTCTTTCGGCGCGACCCGTCCAATCCCAACCGGGTGCTGCGAGTGGTTGCCGACATGGGAGTATCGGACGGACGCTGGACCGTCTTGAACAGTGGCGTACAGCGCGGAGACGAAGTCGTGTTGGCAGGAGCCTACGAACTCAACCTAGCCTCCAGTGGGCAGGACAAGAACTCTGCAAGTGGCCACGTTCACGCCGACGGCACGACCCACACCGATCACTAGGGAGAGACGATAGTGCTCAAGAATCTGATCCGCTTCTCCATCGACAACGCCGCCCTGGTGTTAATCGGTGCACTGCTAGTTCTGGGGTGGGCCGCGTACCGCCTGCCCGACGCGCCCGTGGACGTGTTCCCCGACCTCAACTCCCCCACCGTGGTGGTGATGACGGAGGCACCGGGACTGGCGGCCGATGAGGTGGAGCAGTACGTCACCTTCCCCGTCGAGGCCGCGGCTCGTGGTGTGCCCGGCGTCCAGCGCGTGCGGTCCAGTAGTGCCAGCGGACTCTCCATCGCCTACATCGAGTTCGACTGGGGCATGGACATCTACCGCGCGCGCCAGCTGGTGGCAGAGCGGCTCGATGCCGTGCGCGAGGACCTGCCCGAGGGCAGCCACGCGGAGATGACCCCCATCACCTCCATCACCGGGGAGATCATGCTCCTGGCCCTCTCCTCACCGGATGGCACCACGAGCGACATGGACCTGCGCGCCTTTGGGGAGTTCGAGTTGCGCAACCGACTGCTCGCCATCCCCGGCGTGGCCCAGATTTCGGTCATCGGTGGCGAGTTGCCCGAGTACCAGGTCCTGGTGGACCAGGAATCCCTGCGCCTCTATGGCCTGACGGTGCGCGACGTGGCCGCCGCCGCCGGGGCGGCCCACAGCACCCTGAGCGCGGGCTATCTGCCGGACGCCGACCACCTCGAGGTTCCCATTCGCCAGAGCGGCCGGGTGCGTTCCGTGCAGGACATCGCCGGGGCCCTGGTGAAAATCCATGCAGGCGCGCCCCTGACCATCGGCCAGGTAGCCGAGGTCCGACTGGGTCCGGCACCCGCGCGTGGGAGCGGGGCGGATGGCGGGCGCCCCGCCGTGATCTTGACCCTGAAGAAGGCCACGGGCACCAACACCCTTACGCTCACCGACGCGGTGGATGAGCTGCTCGATGACATGTCGAGCGCGCTGCCCGCTGGAATCGAGATCAACCGGCAGGTCTTCCGACAAGCGGATTTCATTCAGGTCGCGATCCACAACGTGGTCGTGGCCCTGCGGGACGCGGCCTTGATCGTCTCGGCCATACTGCTGCTGTTCCTCCTCAACCTGCGCACGACGCTGGTGACCCTGACGGCCCTACCCCTCTCCCTCGCCGCCGGCCTGCTCGTCTTGCAAGCCCTCGGCGAGACCATCAACGTCATGACCCTGGGCGGCCTGGCCATCGCCGTGGGCAGCCTGGTGGACGACGCCATCATCGACGTGGAGAACGTCTTTCGCCGCCTCAAGCAGAACGCGCTCCTGCCCGCCGAATCGCGGCGCTCTACAAGCCGGGTGATCTTCAGAGCCAGCAACGAGATCCGGCCGGCGATGGTCTTCGCCACCCTCCTGATCGGGTTGGTCTTCATGCCCCTGATGTTCCTGGATGGCATCGAGGGGCGCTTCTTCCGGCCTCTGGGCATCGCCTTCGTGGTCTCCCTGGCCGCCTCCCTGCTGGTCGCCCTGACCGTCACCCCCGCCCTCTGCCGCCTACTCCTGGGTGGCGAGCACACTCAAGCCCACGAACGTGAGAGCTTCCTGGTGCGTGCGCTGAAGCGCTGGTACGAGCCCATGCTGCACGGGGCCCTGGAGCGCAAGGGACTGCTCCTGACCGGCGCAGCCCTGGCCACGGCCGCCACCCTGTGGCTGGGATCGACCTTCGGATCCTCCTTCCTCCCGGAATTCCACGAAGGGACCTTTACCGTGGGTCTCTTCGCTCCCCCTGGCACGTCCCTGCGCGCCAGCGATCGCATGGCCTCCTCCGTCGGTGCGCAATTCCTGGAGTTGGAAGGGGTGCGCAGCGTGACACGCCGGACGGGTCGCGCTGAACGAGACGAGCACGCGGAACCGGTCAGCACCTCGGAGTTGGACGTCACGATCATGCCCGGTCACTCCATGGAGGACGTACGTGAACGCATGTCCGCCGTACTCGAGCAGGTTCCCGGCATTACGGCGAACATCGGCCAGCCCATCGGCCATCGCTTGAGCCACATCCTCTCGGGCACGCCTGCGGCCATCGCCATCAACGTCTACGGGGACAATCTGGACAGCCTGAGGCGCATCGCGAAAGAGATCGAAGCGGAGCTCCAGTCCCTGCCCGGTGCGCGCGACATCGCGGCCAATCGCGAGCTGATGATCCAGTCCCTGCCCATCACCTATCGGCCCGCCGACCTGGCGGCCTACGGCCTGACGCCCGCCGACGCCGCGGGCCAGGTGCGCGATGCGATCTTCGGGGTGCAGGTGGCGCAGGTGAACGAGGGCGTGCGCCGCTATGACCTCGCCGTGCGTCTGGCTCCTGAGAGTCGCGATGACGAGGGGGACCTGCGGCGCTTGATCCTGCGCGGTGCGGGCGGCGCCCTGGTGCGCCTGGCGGAGGTCGCGGACCTGGGTCCGGAGATGACCTCCAACCTGATCGCTCGCGAGGACTCCCAACGCAAGGCGGTCATCTCCCTGAACGTGGCCGAGGGGGCCAACCTGGGCCATCTGGTGGAGGCCGTGCGAGAGCGCGTGGATCCCATCGTCGCTCGGTCCGGCTACCGGGTGAAGTACGGTGGCCAGTTCGAAGCTCAACAATCCGCCAGCCGTACGATCCTCTGGTCGAGCCTGGCGGTCCTCGCGGTGATGATGGTGATCCTGCAGCTGGCCATCGGCTCGATGCCGGATTCGATCCTGGTTCTGGTCAACCTGCCCCTGGCCCTGATCGGCGGCGTACTGGCTCTGTTCCTGGTGGAGTCCCCCAGCGTCTTCCAGAACCTGGGCGCTCTCTTTGGCGCGGGCACGTACGTCGCGCCGGTCCTGTCCATCGCAAGCCTGGTGGGTTTCATCACCCTCTTCGGCATCGCCGTGCGCAACGGCATCCTGCTGGTGAACCACTACGCCTACCTGATGAAGAACGAGGGGCACTCCGTGTACAGCGCCATCATCCAGGGTTCCCTGGAGCGCGTGGTTCCCATCCTCATGACCGCCCTCACGGCCGCTCTGGCCCTGACGCCCCTGGTCCTGCAAGGCGACCAGCCGGGGAACGAGATTCTGGCGCCCTTGTCGGTGGTAATCCTGGGAGGATTGCTCACCTCGACTTTCCTGAACCTCATCCTGGTGCCCGCGGGTTACGCTCTGATCCACGGCGCACGCAGGAGCCACTCATCCGACTGACCTGCGCCTCGACCTCTCCCCCCCTTACCTGATCCCATGCAACGACACCCGGCCCTGACCTCTCTGCTGCTCACGCCACTTCTGTTCCTTGCGCTGCCCGCCTGCAGCGACGATCACGGACACGAGCATCCAGCCGACGAGTCCCCCACGGACGCCGATCACCATGACGAGGATGCGGCCCACGGTGCCGACGGCCATGAGCACAACGAGGAGTCCCTGGGCACGAGCACTGCCGGCGACATGACCGTCGAGCTGGCCCAGGGCCACGGCCACGTGGTGCCCGGCGGGGAAGCCCAGCTGGTTATCAAGCTGCCCTACAACGACCAGGGCGCGACCGCCGTGCGTGCCTGGTTGGGCACCGAGGACCGCACTCTGTCCTTCGTGGGCCTGGGCGAATACGCCCCCTCCCACGACGACTACGACGTCCACGTGACGGCTCCCGACCCGCTGCCCTCGCCCCTGATGTGGTGGTATGAGATCGAGGCACCGGATGGCACCAAGGTGCTGGGGTCCGCCGCTCCCTTGGTGGAGTAGAAAGACAGAGTCCCCAACCGAAGCCAGGGAGGCGCCGGGGGGGGACTCGCAGTTTCTCAGCTCGGCCTCTGGCCGAATGTCAGGCTCACAGGCCAGCCGTCGTCGTCTTGATCAGACCGGCGGTCGTTCCCAGGTAGAAGGTGTCGGAATCCAGCGAATCGAAGGTGATGCCCAAGTAATGGGAAGAGCCAGGCAGGTAAGCGGTCCAAATCGCGTCGATAGCTTTGGTCCAACTAGCACCTGCGTCATTGCTTGACATGAGAGCGTAGTGTGAAGACGCGTAGAGCACGGAGGGATCCTGTGGGTCAACCGCGACGCCGAAGACGGCGGTGGTAGGAAAGCCGGCGTCGATGCGGGTCCAGGATCCTCCCATGTCCGAGCTCTTGAAGAGGCCACCGAAATAGGTAGCGGCGTAGAGGGTCTGCGGCTGCAAAGGGGCAATCTCGATATCCAAGACCCATACACCGAAATCCCCGGATGCCTGCGTCCACGTCGCGCCCTCGTCCAGGCTCCGATAGATCCGGCTCTCGGCGCCAGTGCAGGAAGCGTAGATGGTCTGTGGCGTCACGGGGTCCAAGGTGACGTCCATGATCCGCTCACCCGTGAACCCAGAATCCACCCGGACCCACGTGTCGCCTGAATCCGTGCTCTTATGGAGCCCAGAGATTTGTGTCCCAGCGTAGATGATCGTCGTATCCAGTGGATTGATGACAATCCGGGTCACAAATGAGAGTCCCTTATCGGTCCACGACTCGCCACCGTCATTGCTCTTGTGGATGCCATGCGAGGTGCCTAGGAAGAGGTCACCATTGATCGGGTCGACTGCAATCGCATTGAAATTGAACACGCTTGAACTCAAGAGCTGGGCATCAGCAATTGTCACCCATGACTTCCCGCCGTCCGCACTCTTCTGAGCTGAGCCACTTGAGCAGGCATACACAGTATCCGGGGTGGAAGGGTCCACGCAGACGTCAGTGACAAAGGGGACGGAACGGAACTCGTCCAATCGAGTCCACGTGAGCCCTCCGTCAGTACTTGCCTGGAGTGCTTCGAACGTCCCCACCAGCAAGGTCTCCGACTCGGCCGAATCGAATCCGATGGCCTGAATGCTGCTTGGCAATAAACCGGAATTGATGGGAAACCACGAGTCGCTTCCAGCAACTCTCTTATACATCGAGCCCGATCGAGCCACGTAGACCGATCCGGGTGTTGATGGGTCAAAAGCCACTAGATCGCTGCCAGACGGAAGACCGTCCTCCACCAGGCTCCACGTCCCGCCCCAGTCAGAACTCTCGTACAGGTTGCCGCTCATGGCGGCCAGTAGGTGTCCTGGCACGAGAGGATCCAAGGCCAGGCCCGAGTTGTAGCCAAGAGCGGGATCCACACGCACCCACGTATCACCTGCGTCCGTACTCCTGTAGACACCGTCATTTGTGCCAGCAAAAACAGTATCTGTCTCGAACGGATCGACGACCACAACCCGGACAGCATTACTGTCGAATCCTGAGTCTATCTGAGTCCAGGTTTCTCCCGCATCCAGGCTCTTGTAGAGACCAAACCCCCCGGCATACAGCACTCTCGAATCACTCGGATCGAACGCCGTGCATTCACCAGCCTTGATTCCTCCGGAGGTCTCGATCCAAGTAGCACCTGCGTCCACACTCTTCAGGAGTTGTCCATATCTGCCAGCGTAGATCGTGCTGGTATCCACGGGGTCAATCAGAATCGAGATGATGCGGACGCGCGCTGTGCCCGAGTCGACATCCTCGAGGAGCGGACTCCACTGCTTTCCGCCGCTGGTGGACTTCAGCAGACCTGCATCCGTTCCCATGTACATGACCAAAGGGTCCGAGGGGTCCACAGCGATGGCGTTTACCTTGCCACCCTGCATCCCGCAAAGTTGCCAGGGACCCTCATGGAATTCAAAACCGTCTTCGAGCGTGTCCGAGCCCTTACTGTTGGTGGCCTTGACGTCCGCTAACCCCTCCAAGCCGGGCGGGGTGACTCCTACGACCGTGGACGAGTCCAGGACGTGCATGCACTCCAGCGCCAGACCGCCGATGGTGAGTTGCATGCCTGAGGAGAAGTCGTTACCCAGGATCTTCACCGGAAAACCCCCGTGCACTGGGCCGTTCTTGAGATCGATAGAGTCGATCGTGGGCGCGCTGATACTGGGAGGCGGGTCATCGCCACCGCTGGAGGCACCTCCTCCTCCGCCACATCCGGCGGTGAGGGTCAGGGTCAGGATTGAAAAGAACGAGAAGGACAGCCGCGACGCAGGGCAGGGACGAACCAAAGGCAAACCTCGATAAGGGCAGGAAGGCAGTACTCGGTCCGCGCTGGACCGTTAGGCACACAAGCGAGAGAACGCACCAACCCGAACGCCTGCCCCCGAAAAAACAGCCGCCGAACAAAATGGCCGGAAGGTAAGAAGACCCTCCCTATTCTCTTGCAGAATTCGGTGCTGACGACGCTCCTTCGCGACTGCCGGGCAAATGCCGGTCAGTCGTGGCCCAACTCCCCGCTCACTCTTCCGTGGGTTGAGTCGATGAGAATCGGCCCTGGGAGGCGGCGGGCTCCGGCAGGCCCAGCAGGCGCACGGACTCGGCCAGAAGAAACTCGACCTCCATGAAGGGCTCGTAGGAGATGTCCTGCCAGCGGATGAGGCCCTTGCTGTCGATCAGGTAGGTGCCGTGCAAGGCGGCCTTCTCGAAGTCATCGTGGCTTCGCCAGCGCTTGAACTCCACCAGCTCCGGATCGGCCAGGATGGGGAAGGGATAGGCCGTCTCCTCGGTGTCCGCGGCCTGGGAGTCGTTCAGTTGCTGAATGGAGTCGGTTCCAATGGCGACGATGTCGATGCCTGCAGCTGTGAAGTCCGCCGCAGCCGGCTTCATGGCGTTCAGCTGGTCGACGCAGTGCACGCACCCGAAGCCCAAGAAGAAGATCACAAGCACCGGGCGGCCCTCGTAGTCGGCCAGGGAGACCTCGCCCTCGAATCCGTTCGCCAGACGGAAGCCCGGCGCGGCCGGTGGAGTCCAGCGCAGTGGACCCAGGGTGTCCAGGTCGATGCGATCCGCCACGTCGCTGGGGACCACGGCCGTCGGACGCCAGTCGGCGGGCAGATCGCGGGCCTCAGCCAGGGGCGCCAGACGCTTGAAGGCGGGCAGATCGAGGTCGACCCGGGCACAGCGCTCCCGCAGCGTGTCGAAGACCTCCAGGGCCTCGTCCCGCTTCCCCGCAGCGTCCAGCACGTGGGCCAGGATGGCTTGGGGGTAGACGTGACTGTCCCGCCCCTTGGCCGCCTCGCGGGCCAACTCCAGGGCCTGCTCGGCGTCAGCGGCCTCCAGACACAGGAGCGCCAGGTGGCCCTTGTCGAAGCGGCGCTTGCGCAGCAGGTCGATGGTCTCCTTCAACTCCTTGCCGGAGAGGTCGGCCCGCAAGGCATCCTGGAGCGCGACCAGGGCCTCGTGCTTGTCGCGCAGGTTGTCCAGGATACGCTGGTGTTCGTCGAGGACCTTGTCCATGGCGGCACGCACCTCGCTGTCCTTGAGGTCCGCCTCCAGCCCATCGGTCTCCGCTTGTTCCAACGCCTCAACCCGTGCGAGCTTCGCGCTCACGATGGTCTCGGCCAGGGCTGCGAGATGCGACTCGAAGCCCTCGCCATCCCGGGCGTACGCATGCGCCTTCGCCAGCAGGTAGAGCCGCTCGGCCCGATCGGCCGGGCTCTCCTTGCCCTGCTCCGGAGGCTCGAGGTACATGGTGTTTGAGAGGGTGATCAACTCCTCCCACTGCTCGAACAACTCAAGCGTCTCCAGCAGCCGCCGGCGACCATAGGACGCGCTGCCGCCGCGCTTCTCCAGGGTGTTGTACTTGGGATGTCGAGGCAGCTCGATCATGTTCTTGGCCAGGTCCACCGCCTCCCGCATGCGTCCCTGTTGGCGCAGGCTGCGCACAAGCCACTCGTTGTTGTGGGCGTAGTTGTGGATCTGATCGGGCAGGACGTGGTCGCGCATCATATGCGCGTGGTCCACGCGCGCTGACGCTTCCTGCTGCCAGCCGGCGTCGTCATGTCGGCCCAGGCGATCGAAGATGTGGCCGCCCATGTGCCACATGTGGGCCACTCCCGGGGCGCTGGGACCGGACTTGACGGCCGCCTCGATGACCCGCTCGGCCGAATCCTTAGCGTCCCACAAGTGGATGCGGTAGTGGTGCACGGGGTGCATCGGCGCAACGTCGAAGATCTGCTGTAGGAGCGCTTCGTTGGCCTGACGGCTTGTGATCGACGAACCCAGGCGTCCATTGAGCCAGAGGCGGTTCACCAGGAAGGCCTTGGCCTCGATGTCATCGGGGTAGTCCCAGAGGATGTTCTCGTAGTCCTTGGCCAACCGCACGGCGCGGGTCTTGCGGCGCTTCTTGCGCGCCTCCTCCTCCTTCTTGCGCTTCTCCTCGTCCTGCTCCTTCAGACGCTTGGGGTTCTCGGCTCCCTCCACTTCGTGGAAGCGAGCGAGGGCATCGATGAACTGCCGCTCGCGATCATCCACGAGGCCACGCTTGAGCCACGCCACCCGAGCAAAGCCCGCCGCCCGATCTTCGTTGTCCACGTTGGCCATCGCCATGCCCCAATAGGCCATGGCGCAGTCGGGATCGAGGGCCGCGACCTGACGGAAGGAGCGCTCCGCCTCGAAGTACCAGAAGCCGTGCAGCTGGCCAACGCCCTGATTGAAGAACTGCTGCGGCTCCGTTCCGGAGCAGGTCACCGGGAAGTGGACGCCCGCTTGCCCGGGCATCAGGTAGGCCGCTTGACGCGGGCCGTCATTGAAAACCTCGCCGTGGCTGGAGTGGCCCTCCGGCAGCTCCTCCTGGGCCAGGAGGGGCGCGGTACAACACAGGGCGATGAGCAGTCGAATCATTGAGCGCGTTTCTCCATCTTCCAGAATGCGATCCCGCCAGCCTGAAGCCCCAGGTCCACGGATGCAACCCGCTTGAGCGTGGTCAGGTTAATGACGTCCAGGGAGCCCGGCTCGCCGCCGATGCCCTCGCTGGAAACGAAAGCGAACTTCCCGTCAGGCGCAATGACAACGCCATGGGTGATGCGGCGGGTGGTCGGGATGCGGGCGAGCTCTTCGGACTTGTCCAGATCCCAGACGCCGACCGAGGCCGCGCCCTTGTAGGTCACGACGAGCTGCTTGCCATCCGGGCTGACCTCCAGGTTGTAGGGCGCCTTGGCGGTGGGCAGGCGGCGCGACACCTCCCAGTCCTTGAGGTTGACCTCCACGACCTGGGCCGAGCCGTTCAGGCAGACGAAGGCCCGCTTGCCGTCGGGGTGAGGCTGGACCCACGTGGGTTTCGTGACCGCGTCGTGGTGCCCACCGTCGCGCGGGCGCGCGATGCCGCCGGTCCCGTCATCCAAGTGCAGACGACGCAGGACCTCAAAAGTCCCGGCGTCCATCTCGATCAGCTCGTCGCTCATCATGGCGCAGGAGTAGTGGCGCCGACCATCGGCGGAGAGCCGGGACCCGTGGGGCATGGGGCCCGTCGTTGTCCGGGCCACCTCCACCATCGCCTCGGGGTCCACGATGGAAACCGAGCTCGGACTCATGTCCCCATGCAGATCGAAGTTGACGCAGTAGAGCAGACCGGTATCCACCGAGATCTGCATGGTCGCTGGGAACAGGCCCAGGCCCACCTTTCCTACGAGCCGGTTGTCCGAGGTCCGGTACTTGTAGAGGGTCCCAAACGGCATCCCATGGGCCATCGATAGGTACCAGTGCTCCCCTCCGGGCTCCACGGTCAATCCGTGAGGCCCTTCGATCTCCGTGGGCATGTAGCCCACCTCCACCATCGATTGAATACCAGCCTGCTGGCCGTCGAAGTGCACCACGTACACCTCGTCGGCGGACTCCGCCGTCACGTAGACGAAGTAGTCCTGTTCAACGGGGGTGGGCCCCAGCCCGAGACCAGCGGAGAGAAGGAGGGCGAGGCTCAATTGTTCTCGTCCTGCTCCAGGCGCACACACCACAGGCCCGAGTTCCAGTCTGTGAAGAAGATGTTGCCTTTGTGGGGCTGAGGCCCCCAGACCATCGGCGCATTCGAGATGTGTCCCTCGGGGTCCGCGGAGAGGAAGAAGGCGATCTCGCGCCCCTGCCTGTAGAGATCCCCCATCAGCTCGCCCGAGATGTCGACGACCCGCAGGCCGCCGTTGTAGTAGGCACCGTAGAGCACGTCGCCTTCAATCCACAGGTTGTGGGTGCCCGCTTCGGGGACCTGGTAGCGGGCGACCTCCTGGGGCGCCTCCAGGTCCGTGAAGTCGATGAAGTGAAACCATCCTCGGGGATAGGTGGGCAGGCCCTCGGTGTGCAGGCCAAAGGGGAAGGCCTCGTCTCCGGCCACCACGTAGAAGCGCCCGGTCTCCTTGCTCCGATAGGGAAAGGCGGCGTGGTTCCAACCGGACGGGTAGGCGTAGCTGGCCACCGGCTGAGGATTGCTCGGCGAGCCACCCTTGAGACCCGCACCCACGTCCACGATGTGGACACCATTGCTCCAGTTGGACGAGTAGGCGAGTCCATCCTCGACCCAGACGTCGTGGATCGAGTGGCTGGGTGTGTCCAACTCAAAGCTGCCGATGGTGCGCGGGCTACGCGGGTCCGCGGCGTCGATCACGTCGTAGCGGCGACCGGCGGAGAGGGCGTAGATCGTGTTCCCGTCCGCGAACACGTTGTGCACACCACCTGTCAGGGCCTCGTCATAGCTGGTAAGGACTTCGGGCTCGCGCGGGTTGCTGACGTCCACGAGGATCACGCCATTCTTGCGGTTGGAGGCGCCTTCCCTGCTGAGCACGCACAGCCGGCCGTCGGGTGTTACCTTGACGTCGTTGACCGTGCGCGCATCCACGTTGACCGTCGCGATGCGCTCGATGTTCGCGGGGTCGGTCACGTCCCAGAAGATCGCGTCTCCGTTTGCGCCCCAGGTGCCTGTCACGGCGTAGTCCCGCCCGTCGAGCCCTTCCCAGATCCACAGATCCGAGGTGTGCGTGTCGTACACCTTGCCGCGCCCAACGAGCTTCAGCTTGCCGCCCACGTTGCGGGGCACGATGCGCACGCTCTTGCGGGCGGTGTTGGAGCCGCAGGTGGCCACGATGGTGTAGATGCCAGGCGTCTCGGCCACAAAACGACCGTCGGGCTCGATCTGGCCCGAAGCCGCGGGGCCCAGGTCGTCATCGAAGCGAGCCGTGAAAGAGAGAGTGACCGGTACCTCCGTGACGGGAGAGCCGTTCAGGTCCCTAGCATGAGGCGAGAAGTGCAGGACGTCGCCGGTGCGCGCCTCCTCCGAGTCCACGAGCAGGTCGAGGCTCGCCACAGGATTGGCGTGTACCCGCATGTCGAGGGAGGTCTTCACCCCTTCCGCCTCGGCCGTGGCGGTGAAACTGCCCGGCCCACGCAGCTCGAGCTGGCCGAAGGAGTTGAACTCAGCGACGGAGGGATCGGAGCTGGCGATGGAGAGGCCTGGGACGGCGCGCTCGGCTCCACGGTCATCCGTTCCCCGCACCTGGAGGTCCACTTCGGTACCAGCGAAAAGGCGGCCTTCAGGGGCGATCACTGTCAACTCCACCAAGGGGGGGGGCAGTACGGTGACCGACACCTCGGCGGTCAGCCTCTCCCCCAGGGAGACCCGGCTCTCCTGACCTTCCGCCGTGGCGCCCCGGCGACGGGTCCGGACGACGATGGTGAACTGACCCGGTGCCACAGCCTCGACCTTGCCCTCCCGATCAATCGTGACGGAGCGTCGCGCGCGAGAAAAGAAGAAGACCTCCTCATCAAGGGTCTGGCCGTCGGCTCCGATGACCGAGGCCTCCAAGGTGGCGGTCTCTCCAACCTGTAACTCCAGGGACGGGGGCTGGATGACAATCCTCGCGGTGGGCGGGGTGGCGTCCTGGGCGAGGGGAAGCGCAGGCGAGAGGAGCAGAAGGCTGAGAGCGGATAGCGACATGGGATGACTCCTGTTGGGGGGAGGAGCATCCTAGTCAATCGAGGTGTTGCGCGGCCCCGCTGACTGAGGGCGATCTCATTCCCAAGGTATGAGTTCTGCTACCCTGAGCCGCCTCCCTTGCCTGGGTCGATGCCGGCGCGTTTGAAACCTCGATGGGGACCCATCCGCGGAGGACTTTGACCACGCTCCCGCCTGATCGGTATCATCGCCTGTAAGGGTTTTCATTTGGTCATCCTCCCCTCCATGCTGCTGCTCCTGGCGACCCCTACGGGGGACGTGCCGGTGAGGTTCGATCGCGATGTCCGACCCATCCTCTCGGACAACTGCTTTGAGTGTCACGGACCGGACACGAACAAGCGCCAGGCCGAGCTACGCCTCGACCGTAAAAAGGGGCTTTTCTCACTGCGTGAAGGCCGCCCGGTCGTCGCTCCAGGAAGTCCCGAGACCAGCGAGCTCTTCTCACGCATCACCCACCCCGATCCCGAGGAGCGCATGCCGCCCGCGGATTTTCGGCACAGTCTCGAACAGACCGAGATCGAGACGATCCGGCGCTGGATCACAGCGGGCGCGGCCTACGAGGGGCACTGGGCTTGGAGCGAGCCCACGCGGCCCGACGTGCCGGCCGTGGCGAATCGCGCATGGGTTCGCAACCCCATTGACTCGTTCGTCCTCGCACGCCTCGAAGCTGCCAGCCTCTCCCCCTCACCCACCGCAGACGTTCGAACGCTCGCGCGACGGCTTACCGTTGATCTGACAGGGCTTCCCGCAAACGCGGTCCAGGTGGGCGCCTTCGAACGCGGCGAACTCGTCGAGGCCCTGCTCGCTTCGCCGCACTACGGCGAGCGCATGGCACAGCACTGGCTGGATCTCGTTCGCTACGCCGACACGGTCGGGTACCACGGGGACCAGGAGTGGCGCATGTGGCCCTACCGCGACCACGTGATCCGCGCCTTCAACGAAAACCAGCCCTTCGATGAATTCACCATCGAGCAGCTCGCTGGAGACCTGCTCGATGAGTCGACCAACGAGCAGCAGGTGGCCGCGTCCTACAACCGCCTGAACATGATCACCTTCGAGGGTGGCTCCCAGGCCAAGGAGTTTCTCCTCAAGTACGCCGCCGACCGGGTGCGGAATCTCTCCACCATCTGGCTCGGCTCCACCGTGGGGTGCGCCGAATGCCATGACCACAAGTTCGACCCCTACTCCACACGCGACTTCTACCGCCTGTCCGCGTTCTTCGCCGACATCCAGGAGGAGGGCGTCTACACGGGAGTCGGCGCCGTCCCGCCCGAGCGGCGTGTCGTCGGCCCCGAGCAGGAAATCAAGCTGGCGACCCTGACCGCGGCCGGTGTGACGTTGGAAGCCGAACTCGAGCGCGACGATCCGGAACTCGACACGCAGCAGGCCGCCTGGGAGGCCCGGGTTGCGGGCGAAGCCAGCGCCGGTGAGTCCTCCGACGTGGCCTGGGTGGACGACGAACAGCCCAACGGGGGCACCGACGAGGGCGTCTGGAAATTCGTAACGGCCTCGGAGGGCGCGCCGGTTCACTCGGGAGAGCTCTCCCGCCGGCAGGCCGGGTCGGGGATCGTGCAGCACTTCTTCCTTGAGGCCACCCGCACCATGGCCCTGAGCGCAGGCGACAGGTTGTACGCCTGGGTCCACCTGGACCCACAGAACCCACCCGAGCAGGTGATGCTTCAGTTCCACGTGAACGGGTCGTGGGAGCATCGCGCGGTCTGGGGTACGGACAAGATCAGCTTCGGGGGAATCGGCACCAACGGTAACGCACACCGTCAAAAGGGAGCACTGCCTCCGACGGGTGAGTGGGTTCGGCTCGAGGTCGACCCTGCCGAAGTGGGACTGAGCCCCGAACACCCGGTCGATGGAATCGCGTTCACCCAATTCGGGGGCCTGGCTCATTGGGATGCGGCAGGCCTCTACAATCCCACCCGCGAGGCTGTTCTTGCACCCGCCGAATCTCGTACGGCAGACCAGTCGGCACTCCTGCGCAAGCACTTCCGAGGCATCGCCCCCAGCCTGGCTGCAACCCGAGCCGCCATCTCAGAAGCCACCGCGGCGAGAACGGCCTATGAGGAGTCGCTTCCGCTCATGCTGGCCACGGTCGCGGTCGCCCCGCGCACGGTGCGCGTCCTCCCGCGTGGCAATTGGATGGACGAGAGCGGTGAGGTCGTTCAGCCCGGGGTTCCACGGTTCCTGTTCCAAGGAGAGGTGAGCGAAGCAGAGCGCGCCGACCGTGAGGACCTGGCACGCTGGGTCGTCTCCGATGCCAACCCGTTGGCCGCCCGCGCCTTCGTGAACCGGATCTGGAAGCTCCTCTTTGGCGAAGGCATTGCGCGCAATCCCGACGACCTGGGAAACCAGGGGGCACGCCCCACCCATCCCCAGCTGCTCGACTGGCTGACCGTCGAGTTCATTGAGAGTGGCTGGGACGTCAAGGGCCTCATGCGCACGATCGTCTCCTCCAACACCTATCGCCAGAGCTCCGACACGCGGCCCGATCTCGTAGAACGCGATCCCTTCAACGAGCTCCTCGCCCGCCAGTCCCGCTGGCGCCACGACGCGGAGTTTGTTCGAGATGGCGCATTGGCTGTGAGCGGCCTGCTTGCGACCACCATCGGCGGGCCCAGCGTGAAGCCCTATCAGCCCGCCGGGCACTGGCGCGAACTCAACTTCCCCATGCGCACCTGGAAGCAGGGCGAAGGCAACCAACTGTACCGCCGCAGCCTCTACACCTTCTGGTGTCGCACCTTTCCGCACCCCGCTATGGATGCCTTCGACGCACCCAGCCGCGAGAGCTCCTGTGCAAAGCGCAACCGCTCGAACACACCCCAGCAAGCCTTGGTGTTGTTGAATGATCCCGGTTTTGTTGAGGCTGCACGCGCCCTGGCCGAAACGTCAGCCCGGCGCACTGCACAGCAGACCGATGAGGAGGGCGTCCAATGGATCTGGTCGCGGGCACTGGCTCGCAAGGCGTGTGCGGATGAACTGTACGTGGCTCTGGATCTACTAGTGGAAGAGCGCGCGCGCTTTGAAGCTGACTCCAAGGCCGCAAAGGCTCTGCTGGCCGTTGGCAAGCACGCCGTACCCCAGGACGTTCCAGAAACCGAGCTTGCGGCGTGGACGCAGGTCTCCCGGCTCGTATTGAACTTGCATGAAACGGTAACGAGGGACTGATGGGCTCGTCCTCCCCACTTTCACGCCGCGACTTCCTCAGCCAGGCCGGCAGCTGCACCCTGACTGGTGCACTGGCGTCGTTACTAGCCCGCGGCACGTTTGCGGCCCCCGGACTTGGTGGCGCTTCTCTTGGGCCCCACCACACCCCCAGGGCGCGGCGCGTGATCCACCTCTGCATGGCCGGCGGACCCTCGCACCTGGAGACCCTCGACTACAAACCCGAGCTGGCCCGTCGCCACGGCGAGCCCATGCCCGAATCGTTCACCAAGGGGCAGCAGATCGCGCAGCTCCAAGGCAAGCCACTTAAGTGCTTCGCGCCCCAGCACCCCTTCGCCCGCTACGGTGAATCCGGCCAGAGCATCTGCACGCTTTTCCCAACAATCGGTGCGCACGCCGACAAGCTCTGCATCGTGCGCTCGATGCACACGAGTGAGATCAACCACGACCCGGCCCACACCATGATGAATACGGGCTCGGGGCTCTCGGGCCGGCCAAGCATGGGCTCATGGAGCACGTTTGGATTGGGCGCGGAGACCGAGAACCTGCCGGGCTATGTCGTTCTGACCTCGGTCGGGAAGGGTGGTCAGAGCCAGCCCATCGCCGCGCGTCAATGGAGCTCTGGTTTCCTTCCGGGGCGACACCAGGGCGTGCACCTCAAGAGCCAGGGCGAGCCGGTCCACTACGTCTCGAGCCCCGATGGTGCAGATCTCGTCGGCCAACGCCGGCTTGTGGACGCCGTCGCACGCCTCAATGCGGCGGAGAACGAGCGCAACCCGGACCCTGAGATCGAGACTCGCCTGGCCCAGTACGAGCTGGCCTACCGCATGCAGACCAGCGTCCCCGAGCTCGTGGACCTCTCCGACGAGTCGGAGGAAACCTTCGAGCTCTACGGCACCCGCGGCGCTGATGGAAGCTACGCCGCCAACTGCCTCCTGGCCCGACGGCTCGCAGAACGCGGCGTGCGCTTCATTCAGCTCTACCATCGTGGCTGGGACCACCACGGCGGCATCAAGCGCAGCATGGAGATCACGGCCAAAGAGGTCGACCAGGCCACGGGAGCACTGCTGGCCGATCTCGACCGACGCGGCCTCCTCGAGGACACCCTTGTGCTCTGGGGCGGGGAGTTCGGGCGCACACCCATGGGTCAGGGCGACGGCCGCGACCATCACATCAAGGGTTTCTCCGTGTGGATGGCTGGGGGCGGCATCCGCGGTGGTACCTCCTACGGTGAAACGGACGAACTGGGCTATGCAGCAAGCGTTGACCCTGTCCACGTCCACGACCTGCACGCCACGATGCAGCACCTGCTGGGCCTGGATCACAAGCGCTCAACCTTCCGGTTTCAGGGTCGCGACTACAGGCTGACCGACGTCTCAGGTGAGGTCATCCGGCCTTGGCTCGCTTAGGCAACGCCAACTGTGGACGCGCCCCTAGGTCCGTTGAGACTCCATCAGGTTCTGGATCTGCCCGTTTAGGCTCTTCAGCGTGAACGGCTTCTGGAGGAAGGCCACGCCCTCCTGACTCTCCAGATCCGACACGCCTCTTGGGTCTGTGTAACCAGAGACCAAGAGAACTCGGATGGTAGGCCGGGCGAGTCCCATCTTCTGGGCGAGCTCGGTGCCGACCATGCCAGGCATCATGACGTCGGTCACCAGCAGGTCGATCTCCCCCTCGTAGCTCTCTGCCGTGGCAAGCGCCTGCCCACCGTTCTCAGCAGTAAGAACGTGGTGCCCGAGCTCTTCGAGGAGCACGGTGGTGAACCGCCGCACGGCCTCCTCATCTTCCACCAGGAGAACCGTCAGAGCCGCCCCCTGCGCTGCCATATCGGAAGGGCTTGCTCCAGACGGAACAAGCCCTGGGAGCACACCCTCTAAGGTGACAGGGAAATAAACGGATACCGTGGTTCCACTTCCGGGGACCGACTCCAAAACCACGTGGCCCCCATGCTGTCGTACGATCCCGTCCACAACCGAGAGCCCCAAGCCTGTCCCTTGCCCTACATCCTTCGTGGTAAAGAAAGGCTCGAGGGCTTTCTCTTGAGTCTGTTCATCCATGCCACAGCCCGTATCCGTAACACGCAGCCGAACATGTGGCCCTGAGAGCTCTGCGCTAGACAGCGAGCCCGGAATTCGGTCCACCTCATCGAGCTCGACCCGCAATTGGCCACCCATTGGCATGGCATCACATGCGTTTAGAACAAGGTTCATGACAACCTGCTCGACTTGACCCCGTCCCCCGCGAATAAGACCCTCCACCGGTTCGATGGCCAGATCGACATCGATAGATTCCGCGGCAGCCTGCTGGATCATCGAGTGCATGCCCTCCAAGACCTGCACCGGGCTCAGAGTGGTGAGAACCACAGGCTGCTTGCGGCTGTAGGCCAGCAATGCCCCCGTTAAATCGGCGGCACGCTCGGCGGCGGCCCGGGCATCCTCTAGGCATGATCGCTGGGTTTTGTCAATGGACCCACCCAACTGGAGCACGATGTCCATGTTGCCGGTAATTACCGTGAGCAAGTTGTTGAAATCGTGCGCAATGCCACCCGCAAGCTGGCCAATGGACTCCATTCGTTGCGCGTGATGCAGATCGGCCTCAAGGTCTCGCCGCTGCCCCTCGAGCCGCGTGGCGTTCTTGACCTGTGCTCGCAGATCATCATAGGCCAGCCTCAGTTCACGAGTACGCGCCTCCACCCGCACATCCAATTCGCGCCGAGCCTGATCCGTCTCCGCAAGCAAGCCCTGAAGCTCCGACTCACGTACCCTATCACGCTCCCTGAACTCGAACACACGCCGAACTGAACGCGTCCTACCCACATGGGCGGCAATCGACACCATCAGGGCCGACCCCTGGACGTAAATCAGGTTCGCCAATTCACTTCCCGTCACGATATGAGTGGCGACGAAGGCCCAGGCCACCAACGTGCAGACGCTGGAGCACACCCACCACCGAGTCATGAGAATGATGCTCCCGGCGGCGATCAGGATGACCCCGACGTAGAAGCTCTGCACCGCCTGCTCGGCCAGCATGTAGTTGGCGAGGACGCCGGTAGTGCTGGCCAGAACGAACAGCAATGTCGCCGGCCCAACCCACCCGATCCGAATCCATCCCTTGCGCAAGGACATGTAGAGCCCGAGCGCCGTTACAGCCATGGCCAGGTCCACGAGCATCGCTCTGACTCGAAGGTCCACGGCCAAATCCATCCAATGAAATGGAACGAACAGGAGCCAGAGAATCGCCGAACCTATGCTGACAGGCAGCAAGCCCTCGAACGTCTCCCGCATCAACTCGCTTTTCAGGGACCCATTCGGGAAGTCCTGGCCCCGCTGTTGCGTTCCGGGCCCAACTGCAACGCCCTCCTCTCTGACCTGGCTGGGACGGTCAGATGTGAAGGCCCCCCCAACGCCTCGGTTGGCGTTAGGGATATCTCCGTCCACAGAATTCCGGGGAGTCATTGGATGGCGAGTCGGCGAAACGGGCGCAAGCGAGGTGCGAGAAAAAAGGGTCCAACTGTAGACCCTTCCTGCCTCACAATTACAAACTGGGTGCTCTGGTGATACCCCCGTGGCGGCGGAACTTGGTTCCCTAGTGGATCAGTACGGCTTGCGCCCTTATCATCCCACTCGTCCTCGGAAAAAAATACTCAGGCACGTGGAACCCTCCGAAGGTGTGTGCGCGTTGCACGCGCACACACCTCAAACTGTTCCGCTGAACATGCTCACCGCTCTACTCGTCTCCGCAGCCCTGATCAGTCCGCCCCACATCCTGAGGCAGGCCATCACGACCGCCCCGCTGGTTACCTCCACGCATCCGTCTGATGGTGAGCCTGAGAAGTCAGTGGCTGCCCCGCTCCTAGACTGGAAATTTGAGTTTGATGAGTGGCTGTTCAGGGCGGTTCCGAGTGCGGACCTTGCAGTCGATCAAGCCACTCGCATTGTCCAGACATCAAATGGAGGTGGACCGGGAATCCTGAATTGGATCGGGCTGGATTTCATCACTGACATCGGGGGCGCGGATGGCAAGACCATCGGCACGTTGCTCCTTCAACCCTACGTGATCCACGCCGACGGCCTGCCTAAGACCCCACCCATATTCGATGGCCCCCATGACTGGGCAATGCAGTGGCGTTTCATCCAATTCGACGTCACGCGCTGGGCCCACCGGGGCATTGGTTGGAAGCTGGGTCACTTCCAGGTGCCGTTTGGACTAGAGCACGGGATCAACACCACGGGCACCTTGCGCCAGTTCACCAACAACTCCAATCTGGGCGTGAAGGCTGACTGGGGAACGAGCCTCTACGGTGAACGCAACGGAATCGACTACGAGGTGGCCGTGACGCGCGGGAGCGGCAATGAGTACCGCGAGAATGATGGAAACCGCGTGCTCGCCGCGCGGGTCGGCAATTCCCTGGAAGAGAACCTCTGCTTCGGTGTGTCCTACATGGATGCGCAGCTCACGGGACAGGACCCTCCAGGAATGATGACCTCTTTCCCAAAGCCCACGAGGACCCGATGGGGTGCCGACTTCCGCTGGCGCCGGGCCACACATACCCTCTTGGGGGAGACAAGCTATGGCAAGAATGACGACGACGACGTGTGGGCGTCCCTGCTCGAACTGAACTCGTCCTCCAACGACGAACGATCCCTCTACTATGCCCAGCTAGTCGCCTCAGGTTCCAAGCCCAGTTCCGGATGGCAAGAACGCGAGGCCCTCCAGCTTGGCCTCCGCCAGCATCTCTCCGCCCATTCCACGCTCTCTCTTCAGTGGGCCCAAGACCTCGAGGTGCCTACCGGAGCCGAGAAGAGCGTCATCGCCGTTCAGCTGCGATTCAGATTTTAGGAGACCTAGAATGAGATCCTTCAAAGACATTGTGGCAACAACCCTCGTGGCTGCGATCGCCGTCTCTTCACAGAGCCGTGCCCAGGCAGCCCCCCAAGCTGACCGAACCAGCCCATTTTGCTCCTACCGGAATTACCAGCACGTGATTCCACAGATCCTTGGAAAGCAGGTCGTCTCCGAAGTTCGCGCGTTCCCTGCTCGAGTAATTAACGAGCAACGCTTGGCCGTTAGCAAACTGGCCAGACTGAACCTCGGGCGAGATGAGCTGGGACGCCACAACCTCTACGTACCCATGGACGAGGCGGGAGAGGCCTATGGAGCAATGCGCATCCACGCCGAGCCTGGAGATCACGGCCTCGTGTTCTTCGCGATATTCCTCGATCGGGACCTGAACCTCAATGGGTACCGGGTACTGCAATACAGGGGAACAGCAAAGGGGTGGATGACCAAGAACGTAGCGCTACGCAGCCGCATTCGTGGCGCCGACGCCAACACAGTACGGAGTTGGCTGGACGAGCAAGGCACGGCCGTCAGCACAAAGGGACTGAAAGCGCTCGGCCTTGACGGCGAATCGGAGCGCAATCTCCGCTGCGTGGTCCACCTGCTACGAATATCGGTCAAGGTCATCCACTCGACCGATCTGGTTTGGGGACCCAGGTTAAGGGCCATCAAGCTCATCAACTCCCGGCCTCCCCAAAAAACCAAGAGTGACTTGCAGCCCTCTAGGAACTAGTTGAGGGTCGGGACGTGAGAAACAAAGGTGCGTCACCAGTGGGCCGCGGCCGCCTCAAGCCCGGACCATCTGCACCCACGGTTAGAGCCGAGCCGACGCGCTCGTTCCGCTTCGCGATTCTGCGGGTGATTCTCTCCTGCAGCCTGCTTGGCATTGGGCTCAGTCTCAGTATCTACTGGAATCACTCTCGCCTCGGGCGCATAGAGCAAGAGGGCCAGGCAAACGTCGAGAACGTCAATCACTGCCAACGGGGCGCCTCACGTTCGGCGGGAATCGCACTCAATACCCTCGACCTGATTCTGCTGCCCGGGGTGGAGTCCATTTCTAGCTTCTATCTGGCTCCGATCTTGTCGAATGTGCAGGTCCTGCACGCCGAATTGCACGAGTCCATCGCAGCACAGGGCATGGTCGGCGCCGTTAGAGCCATCGCACCCGAGTCCCCGAGCTTGCATGCTCAGGCCAGAGATCACCTTACCTATCTTGAGGCCATCGAAAGATTGACCGCAGGGGTGATAGCACTATGTGGAAAGGTGGTCGAGGACAACTCACCGGTCGACACGGACCGGGCTTCCTCATTGGCGGACGAGCTTGTCGTTGCCCTTGAGGGCAGTAGCGATGCAGCTAACCAGCTCTCGGCGGCACTCAAGGAATGGATGGAGCAGAGGAAGTCGCGCCAGACAAATCTGGCGGTCCTGTGCTCCGTGCTTTACCTGTTGCTGGTGCTCTACCTCATGATCTGGGCCGCGCGCGCAATTGCGCGACCCATCGAACGCATGGAGCGCGCTCTGGACAAGTCCGGAGCCCAAGCGAGTTCCGATCTGGAGTTTTCAAGCTTCAACGAAATCAACTCACTGCGAGATACGCTCATCGCCTTCATCACCCTGCGCGACACCCGCGAAGAAGACCTTAGGGCCGCAGTCCAGGAGAAGGTTGATGACCTCCTCACTCGCGAGCAGGAGGTACAACATCTCCAGCGCATTGAGCAGCTCGGGGGACTGGCCGGGTCCGTTGCACATGACTTCCGCAACCTACTCACGGTTATCAGCGGCTATTCCGGCCTCATCGCAGCGGATGATGATTCCAGTCCCTCTGTGCGGGAGAACATTGCCGAAGTGCTATCCGCAGCGCGTCGAGCAACCGAACTAACCACAAAACTGCTCGCGTTCAGCAAGCGGGAGGAAACTGACGCAGCTCCGACACTCTCAGCCAATGAGTGGTTCGATAATTGTGGGGTCCTTCTCTCGCCCTTCGGAGGACCGATGGGCAATACCCTCAAACTAGAGTGCGATCCCGACCTCCCAGCCCTCACCATCTCCCGCATTTCTCTCGATCAAGTCCTGATGAACCTCGTGAGCAACGCCCGCGAAGCCCTTGCTGGGGGGAGAGGCCTGGTCGAGGTTGCCCTCAACCACTTCACCGTTGACACCCACGGGCCCCTGCCAGAGGCGTTGACAGAAGCGGGCTCTGTCGTCGCGCTTCGGGTGAAGGACAACGGCACGGGAATACCGGAGGAGGCGCAAGAGAGGGTCTTCGAGCGCTACTATTCAACGAAGGACGGGACAGGCTTCGGTCTGGCTACTGTTAGAGAGATTGTGGAGGGTGCCGGAGGAACGATCAGTCTTGAATCCACTGTAGGCGTGGGGACCACTTTCACCGTGCTGCTACCTGGCGCACGCCACCAGGATGATTCAGCCTGACAGGCAGTAAGCGCATACGCGCTCCAACGCGGTAAGGAGCTCTGGGACGTGGCGATGCCCCGGTCCTGGCAATCTTTGTCTGGCGGTTGAGGGTGCAGGGCCTATGGTTCAGTACCCCCGTTACCTGTCTTGTTGCCCCGGCAACACCGACCGCTCTTTCCCCTTCGGCCTACCCTATCTCGGAACAAGACCATGAGAACCACGAGTATCCTGCTTGCATTCGCCACGCTCCCCGCGCTCTTGACGGACATCTCGGCGGCCCAGCAGATGACGGGCCTGCCCATGGACCTGACTGCGGCCCATGATGGCATCCTGGAATTTGACCAGTCGCCACCGGCGCTCGCCGCCTTGGGCGGGCTCGATCAGGTTGTCATGCGCGGTGTGCCTACACCCTATGGCCCCGCGATCGATCTGGAGCTGGATCGCCTGCGTTTCGACTTTTCAAGCGTAGGTGTCTTTGTCGACGGCAAGCGCTCACGCTTTGAGCCGGGCGACATGACTCTCTGGTCCGGCAAGGTACGTGGGGTCGAGAACTCGGATGTACAGCTCTGCTTTTCTTCCCGTGGGACCTACGGCTGGATCTTCAACGGCATCGAGTACACCCACGTCAGCTCCACGCCGGGTGAGGATGGAACGTGGAATCTGGCGCGCGTGCGCATGATCAGCGACCAGACCATGATGCGCGCGGGTGGCGGCTTGCCCCCCAGCACCTGCATGCTGGACCAGATGGGTCCCACCCCGGGCTCGGGCGGAGGCGTTCACGTGGACGACTCGGGCCCCCCCACCTTCGGAGCGGCGACCAAGCTCGAGCTGAAGCAAGCCATCGAGACCGACTGGCAGCTCTACCAGCTGTGGAATGATCTGAATGCGGAGCAGACCTATGTGATGGCCCTGCTGGCCGCCAAGAGCTCCCGCTATGACACCCAGGTGGACATCGTCGTCACCTATCCCTACGTCCAGTTCTACACCACGGCCAACGACCCCTGGACCAGTCAGGACGGCGGTGGAAGCTCCATCGACCTGCTGTATGAGTTCCAGGCGGCCTGGAAGTTCAACATCCCCGCCGGCGCGCACCTGGCACACTTCCTCAGCGGAGCGGGCCTCGGTGGCGGCGTCGCCTGGGTCGACGTCCTGTGCAACCCCGAGTACGGGTTCGCGGTATCGGGCAACATCAACGGTGGCCTGACCTTCCCGGTCACCCAGGGCTCAAACACCTGGGACTTCATGGTGTTCGCCCACGAGACCGGCCACAACGTGGGCACCTGGCACACCCACGACTACTGCCCGCCCCTGGACGAGTGTGCGCCTTCGGGCTACTTCGGTTCCTGCCAGAACCAGCAGACCTGCATCAGCAACGGGACGATCATGAGCTACTGCCATCTGTGCTCGGGCGGCATGAGCAACATCACGACCTTCTTCCACCCCACGGTCGTTGCCACGATGAAGAATGAAGCCGCCAACTCCTGCCTGCCGGACTACGGTCAGCCCCAGATCCTCTTCAGAGATGACTTCGAGAGTGGTGACCTGGTTGCTGGCGGTTGGACCAAGAAGAACAAGCGCGTCAAGGTCCACACGGGCGCGGCCTATCAGGGGACCTATGGTGTTCGCCTGAGGAAAAAGTTCTGGCTCGAAAAGTCCTTCGACACAAGCACCTTCAAGGACATCACCATCAACGTCGCCCGTCGAACCAAGAACTACGACGCTGGCGAGAGCCTGAAGATCCGCTTCCACGACGGAACGGGATGGACAGACATCGAGGTCACGACGGATACGGCCTGGGGAGCGATGAGCTTCGCACTGCCCGCCACGGCCAATGACAACGCCAATTTCAGGCTGCGCTTCAAGTCCTCCAGCAACGAGGCCAAGGAGCGCGGGGACATCGATGACGTGGAGATCATCGGGACGCCCCAGTAGGCTCCATCGGAGTGCCAGCGAGGGCCGCCCCGCCGACCCTCGCTGGCATGTCCTTGCGCCAGCACCTTCCCTGGATTGGCTTCCGGTCTCGGCTCTCGGCTAGAGACTTCCAAAACAGTAGAGATGTCCTGCGCTGCGAAGCCAGATGCATCCGTCCTCAAGTGCAGGAGTGGCGTAGCATGGCTCCCCGAACTCCACGGTGTGGATCGGGTCTAGGCTGCCGCCCGCAGCCAGGACGGAGAGGATGCCCGACTCCGACAGCAGGTAGACGTGGCCCCCTCCAGCAACGGGGGCGGCGTAATACGCATCCACCGCGTCTTCCAGGCGGGACTTGTCCAGCGGCTCCCCTGATTCCGCGGTAAGCGCCGTCAGGAGGCCCCCCTGATCAGCCAGCAGGTAGTACACGCCCTCGTAGACGAGAGGTGAGGGTAGCTGAGGGATTGAGCGGTGATAGCTCCACTGAACGGCCTCCGCCGTGCGATCACCACGCCCCCCCACGCTTATGGCCATAGCCGAATTCACAGAGGCGAGCGAAGCGCGCGTCCCCTCCCACTCCACCTCGTCCAGGGCCTCATCACCGTCCAGGTCGAAGAAGACAAAGAGCTGCCGAACGCGCTTCTCCTCGATCTCCGGGGCGCTGATGGTGCCACTCTTGTCAGTGTCCATGCTGTCAAGAGCGTCGGCGAAGGGCGGATACTCGATCTGGTTCCCCAGGTTGTTGAGGGGCGAGGCAAAGCCGTGGGTCCAGAGTGTCTCACCGAGCAGGACGGGCACGGACTTCATCTCTCCCGGCAGGCCGCGCACCCACCAGACACGCTCACCGGTCTGGGCGTCATAGGCGTCGAGCAGATACGAACCGGGCAGGATCACCTGCGCGCGCCCCTCGGGCGTGTAGTGCACCACGGGAGTGCAGTGGCCGCTCACCGCCTGCGGCCGACCGACCTTCCAGAGAACTTCGCCGGACTGCTTACTGACTCCCAGCACGTAGGAGTCCGTGGATTGATCGCAGGCCAGCACGACAACGTCCCCCACGATGATCGGGGAGGCCGCCATCCCATACACGTTGTCGAACGGCCCCAAGGGCAATCGCCAGCGCTCTTGCCCGTCGTGATCGTAGGCGAGTAGACCGTACTCATCGAAGAACACGACCACGCTGTCTCCATCGACCGCAGCAGAAGCGGCAGCCGCATGGTTCTTGGGGTGGAGCTTGGTCTTGCGCGGGCGCGGCGCCTCCCGTTTCCACAAGGTGGCCCCCGTGTCGCGGTCAAGCGCGTAGGAGAACAGACGCTCATCCTCTACGCCGGTCAGGAAGACGCACTGCTCGGATAGCACAGGCGAAGAATGGCCCGGAGGAAACTCTCGTGCCCAGAGCACACCTGCGTCGGGCCCGATCTCGGCGGGATACTCGCCCCGGGCGAGGCCCGTGCCATTGGGCCCACGAAACCTGCTCCAGGCAGCGCTCGAATCACTGCTGGATGAAGCCGCCGGAGGGTTGATGCACGCGGGCAGGCCGAGTGCAAGAAGCATCGCGAACAGAGAGCGGAGGGCATTGTCCATTCTCTGAGGGTACATCGATGGAATCAGGATTGCGTCCAGGGCCGGTGCCTTCATTGCAGCAAGGCGAGGTGCACCGCCCGGTGAAGATTCACTTCGGGCCTATATACAGCCCTTCGCCCTGTACAGCGGCTCCCGCCTGCTCGGCAACGTGAGAAGCGTTGCCGTTATCGATCCGGCTCTCTAACGGGCGATGGTGCAAAGGCGCAGGGGCGCTACAATCGCGGGGTGTCCTACGCAGCCCTCTCCATCCTCGCCGTCATCACCTGCGGGTCGCAAGCACCCGAGGGCAAGGAGAGCGTGCGCGTGCTCCGCGACCCCTGGGGCGTGCCCCACGTTCTAGCCGAGTCCGACTATGGCGCGGGCTATGGATACGGCTGGGCGCTGTCCGAGGATCGGCTCACCGAAGCGCTGAGTGGGATGTGGACCGTGCAGGGACGCCGAACCGAGATCGAGGGCGAGGCGGCCCTTGGGATCGACCGGACCTTCCGGCTCTTGCGGCTCACCGAGCACGCCGGGGCCGCCTTCGATGGATACCCGGCAGTCGTTCGGGAGGTCGCCACGGGTTTCGCCGCGGGGATGAACGACTACATGGCCGCGCACCCCGAGAGGGTGCCCAGCTGGGCGGAACCGATCGACCCCACCTGGCCCCTGGCCCTCGGGCGCATGATCGACTTCTGGGTCCCCCTGCGATCAGCCAACCAACAGGCACGCAAGATCGCCCCGCGCATCGCCGTCCCCTCCACGGGCACGGGTCCGGAGCACTACAAGACCTACGGCTCGAACGGCTGGGCCCTGGCCCCAGCGCGCACGGAGGCCGGCCACGCCATGCTCGCCTGCGACCCGCACCTGCCCTGGAAGCACGAGTTCCAACTCCACGAGGTGCACCTGCGCGGCAAGTCCTTCGAGGTGGCCGGGGCAGCGTTCGTCGGCGTCCCCTTGCCCGTCTTCGGCCGAACGCGGCACGTGGCCTGGACCTGGACCTCCAACTCACCCGACAACACGGACGTGTACCGCCTGGAGCTCGTGGAGGGAGATCGGCTGCGCTACCGGTTCGGTGACGAGGCCCTGGAATTTGAAGAGCGCGAGGAGTCCTTCGAGTTGCCGGATGGTGAGTCCATCACCGAGACCCTGCGCTGGTCCGTCCACGGACCCATCACCCACGTCGATGAGGCGCAGGGATACGCGGTGGCCTACTGGTTCGCGGGTTTCGGCCTGACGGATCCGCCGCTGCAGTACGCCGAGATGCTCCAGGCCGAGGGGGTCGATGACCTCAACGCCGCGATGGGCCGGCTCCAGTTCGCGCACTTCAACCTGGTCACAGCCGACACGGCGGGGGAGATCGAGTTCGTCTACTCCGGCCGGATTCCCGAGCGGCCCGAGTCCGTCGACGCGAAGCAGCCCCTGGATGGCAGCGACCCCGCTCTTCTCTGGAACACCTTCATTCCCTTCAAGGACCTGCCTACGGTCCGGAGCCCCAAGATCGGTTTCGTCCAGAACTGCAACAACCGGCCCGAGCACACCACGGGCACCAGCGCCGACCCTGACCCGAAGAACACCCCCGAGGACGTCGTCGCGGGCGGGACCGCCGAGACGGTCCGGTCCTGGTACCTCAAGCAACGGCTCCGCGCCAAGGAGAAGTTCTCACGCGAAGACGCCGTGGCGCTACTGACGGACGGGACGATGATCCCCCACCTCTCCCTGTCCAAGCAGCTGCGCGCGGCCTGGGAGAAGTATGGCGAGAGCTATGAGCATGGCGATGCCATCGCCCCTGACGTGGACCGGCTCCTGGCCTGGGATGGTGCACCGGATCTCGCAAGTGGAACGCCAACCCTCGCCCTGTTGTGGATGCACACCCTGAACGGGAGCCAGACGATGTTCAAGGTCGGCCTGCTGCAGCGGGCCCCCTCATCCCTCTCCGAGGAGGACGCCTTCGCCATGTTCGACGCCCTCAAGGAGGCCCGCAAGCGCCAGCGCAAGCTGCTCCCGTTCCCGCCGCAGATTCCATGGGGTCTGATCCACGTCATCCGCAAGGCGGGAAAGGTGTTCCCGGTTGCAACGGGTATGTACCCGGCGATCTCCTTGATGAACGCCAACCTCGACCCGCAGAAGGCGAGCTTCACGGACCTGACCTGTCGGGTCGGCTCCGCCTACGTGGCGCTGCATGAACTCTCGGATCCGCCCGTGTCCTGGACGGTGACCCCCATCGGCCAGACGGATCGCAAGGATCTCCCCTACACGACCGCATGCACCGAGCTCTTCGCGAAGCGTGAGCTCAAGCCCCTGGCCTTCACGGACGAGCAGTTGGCCGAGGTGCAGACGACGGAGACGCTGCTCCGCTTCGAGCATCCGATTCCCCGCTAGGGCGCAACCGGCCAGCGCTCAGCGCCCCCCACGGTTCTGGGCATCCTTAAGGATCTCCTTGCCGGCCTTCTTGAGCCGCTCCGGCCAACGGAAGGTGGGTGCCGCGGTCGGGTCGTACCCGGCCAGGTGATCCCGCAGGCGCGTGGCGGGCTTGGTGTACACCAGGACCGTGTCGCCAAAGACCTCTTCGCACAGGGCAGCGAGGCGCGGGTCGTACTCGACCAGTTCCGTGCGGGTGTTCACATAGTTGTGGTCGTGGTCCGGCTCGCGGTTGTCGTCGAACCAGGACTGCACGCCCTCCGCGAAGTACTCATTCTTGTTGGTCGAGGCGTACTTGCCCTCCCACAGCCCCTCGGCGGTGGCCTGGTCGAAGGCCGCCTTCAGGCGGGTGTCAAAAGTCTCGTCCACCCTCACCATCCCACGCAGGTGGATGTTGTGGGCGAACTCGTGGATCAGGATGTTCTCGGTCGAGTAGGGATCGCCGGGATAGGCCAGCACGTTCTCCTCGGCGCAGCTACAGACGGGGTCTGTCCGTGATCCCCCCAGCCCACGGGCGCGTCGATCCCAGTAGTCGGGATTGTCGAAGTGCGAGTACTCAGGAATGTCCGTCGTCCACTCCTGGTAGCCCATGACGATCATGCGTGAGCCGCTCTCGATCATGGCCGCGCGCACGTCAGGCCGACGCGCCAGCATCAGGTCCACCAGGTAGGCCGCCTCAAGCAGCGCATGGTCGTCCACGGCCCCCGATGCAATGATTGGATACCCCGATGCCGAGACGTGCTTCTCGTAGAAAGGACTCAGGTTCATTTCGACTGGCGGCGGCCCGACCCTTCGCGCAGGACCCGCGCAGCCCGAAAACGAGAGGGCCGACAGGGCCGACAGGGCCAGCAGGATGTAGCCAAGCGCGTCAGTTGTATTCATGGCTCGCAGTCTAGCCGCCCTCATGGCTGGGGATACACAGGACGCTCCGACCAGGATCGGGTACGAACTCCGTCCTTACCGAGCCCACAGGGGGGCAAGGCTTGGGAGCCCGCCGCCGGGCCGCTCACGGCACGATGATCTGCACCCGCTCCCCCGCGACGAGCTCCACGGACATGAGCAGGGTCCCGGCGCTCAGCGGGTCATTGAAGTTCGTCATGCTTGCCGGGTCGATGCGCCGCAGCTGACAGGGCATGACCGGGATGCCCTCCGCGAAAACCACGCCCACGGCGCCGCCCACGGCCATCACGAGCTGGGTCCTGCCGTTGCTGCCCGCCAGGAGGATCGTCGGTGGTCCCGATTCAACCGGGGGCGCGTTGGTGAAGGTCACGGCGCCGGTGGAGAAGGAGGCCTGCCACGGGTTCTCGCCGGACACCAACTGCAACCGTTCGAGCAGGCGTATCGCACGTCGATCGGGCGGGCCCAGTGAGAGTTGGTATTCACCGGGTTTGCGAACCGTGATGCGGAAGTTCCCGTCTGCGCCGACGATGTCCTCCAGATCGCTGCCGGAGCGCAGGAGTCCGCCCCCCTCGGGCATCAACCGCGCCTGCCAGCCGACGGCGGGCGCTCCGTCCAGCAGCAGGGTGCCGACCAGGACCGTCTGGGCTTCTCCCGTGAGGGAGAGGTCATGGCGCGTGGTCTGGCCCTCGAGTACCACGCAGTTCGACTCGATGTCCGACTCGCGGAACTTACTGCCGTCGCTTGAGCTGCTGGAGGAGTTTAGCGAGATTTCCTCGCTGGCCAGCTCCACCTGCCAGGGCCCCGGGATGAGCCGCTCGCAGCGATAGAAACCCTCGCGGTCCGTGCGAACGGTGCGCGCGTGGGCGTCTCCCCGCGACAGGGCCACGATGCGACCTGCGATCTTCGCATCGCCCCACACGCGACCCTCCAGAGCGCCGCCCTCGGTCAGTTCCAGGACCAGACCGTCGAGCCCGCGGCGGGGATCGATGGTCAAGGGCCCCGCCTCGGCCGGGGCAAGACCCTCGAAGCTGACCCGCACAAAGTAGTCTCCCGCCTGGCGCAGGGTCAGGCCGAAGGACCCATCGCTCCCGCTGGTGCCACTGACAGTGGGCCGGCTCCGGACGCGCACGGGGAAGTCGTTGTGCAGGCGGCGGTTCGTGGCCTTGGCGTACAGTTCAACCGTGGCTCCTTCCAGGGGCGCACCCTGCGCGCGGACGTGCCCGCGCACGCCGGGCAGGGGGCGCAGGCTCACATGCAACTCGCGCGGGACGGTCAAGGGGTCGAAGGGGCCCAGTTGGCTCAGGTCGTGTCCTCGTGCGCCGACCTCCAGGAGGAAGGCCTCGCCGGGGATCGGAACTCGCAGCATGCCGTTCTCCTCGATGCGGGTGATGCTGCGAATCAGGACGCCCGTGTGCGCGGCGTTGTAGCCTGAGACGCTGAGCCTCTCGAGTTCGGCCGTACCACTCTCGCTGTCGACGCTCAGCAGCAGGTACTCGGGCTCAGTAAGCCGCAGCACCAGCTCGGCGCCGCCCTCCACACCCTTTGCGTTGGCGGGGCCGAATTCTTCTTGCCGGTCCTGGGCGTTCAGGTTGCGCGGGATCTTGGGCTCGTAGGCGATGATGAAGCGCCCTTCCTCGTCAGAGTGCGAGGATCGCATTCCCGACGCGCCTCTCGCGGAGTACTCGGACCTGATCTTGGCGTTGGGGCTGGGCACGCCTGAAGGGCTCAAGACCTGGCCCCGGATGAACAGGCCGAAGTCGAGTTCCTCGAGGGTGATGATCACGTCTTCGCTCTGCATACCCGCCCGCACGAGGAAGGGTGGAGTGTAAGCGGCCAGCAGGCCCTCGCCGCCCGCCCACAGCCGCAGGGTCCCCGCCGGCAGGTCCTCCAGGAGCAGCCGGCCGGAGGCGTCAGTGAGCTCGTTCGGGTCGTCGGTTCCTGCCCCCAGAGCCGTGCGCTCAAGAACCTCTCGCCGGGTCGATCGGTTGTTGTTCAATTCGAATTCGCTGAAGGGCTCGACCCAGGCGCCTTCGATGGGTACGCCCCGGGGGGTTTCCACCCGAACGGCGATGGCCCCCGCCGGGATCAACACAACGTCCCCCAGCTCGGTCAGTTGGCCTTCCTCCAGATTGGCGCCGATCCTGCCCGAGGCGAAGGATGGGTGCACGTAGGCGGCCGTTCTTCGCTCCGACCCCCTGCGACTCCACACCCGTGCCGATCCGGTTCGGTCGGAGACCTCGTGGGACACCTGCCCGGTGAACTGCACGCGTACCCCGGCCACGGGCACCCCCGAGGGATCCACAAAGCGCAGGTGGATCCCGGTCCGGGGTGTCGCCGCGATGGGTTCCCCCTCCTCCTTGGGGGCGGCCGCTTCTACGACGGAGCGCTGAAGCGCGCTGGAGGAAGAATCCACCGGGGGCGGCACTTCGAGCTCGGGCTCGATGGGCAGGTAGCTCAGTTCCAGCGGAGCCTCCTGGGAGGAGCCTCCATCCACCAAGCGGGATCCCATCAGCCCCGAGTTCAGGAGTGTCCAGAGCAGAATCGCTGCCGCGAGACCGCCCAAGCCAAGAAGGGTTCCTTTTTGCATGGTTCGCTTTGGGCCAGGTGGGTTCGGTCCTCGTCCCTTCTCCAGGGTCAGCGAGAATAAGGGATCCCCGGGAAGCGGGTACTGATTTCCTTCGGCCCCACAAGGAGGATGAGGAGGGAGCCCCCGAGAGGCGCAAGCTCGGCCCTCACTGGATGGCGCCGGTCGGGAAGAGGTTGGCCTCGTCCGTCTCAGAAACGTCGCCCCGTGAGTCGAGATCCAGTAACACGTACTTGCCCGTCAGGTTTGAATCCCACTTCAGGCGCATGGTGCCCGAGATACTCTCGCCGGGGTCCAGGCTGCGCATGCGCAGCAGGCGTAGGACCGGGTCGTCCTTGTCAAGGATCAGGTCATCCGAGAGGCGCAACTGAGCGGTGTACTTGCCCGTGGGGGCGATGCCCGAGTTGGTGATGGTCACGAGGCTGTGGACCTCGGGCTCCGGCCCGACCAGGCGCCAGGGCTCCACGTCGCCAATCAGGTTGGGCTGGGCCTCTGAGGGCCCGGGGATGGTGAAGGCCCAGATGCCGTCACCCAGAAGAACGTTCGAGCCGGCGATGAAGAGACGACCGTCCGCGAGGGTGAGCTCACCACCAAAGGGCAACCAATCGCGCAAGGAAAGTTTCGCGCGGTCAAAGATGAACGTCTCCGTGGCGGAACTAAACAGGATCGCGTCGTCTGTGACGAGGGGCTGCTGGAGCACTGCACCGGAGCCGATACAGAGGCCCTCATAGCTTCCATCCCAAGCATCATGGACACTCACCATCCCGCCCACCATGACGTAGACCCTGTCGCCCGCCACGGCGGGCGTGCCATTGAAATTGCCGGCGTACTGCCAGGCCACCGTTCCTGTTGTGAGGTCGATGCAATAGAGCCCGTCGCTATTGACCAGGTAGGCCCGCCCGTTGGCGATAGCTATCGTGCGGTCCATGGACCAGCCAGACCAGTTCCAACCCAGGGCGAGGGACCAGTCAATGGCGGCATTGGCCGGATCATGCTGCATCAGGGTTCCGGCCACGAACGAGTAGAGGCGTCCACCGTAGTAGCTCGGAACCCACTGGTCGTACTGGGGTAGATCCAGATAGAAGAGCTGCTGACCGTCATTCTGGTCAAAGCCGTACATCCCGCCGTAGTAGCCACCGTTGACGAACACGCGGCCGTCGGCCACGCATGGCGCCAGGTAGCGCTCCCACTGCGCAGCGTGGGGTGCGACCCAATTGGGTACGCCGGTGTCGCTTTGGAACGACCACAGGTGTGTATCACCGCTGTGGTTGCCGCGCTGAACGTATACCTGCTCGCCGTCAACCGTGGGAGGATTGATTGAGTAGCACTGGTCGAAGTCGTACTTCCACAGCTGAGAACCGTCTGAAGAATCGAGGGCCCGCAGCCAAGCGTCGCCGAAGTACTGCCAGGGCGAAGCGTAGACGACCCCATCCTTCACAGCGACCTGCTGGATGTCCTGGGGGTAGATGTTGTTCCAGAGGAATTCGGTGCTACCCACTCCGTAGACGCCCAGGTAGGCGCCGGTGTGGGACGGACCGTTGCCGAAGGTCTTCCAGGCGCTGGTGTCGACAGAGGCATTCGCGGTCCAGGGCCCGATTCCCAAGACGATACGGTCCGACCCGACCTGGGCAAGGCCGGGTGCGGCGAGCAAGAAAGCAACGGCGAGTTTCATGGGATCATCTCCTCGTGCCCGCAAGAAGCAAGCACTCACGAAGCCTGAGGATGCCAGGTTCGGCCCTGGCTCTGGGGGACAGAGCGGTTCAGGGCCGCCTACCCCGACGATAGGCGATTCCGACGGGTCGTGACTTCTTGAAGTTCCAGGAACCCACCTGGCAACCCGCTGGCACGTCCTGGCCGTTGCCAGATGTGACCGTCCGCTTTCCGCCCGGGGGTGTTGGGGGCGTGTAAGACCCTGGCCCGGAATGGAGACATGTACCGGGAAAGGTGTCCGCGGGAGCGGCCAGGCCTCATGTAGGAGTGGCCGGACGCCGTCAGCTACGGGCGATCCGGACCCCTTGCTCAAGAAAACCCGGCATGCTCCGCCCCCCTCAAGAACACCTCCCTTCTGGCTCTCCGCGTCCGGCTCACTACGGAACCATCATCGCCGGCAATGGGCTGTTTGGCACCTCGACGGCGCTCGCCAGGATCGGCGGGTCGGGCGACATCTCGCAGGGTACCGGGTCCGTCCTCATGGTGTTCCCCCCGGCCGGGAAGCGCTTCAGCTCGAGTGTCGGACGGACGCGGATCACGCGAGGTTCGAACGAGGAAAACAAGAGCTATACCGAGATGGCCCGGTCGAGCAATGCGGTGTTTCGGTCCCTCGAGACGCGCGCTGGCGAGATCCTCCGTCCCCTTCCGTGCTTCACAATCGTGCCCCAGGGGAGCGCTGGAGAAGAGATGATCCGCGGCAATCATGTCGGATTGATGGACCAGGGACTGGCGCGAACCCATGGCGGCGCCGCGTTGAAGGACCTCGGATTTCTCGGGGAAGCGAGTGACTGGGTGGCGTTCGAGGACCAGAGTGCGGCGACGATCGATCCACAGAACTTTCTGAAGCGGGCCAACGAGCGGCTTGGGGCCGCTGGCGTACACAACCGGTCTGGCTTCGTCGAATCCTGGCGCACCTTTCCGTCTTACGTCGCCGTGAACATCCGGAACAAGGCCGGAGACCTCGAAACCGTCACCGCGCAGCGATTGGTCTTGGCAACCGCCGGAGAGACCGGCGCCCTGTTGCGACAGTCGGGACAGCAAGAACTGGCAGACAGCTTCTCGGTCAAGCGGGTGCCCCTCTATTTCTTCGACTGGCCCAAAGGGTTGAAGGAGTGTGCGATACGGATCGTTCGAGGTGATGGCCAGGGCAATTGGTATGCGATGCAGGAGAAAGACAACGCCGGTGGGAGCTTCCTCAAAATGGGGTTCCACAACGGAGGGGGCGTCCTTCCAGACGCCAAGGATGTTCCCCGGAAGGTCACGAACGAGGAGATACAGGCTGCCAAGGTCGCCATCGAGGCCGTCGTAGGTCAGGCGTTGACCTATCGCACGGCCTATGTCTGCCACTACACGTTGACAAAGAAGCACGCCGGTGCGCTGCGGGGATTGCCCATTGTCGGACCCATCCCCGGAACCGACGGACGGGTGGCCCTGGTATCCGGTGGAAACGGCAACGGCGCCAAGCTCGCCCCCAGTCTGGGAAGACTGGCGAGTTCGTTGTTCGAGCGGGCGCCCACAGAGGATGACCGACCGTTTCTTCCGGCTTCCCAGCTCGGTAGCCCTCTGAGACTCCACGCCGGAGGCCAGCGGCTGGGAGTTGCAGTCCAGCGTCAAGGAGGCCGTTCCCGTCGGCCCGGGGGGCGACTCCACTCGCTGGCGCTGCACGCCGACGAGTCGCTCGCCTCCTGAGGAAATGACGGCGACGGCCGGTGATGTTCAGGCAGGAGATCCAGGCATCCCCCTCTCCCCAGCCCAGCGTTGCAGCTTTGGGGAAATGTGCAAAGATGGGCGGACGATGATCACTCGCTTCGCTGTCGCTTTCGCTCTACTCCTCTTCTCCGCCAACTCTCCGGGTGAGGTGCCCGAGGACAAGCTGAGGGGGGATCTTTCCGATGCCTTGGCTGCCCTTGGGGATCAAGATCTTCTCCCCGTGACCATTGTCATGAAAGAACAGGTGCCGCCTGCGGACTTGTTGAAGCTCAGGACGTCCCTGTCCAAGCAGCGTCGTCGCCGGGCTGTTATTGAGCGGCTGACGGAACTGGCCGACAGAACTCAGGCGGACCTGCTTGCCCTATTGGAAGATCGGTCTCAATCGGGGCAAGTTCAGTCCATTAGCCCGCTGTGGATTCACAACGTGGTGAACGCGGATGTCACACGAACGGTTGCACTAGACATTGCCGCGCGTGACGACGTGCACTACGTCCACCGTGACGTTCATCTGCCCATCGAGGACCTACTGCTAACGGTTCCGGCCACGCCATCGGTCGGCAGCGGCAATCCCACGTGTGGGCTGACGCTGATTCAGGCCCCTGACGTCTGGCAGCAGTACGGGATCACGGGAGCCGGCGTGGTCGTGGGTGTCATTGATACGGGAGTGGGTCGGGGTCACACGGATATCTCCAAACGCCTTTGGCGAAATCCCCTTGAGATTCCGGGCAACGGGATTGACGACGAGAACAATGGGTTTGCGGATGATGTGCAGGGCTGGGACTTCTCCAACGGCAATGGCAACGTTCGAGACGGTCAGGGACACGGATCTCACGTCTCAGGTACGGTGGCGGGCGACGGAACCGGCGGAACAGCCTGTGGCGTCGCTCCGGGCACCCGCATCATGGTCCTCAAGTCAAACCTTGATTTTGGCGCAGAGGGCGAAGTCTGGAGCATGATGCAGTACGGGGTGGCTAACGGTGCGGACATCCTCACGGCCAGCCTTGGTTGGCCGCACAAGAACAATCCAGATCGCGCTACCTGGCGAGCGGTCTGCGAAAACACCATCGCCGCGGGTGTCGTCGTCATCTACGCCGGCGGCAATGAGGGCAAAGGCAACGCCCCGGACAACATCCGCACGCCGGGAGACGTGCCCGACGTCATCACGGTCGGGGCCGTCACATGCGGCGACGAGATCACCAACTTCTCAAGCCGCGGCCCGGTGACATGGCAGAACGTGCCTCCATACAACGACCATCCCTACCCGCCCGGCCTCAAGAAACCCGATGTGGCGGCACCGGGGAACAACACCATCTCGCACCAGAAGGTCAGCGGCTACACGCAAATGTCGGGGACATCGATGGCCACCCCCCACGTGGCCGGGGTTGCGGCGCTCATTCTTCAAGCAGATCCGAGCCTCGATCACTTCGGCGTGCGAAACCATCTCTACACGACGGCTGTGGACCTGGGGACCAAAGGACAGGACAACCGCTATGGCTGGGGCCGCGTGGACGCGCTCGCCGCCGTGACCCAGTCCTTGGCAGCGGGCAACTACTGCGGAGCGAAACCCAACTCCTGCGGTGGAATCCCGATCATGTGGACCGAGGGCAACGCCAGCGTCAGCTCTAGCGCGGGCTTCTGGGTCACAGCGGCCAATCTGCCCGCGCAGAGTGTGGCCATGCTGGTCTACACCGATCAGGGTGCGGCTAACGTGCCCGCTCTCGGCGGAAACCTCTGCCTGGCCTCCTTCGCCCGAACGGTTCCCATTCCGGCGGTTGGCACACCCGGGCTCTGTGACGCGATTGCCAGGATTGACATGAACGCATTTGGTGCGGGTGCGCTCGGTGGCGCCCCTGCCGGCTACCTGCAGGTCCCCGGGACCACGGTCCACGCTCAGTTCTGGTGCCGAGATCCGCAGAACAGCTTCGCGACCCTGTTGACGGGCGCGGTCAGTTACACCATCGCTCCCTAACAACCTCCCCCAGCCCTGCACTGCGGCCCCCTGCGAGGAAAGGGAGAATGGAGGCGGCACCCGGACTCGAACCGGGGAATAACGGATTTGCAATCCGTCGCCTTAGCCACTTGGCTATGCCGCCTCTCAGCGCTCTGAGGAGGATACCCCGCTGCCGGAGGGGGTCAAGGGAGTGGAAGAGATGGCTGATCAGAGGATCCGGGACCCGGGCCCTTGGTGCGGGTTCGGGAAGGCTCTAGCCTAGGCGCACGGGGACGTGGCGGAATTGGTAGACGCATCGGACTTAAAATCCGAAGGGCCCATGGCTCGTGAGGGTTCAAGTCCCTCCGTCCCCACCAACTGGACAGCCGACCGCAGCCCCTCACCCCCACCTCCTCCCTTGGTCCCCACGCCCTCCCTCCCCGCCGATGGCAACGGCCAGGATCCGGCAACCGGCGGCTCACGGGGCAGAGATCGTCGAGCACTCCTGGGCCTGCTGGCCCTGGCTCTCCTGCCCCGGCTGATCATCCTGCTCGCACCCCACGCCGCGTGGAGCGTGCACGGCGAGGAGTACCACCGGGCCAACGTGGCCTGGGAGCTGCTGAACGGATCGACCCTGTCCCTGATCGACTACCAGTACGCCCCCTTCTTCGGCGGCTCCCTGGTGACCAGCGTGCTGGCTACACCTCTGTTTGCTCTCCTGGGAGTCAAGATGGTGGTGCTCAAGCTCGTACCGGTCCTCACGCATCTGGTGGCCGTGGGACTTCTGTTCTGCATCCTGCGACGCTGGGTCTCGCGGCGGTCGGCCTGGATCGCCGGCCTGCTCTTCGCCCTGGGCTCACCGGGCTACACCTACCTGACCACCATCGCCTGGGGCAGCCACCTGGAGAGCAACGCCCTGGGCCTGGGCTGCCTGTGGCTCATGCTGGATCTGCACGAACGCGAGAGACAATTGGGCCGGCGCCTGCTGCTCGGATTCCTAGGAGGGTTCTCGCTGTACTTCGGATTGCAGTGCGCGCTGTTCCTGCTGGCGCTCCTAATCGTCGATGGGTTGAACGATCGCGGAGTGTTCAGGCGACGGGAGTTCGCAGCCCAGGTGGCGGGCTTCGGCCTCGGCTTCAGCCCCTGGCTGATCTACAACCTGAAGAACTCCTTCAGCGGCATGGTGCTCTACGACCAGAGCCTGGCCCAGCACATTGACTCGGGGGGACCCACCTTCGGACGGTTGGGACAGATCGTCTCGCAGGCCCTACCCGATTCCCTGGCCTTCGCAGACCTGGGGCCCCTGCCCGGTCAGGGCCTGGAGCTGGCGGTCTACGCCCTCCTGCTGGTGGCCTTCGGAGCCGGAGTGAACAGCTGGCGAGGGGGCATTCGGCCCCGGCCCTGCACGATGGCCATCATCTACGTCGTCACCTTCCTCCTCGCCTACAGCCTGAGTGATTTCCCCATCGCGAGTGATGGAGACCTCATCTACGAATACCGGTACGTGAGTCTGCTGTGGCCCTGGGCCCTGATCCTGGTGGCCGTAGGCGCTGAACGGATCCTTGAAGCCCATCCCCGGTGGAGCACACCGGGCCGGGGGATCCTGGGGGCCATCCTTGGAATCTCCCTGCTGGGTAGCGCCACGTCCTTTGCCGATCTGGACCGTTTCGGCGCGGCGCTCGACCGGCCCGCCATCGGATTGATTGGTCACGGGAAGTGGTACGCCTGGCGCTGCTGTAACAAACCCGAGTTGCGGGAGCGGGTACTGGAGGGCGTGAGCGCCCGCCCCCCCAAGGTCAGAAGGGAGATCTTCAAGGGCATGGGCCGCATCCTGCGCGACCTCTCGCAGTACGAGGAGGCTGACATGCCCGCCCCGTACACCCGGGGGAAACAAACCCTGGAGTGGTTCCGCGAGCGGGTTCCCAAGAAGTACCGCAACCTGTTCAAGGGCAGGGTCCCGCTGGGCACAGAACCACCAGCGGCAGATGAACCCGGGGAAGGGGATTCACCCCCGCAATAGTCTCGGCCACCCGTATCCTCTGATCCCATGTTGCTCCTCTCCTGTTTGTGCCTCGCCGCGTCAACTCCCCTCCAACCGGCGGTACAGGACGAGCCACCCATGAACGTCATTGTGCTCCTGGCCGACGACCTGGGCTGGATGGACCTGGGCTGCCAGGGATCGACCTTCTACGAGACGCCACACCTGGACGCCCTCGCGGCCAGCGGCATGCGCTTCACCCAGGCCTACGCAGGCGGACCCGTGTGCTCCCCCACCCGCGCCGCGCTCATGGCCGGCAAGACGCCGGCGCGCATGGACACCACCGATTGGTTCGGCGCAGGACGCGCAGGGAAGATGCTGCCCGCCGACTACATCCCTCAGCTGCCCCTCGAAGAGGTCTCCCTGGCGGAGGCCCTGCAGACCCAAGGCTACCGCACCGCGTTCTTCGGCAAGTGGCACCTGGGCAAGGAGGGCTACTTCCCCGAGGACCAGGGCTTTGAGGTCAACGTGGGCGGCCACCACCGCGGCAGCCCGCCCGGTGGCTACTTCGCCCCCTTCAAGAACCCCAAGATGGAGGACAGCCCGCCTGGCACCCAGCTCACCGAACGCCTGACCGACGAGGCCGTGAGCTGGATGGAGTCGGTACACGAGGAGCCCTTCCTGCTCTACCTCTCCTGGTACGCGGTGCACACGCCCCTGCAGACCAAGCCCGAGTACAAGGAGTACTACCAGCAAAAACGCAGCCAGCTGCCCGAGCAGAAAGGAGAGCCCTGGGGCCAGGAGCGGGAGCGCAAGGTGCGCCGCGTTCAGGACCACGCGGTCTACGCGGGCATGGTCCAGAGCCTGGACGAGAGCGTCGGACGGCTCCTCGGCCGGCTCGAGGAGCTGGGCCTGACGGAGCGCACCCTGGTGGTCTTCACCAGCGACAACGGCGGGCTTTCTACATCCGAAGGGCACCCCACCTCCAACCTGCCCCTGCGCGGGGGCAAGGGCTGGCTCTACGAGGGCGGCATCCGCGAACCCATGCTGGTGCGCTGGCCCGGGGTGACGGCCCGCGGCTCAGTCTGTCACACACCCGTCATCTCCATGGACGTCTACCCCACGGTGCTGAGTGCGGCCGGACTCGACCAGGCCCCCGAGCAACACGTGGATGGCATGAACCTGCTACCTCTGCTGCAGGGGGGCACAGCCCCCGGTCGCGCCCTGTATTGGCACTACCCCCACTACGGCAACCAGGGGGCCGCGCCGTCGGGCGCGGTACGCAGCGGGGACTGGAAGCTGGTGGAGTGGTTCGAGGATGGCACGACCGAGCTGTTCGACCTGGGCGCGGATCCGGGCGAGAGCCGGAATCTGGCCGCCGAAAAACCCGCCCGCACGGCGGCTCTGCAAGCGGGCCTGGAGCGCTGGCGGAAGAGCGTGCAGGCCAGGATGCCCAAGCCCAACCCGGACTTCGGCAAGCAGAAGCGCTGAGCCCGGGGGGGCCCTAGCGCAGAGACCTGAGCGCCTTCTCGAAGCTCTTGGCCTTGCTGTCCAGGAAGATCTCGACGCCCTCGGTCACACGCCTCTCGCCATCTCCGCGACCGGAGTTGGAGTACTGATCCTTGTCTCCCCCCAGATCGATCAGCACGCCGATCGAGGGCTTGTTGTGGTACTCGGAGCCGCCCGTGCCGCCCTGGCCCGCCGAGCCGCTCTTGTAGCTATCCTTGCCATCCAAGTCGATGAGGATGGCCACCCCCGTCTGGGCCGCGCCACCGTTGCCCAGATCACCCACGTCGTAGACGTCGTCGCCTCCGTCCTCAAGCAGGTAGCCGACGCCCTCGTCCCAGGCCATGCCCGTGTGGGCCACCGAGCGACAGGTGTAGGTGTCATCCCCGCCCGCGTCCCAACGCACGGCCGCCGCCTGGTGCACGCCGAAGCCCTGAGAGTAGCGCGTGCCGAAGTTCTCGTCGTCTCCGCCGCCGTCGTACATCAGCGCGAAGGAGAAGTAGTAGGCCCCGCCCTGGGAGAAGTTGCCGGACTGATAGCGGTCTTCTCCATCACCCAGGTCCAGCAGGGCCGCCAGCCCTCCCGCCGCGCCCCCATTGGATCGGATTCCCGTGCAGTAGCCCTGGGAGGCCCCGTGGTAGATGTTCGGCCCCGAGTTGCCGTAGACGTCCGGCCAGTGCAGGTCGGCCAGATAGGAGTCGTCCCCGTCCGCGTCCACCAGGGCCGAGAGCCCCCCGGCAAGCCCGCCGCCCTGGGCGAAGGCCCAGGCCTCGTAGATGTCATCGCCGCCCAGGTCGTACAGCAGCGCCGTCCCGGCCAGGGCGTGCCCCTGACCGTAGTCCTCCATTCGATAGGTGTCGTTGCCGGAGCGGTCCACCAGCAGGGCCACCCCGAAGGTCGCCGCGGCCTGGGTGAAGCGGCCGCCCTGGTACTTGTCCTTGCCCTTGGCATCGAACAGCAAGGCCACACCGCCCGTCGCCGTGGCGCAGGCGCCCTCGTAGGTGTCATTGCCCGCCAGATCCAGCACGATCGAGACCAGGGCGTCGGCACCGTCGACCACGGCGGCGCGGGTGTACTGATCGTTGCCGCCCAGGTCGATGACCAACGCGGCCGGGCCTCCATACTTGCCCTTGCCCTTGCCGCCCAGCACGACCCGGTCAGCGGGACCTGCGCCCACGACCGCGCGCAGGTCTCCGGAGAAGCCCTCCAACTTGGGACGCTCCTTCACGTCTCCCAGACGCTTCACCAGAGTCGTGACGAAGGCTTGCTCACCCAAGCGCGCGAGTCGCTCGGCAACGGCCCGATACAACGCGTGATCGAACGGGGCGTCCGCGAGCAGGTGCACCCAATCGGCGACCCGCTCCGCATTCTCCGCCGACGTCTCCACGCCCGGGAAGTGACCCTGGTACCAGGCCTCCCGGAAGTCGGCCCCGCCGGAGAACAGCAGCCGACGCTCGGGGGGTGAGAGCTTGGAGAGTCCCGCCGCCAGGAGCCCGTTCGCGGCGCCCACAAAGTCCGAGAGGGCCTCCAGGAGCGGCAGCCCACTCAGCTCCGGGTCGGCAAGCGCGTCCCAGCGCCCATCGAGATCCGCGAGGCCGGGATGCTCGGAGGCGGCGGGAGGTTGCTGATCGAGGTGGGCGGCGATCCCGACCCAGGTGGAGGCGAAGCTCCCGTCCTTCTGCTCCACAACCGCACTGAGAGTGTCGCGCAGCTCCCGCGCGAGAGCGGGAACCGACCAGGGTTCGGTAAGCGCGCGATCCACACACGTGAGTCGCCCCGGCACTCCGCTGCGGGCCTTGACGACCCCCGCCATGTGATCGACCACGGCCTGGAAGGGCTCGCTCTGGCCCTCGAGCTCCGCCAGACGCTCGATCAGGATCCAGTGATCGGGAAGGGGCTCCTGCGCCGCAGCCGGCAGCGGGTTCCGAGCGGAGGTGCAAACAAGCAGGGCCACAAGGGCCAAGAGATGCGGGAGGCGTTTCATGGGATGGCCTGAACACTCGATCCCGATGAACGCACGGCCCGATCAGCCCCGCTCTTCGATCGGCACCCAAGGGGCATCGTGGACCCCCGTGTAGATCTGGGCGGGGCGGAAGAGGCGGTTGTTCTGGTGCTGCTCTTCGTAGTGGGCCAACCAGCCCACCATGCGCGCCAGGGCGAAGATCGGAGTGAAGGCGTCCGTGGGGATGCCCAACTTCTGGTAGACGATGCCGCTGAAGAAATCCACGTTGGGGTGGATGCCGCGGTCGCCCAGATCGGCCACCACAGCCTTCTCCAGCTCGAGGGCCGTGTCGTAGAGGGGCGTGGAACCGTGAGCTTCGAACAACTCACCGGCCAGACGCTGCAGGGTGTGGGCGCGGGGATCCTTGGTCTTGTAGACCCGGTGACCGAAGCCCATGACCTTGCCTCCCGAGGTGCGCTTGGCTGCGTACCACTCGGCCACCTGCTCGGGGCCCCCGATGGACTCCAGGGCCTGCAGGACGCGCTCGTTGGCACCGCCGTGCAGGGGACCGTAGAGGGCACCCACGGCGGAACTGGCTACGGTGTAGGGACCCGACTCGGTGGAGCCCACCACGCGCGCGGCGAAGGTGGAGGCATTCATGGTGTGCTCTGCGTGCAGCACGAAGCAACAGTCGAGGGTGCGCTCGGCGATGGCGCTGGGCGCTTCGCCATTGAGCATGTACAGGAACGCCTCGGCGGAATTGGAGCCCTCCGTGGGCGCAAGGTAATCATCCCCGCGGCGCAGACGTTCTAGTGTGGCGATCAGAGTGGGCGTGGCGGCGATCAAGCGCAGCACCGCTTCGCGCACACTGGCAGGATCCTTGACGTCCACCTTGGGTTGGGTCATGGCCAGGGTGGCCAGGCCCACCTGCAGACCGTTCATGGGGTGACCGTTCTTGGGCAGGCTGCTCAAGGTCTGCACCACGGCGGGCTCGACCCCACGTCGGGCAGCCAGGTCCCCGCGGAAGGTCTCCAGCTCGGAAGCAGTGGGCAGGCGGCCCTCCAAGATGAGGAAGCAGGTCTCCTCGTAATTGGAGTGCTCCGCGAGCACCTCGATACGGTGGCCGCGGTAGGCGAGAATGCCCGCGGTGCCGTCGATGAAGCTGATGGAGGACTTGGCGGCGGGGATGCCAGCCAGGCCGGGGACGAGTACGGGGTCGGTCACAGTAGAGGGTCTCTTATGCAGGTCGTTGCTGAGGTTGCCGGGCGCCCTCAGGTGGGACTCGCCCGCGCATGATCGTCTATTTGCGCCGCCCGAGATAGTCCACGAGGAGCCGCGCACCTACGCCGCTGCCCAAGGCACCTCCCACCCACCCGCGGGCGGCGGTATTCCAGGCCGTTCCGGCGATATCCATGTGGCTCCACTCGGTATCCGGGGACACGAAGTGGGACAGAAAACCCGCGCCGGTGAGGGACCCGCCCCCGACTGCAGGAGACGAAAGGTTGGCCAAATCTGCCATTCTGCCCCGCATGGCGTCCTTATGGAGGTCGGTCAGCGGCATGGGCCAGCAGGCCTCACCCACCGACTCGCCCGCGGCGACGAGCTCATCGCGCAATTTGGTGGTTGTCGGATAGATCGCCGTGTGCTCGTGCCCCAGGCCCACGATCACCGCACCCGTCAGGGTAGCCAGATCGATAATGGTGTCCGGCTTGATCTTCTTCTCCGCATAGCAAAGGGCATCGGCCAGGATCAGGCGGCCTTCGGCGTCGGTGTTGAGCACCTCCACAGTCTTGCCGTTCATGGCCTTATGGACGTCGCCCGGCTTAGTGGCGATGCCGTTGATCACGTTCTCGGAGGCGGGCACCAGACCGTGCACCTCCTGTGCCACGTCCAGATCTCCGAGCGCATGGAAGGCGCCGAGCACCGCCGCGCCACCGGACATGTCGTAGCGCATCTCATCCATCTTGGCGGAAGGCTTGATGCTTATGCCGCCCGCGTCAAAGGTCAGGCCCTTACCCACGAAGCACACCCGACCCTTGGGGCGTTTGGCCTTGGGCTTGTAGGTCAGGTGGATCAGGTAGGCGGGCAGACTGGACCCTTGGGAGACCGAAAGCAGCAGGCCCATACCTAGTCGCTTCATCTCCTTCTCGTCGATGATCTTGACGCTGATGCGCGCGCTGCGCTTGGCGAGCTTGCGCGCCTCGGCCACGAGCACTTTTGGGGTCACCTGGTTGCCCGCGCCGTTCTGCAGGTCCCGGGTGTACATGTTCGCCGCGGCCAGGTGAGCGCCGCGCTTGGCACCCTTGCGGAAAGGCGCGTCGCCACCGAGCAGATCAAGTTGCTTGCAGATCTCCTTGGGCGCCCGCCCCTTGCCACCGGTGTACTGATAGCTGCCCATCATCAGACCCTCTGCTAGGGCGAGCCCAGTCTCCGCGGAACCACCAGCGAGGGACGAGTCCTTGGAGTGCACCCACAGGGTGCCCTTCGATACCTTCTCCCCACGGGCGGCACGGGTAGCGGCGGCTCCCGCTCGGCGCAGCTCCTCAGCGTCCACGTCCCCAGCACGCCCCAGGCCCAACAACACAACGCGCTTGGCCGGCCCTTTGACCGTCCACGTACTCGTTTGGGTGCGACGCTTGCCCTCGAAGTCGGCGAGGAAGCCCTTGGGCACCTCGACGCCCTTGGGCAGGCGGGCGCGCTGGCCCTCACATACGAGCACGGCGAGAAGGGGAGTGCTCGGCAGGCTGGCGGGGGCGGATTTGGAGGTGAGCTTCATGGGTAGTCGTTGATGAAAGGGGGCCACGCGCGAAAGCGTGATTACATGTCCACGTATTTCGGTCCGCCGCCACCTTCGGGCACGAGCCACTCGATGTTCTCGTAGGGGTCAGCGATATCACAAGTCTTGCAGTGCACGCAGTTACTGGCATTGATGACGACCGCGTCCGTGCCCTCGGGCCACTCGTACACCGCCGCCGGGCAGAAGTGCTGACACGGGTTGCCGTATTCTTGAGTGCAGCGCTCCACGCAGATCGTCGGATCGACCACCAGCAGGTGCGAGGGCTGGTCCTCCTCATGGATCGCGCCCGACAGGTACACGTCGGTCAGCTTGTCCATGGAATCCGCGTCGTTGAACTTGGGTTTGGCCAGCTTCGCCTGGGCCGCACTCTGCATGCAGGTGTGATCCTCATGGCCCGAGCGGCGAGCTTGCAGCCCACGGCCTCCCGTGACCTGCTGCACGGCGAAGTCCAGCATGCCGGTGGAGAGCCCGCTGGCAAAAGCCTGTCGGTAGTTACGGACGCTCCATAGCTCGTCCTTGGCCCAGGAAGCCTCGAACAATTCGCCGTACTGGGCCAGACCCTGGGCAGACGTGTCGCCAGCCTGCAGCGCGTCGGCAATCGCCTCGGCGGCGAGCATGCCGGACTTGATGGCGAGGTGGATCCCCTTGAGGCTGGCGGCGTTCAGGAAGCCGGCACTGTCCCCCACGAGCACGAAGCCGTCCCCGAAGAGCTTGGGCATCGAATGGTAGCCCCCCTCGGGAACCGTCTTGGCGCCGTAGCGCAGCACCTCCCCACCCTCGAGCAGGGAGCGGATGCGCTCATGCTGCTTCCACTGCACGAACAGGGCGTGCGGGTCGAGTGCCGCGTCTCCGTGGTCCAGCCCTACCACGAAGCCAATAGAGACCTGGTCGGGAGCCACACCGTAGACCCACGAGCCGCCGTAGCCGCCGTCATGAAGCGGATAACCGCCCGTATGGAAGACCTTGCCGTGCATCTCGCGCCCGACCTCTTCTCGTACGCGCCAGAGTTCCTTGATGCCGGTGCCGTAGGTCTGGGGGTTCTTACCCGCGCAGAGATCGTGACGGGCGAAGAGCTGCTTGGCGAGGCTGCCGCGGGTACCTTCGGCGAATACGGTCACCTCCGCTCGAACCCGTGCACCGGCTTCAAAATTTGCCTTGGCGCTGCCATCTTTGGCAATACCGCCGTCCCGCACGTCGATCCCGACCACACGCTCGCCCTCGTAGAGGGTCTGTGCCGCAGGAAAACCGGGCTGGATCATGATCTCGGCCTGCTCGGCCTGCTCGGCCAGCCAGCCGACGACCCGGTTCAGACTGACCATCAGGTTGCCGTGGTTCTTGAGCTGTGGCGGACAAAGGGGCCCCTTCATGGTCCAGTGCTTCCCGCCGGGGCGCAGCCACTCCGCCCAGTCGTCTCCGACTTCCGAGATCACCGGAAAGCCGCGCTCGCGCCAGTCCGGGAACAGCTCGGCGATACCCCGGGGATCCATGACCGCCCCGGAGAGGGTGTGATGCCCGATCTCCTTCGCCTTGTCGATGACGAGGATCTCCTTGTCCCCCATGCCGCGCTCCTCGAATAGGCGCTTGAGGTGGATGGCGCAGGAGAGGCTGGCCGGTCCCGCGCCCACCAGAAGGACGTCGACGGGTAGCTCTTCGCGCTCGACATCCGGCAGGTTGAGGGAGGTGGGATGGTGGCTCATGCTTGAGAGGCCTCAATGACCCGTTTCCCACGGGAAACGGGCCGAGCAGGATACCAGCAGGCCCCCAGCGGCGTCCAGATCGAGCCCCCATCCACGGAGCGAAAGGTGCCGGCCACGCTGAGGTGCGATCGCCCGGACGGGCGCCGTCAGGAGCGCTCGCCGATCCAGTGCTGCCCGTCCTGGTAGACCTCTTTTTTCCACACAGGCAAGCGTTCCTTCAGGGATTCGATCAAGAAGCGCGCCGCAAAGAAAGCTGCCTCCCGATGGGGACTGGCCACCGAGATGACAACCGAAGGCTCCCCCACGCCCACCCGACCCGTGCGGTGCACGCAGAGCATGCGCAGGGGTTCGATGTCTCCCGCCTCGCCGTCAAGCAGCTCGGGATCCTCCAGGGCCGAACGACAGTCCTTAAAAATACGCCCCATCTCCGGCCCGGTCATGGCTTCAAAAGCCTCGTAGTCAAGTTCGACCACGTCCCTCTCACGATTGTGTTCACGGGTGACGCCCGTGAAGGTCACCACGGCCCCGCAGGCAGGGTGCTGAACGCGCTGGGCCAGCCGCCCGGGGTCGATGGGCTCCGCACTGAGCTCGAACAGGCCGGCGTTCAAGCGGACGTCTTCATCGTCGGGATCCGCCTGCCCACCCGAGACGGGGGGCAAGAGTGCCAGGCGATCGCCGCTGGAGAGGAGGTGGCCATCGGGAACGTAGTCCGTCCCCAGCACCCCCGCCACGGAGGCCAGATCGCCAAGCTCCGGATGTCGACGCCCCAGCTCGGCCTTGAACTGGCCCACACTCAGGGACTCGGGCAGATCATGCACATCCAACTCATCCACGCCCGCCCGCTCACGCAGGCCGGCGAAAAAGAGAACCGTCAGTTGCACGGCCGGACCAGAAACTAGAAGGGCGTGTCGTCAGCTTCGAGGAAGCCGGAGCCCTCGCCGCCGCCAGTGTTCCCGCCGCCAGTGTTCCCACCGCCGCTGCCGTAGTCACCGTAGCCGCCACTCGAAGCCCCTGCGGGCTCGCGCTGGGCCTGCCCGCCGCCGCCGCCGCCATCTTTGGAACCACCAACGAACTCCCAGTTGTTGGCAACCACGTACAGCTTGCTGCGTTTCTGACCGCTGTTCTTGTCCTCCCAAGTGTCCAGTCGCAGCTCCCCCTCGAGGAAGGCGCTGGCGCCCTTGCGGTGGTACTTCTCGAAGGCTTCGCCGCGCTTGCCAAAAATCGTGACGTCCACGAAGGTGGGCTCCTCGCGCCACTCATCGGTCTGGCTGTCCTTGAAGCGGCGGTTCACCGCCAGACCCACCTTGCAGATGGCCATCTGGTTCTGGGTGAAGCGGATCTCGGGGTCCCGGGTCAGGTTGCCCATCAAGATGACTTTGTTGAATGAGGACATGATCTAGCGTCTCCTGTAGTTCTGAGGCTTTGGTTATCGCGTAAGGCGTATCAATTCGGGAGATCGTCTCCGATGTGATCTGGTCAGCGCCGCCCGCTCGGGACCTCGCTCACCAAGGCTCCATGCTAGCGAACGCGAGGACAGAAGTCATGCAACTTGAGGCATTGGCCCCAGACCCAATGCAGCGTAGAATCAGAGGGTTCCCCTATCCTCACTGATCATGACTCCTCCGCACTCCGCTTCCCCCGACACCCAACGCCCCAGCGGCCGTGAACGCCGCCAGTGGGACAGAGCCAAGGCCGAATGGCCCGTCATGCTGCAGTTGGAGGACGGCGCCCACGAGGCCAAGATCCGTGACGTCTCCCGAGGCGGCGTGTGCTTCTTCCTGGACCGCCCTGTGCCGGAGATGACCGTGCTGCAGATGGACTTCGAGCTGCCCGTGGCCAGCGGGGTGCGGCGCATCCGCGGTCAAGGGGTGGTGGTGCGCTGCGAGCGCATCAGCCAGGCCCTCGACCACTACGAGATCGCCGTCTTCACCCAGGAAATGGCCGAGCCCGACCGGGACACTATCGAGACCTTCGTCAAGGCACGGCCCGAGGGCCAAGAGGTCTAGGCGCCGAGGACAAGAACGCGCGGGATGCCCGCCAGGTCTTGCTCCACTCTCGCTTCCGGGTCCGCGTGCTGTCCGAACTCCAGGGCCGCGGGGCCCTGTCCGTAGCCAAGCTCCACCAGCATCAGGCCCCCGCTCTGAAGCCAGCTCCGAGCACCCTGGGCCAGAGAGCGTATCCAGTAGTGCTCGTCGCCCGCGGGTGCGAAGAGGGCGCCTTCAGGCTCGTGGTCCCGTACCTCGGGGGCCAGGTCCCCTCTCTGTGCGGGGTTTACATAGGGCGGATTGCACACGATCAGATTCCAGGGGGCGCCGTCCTTGGCCGCCTCCAGTCCCTCCTGCTCCTGGAAGGTGACCTCGGCGCCCAGAGCCGACGCGTTCTCACGCGCCACCTCCAACGCCTCGCCTGAGACGTCCACCGCATGCACCGTGGCAGCGGGCACTTCAAGGGCCAGGGTGATGGCCAGGCAGCCGCTGCCCGTCCCCACGTCGAGGATTCGAAGGGGCGGCTCGCGATCGGCCAGGTGATCCCGGGCCAGGTCCACGATCAGCTCCGTCTCAGGACGAGGAATCAGGACCCCCCTGCGCACCCCAAAGGAACGCCCATAGAACTCTCTTGCGCCCGTGATGTAGGCGACAGGTTCCCTGGCGGCACGGCGCTGGAGCAGGCCGCGGGCACGGACAAGCTCCTCCTCGGTCACGGGCTCCTCCAGCTTCAGCAGCAGGTGCAGCCGGTCGACCTCTAGGGCGTGAGCCACGAGCAGGTCGGCGTCCAGCCGCGCCTCCTCCACGCCCTTGCGCTCTAGAAAGGCGCGTGCACGCTCCAGCATCTCGCCCACGGTGCGTGGGCGCTCGGCGACCTGGGACGAGCGGGCCGCGGGACGCCCCGCATCCCCGGCCTGTGCGCTCACGACCTCACGCCTTCTTCTTGCCCGGTCCCTTGCGACCGACCTTCCGCTTGGGCCCGCTGCTGCCGCCGGCGGCTCGCTGGGCCTCCCGCTGGGCTTTGCGGTCGGCCCGCTGGGCCTCGCGCTTGATGTCACCGTCCACCTTGGCCTGTTTCATGGCCGCGTACATGGCGTAGATAGCCATACAACCTCCGGCTCCAACGATCACACTCCCCACCAAGCCAAAGGCTGCCCGGCCAGCCGCCTCGCCAAACATGGCCATGGCTCCAACGATGTTAAGGACGCCGGCAATACCAGGCCCCAGAAACATCAAGGGGAAGATCGGATTGAACTTGCCGCCATGCTCATAGCCAAAGATGTGAGAGAAGGTGGCACAGGCCAGGAGCAGAGTCGCCGACTCAGCGCCGATGCCTCCTGGTGAACCGACTTGGAAGGCGTACACAAGGGCTGCGATGGCCACGAGCCCCGAAAGTGCTGTGGGCACCAGGGCGTGCTTGAGCGCGAGCTTTCCGATGAAGCTCTCTCCTTGGCCGCCGTGCGTGGCCATGTAGCCCTGGTGGAAAATCCAGCCAGCCACAAGGATGAGAGCCTTGGAAGTGTAGAGCGCGCCCCAGTTGCTGAATTCGGGATCCAATGCCGTAAAGAATGGAAATAGGGCCCCGACCAGCAGCACCTTGGAGGACTTGCGCAGGATCAGCGGCGTCTGTTCGAGGTCCCGCTTCTCCCCGATCGCTCCCTTGGCCGATCTGGCTTCGCGCGCATCCGGGGCGGCAGCGTCTGGCTTGACCTCATCGCCCAGGGCTGAGGGCGAGCTCGGCTCGGGTTGAGGTGTAGGCGCCGGAGTTGGCTCAGGTTCAGGTTCAGGTTCAGGTTCAGGCTCGGGCTCGGGCTCGGGCCGCAGTGGATCGAGGTCATCCAGAGCGTCCAACTCATCCAGGGGCTGGAGGTCGTCGAACTCGGGAAATTCTTTGGAGTCAGAAGCCATACTTGATTGCTTGCGATATCGGGGGAGAGGGAGGCTATAGCGTTTTACCACGCCCAGGGCATCTCGACTACCAAACCAGACCTCACCGCAGGCCCAAAGTCTATCCCTGTGCGCTGTGGATGACCCTAGAGGTTGCGGAGGCGGTCCTCCCTATCCTTGGCCTCAAGGGCTTCGATCACGGGCTCCAGACGACCTTGGATCACCTGCTCGAGGCTGAAGTTCTTGCGCTCAGTGTCCTCCAGACGATGGTCCGTGAGGCGATTCTGGGGGAAGTTGTACGTGCGCACCCGAGCACTGCGATCGCCAGAGCCGATCTGGTCCTTGCGTTCAGCCGAGCGCTCCTCGTCGATCTCACTCTTCTTCAACTCAAACAGTCGCGCGCGCAGGATGCGCATGGCCTTGGCCTTGTTCTTGTGCTGGGACTTCTCGTCCTGACAGATCACGACCACGTCCGTGGGCAGGTGGGTGATGCGCACGGCCGAACTCGTTTTGTTGACGGACTGACCACCAGGCCCCGAGGAGCGCATGGTGTCGATGCGCAGCTCTTCGTCCTTGATGTCGATCTCCACTTCCTCGGCCTCGGGCAGGACGGCGCAGGTGGCGGCGGACGTATGGATGCGGCCCTGGGTTTCGGTACTCGGCACCCGCTGCACCCGGTGCCCGCCGGATTCGAAGCGCAGGAGCTTCCAGGCCCCCGCACCCTTCACTCCGAAGATGATCTCCTTGAACCCGCCCACCTCGGTGCGCGACTCCGAGATAAGGTCCACCTTTAGCCGGTGGTTCTCGAAGAACTTCGAGTACATCCGGAACAGGTCCGCTGCGAACAGGGTGGCCTCGTCCCCACCCGTGCCAGCGCGGATCTCAAAGATGACCTTGGTGCGATTCTCTTCCGGGTCGGCGATCAGGGCCAGCTTGATCTGGTCGTCGAGAGCCTGCTCTTGCTCCTCGAGGCCATCGAGGTCCTCCTGGGCCAGCGCCACGAGATCCTCGTCCCCACCTTCGTCGATGATCGACACGGCCTCCGCACGCTGCTGGCGCATGGATTCCACGGCTTCAAACATCTTGGCCGAGGACTCCAGGCTGCCGCGCTCTCGCAACAGTGCCGGGTAGCGCTTGGCGTCACCAAGCACCTCGGGTGAGCCAATCAACTCAGTCAGTTCCGCAAACCGCTCCGAGCGTTCGCGCAGCTTGGAGACCAGTGCGTCGTTGAACTCCATGGACCTTTTGGAGCGCGAACCGGCAAGCGCCAGCTCATGCGCGGGGGAGGACTAGGACTTGTGCTTGGCGTGAGCGGTACCGTACTTCTTAACGAAGCGGTCCACACGACCGGCGGCATCCACGAACTTTTGCTTGCCCGTGTAGAAGGGGTGGCAGACGTTGCAGATCTCGATACGCAGCTCGTTCACCGTGGCGCGCGTCTCGAAGGAGTTTCCGCAACCGCAGGTGACCTTGCAGTCCTGGTATTTGGGGTGAATCTTGGCTTTCATCGTTTCCGTGCCCGTTGTTGTCCCATGGGATGGGTTTGCCTGTTGTGCGCGCCATTTCCAAAGGCGTCGCGGAGGGAATCGGGCGCAAGAGGGTAGCGGCCACCCCCGCCCGCGGCAAGGGGCCGAGCCCAGGGGTTCTCAGCCAGCCTCAGGCAGGGGAATCCAGAGCCGCCAGAAGGCCCAACGTGAGGGCCACAGGCAACCCCACCACGTTGTCGAATCCACCACCGTCCAGGGATTCCACAAAGGCGTCGGCTGTTTCCTGGATGGCGTAGCCTCCGGCCTTGTCCTTCCACTCACCAGATTTTACGTAGGCGGCGGCCTCAGCGGGTCGAATGGGCCGCATCGTGACCCAGGTCTGCTCGTGGGCCGTGCGGGCCACACCATCCCGAGTTCGAACGACCGACACTCCGGTAACGACGCGGTGGCGGGTGCCGGACAGGCGCTCCAGCATCTGCCTTGCCTCCCCCTCCCCCTCGGGCTTGCCCAGTAGGCGCTCATTCTCGCCCTCCCCCAGGACCACGATGGTGTCCGCCCCCAGGACCAGACAGTTTTCACCCAGGTGGGATTGAGCAACCGCGCGCGCCTTGCGCTCGGCCAGCGCCTCGGCCGCCTCCTGGGCGAGCCAGGAGTCGTCTACCCCCTCCTGCACGTCCGATGGTTCAACCGCGAAGGCCAGTCCCGCCTCCGTGAGCAAGCGTGCCCTGCGGGGCGAGGCAGAGGCCAGGATCAAGTCTGCCCTGGCCACGGTTTCCTATCGCCGGCGGGCGGCACTCTTCGCTGGTTTCTTCTTGGCCGCCTTCTTCTTGGCGGGCGCTTTCTTGGCCGGCTTCTTCTTGGCGGGCGCTTTCTTGGCCACCTTCTTCTTGGCGTCGGCCTTCTTCTTGGCGTCAGCCTTCTTCTTGGCGTCAGCCTTCTTCTTGGCGTCAGCCTTCTTCTTGGCGTCGGCCTTCTTGATGGCATCGGCCTTGCGCTTGGCTATGGCCTTCTTCTTGTCCTCCGCCCTCTTCTTGATGTCGGCCTTACGTTTGGCGATGGCCTCCTCCTTCAGGCGGGCAGCCTCCTCGCGCTTGGCTTCTGCCTCGAGACGGCGGGCTTCCCGCTCGGCCTCCTTACGCAGACGCTCGACTTCCTTTTTCTCGGCCGCGATGCGCCGGATCTCCTCCTTCTTCCGGCGCTCCTCCTGGCGCTTGAGAAACACCAGGCGGTCCTTATGGGCCTTCTTGCCGTACGTGCACTTGCGAAGGGTCTCCACCCGCATGTAGATGGGCTCTTCGGGATGCGTCCATCCCTCAAGGATCTCGTGGAAGGTGATGGTGAATTCCAATTCCTTGCCGGAGGGAATCAGACCTTCGAGAGACTCGGTGGCGCGCTTACTCGAGGTCGTGGGCTTCATCAGGTCCAAGCGACTCAGGATCTTGACCAGGCCCTTGTGTGCAGGAACGGCGCCATCGGCAGCCAGCCAGAGGACGTAGGCCCCACCGGTTGTCCCGAGGACGGTCAGGTCGCTCACGATCTCACCCGCGGCCCAAAGATCGTCCCGGAAGATCTCCAGGTCCATCCCGTGGGTCTGCTGGAAGACGTCCTGCAGATAGTCCTTGAGCGCCATGGAGGCGGAGCGAAGCTCGTTGAGGCGATCAACACCCGCCTTGCGGATACTGGTCCTCAGGCAGGAAGCAATCTCCTGTGCCTGGCTCACGCGGGTTTCGTTCCAGTCGCCGTGCGTTCCTCGCAATGACTCCACGGAGGCTTCGGCCTGCTTCTGCGTCATGTGGCGCATGAGCACAATGACCGCCCCCTGTTCGAGCAAGCTCGCGTCCTTGAGGGGGGACGTGGGAAGAGGCGTGCGAATCTCGACGTCGGAGAGCAAGCGGCCAACGAAGTCCGTCTTCTTACTCACGGTAAGGATCCTCTGGCTGGGGTCGGAGAAGCGGCCCACGAAGGACCTTGGAGCAATTGCGGTATGGGCGAACTCGCCGGTCGAACGGGGACCGGGGAACAGCCCGGGTCCTACTCGTCGTCGCTGGACTCAGCCGCAGCCGCAGCCTTGGCGGCGGCACGACGTACGGTCACACGCTCGGACCTACGCTGATTCTTGGCCTCTGCGCGCGCGGCCTTGGTGGCCTGCTTGCGGGTTCGCTTGGCTGTTGCCTTGTTGCGACCCTTGCGCTTGCGCGGAGTCTGAGGCTTGAGTTCAAAGTCGCCCTCGTAGACGTCGTGGCGCTTGAACAGGCTACGCACCGTGGGACTGGGCTTGGCACCCACGGAGAGCCAGTGCCGAGCCCGCTCCACGTTGACCGTGTGCTGAGCGTCGGGATTGGGGGAGACTGGGTCATAGAGACCTAGATTCTCCAAGACGTTGCCATCCCGTGGGCAACGCGAGTCAGCGACGGAAATTCGGTAGCACGGCCGGTTGCGGCGACCTGTGCGTTTCATTCGGATGACGACTGCCATGGACGGATCGAGTGAGGGAACTTGCTGGGGAATGCGCTAGGCAAAAAGGACGGCGATCCCGGCTGTCGGACCTCGCCGGAAATGGGGCGGAAGATGACAACACCCCCATCCTGGGCTGTCTACCGCTTCTTGCGGTTTTTGCGCTTCTGCTTGCGCTTGGCCTTGTCCTTCTTGCGCTGTTTGGCGAGGTCCGACTGCCCACGAGTGGGCGAAGAGCCCATGGGACGGGCCATCCCCCCCGGCGCAC
>LWDU01031815.1_pt1 | contig 70858 bp, 69 predicted proteins | sample 727161 | NCBI WGS metagenome assembly LWDU01 (sample SAMN04566230, study PRJNA314399) | hydrothermal vent metagenome | isolation source: deep sea hydrothermal plume seawater | place: Mexico: Gulf of California, Guaymas Basin | collected 2004-07-11 | reverse complement strand
GACTTACGTCGAGTTGTTTAACGCACGCGGGCTAGAAGCTGACAAGTTCGTGCGCAACTTCAGCTGGTTCTTCTCCAACGGGATGGACGCCGAGTACGCGGTAATAGGACGGGTATGTCGCAGGATATGGGCCATCGCTATGCGCGATCTCTACGGGGTTGGCGAGCGCGGTCAGAAGCTCAAGTATCACATCCAAGGAAGCGGTCGGTCACTGCACTCTCAGGAGTTCACCTGGAATGATTACCGCACTACCCTGCAGGCGCTCTACGCCTTGGCTGACAACGCCAACAGCCTACACACAAACAGCCGCGACGAGGCCTTTGGCACTCCTACCGAGGACACAGTGCGAGACGCCGTGGCCATCCAGCTGATTCTGTCCAAGGAGTATGGATGGCTACAGAACGAAAACCCGTTGCAGGGCTCCTACATCGCCGAGTGGCTGACCGACAATGTCGAGGAGCGAGTGCTGAGGATCTTTGAGGAGATGCATGCACGCGGTGGCGTGCTGGGATCTCTGGAGGTCAACTACCAGCGCAATCGCATCCAGGACGAATCGATGGTCTACGAGCACCAAAAGCACTCGGGCGAGTTGCCCATAGTAGGAGTCAACACCTATGTCGACGAGGGATCGGCTGTGATGTCAGCCGACAACTTCGACGTCGACGTCACCCGCTCGGACGAGGCCGAGCGGCAGATGGTCATTGACCGCAACAAGGCGTTCAAGCAGGCTCACGCCGCCGAGGCCGAGGAAGGGCTGGCGAGGCTCAAGCAGGTCGCCCGCGAGGGCGGCAACCTGTTCGAGGTGATGATGGAGATCGTCGAGCACTGCACCGTGGGCCAGGTCACACAGGCGCTTTTCGAGACTGGCGGGAAGTTCCGCCGCAACATGTGATGCCGTTGATGTGCATCAGATGTGTTCTGCACTCGGGCGGATGTTGTGACTTGGTGCCACCTCTGGAGGTGTGTCAGCGCTGGCAACTTGGACAGTAGAATGTCGAGCGGCCTGATTGTACAATGCGCCTGATGGTAGCATCACAAGCCTTGGACAGGCAGGGACTCCCTTCCCTGCCGTAGACCTGGAAAGAGTGGCTGAAGTAGCCTAGGTCACCTTCTACATTGACGAAGTCACTGATGGTCGAGCCCCCTGCATCTATCGCCTCTACGATTACATCGTGGGTGGCGGCGGTGATCCTCGTGACTCTGTCTGTGATTCCCAACTTACTGGCTACGCTGGCTGCAGTCCTGCGTGGCGATACTCCGGCGCGGAATAATATCTCGCAGACGTAGATATTCCCTAGTCCCGCCACAGTTCTCTGGTCTAGCAGGGCAGCCTTCATCGAGGTCCTTCGACCCCTCAGGTTCTCAGCCAGATTCATTGGAGTCAAGTAATCCGGAGTGGGCTCCGGTCCGAGTTTAGCGAGAAACTTGTTTTGGCCCTGTTCGGAGGTCTCGAAGAGGTCCATGAAGCCAAATCGACGGGGGTCCGAGAACACCGCCCTCATCCCGTTTTCGAGATGAATGACGACCCAGTCATGTTTCCCGTCATCGCCCTGAGTGCTATTTGCTCCCAACAGAGTCCAGCGCCCAGTCATCCCTAGATGGCACATCCAAGTAGTCCCATTATCGAGTCTAATCAGGAGGTATTTCGCGCGCCTATCTATGCGCTCGACCAATCTGCCCTTCAGTCTAGACGCGAATCCTTCGGGAAACGAGAAACGAAGATCGGGTCGGCGCAGTTCGACATTTTCTATGCGCTGACCGTTGAGATGGCGTTCAAGACCTCGTCTGACAGTCTCGACCTCCGGTAACTCTGGCATGACCCGCTGAACCCATTCGACTCCATGATACTGACGCCAAGATAGTTTCAATTGCACTATCAGTATCGGGGTCCATGGAAGATGCTCCAGAGACGGTGGTACTCTCCGGCACGCCGAGTGCCGAATCTGGAAATTCTCAAGAGTTCAACCCGTATGCTGGAACCGGGGCCTACCAACAGCCGATGCTTCCGGTCCCGCAGGCGAACGACTTCGCCACATATTCAATGTGGCTGGGAATTGCAACTTGGGTTTGCCATATAACAGCCGGTTTTGTGTGCTTCACCGCATGTCTTGCACCATTCACGACCATTGCTGGAATTGTGTTTGGTCATATGGGTTTCAAAGCCTCAAAAGAGATGAATGGTCTCTCTCGTAACGAGGCCCTTGCTGGCTTAGTGATGAATTATTTGTCACTGGCTATGTATGTCATCGGCGTGGTGTTCGGCGCGGCTTTACTCGGCGTTGGATGGTCTGAATTAACCTGAATGGGCTGTCTTCCTAACTAGGAAAACAACGTGCTGTTCTTCGAGCCCTTTCAGGTCGATTCTTTCGACCACTTCGAGGTTGGACTCTTGGAGTATCTTCGCGGCCTTCGCGAACCTGCTGTCGTCATCGCCGTCCGAAGATCTCTCGCTTGCCGCCTTCAGTGACAACAGACCAGTGCCGCCGGGTCTGAGAAACGCACCGGCCATTCTAACGAAGGTCTTGGCCTGATCTGCGATACTGAGGTCCTGATGCATCCAGTCTGCCTGACTGCGGATGTAGGGAGCTATTGTCTGTGGCTGCCTAGCATCGCCGAGAACAGGGACGAGTCCGGGCCTGCGGCAAGACAGTTCCGACAGGTCGCGCATAGCTCGAGGAGCTATCTCCACTGCCACGACTTGTCCTCCGTGGTGATTTTGAGATCCACAGACTTGGTCGTGTATGTGTGAAACTGTAGAGCCGAACGACGCACCCAGATAGAGGCATGTCGAGCCTGTCTCTGGAAGCAGCCTCGAGGGGTCGCCGTTGGTTCGCAGCAGGGCTGCTGCGACCTTGGAGCGCGTGGGATCCCAAGACCTCCATTCTATTCGAGAATCCGTCTTTCTGCGCTCGCCTCTGACTGAGACTCCGCGAACGGCGTTCCTAGTCCACAGAGAACGACCCTCACGACGGACCCCCCAAGCGAGTTTTACTGGCTTACGCGCCAACCTCTCACCTCCTTGGTGGCTTTGGGAACCTCTCGCGGATGTTCTCGCACTCTTGGTTGATCTCTGCTATCCTTTCCTCACTCCACGACTCGCCGTCGAAGTGATCGACGCGAACCGCAATCGAACACTTACCAGCCATGTATCGGGCAATCTTTCCCCTGACCCATCGAGGAGATCTCGAGACCTGTGGCAGAGAGAACAGAACGGGCGAATGCTTGGGCGAGGGAGCGCCCCTGCGATGGGCAGCCATGGCACCACGGGTCCCGAGGACCTGTAGGCTGCCGCTCGGCATTCTGGCCAGTCTCTCGCGACCTCCTGCTAACACCACTAGCCTAGCAGCTCCTAACGGGCCGACTAGCATACTCAGGGTGGGTACGTACTGACGCGCGAGTTCACGCGTGGCCGCCTCGGCCACTCCCAGCCTCTCTGCCAGAGCAACAACGCCAACCGCATGGCCATTCAAGGCCACCCACTCGGCCTGCTCGGGCTGGTGTGCGGGGGTTGCGACATCGAGTGCGACAGCGACTGCATCAATCGATTCAGCCTCAGCTACAGCTGCTGGAATTTCTCGCCTCTGCCCATCTAAATCCACCTCGGACAAAAACAGCCCTGCCCATTCGATACATCTCGCCTCACTGGTGGTCCACGATGACCTCAGTTCAATCGCCGCCGAAGACAGCATGTCGAGTCGTCGGTCGAGGTCGGCAGCGGCATCGGCCACTCCTCGCTTGGCCAGTATAGCCGCTGCCTCAGAGAGCATCTCTTGTTCCTCAGCCTCAAGCTCGGGCCAGTCGGGGTCCGACATCGCCGCCATTCCATCCGCCTCAGCATCCGGGAATCTCTTACTGAGGGTTCTCGCCTCGGGGCTCATCCTGCCCGATTGCAGGTCTGACAGTCGGTCTGCCAAAGCGCGGACAGACCTTTTGGGCGACCAACCCAACTCGTCAAAGACTTCGCCGTCGGAATCGACGACTCTAGCAAGCCTCCAATCGTAGTGAATACGCATGATTACTCCGTAGTGCCGGCTTCGCTTCAACGGTGCGGTCCCATTTAAGTCGCTCAATAGGGACTGAGTTCGGGCTTTTCCACTGGTGCGCATAAGCGATAGTTCAATAGATGGTTTGGATGTCGCTGTTCGGTTGGCGTTTAACCGACTAGGTGTTCGATAGCGGTGTTTTGTCCTGAATGTGGTGCACTGTCATACCCCGATTCTTCAGGGAACATCAGATGCGACAATTACCAGTGTAAATACGAGGGACCTCTGACTGGCAGAGACGGTTCAGGAGGCACTTTCACCGACCCGATGACTGGAGAGACGGTGGATCTGACCAGCGCCACTGCCACAGGCGATGAAAAATCGCTCAAGCATTTAACCGAAGTCGTTGAGCCGGAAATAGCTCGAGGTACTCTCAGAGTGGGGGACATTCGCTGCCCTGTGTGTGATTGTAACGAGATATTCGTCGAACTCAAGCAAACTAGGTCAAGTGATGAACCAGAAACTAAAATTTGCCAATGCAAAAATTGTGACAAGCGTTTCCGAGAATACCAATAAGTGTCCCGAATGAATGAAAGACCTTCGATTTATAGGAGATATGTAACGAGGTGATTCCATGCTGAGAGTGACGGCAAATACTCAACTGATGAGGGAGATTGTCGATTTGCTCTCGGTCCTGACCGAAGAAGCGAAGTTGAGCTGGGGAGAGAAAGGACTGACAGTGAACGTTGTCGACGGTTCTCACGTTGCCCTCCTTAGCGCTACCATCTCAGACGCCTGCTTCGAGACCTACGAAGTCGAGCCGGTCGAAATTGGACTGGAACTAGGCAAACTGCGTGACCTCCTGACTCTCGCTGGCCCGGGCGACCTGGTCGAAATTGACTACGATGACGCGGTCGGAGCAGTCAATGTAAGAGTCGGCGAGGTCCACAGAATACTGCGCGGACTCGACACCGGTTCCATGCAGGAACCTAAACTTCCAGTTCTTGATTTCGACTGCAGTGCCGCCATCGGGGCGGAGAAGCTCTCCAGAGCACTCAGGGCGGCCAAGTTTGTAGGTGAGTTAGTAGATCTAAGCCTTGACAGTAAGGAGCTGCGGATAAGCGTGACCGTTGAGGCTGGCGAAGGAGTCAATGTACGCTTCGAGTCCGGTGAACTCAGCGAGTTGGTCTGCCCCTCGCCTACCCAAGGCACCTACAGCCTGCAATTCCTCGACCCTCTGACGAGGAAACTCGCCTCTGGATTGACCCAAGACATTCGTATGCAGTTTCAAGACAAGTACCCATTGAGGCTGGACTGGAACAGTAATGATGGCGGAGCGAGTTGGACGTACTTCCTAGCGCCCCGAGTGACTAACGACTGACCCGTGAACTCTTGAGGTCGGACTAGGGCGGCGAGCCATGGGCCGCTCTGTCTGCGTTGTAATACCGAGTGTTGGCAATGCAAACGAACTTGGCATTGCGCTGGACGGTCTGATGGCCCAGACCTACTACGGCCCGCTTGAGGTTGTAGTGGTTGGACCGAGTGGAGATTCCGGCAGACAGCAGGCTGAATCCAGAAGTCTTCGATTCATCGACGATGCTGGCTCACGCACTCGCGCTGATGCCTGCAACATCGCACTTGATTCGACGGAATCAGATCTGGTGATGTTTACTGATGACGATGTCATCGTGCCCAAGGAATGGGTAGAGAAACTGGCCCACTGGTTCGAGCAGTCCGAAGTCGCAGGCGTAGGCGGCCCGAACTTCGCACCCCCAGAGAGCTCGACGCTGCAGCAGCAGATTATCGACGTCAGCTTCTGCAGCAGGATATTCACTGCCGGAACCAACTACGGTAGGAAGGGGGAGGGCGCGCTCGAAGAGGTCGATCAACTGCCCGGTGTCAATTCGGCCTACCGCCGTTCTGTCCTCGCAGAGGTTGGTGGATTCCCAGACGGATGCATCGGGGCCGAAGATGTGATTCTCGACCACAGGATAAGACAGGCCGGATATCGACTTTGGACAGATCCGGAAGCAGTGATGTGGCACCGCAGGCGCGACCTGTCGAGTGTCAAGAAACAGATTCGAAACTACGGACTGGTCAGAAGTCTGGCCAGCCACGAGCATCACGAACTGAGAACCTGGAGTCACGTCATGGTAGCTATGTTCCCGCCACTTGTTGTCAGTGCCTTCGTGTTCTTCTTCTGGGGGCTGGACAACGGCGGGCTAGGCTCGCCGTGGTGGGACATCTCGCTAGAGGCTGTTCCGATGGGCTGGCCGAGGGCAGGAGTTCATTCCTTGGTCAGCCTCATCGTGCTGTACAACCTGATTGCCTGGTACGGCGCTGCCAAGGGCAGCTCACCTTGCCGGACGCCCAAGACTGTCTTCCTATCCTCGATTACCACTTTCGTCCTGCACTGGAACTATGGAATGGGTGTGCTACGGGGCTGGTGGAGGATATTCACTGGAAACTCAGGCCTCCAGATAGACGACCGGACTAGAGACTAGATCTCTGCCGTACCTAGTTCACCAGTCTGTATCATCCACTGCGATGCGTACACGTTTTCATTGTCTAAGAGTTCTCGGTGAATACCTCGTTCGACAATCACACCATCGACCATAGCCACTATCTCATCGGCCTTGCGTATAGTCGCAAGCCGGTGGGCTACAGCGATGGTAATTCTATTCGAATCCCCGTTTGAGCCGTCGAAGAGAGACATCTGTATGCGCTTCTCGGTCTCGGCGTCAAGAGCCGCTGAGGCCTCATCGAGAATGAGCAAGTCTGGGCTCTTGAGAAGGGCGCGAGCCAGAGCGATACGGGCCCTCTGCCCCCCGGACAGCATGACGCCGCGATCGCCGACCATCGTGTCGACGCCGTCTGGGAGTCGGGAGACGAACTCCCACGCACCTGCGGTCTCGAGGGCTTTCTGAATCTCGTCGTCTGATGCCTCACGGGCATAGGAGACGTTGGACTTCACGTCGCCGTAGAACATGAAGGGATCTTGAGATACGAAGCCGATTCTGTCGCGTACTGAGGCGATGGCGTAGTCGTTGATGTCTATGCCGTTGATCTTCACTGTGCCATGCTGGGGCTCATAGAATCTCTCGACCAGCTTGAGGATGGTGCTCTTGCCGGCACCGGTGTGCCCCATCACCCCGAGGAACTCTCCCGATGATGCGGAGAACGAGATTCCATTGAGCACGTTGGCCTTCGATGTAGGATAGGCGAAGGTGACGTCGTCAAACGAAATCGAGCGAATCGGGCTGGCGAGAGGGATAGCGTCTGGCTTGTCAAAAATAGACGGTTCGAGGTCGATTAGTGCAAACACTCGCTTGGAGGCGGCTTCTCCCCTCTGGAGTTGGTTTAGAAGCATCCCCAAAATGAACATGGGCATCGTCATACGCGTGCTGATCAAAAGGAAGGTCACGAACTGACCAACCGTGATCTCTCCGGACTCCATGAGCCAACCACCTGCGGATACCAACAGTCCGAATGAGAGTCCTGCGACCACATAGATGCCTGGGATGAATCGGTTGCGCAGATTAGCGGCATGGATGGCCTGGTCGCGGTAGTCAGCACTCTCTCTCTCAACGCGAGAACGCTCGAAATCGCCTGCATTGTAGGCCTGAACGGTGACGATTCCTGCTAGAACGTTCTCGAGTATGGCGACGATTCCACCGGTGCTCTCACGCTGTTTCCTGTAGCGGCGCTGCACGCGCGTACTGAACCATATTACCATGGGAATCACTAGGACAAGTGGGATGAAGAGAATGAGCGCCAAAGTAGGGGACATCCAGTACATGATGGCGAAAGCCGTGGTGAAAGTAATTAAAATTCGAATTATCGAGGTCGATGAGTCGGATACTATGTCCTCTAACTGAGCCACGTCTGCAGAGAGAACAGCCATCAGATTCCCTGTCTGCCTAGTCTCGAAGTAGGACGCCTCCATTGCCATAAGACTGGTCGTCGCCTCCATCCGGATATCGTGCTGGACCTTGTATGCAGTAGACTGCCATAGGTACTCGCTGATTCCTTGGAAGACAGCAAGGAATACGAATGATACTAGAATTAGCAGACCGAAGCCAAACTCTATGGATCCAATAGGGCCTAACGAAGGCAGGTGCTCTGAATTTACTAGGGACTTGAGAGTGGAATTTGTGTACGTCTCACTCTGGTACCAATCCGCTGCTGCCCCAATCATCACGAATGGAATCAAATCGAATGCTCGTGCCGCTGCGTTAGCAGCAAAACCTCCGACGGCACGCCTCCAATAACGCTTGATATAGGGCACTATTCGCCATATCTTGCGGCCGATTATCTGTTTCTCGTCGATGGTGTCGGAGGCATCCTTGCTGATTGCTATACCCGGAGCGGGAGCATCGTCGTCCTGTGACACATCCCCCCGGTAGGAGGGAGGTGTTTGAATGCTTCACTCTGGTAATTTTCTCACCGAATCGGTTTAGAGGATGTCTCGGTTCGGAGAGTCAACGCGCTCTTGATCTAGTCTGGTTATGATTACGGGTTTCCAACCCGTCCACGGGGATTCGAATTCCCCAGAGCGCACCATCAAATCCTCCTGCGCTCAGTTCATTTACCGGACCTCTGTCGAACTCACGTGCAGACGCGACAGAAGCTCGGAGTCGTGCTGATGCTGGTGTTTATGCCAATCAATGGACCCCTCTGGAGAATGGGTCTATCGGAGCTGGGGTACGAGATTCCGTTGGGTGAGTTTCAAGGTTTCGCGTTGACTCTCCTGCTATTCGTGATAGGGGCCGCGATGGTGATTTCCCCTAAGCTTCAGTTACCTACTGAGTAGAGCTGTGCCGGCCAATCATTGTGGATGCTACTCATCAGCTCGCTCACCTCGTCATCGTCCCAACCGGATGCCTGCAGAGCAGCACACAGTTGCTGCGTGCGCTTGGGCACGGTCTTGGGGCCGAGAACCGCACCCGGTCTGCGCGGGTCGTCGAGGAAGTCGGTCTCCATACCCCAAGGGGCGCTGGCACTGGCAGCGGTAGCAGTGATGGTTTCCACACTTCCTCTGCCAACACTCACGGTGGCGGCGAGACCGTGTGTGAAGTTGGTGCCGACGTCAGCGGGCGCGTAGTGACGAATCGCTCGGTTGCGAGCAAGTCCCGCCTCGTCACACAGAGTTGCGAGTTCTCGACAGGTAGCCTCACCGTTGTCCTCGACATGCAGTTGTATCGACGTGCCGGCTCCGGCAGCCATCGTCATGACCTCTCTGAGCATCTCATTGGCAGCGCTCCAAATCTCATCCGAGACCGGGTAGTGCGGCCTTCCTACCTCTCCGAGGCAGACAGCATCTCCTGCTTCTATGTGGTCAAGCGCGAGGTTTACTGCTTCGAGGTGGAGCTCTGTCGCTCTCTTGAGGCCAAGCGGCTCGATCTGGTGCTCCCAGACGACGGGGTGTGGGCCGAGTACGACTCTCACTTCGATTCCGTATGCAGCCCTCACTTCCTCAGCCATACTAAGTGTGTCCGAGTAGGCTCTCCGGTAGCCGTCTAAATCTGTAGGCAAGTCCGAAGAGAAGCTAGGCTTGTGGACTAGCATAATCCCGGTGCCACCGGCGAGAGTGAATTCCGAGACTGCGTCGAGGAACCTATTGGAACGATCGAGGTGCATGTGCTGGTCGAGGATGGGGCCTGTCCAGCGCCCGTCCAGCAACATGGTCTCACGCTAGGGCTCCCTCTTCATCGAGAAGGCCGGCCCAGTGACGCACGGCCATCTCGGCTATCTTCTTCGAGGACTGGCCCAGTACGACACCGTGGCCGTTGTTGAACATCAGGATCTGTGCGTTGTGTAGAGCGGCGTTGATTCTCAGGGCTCCTAGTCTGTCATCGAACTCGATATCAGCGAATCTATCTGCGGCGAGATTCAACATCACCGCCCTACCAATTGAGAATCTGATTAGCATCCCTCCCATCTCTATTGTCAGATTCTCCTCCGACATTCCAAGGGTCAACAATAGCTCCTGCATTGCGATCCTTGCGACTTCGGTCCTTGCGATGCCATGCACAAGTACAGAGCCGTCGGGCTCGATGACGAAGGTGGCACGAGGCTGCTCGTGACTGACCACGACATAGGGGCCGCTCACCGTTCCACCGGCTAGGGACACTGCATCGTGATGATTAATCGGTGAAGAAGGCGTGAACCTGAAGGTCTGGGTCTCAATGCCGACCACTATCCTCCCTTCCTCCATCATCGCTCCTCCTTGCTAACCGGTTCTGCGTCCGGCCATGCTCTGACTGCTGCCTCCAAGGAGGGCAACCAGGCTTGGTGGACCGGTACCAGTAAGGTGCAGTCAGATGCCTTCGCATCATCAACCCTGCTGTCCCTCAAATTTGCGAGGGCGCCGCGCAAACGAGCCGCAAAGCGGCTGTTGCGCTCGGATATCAGTTCGGTAGTCAGCGCTCCCTGCTCTTCGATCCACCAAGTCGCACAAGATGCTGCTGCTGCGCCCATATGCGAGTTCACACCTTTCGACATCTCAACCATCGCTACAGCCGCAGAACGAGTCTTGCGCCAGCGTCGTGGAGTGGTCAAAGTTGAGAGAAGATTGGTTACCCGTGACTGCTCATCAGCACTCCTTTCGAACCAATTTACCCAATCGGCATCATCCAGTTCCGGTTCGATTGCGTAGATTGGCATCCCACCCCTCGCGTTGTCGGCGTGCAGCAACAGCCGGACCTGTTCCGGGTCGGGAATCTTCGGTCCGTCGACCTCGTATTCTTGCAGGTCTTTCATCAACCGACCGAGCACAGTGCCCGAAGTGATGGCCGCCTCGATGTGTACGCCAGGACTCTCTCTGTCCTGCTCCTCGTCCTGCCGCCATCCACTGAGATCGCTCGGACTGAACAAAAGTGCGAGCCCGTCCCACGCGTCCCTGTACCTCAGTGAAGACGGCATGCGGACGCACGGTAGGTGCGGCCACAGAACTATGCGTCCGCCGTCTGGGTCGTCTAGGGCGGTTGGATTCCAACGTAGCTGGGGCACTTCCACGGCTCTGCGAGCGGCCTCCCTCGATTGAAGACAACGGTCGAAGAACCGATTCGGAGAAGATTGCTGAAATGTAGGATTGAAGGGGGGTGGGCTCTCGAGAGCGGATGAGAAAGATGTCCGAACCCCACTCTCTCGAGCCCGTCGTGCTGCTGAATGAGGTCTTCCCGGAGCACACCAACTCGATGGATACGCTGTATGGAGGGCGTCTGATGTCAATCATGGACACCGCAGCCGGGATGGTCTCAAGCAAGTTCGCACACAGTGAATTCGTAACCGTCTCCGTCGACTCCCTCAAGTTCCGCAGACCGGCTTACCAAGGGGACATCATCCGCACCACCTCCAGAGTGGTCTGGACCTCTCCTCACACCACTGGGGTCCACGTGGTATCGTGCAGGCTGTCACGCTCGGAGTGGGAGGGAGAGGAGATCTGCTCGGGTTTCTTCTTCATGGTGGCGGTCGACTCAGATATGCGGCCGACCGGGGTTCCCCAGTTCTCACCTGTGACCAATGAGGAGAAAGAGCTCTGGACTAGGGCTCAAGCCGCCCGCGACGCCATGGGATGATGTTCGCGACCGTTCGGTTCAACAAGTTCAGACCATTCGCGGGCGCATGCCTGTCCTCAACGTTGGATACGTAGGTTCGAAAGAATTGGCTCGAAGTATCGCTAAGCTTGGAGACGTTCGTGATATCGAGTCGTACGTGTACAAGGAGATGTCTGGTGGTGAAACTCGCATCATCTCATTGCTCCGTCCTCTCAAGTTCCCCGATAGTATCCGCCCGTTGTTATCGGTGTTGAATGTCGCCAAGGCGGGATTAGTCGAGATTACTAAAGTGGATGCTGCTCTTGGGGAGGTTTTGGTATCCTTCGGATGCGCAGGCATCACAGATGGGATAGTAGTCATCAATCCAGAAGACGGTGGTTGGGTGGATCCAGACCAGGTCAGGGTGATTTTATCTCAAGCGGGTTTGCCTTGGACCGTCTTGGAAGGGACTCCTGATTCTCACGATCTCAGAGAGACTTTACTCAAATTCTTGAGCGTTGAGAAAAACTCGGTTTCAGAGGCACTGGTGATTCCTATCGATCAGCACTTCGTCGTTCGAGGAATAGGGCTGGTGGGCATTGGATATGTACAGTCCGGTTCAGTCAACAAGCACGATGCTATCGAATCTCATCCCGCAGGAGATTTCGGCATAGTCAGAAGTCTACAAGTGATGGACGATGATGTGGACACTGCGGTTACTGGTGACAGGGTCGGCCTAGCATTGCGGAATCTCAAGGAAGAGTCGCTACACAAGGGCTGCATGATAGTACACCAAGATTCGGATGCCATTGAAAGTCATGAATCGTCCCGTTTCAGATTAATCGAGGCCCCGTTTCAGAAGCGAGGATTATCACTGGACGATGTAGTCCACGCTGCCGTCAACCTACAGTTCAATGTCGGAAGAGTCAGAGAGGTTAAGGAAGACTTTGTATTGATTGATTGGGAGACCCCTCTTTTACTGAGAAAACGTGGTACTGAACCCATTTTGATAGTTCATCTCGATGCTGTGCCGATGCGCATCATGGGTATAGCCTCAGAAATGACCTTGGCATGAGTCTCTCGTGCGCGTAAGGGGCGCGCGCGAGTACTCAGCACCCCGAGCAGTTATAGCCAATCGGAGTTGCTGACGCATTGGGATGTATTCAGTCGGGCTAACGCCCGACCGAGATGAGGAGAAGTCGGAACTGTTCGGCAATCTGAGTCTGGTCGGGTCTGGAGGTAGGTTCGTAGCGGTCCTCACTAAGCGTCAGCTAACGCTGGAGAGATTTGATGGACATGGCATCCGACTATCTCTGGGTTCGATATCAAGAATGCGACACATGAAAGTCCCGATGTTTCCCTCGGGAGCCGTTCCCATTGGGCTGTTGGCAATCTATCTCGGCATGAACGTTCTGATGCCTCCTTACGCCATGGTGGCGCTGGCGGGAGGATCTCTGACACTACTAGGATACGTGCTATCTAGGACCTCGGTCCTTGCTATCGAGACAGAGGCTGGGGACCGACATATCATATCTGGCAGCGAAGGAATACTGCTCAGGTTGTGTCTGATGGTCGATAGAGTCCGCCACGGTAATTCGATAGATGAAGCCCGCAGGGGGCTTGAGCACATCGATGCGGAACTGTCGAACTACCCCGCTTTCAGAGACGCCGGAGGCGGACTGTCAGAACCAAAGGGCCTGCTGGTCGCACCAGAGGAAGAGTTGCTGCTCGGTGCTGAGTCAGAGTCGGTAGGAGAGTCGTTGTTCGACGGCTTCGCCGCCCCACCGTCACCTACTCCCCCAGCACCTGCGATGGCTGAGGCTGAGTCGATCTTCCCGTGGGAAGGCAAGATTCCTACAGAATCGTTTCCAAGTTACGAGCCGCCCCCCTCTCCTCAGGAGGATGTTCGCTCGGCTTATGAGAGGGCTTGGGGGAAGAATGAGTCCCCATCGTGGTACGAAGAGAAGCCGGCTGGCAGCAGGATAGACTCGGCGCTGGATGAGGCTGCTACCGGAATGGGCATGTTCAGTGAGGGCGGTATGTTCGATGCTGAACCTGCGACCAGTTACTCGCCGCCCACGACTCCTCCTCCCTCTGAGTTCGCCACACCTGCGGCAAGTTACGCTCCTTCTGAGACCTACATCAACGCTACAGACCCTCCTGCTTTCAAACGAGATCCGACCAGCTCGCAGTTGATTAGACGGGCTCAAGATAGGTTCGGGACCTCAGGCCCCTACGCCGGGCCCGGTCTGCCGGCCCCCACTGAGGCAGCGATACGGGAGGAATGTCGACCCGGTGTCGTCAAGCAGGCACGAGCCAAGCAGGCGCTGCTGACTAGCGGCGAGATGTCCCAGCCTGCGCTCGATGCCTCGAGTCTCGAGGAATTCCCGGGGCTATCCAGAATCGCCAACTCGATGAGTTCGGGCAGGGTCAAAACCAGTAGTAGGAAGACACCCCTCAGACGAACCAGTTGGATTGGTGCCCTACTAGGTCCGGCGGCTCGGGCGGTTGACAGAACCACCGACTCTTACGCTTCTGAGTACGGAGATGGAGATGGAGGGGAAGTACAGTCGGGAGCTAGGTTCCAATCCTCACAGCACATCCGTCTTCGCAGTGACCAAGATCACCAGGCGGATGTGGCTGGTAGAGCGAGAGAGTCGCGGGCGCCCCACCCTCATTCAGCACAGGACGCATTGGACCATCTCGTGAACAGAGTATCGAGCGGAGGTGAGAGCAGGCCCACCCAACTTCCTAATCAGGAAGGTGGACTCAGGTTCTCGCAACTCAGGAGAACGTCATCCAAGGGCGACCCGCACCCGCTTCCCGGAATCAAGCGGCTCGAGTGATTACAGCCCGACCATTCTCCGGTATTTGTCCACCCTCGCGTGGTACCTTCCTCTCTCAAGACCGTACAGGGCAGAGGCGCCGAGTCCCTCTATGGCGAAAGACGCAGTCACTGTCGCGTGTACTAGCGCGTTACGCATGGTCTCTGCCTGGTTCAAGGCGCCCTTCCTGCCGACTATGTTGGCTAGCAGGGCCCCAGCAAACGAGTCGCCGGCACCTGTAGGGTCGACTAGATCGTCAGTTGGAAAGGCGGGCAGGGTGATAGTACCGCATGGCAGGTAGGCTACTGAGCCGCTGCCACCACGCTTGATGACCATGCTCCGAGGCCCGGGGCCGGCCTCCTGTCCTCCATAAAGCGCCGCGCCCGAGCGAATCGCCTCGACTGCACGGTGAAGCACCTCCTCATCGGCTAGAGAGCACACCTCCTCTTCGTTGAGGATGGCCATGTCCACCTTGCGCAGGGCTTCCGACAGCAACTCAAACTCTGTGTCTATCCAAAGCATGAACGTATCCAGGGCGGTTACCCCCGCACCCGGGCACTGATCGAGTACCAAAACCTGAGTGCGTGGGTGCGTGTTGGCACAGAGCAGAACCCCGGGGGTGCGCCACGACGGCGGGATCTCGGGGCTAAAATCCTCGAGCACGTTGACCTCTGTCGATATGGTCTGCACCTCTTCCATAGAACCCTCGTAACGTCCCGCCCAACGGAACGTGCGTCCATCTCTTCGGACCACTCCTGCGAGGTTTAGTCCTGAGTCCTCAAGTATCTCTTGAGCTTCCTCTGGGAAGTCAGTGCCGACCGCGCTGACCAGTCCGATTCTTGGTGGCTTGCGCGGCGTCGGAGGCAGGTGGAATCCCGAAGCTAGACCGGCGTAGGTAGCGGCACCTCCGAGAAGGTCGGAGCCACTCGCCTCGGGGGTGTCAATGTCATCGAAACCGATGCTTCCGACAATCACCATCTCCACGTAATCACGCTCCATCCAACAGTCCCGGGTGCTCGTCGAGGTAACTGATTGTGATTTCTCTATTTCGGAAATCGGTCTCATTGAGGATTGCGCGGTGAAGCGGTATCAGGGTGTCAACCCCAATGATTAGTGTCTCTTTCAAGGCCGAATCCATCTTGGCTATGGCTTCGCTGCGGGTGGGTGCCCATACGATCACCTTGGCCAACAAGGAGTCGAAGGAGGGTGGCATGTCATACCCCGTGTGCGCATGCGTATCTACGCGCACGCCTGGACCGCCTGGCCAGTGGCACTCCCAAATGCGTCCGGGTGAAGGTTCGAGAGTGAACGGGTTCTCCGCGTTTATCCTAGTCTGGATGGCATGGCCGGAGATACTGACCTCGGATTGTGTGATGGGGAGTGACTCTCCTGCCGCTACTCTGATGCCAAGAGAAACTAGGTCGACACCGGCTATCATCTCTGTGACCGTGTGCTCGACCTGCACCCTCGGATTCACCTCGAGGAAGTAGAACTCACCGTCGGCATCTCGCAGGAACTCAAAGGTGGCTAACCCCTTGTAGCCCACCGCCTCGGCACCGGCTACCACCTTGGCGCCGAGTTCCTCACGTACTTCTTCAGATAGCCAAGGACCCTCCTCGATGATTTTCTGATGCCTCCGTTGGATGGAGCAAAACCTCTCGCCGAAGTGAATAGCCTTGGAACCATCGCCAAGCACTTGAAATTCGATGTGCTGGGCCCCTTCGATGTATTTCTCCACGAACACCCTATCATCCCCGAAAGCCGACAGTGCGCGACCTTGGCACAGCCTCAGTGCAGTTTCGAAGTCGTCAGCAGACTCTACAATCTGCATGCCTATCCCTCCGCCGCCGGCCGCCGCCTTGAGCATCACTGGATAGCCGATGTCTTCAGCCATGGCCCAAGCTTCCCTCTCGTTCGAAATCGGCTTACCAGAGCCTTGGGCGACGGGCAGGCCTGCCCTCACCATCGCATCTCTGGCGGATAGCTTGTCTCCAAGAAGTCTGAGAACCTCGGGGCTTGGTCCGATGAAGGCTATACCCTCCTCGGCTAGCCTCTCGGCTAGAGTAGAATTCTCGGCTAAGAACCCGTATCCGGGATGCACTGCATCTGCACCGACCTCCTTGGCAGCGGAGACGACGGCTTCGATGTCGAGGTAGGAAGCCAGTGGATCATCGCGTGCGATGAACACACCCTCATCGGCCAGTCGGACCGGGAGTGTCAGCCTGTCGTCGCGCCCGTGAGTGACTACGACTTCGACACCCAGTGAACGTAGAGAGCGGAGTATGCGAAGCGCGATTTCGCCGCGATTGGCGATGAGCACTCGGCGGAACATGGTGAACCGCTCCTAGCGTACGCCGTATGAGCAATGCGGAGCATTAGAGGTCAGTAGACATCTCTGAGATATCGCTTCTCGGTCTTCATCAGACCGGTCTCGACGAACTCCTTAGCCTCATCTTCTGACATACCACCAAACTCTGAACAGATTTCAATGAGGGTGGTGTGGACGTCTCTGGCCATGTAGTTCTTGTCGCCGCAGACGTAGAAGTACCCGCCACCGTCAATCCAATTCCAAATCTGCTCACCGTTCTGCTTCATCAGATGCTGGACGTAGACCTTCTCCGAGCCTGCACGAGACCAAGCTAGGTCGTGGCGATCGATGAATCCGCTATCCCTCCATGCCTCCATCTCTTCACGATACAGGTACTCTCCCTCTTCGGTCCAGTCGCCAAAGAACAGCCAGTTGCGCCCACTTGCGCCGTCGATCTCACGCTGCTGCAGGAAGGCCCTGAATGGAGCGATTCCCGTTCCCGGGCCTACCATTATGACGTCTGTTGAGCCATCCTCGGGCAGGACGAACGACCGGGTCGGAGACATGAATACGCCGATCTCGGTTTCGTCGATCTCGCAGCGGTCCGCCATGAATCCGGTGCAAAGCCCGGCCCGATCGCGCTCGTGGTGATTGTAACGGACGATAGCGACTGTGAGGTGGATTGCGCCCGGCTCGAAGTCGGGGCTGCTGGCAATAGAGTAGAGTCTTGGCTTGAGCCTGTCCATGTCCTCGACGAGCTGCTGAGGAGTGAAACCGATGTGCCCGAAGTCTGCGAGACCGTCGATGTAGTCACGCGACCAGATGTAGTCCTCCATTGCCTTGGGGTCCTCTGTCAGTTCAGCCCAGAGTACCTCGGCAGGATCTCTGGCTGAGCCGATTTCGACATAGCCGTCTGGAATGTCATCCTCGACTCCGCTCCCCCTCCAGTCCATCACTACTGAACCATCTTGTGACGAGGTTCGCTGCCGATGGACGATTCGGATCTCGATGCTGCCCGAACCGGACGACAGTCTTGATCCGAGTCCCTTAATCCACTTCTTCGAAATCCTGTGAATCTCGTATCGATCAGTGAGCGCCTCGCGCAAACTGCAAGCCCCTAGATGGGTCTCGACCTCTTCCTCACCTGAGAAGCCACAGGTGGTCAGAATCCCCTCAACCAGTTCAGGCGGACAGCGTGGAATCACCCCAAGTGCATCGCCGGCCTTGTACTGCAGACCGGAGTCGCCGAGATCGAATACAATGTGCCGGGTCTCTTTGAGTGATCCCTCACCATTGAGAACGTAGTTCTCATTCAGATTAGAAGAGTATGGATTCTTTGCGCTCCAATCCGACACGTCAAGCCTCCTGAATGCTCGCTCTCCGCGAGACACGACCTGTTTATGAAGAAATGCTGAACGGGTACTGCGAGAGCCGAGAGAGGTAAGGCGATGGGGTCAAGTCATGATGCCCTCATCGCGGCTCGTGGCGCGTATCGACTTCCTCGGCACAGGGAATGCCTTCTCACCGCCTGGTAGGATGCATGCGCTGGCACTGCTGGACGGCAGCGTGCTAGTAGACGCGCCACCAACAGCGCTGGTCCAACTGCAAAGGGTCGATATCTCGCCCGCTAATCTCAAGCACCTCTTGATCACCCACTGGCACGCCGACCACATCTTCGGCTTCCCATTCATACTGCTCGAGAGGAAGTACATCTCAGACCCAAAATCTGAGAATGCGTTGGGAGTTTGCCTCAGGCCAGGTGGCAGGGAACTGCTCAGTGACTTGTGCAGAACGGGATTCCCAGGGAGTCTCGATGGCGTCCTAGAGAGTGGGGTCGACTGGTCGGAGTCGGAGTCGGGTGAACTGGCAGGAACGGACTGGAGTTTTGAGAGGTTTCCGGTGAGTCACACTCTGGAGACCGACCCGCATGGCTATGAGTTCATTCACTCAAGTGGATTCAGGTTCCTCCACTGCGGAGACTCGGGTCCTTGCGAAGGCATCGAGCAGCGGGCCCAGAATGCCGATGTCGTGCTGCTCGAGATGGGTATCCCAGACTTCGTGAACAGTCCCCATCACCATACTCCATCGGATGCGATTACATTCGCTCAGAGGCATCCTCACGCGCTGGTCTTAGTGACTCATAACTTTGCGAGCGCCACTGGAGTGGAAGCGGGTTTTAGGATGCCTGATCTGCCCGATTCGATCATCCAACTCGAGGATGGTGACTACCTGAATATAGGCGACGATGGCCAACTATCTCTGCAAAGAAATTCGTGAATAATTTATCTTGTTTTATATTAGCTTACATCGGAGCCCTGAGTAGTTCACAGAGATAGTGTCGAATATCGCTGTCGAAGAAGCCTCGGCAGGTTCGATCACTTGCCATAGTGACAGGGGCGGGAGAAATACATGAATGAATGAATTAGATGCAATAAATACACTGAAATTATATTGATAAAAAAGCCTGACTGAGTACAACTAAGAGAGTTCTTAGGCGGATGTTAGAGGGCCATGGTACTGAGGCATTAGAGGGCATGATAATCAAGCAAGATTTCGTTCTTCTCGGACAGTCTTATTACCCCCTGCACCCTCGCTGAGAATCCGCGTTCGCCGACACCTACTCGACCAGAGTAAGAGGGAGCTGGATACGCGACTGGACCCTTGGTGAAAGAAAATGGAAGGAAACATTTTCGAAAAGATTCTCGGGCAAGACAGTCTCTTCGTCGACAGGCGAGCGTTTGATCACGCCTTCGAGCCATCTACCCTGCCTCACAGAGAACACGAAGTGGATGCTTTGGTACGCAATATGGTTGATGCCTTGAATGGCCACATCCCTTCGAACATGCTGCTCTATGGAGTACCCGGGTCAGGCAAAACCGTGGTCACAAGATTCGTCTTAGGGCAGCTTCTCGACAAGGGCAAGGAGATGGGGCAGAGCGTTGAGACCTACGAGATCAACTGCCGTGTCGTGGACACCAAGTATCGCGTCGTTCAGAGTATCGCCTCCCAACTCGCTCGACGGGGAGATACTCCAATCCCATTCACCGGTTGGCCCACCGACAGGGTTCTCGAAGTTCTGATTGAGAGGATGGATCGGGCAGGAGGGGTGCACATTCTAGTGCTGGACGAGATCGACAATCTCGTGGCCAGAGCTGGAGATGGTTTGCTGTACAACCTGACCAGCTTGAATACCTCTCTGAAAAACGCCCGCTGCTGTCTCATCGGGATCAGCAACGATCTGCACTTCACTCAGCAGCTCGATCCTCGGGTCAGCTCGAGGCTCAGTCAGGAGGATGTCGTCTTCCACCCCTACGGGGCTCCAGAGATTCAGGACATCCTAACCGAGCGTGTTAGCACCGGTCTTCGCGAGGGGGTCCTCGATTCTGGTGTGCTCGAACTCTGCTCGGCACTGGCCGCACAGGAGCACGGGGACGCGCGCAGAGCGCTCGACCTGTTACGCATCTCAGTGCAGAAGGCAGAGCAGCGAGCTCAGAAGGTTGTAGACCCCAGGCACGTCAGATTGGCGCAGAGTCAGTTGGAGTACGACCAAGTTACTCCTGTGCTGAAGACTCTGCCACTGCACCAAAAGTTGTTGCTATTCTCAATTAGGATGAACGAAGATAACGGCCTGAGGAACATCTCCACTGGGGAGACTTACCGGACTTATGCCGAAGCATGCATGAAGATCAGTGTCGAGCCGCTCACCCCTAGGAGGATATCTTCGCTGCTCAACGAACTCGATACGCTCGGGCTGATTATGGCTAGGAACGTCAGCAAGGGCCGCGGCGGTAGGAGTAAACAGGTCAACTCGGCCATACCCAAGGCGGTGGACGCCATCGCTACAATGAGTGAGAGTGAACCTATGATTGCCGAGGCCGCGCTCGGCAGATACAACCTGCAGGGTCAACTCTGAGAAGCTGTTCTTCCCTCAGACAATCGTTAAACCGAAGGTCAAGGTCGCCGGCTCGATGTCCATGCAAGAATCCGAGTGGGGCAGTGCCCTGACCAGACCCAGTAGCACTGCGTCCAGCGCCGCCGTCTTGCTCGGTGTCTGGGTGCTATTGCTGACTGCAGTGAACCTCTTCTCCGGGGCCTACTCCTCAGGATTCAAGGTTCTGTGGATCGGATTCATCACTGGTGACAGCGCTGCTTCGAACGTTGTCCATGACGGGTTTGAAGTGGTCGCAGATGACATCGTCTTCGGACTGATAGGTGTAGCCCTCCTAGGCCTAGGTGCCATGGGAATAGGCAAGGCTGTAGAAGGTGGCTTCTCGGCTTGGGTCAATGGCATCCCTCAAGGGACAATTGCATCCAGTCTGTTCTCCCCTGACGGAGGCTTCAACCGCACCATCGCAAGTTGGCTCATCGCCCTCGGTGTTGGATTCTACCTCTATTGGAGCTTGATGAACACGACTTGGGTCGACCCAGGGGTTTACGCTGTAATGATCGTGATGGTGAGTTTCGGCTTCGCTATCCACACGATGGTTGATTCCGAGTCCTGATCATTCGGCGGGAACGAATTCGCTGAGCAGTCTGCGACAACGCTGTTTGGCGTCCTCTCCACACCATCTGACTACGACTCCTTTTCCTGGTTGGCCATATAGCACAACAGCACCCAAGGGAGCCAGTGGATGCAAAATAAGTGGGGCTAGATCTTCCTCACCTTCGACCTGAATTAGATGGGTTAACCGCCCTTCCTTCCAGGATTTCATTGCCCGCTCACAGGCCTCCAGCAACGAAGGCGTCAGGGAACCAGCAGGGCTGGAACACTGCAGGGTCTTGTCATACAGAGACGAGTCGATTCCGTCTGCGCCCTCCCAAGGCTCCCTCCTAGTGAGTCCATCGATGAGGGCGATGTCGGCTGGCCGATTGAGGTCCTGCAGAGTGCGGACTGTCACATCGCCGACAGCGATGACCGGCCCCGACTCCCCTTCGACATGGGTGAGGACTTCTGTCATTGCAACGGAGGGATTGTCTTCCGGGCCAGAAACCAACTGACCGAAGGGCTCCTTGAGTTCTGCTTCGATCTGGGATGTCAAGACCACTCTGCCCGCCCTAATCGAGTTTGGAATCCATGGTTTTCCGTTACGGTCGATCTCTCCTGCTCTGATTCTAGAGCTGGATATCGGCTTGTCGTCCCATGCGAGTACGTGTCCTACGCTGATGATGTGTAGCGGTGGCAGGTCGCTGCCTTCTCTTAGTCGGTTAATTTCCTCACACTCGGCGCGGGTCTCGCCGGTGCAAATAATCGCTGTGGCATCAGCATGCGCCGGTGCGGGTCCGTGGTTATCTTCGAGGGTATGGAATCTAACTCTGCCAGCATCGTCCCCCAACGCCTCCTTCATCTCCTGAGCCCTTGTACCCCATGAATTCACCCGCGGATCCTTCGAGTGAGCAAGGCTATCTGCGGTGAGCCAGGCCTCAATGAAGGAGCATTTGGACAGACCGGCCTCCATCAGCGATAGGTGTCCGGCATGGAAGCGGTCAAAGGTGCCGCCGATTAGGCCGATGTCGTGCATCAGATTCCCGCCTTTTTTGGACAAATGGAGTGTGTGTGCCCCGGGGCGTAACGGCGGTCCTTCACAGCAAAGCTCGGGCGCCTGACCCACCCCGGGACGTCTGTCGAACTGTGGGGTAGTCCCTTGAGTCATTCCTTCCGGTCATCGGGGGACCTAACACAATCCGGCCACTTGATTTGCTCCAGTGATCATTCCGTTGCAGCTGGTCACACTGGTCTTCGGCAAGTGGTGACCCGAACTTGGTACCGTGATTCATCCTATTCCTCCAGCGGGGGGCTTCGTCGCCACGGTGTTGCAGCTCGGGCAAACATCGGCCATGGGGGGTGGTCAAGAACCCCTCGGTCAGATATTTACTGGCTTTCAACCCGAAATCGAGATTGAAGGGACGATTTTTGGATGATACCCTGAGCTCCTCAAGAGCAGCCTCTCAGTGATGTGAACATCGCCGTCCATGATCTCGGACGAAGAGAACTCCGGCCATTTCTCCAACGGCTGGGCGAGCCACCCCGATAGGGGATGCGTCTTTCCCGGCGAAGGAGATTTGCCATCATTCACCGCGTCTAGGGCGTCGAGTAAATCGAGCAGTGGTTCAGCGGTATCGGGCATGCCCTGACGCTCACGCCTGCCCCTCAACCTCCGGGAAAGGCGGGAGTACAGTTCTGAGTCGCATCCGGGATGCTCGTAGGAACGGAGTCCGGGTGCCTGACAGCAATCGCCTATCGGACGCAGCACTGCCGCACACCAGGGGACGGTATTGGCGATGACCCAATCTGTAGAATCCTCCTCCTCCAATAGCCCAGAGAGTATCTTGACGGAAATCGGTGCCCACCAGCCGGGAGGTAGTTCCAGTATTCTCTCCAATTCATCGAGATTCATCTTCGAATCGTCCAGCATCATGTCTGCTAGGCTGGCCCAAGTGTGCAGGTCATGGCCAGAAGGAGATTCCTTTCCCTTGCTCCGAATCCCCTCAAGTATTGGTCTGAAACTGGATTCATCGCTGCGGCCCGGAGAATAAAGCCACGCGACTCCCTGCAGTGCAGGCATCGAATCGCTTGGGGGCTCGGAGAGCCATGCCTCCAGTGCCCAATGGAGCAAGTCCGAGTGCATGTGCTCAGGTAGCCAGGGGGCGTTTGACAGCAGTTGAGCTGCTACCCAAGCGGCTCCGCGGGTTGCTTGCTTCGGATCCGTCGCTGGTCTCGTTCTGAGTGCTGCATCGGAATCCTGTCTGAATCTGTTGGTAATCTTCTTGGAGAATTCTTCCAAAACCGAGTCGGGTGCCTCGTCGGCGACCTCTGACAGCCTCTCCAGCGGGAGGTCGTCCAGATTCATGAGTGCTAGCCACTCCGGACTGAGTCGGTTCCTGAGTCTCTGCCAGCGTGGCCATCTAGTCCTAGCGGGAGATGCTATCCAAGCCGCAATTGGGTATCTGGCTTCCATTTGGTTGGCCCACTCCTCATTGCCTGTGGGATATTGAACTACAGCTGAATTGATGACTGAGAGGTGGCCCTCTTCGATATTCCCGACCAACTCGATGTCGATGCCTAGGGATTCCCACTCTAGTACGACCGGTTCATCGGATTCTGAAAACTCAGGGACCTGGGCTGGATCGACCAGTCGCATTGGCAGTACCCTCCCCCCCCTAGTTGTCAGGCGCAGCCAAGGCAGCGGCCTCAGGGGATCAGCATCCAGTATGTCGAAGCTGGAGAACGCAGATGCTTCACCCTCGAGGAGAGCCATTCGGAGATTGGAGTGAGAAGCGATTGAAGAGATTAGTTCCTCGGGCATATCAACCCCGACTTCGATAGTCAGCGGGCGTTTGCCATCGTCATTGATTGCCCATCTCACTAATGCCTCAGCCGCCGTGTCACCCAGCCCCCTTAGGTCAAGGATCCTGATTGAATCTCCTTCCTCGGTGAACACCGACTCACCCCAATCTTGTCTGAATCGACGCCAGGTGGAATCCTCGGTCCTGACCTTTCTCGCCTTGCTGACCCTGTCCTTCAGGGCACCTAGTCTCCGTTTCCTCTCAGCATCGCTCAGACGCGGGTGGGCCCTTTCGATCCATGGGTCAAGGGCTGCCAATGGGTACGGGTCACCCTCGGTGTCCAGCCCTCCGAGATCCGCGATGACCAGAGAATTATTCCTCGCTGTCCTAAGCAGCATGGAGCGGGGGAGCCTGTCTTCCATCACAGCGACCACTGGTTCCTTCGGCCTAATCTCCGGTGACATCTCGTGGCACGCACCAAGTACCCACGGGCCCCGATGATAGCCGCCCTCAGGCAACGGGGGCGCGGGCCGGAAGTCCGGAGACCCGAACCACTGACCCGGCGCTATGGCAATCGGTCGCTCGGCGTCAAGCAGCCTAGCGCGGATTATCCCGACGACAGTGCGCTGTCCCGAGTAAGCCGCTATGTTCTCCGGATCGGAAGGAGGCGGAGGGCTTGGCTTGGGCTCCATTGACGAGAGGTCGAACCACCGGGGTTCCCTCTCCCTGAGTACCGCCCAGCTCCAAAGGACCCCATCGCTTCCGGTGGAACCAGAATTGCCCAGAATCGAAACAGGGGGGCGATCCGGAATCAACAGTAATGGGGAGTCGCAAGGCTCCATAACTCCAAGCAGGAGGTTTGGACCATCACGAAACAGCAGGCAGCACATGCTAGAGTCTTCGGGCAAGGGAGAGGCCTCGGATGCCCTGGACCACTCGTCAGCACTCACTGACTCCCAGCCCAATTCGGTCAGGTGAATCCTAGCTCCACGACTCCCAGCAGATAGGTCGCTGGAGACCAGTCCATCGTTTCTCAATCGTTTTATCTCTGCTGAGGCGTGCGGGACCCTGAGTTCAACATCCCTAGCCAGCACACTGACGGTGTCACCGCCCTCAGTTAGCCGGTCAAGGAGTCTCCTGCGATGCTTGCTCCTGATTTTCCAAGCACTGCCTGAATAATCGGGTTTCAGTGGCTCAGGGGATTCATTTGGCACCACTCGCCACCTCTCAATACATCTTACTAAAGTTGATGTATTAAATTATGTTGTTTAGTTACAGTTAATTACATATTTCCTATGGAGAATATATCAGTTTCATTTCCACACTTGGTTCAAACCTGAAAACTCCCTCATTTCTAGCAACTATTTGTAACGAAAAGGTGTGATTTCGTGCAGAACGGTTATATCAGCGCCCGCCATCCTATGCGCATCGGGCCGACTGCCGGGTCCGAGAGTATGCTTGAGGGAGACAGATGGAAGTGGAAAAAATCCGACTTATCATTCGCAAATACATCTCTGAGCAGCCTAGGAACAGTGCTGAGATCGCAACTTGGCTGAGTGATCAGGAAGGCTACTCTGGAAGCTTGGATCTAGCATCACTGATGGAGACAGACACGAGTATCGTCCGCATCGGAACTGTTCGCAAGAGCGGAATGACCGGCAGTACCCCCCCACTCTCGGAATGGGCGACCAAGGAGTGGGTACAGCACCATGAGCGTGCTAAGCCCGACAACAAATAGGAGGAATTAAATGAGGACAACCAGACTACGACAGAAGATAAAAAAATTCTTGGATGACAGAGGAGAAGCCAACACGACAGAGATTCTTGAGCACGTGAACTCCACCATGCGTCATGGGACTACTCCCCAGCAACTGGGGAACGTCCTGTCTAAAGACAAGGACATCATGAAGGTCGCAACGACAAAACGTGGCGGTGCCCTCTCCGGTCGCTACGAAATCTGTGTCTGGCAACTGAGACCTGGGGCCTTGGACGAAAACTAATCAGACCTCTAAGTCGGGTCCCCAATCACCGCTTCGAGCTAGGCTGTTCATGCCGGCCCGGTGAGCGAACATCCGCTGGCTAGCGGCTGCAGACTCGGAACCTCCTTTGGCCCAAGTCGTGAGGGCGTGTGCCTGCAGTGCCCGGCCGTAGGAGTAAGAAAGTTGCCAAGGGTGCTCGACATCCATCTGGTTCATCAGATTGAGGTGGGCTGTCGCATCCTTGTCAGACTGGCCTCCTGAGAGGAAGACTATGCCCGGCAGGTCTTGCGGGACGTGATTGATCAGACAGTCGATTGTCATCCTAGCCACTTCTTCCCTCGAGATTTGGTTGGGGCAGTCGTTGCCAGCGATGATCATGTTGGGTTTGAGCAGTGCTCCCGGGATGTGGATGCCCTGCTCAGCGCAAGCGGCGAAGGTCGCATCGAGAATCTCGGCTGTGGCGTCATAGCAGCGCTGCGCGTCATGGGAGCCATCCATCAGTACCTCTGGCTCGATGATGGGGACCAGCCCCTGCTCCTGGCAGATTGCAGCGTATCGGGCCAGCGCGTGTGCGTTGGTAGATATGCAGGCAGGACTAGGTATCCCCTCAGAGATACGGATGACAGCTCGCCACTTGGCGAAACGCGCGCCCATCTCGAAATACTCGATGCAGCGTTCCCTAAGTCCATCGAGACCCTCTGTAATTTTCTCACCCGGGTGATTGGCGAGATCCTTTGCCCCTGTGTCAACCTTGATTCCTGGGTGGATTCCTCTGGAACTCAGTGCCTCAGCTATGAGAGAGCCGTCGTCCATGTTCTGTCTGATTGTCTCATCGAACAATATGACGCCTCCGACAGCAGATTCGTATCCTGCTGTATCAAGCAAGTTTGCTCGGTACGAGCGCCGAGACTCAGACGAGGGCTCGACTCCGGCAGCAGCCAAGCGCTTCGACATCGTCCCGTTGCTCTCATCAGCGGCGAGTATTCCCTTGCCCGGAGCCACCAGTTCGCTTGCGGTCTTCTCAAGGAGTTCAATGTCCATCCGATGACCTCGTGAGCACGTGCGAGCAGTAGGAGAAGAACTCATCGCACCGAGGACACGAAGTAATGCTCACCGGATTTAACATCAATCACTTCTGAGTGAACTGAGTACCTTCCGTCATCGGTTTCCTCGACACCGCGGGTCCGTCCTGGGCAGACTCCGGAGCCGATGAATACTGAATCGTCCGACGAGCATAACTCATCGCGATTCCAGATTCTGTCCACATCACCCTCAATCATACTCTCAGCGCGCTCGCGATGACCTTCGTTTTTGAACACTAGTCGTCCCTCAAAGGGAGCCTTCAGCCCCCTGAGGGCAGTCGCTGTGATTACTCCCTCGGGGGCTGCCCCTATCCCCATCAGCATGTCAATGTCCGAATCAGGGTCGGCGGCGTTCAGAGCCGCGGCGATGTCGCCGTCGCCAATGAGGATGATGTTGACATTGTGCTGCTTCAGCTCGCGTATCAGCTGTTCGTGTCGCGGCCGGTCCATCACCACCACGCGGAGCTGTGAAGTGGTTTTTCCGAGAGCGGCGCAGGCAGCCTCAACGTTGTAAGAAGTGTCGGCCTCAAGGCTAACCTCGCCTGCGAGGGCGGCCGGACCGGCTATCTTGTCCATGTAGCAGTCGGGGGCGTGCAGCAAATTACCGCGAGGAGCTGCAGCGAGAACTGCCATCGCATTGGGCAGGTCGAGGGCGACGTGGTTAGTACACTCCAGAGGATCGACGGCTATGTCGATTGTCGGTGCCCCGGTGACACCTTGCATCGAGCCTAGGGGTTCGCCAATCCAAAGCATTGGTGCATCATCGCGCTCGCCCTCGCCTATAGCCACGCGCCCGTCAAAGGGCACGCTGTCGAATACGGTACGCATGGCTTCGACGGCTGCTCCGTCTGCGGCCTTGCGGTCCTCCAGTCCCCTCCAAGCCGAAGCTGCTACCGCAGCGGCCTCAGTGGCCTGTAGAAAGTGCTCAATGAGGTCGGTGGTCGCCATGCTGTTCCGAACGAGCCTTAGCATTCAATCATGCGGGTCACCCTTGCTCTTGCGCAAGACCCGTACTCCTTCTATCGTAGAAGTCGGATACTGCCCCTCGGAGTCCTTCTCAATTGACTTGAGCATGTCCCAGGCACACAGCAGCCCTGCGTTGACTCCGCACAGTGCCTCCATCTCCACCCCAGTGATCCAGTGGGTGCGCACGGAGACTGTACAGCGCAGACCGTTCTCCTCTATCCTCCAATCAACCGTGCAGCCCTCGATGGGAATTGGATGGCAGTGAGGTAAGGTTCGGGGCGTCTCCTTTACCGCTTGGATAGCGGCTACCGTCGAGGCTTCTCTGACATCGCCCTTTGGGGAGCGACCGTTTGCCACGACATCGATACCTCTCTCGGAGAGGACAAGCAGGCCAGTGGCTACCGCCTCGCGAGCGACAACGGGCTTAGATCCCACATCGATTATCCCGGTCCACGACTCCTCGTCCAATCGATCGCCTCTCTCGCCTGTGTGCTTGCGAGTTCATCATTACTATTCAGCAAACCGGCCTATCGGCGGAGTCGTAGTTGTAGTGAGTTGGTGGATAACATCTGAAATAGTCGGCGGCAATGGGGTGGCGTGGCCGAGGCGTTTCGAAACAAGGCGACTCCGGGCGCTGTCCCCGAGTTGGAATCTGGTATCGCCCATGACAGGCCTATCACTGACGGCCTGAAACTGCAGGTAATCGACGAACTCTGTGTTGGCTGCTCTTACTGTCTGATGACCTGTAAGGACGATGCGCTAATCGTCGAGGGACTTTGCGAGGTCATCGAGGATAACTGCACTGACTGCCTGAGGTGCCTCCTTTGGTGTCCGACAGGAGCCCTAGTGTACTCCTGAGGTGGCAGGATGAGCGAGCGAGCAAAGGCAGTGGTCATCGGCGCCGGAGTAGGAGGGCTGGCATCAGCTGCAAGTCTCGCACAGACACAGAAGTACGATGTCACAGTCTACGAGAGGATGTCTTTCGCCGGGGGCAGGTTCACTCAGCACGACCACGACGGTTTTCAGATTCCAACCGGCGCGGTCCACATGATCCCGCATGGCAAGAAGGGGCCCTTCGCAAAACTGATACTCGGCAAACGGAGCAGCGGTGGGCTCGACCTTGGGCGCCATGGAGTCGACTTCCTGCCAACCACCAAGTTCGCCTGCCAGATCAAGGATGGTAAACTTCAACGGGCCAACTCGGTCTACGGGGTCTTACCGTGGTTCTCGCTCAAGGACACGCTGAACCTGCCGCGGTTGTTGATGAAGCCCGCCAAACAGCCATGGGGCAACGAGACCGAGGACGGCAGAACTTGGATGTCGAGGTACTTCTCCAATGACTTCATCGACTTTGTCGATGCTTTTGCCAATTTCGCCATCAGCTTGAGGTTCGAGCAGATGCCTGCATCAACAGTCGTGAGGATGCTTCAGAATTCGTTCTGGAGCGACCGTCCTCATGTCCCCAAGGGCGGGTGCAAGGGGGTCATCGACGGGCTGCGAAGCGACCTGCGGGAGAACGGAGCCCGCGTCAAGCTGTCCCACGAGATTACCGAGATACTGCCCGGTGACGCAGAGGAGTCGACCAAGGGAAACCGCTTCTGTATCGGCATCAGGCGGCGCGGTCGGGATGAGGGGGTTTGGGTTGGTGCTGATGCGATTATCCACAATGGCGGACACCCTAACCTGCTCAAGGCGCTCTCGGACGACTTTGAGGTATCTACGGGAATCAGAGAGCAGGTCCGTGACACTCAAGCAGTCGGGGGCATCGGCTTCGTGTTCGCGCTAGACGACGATATTCCTCACCGCGGCAGTGGAGTAACCATGCTGCCAGGCTTGGAAAGAGTTGGCGGATATGTAATTCCAACCTTTTCTGATCCGAGCCTCGCACCTGAGGGCAAGCACATGATGATCACACACCAGTATGTGCCGGACCCGAGCGTGAAATCGGAGATAACGAAGGGGCGCGAGGATCTCTACAATGCCATCCCGTGGCTCGCTGACCATGGAGAAGAGTTGTGTGTTCACACCTACCACAGGAACTGGCCTTGCAATCGCGCCCCACAGGGCGCCGAACTGCCCTCAGATGTCGGCATAGAGGGAGTTCGTCTCGTTGGCGACGGGGTCAAGGGACACGGCTGGATGATGGTAGAAGGAATAGCATCGAACGTGCCTGAGGCAGTGGCCAGTGTCAGTGGTGTGATGGACACGATATAATCATCCAAGACCGGCCTTCCAGATCTCACCATCGGCCCGGATCTCCTTCTTCCACAATGGAGCCTGCCGCTTCAGCTCATCTATCAGCCAACTACAGGCTTCGAAGCCCTCGGCCCTATGGGGCGAGCCGACGTGGATGCATACTATGGGTTCGCCTGGCCCGACCGAACCAGTGCGGTGGGCCAGCACCACCGAACTCACTCCGAACTGGCCCAGAGCCTGCTCGGCGAGCTCGTTCAGTACCTCTGGGAGTCTTTTCTCCCAAGCGTCGAACTCTAGTCGCTCGACAGCCACTCCATGGTCCTCCCCTCGGGTGAGTCCTACGAAAGAGACTACGCTGCCGCAGCCATCCGCAGTGAGCATCTTCCTCAGTTCCTCGGGGTCGAGTCGCTCGGACTCGATGAGTACTCGTACGTGAGTCATGCAGAGCCATCGAGGTGCTGCGCTTGAACGCGACGGACGCGACCCAACCGTTCAAGCGGAGGGCCTGAAGTCGAAGTAACATGAGCAGTGAGCCAGTCCACATACTAGGGGCAGGCCTCTCGGGTCTCGCTGCAGCTACCTATCTCGCGAATGCGGGACGGGAGGTGCATGTACACGAGATCCGCTCAGATAGTGGGGCTCGCTTCGACGGTGATTTCCAAGGCATAGAGAACTGGACCAGTGACTCCGACTTCTTCGATGAGATACGAGAATGGGGCTTCGACCCAGAGGAATTCAAGTCCAATGGGTTCGATGTGATTGACCTCGTACACCCTGACGACGAAATAACTCAACCTCGAACCTCAGGACTTGCTTTCCGTGTCGTAGAGCGTGGGACCGCTGGACATTGCATCGACCAGGGCTTCAAGCGGATGGCACTCGATGCAGGCGCAGAAATCCACTACGATACCCGCAGGGATCCCAAGGACTGCCATATTATCGCCGCCGGTCCAAAGGAGTCCAGTGCGGTGGCGTTCGGGGAGATCTTTCACACAGACCATCCCAATCATGTCACCTTCCAACTGAATGACAAACTGGCTCCGGGGGCCTACTCCTATCTCATCATCATCGATGGCATAGGTCTGATTTGCACCTGCCTGTGGCGCCAGCAGAAGAAGACCTCGCGCTACCTCAACGAAACCATCGCGTGGTACGAACAGCACTACGACCTGAATCGCAGACCGATTAAGAGGGTCGGCGGCAAAGGCGACTTTTCGCTGCCTGACAAGTACGTACACGAGGGCCGCTACTACGTTGGCGAGGCGGGTGGACTACAGGACTTCATGTGGGGCTTCGGGATGCGTTACGCAGTCACCAGCGGCGTTATGGCCGCCAAGGCCGTTCTAGGCGAGTGCGACTACGAGAGCGAGGTGAGGGGGCGTCTCGTTCCCCTTGTCAGAGCTAGCGCCGTCAACCGTTTCCTGATGAACAGAGTTGGCAATCGGGGATTCAAGATGGTGGCTAATCACTGGATGCGTGACCAGCGCAAGAAGGGAGATGGTCTCGTGTTCATGCGCTGGGTGTACAAGCCTGGACTAGTTCGGAGAATGCTGTGGCCAGTAGTCAGACTCGGCATGTTGAGGCGCAAACGGCTCGCGGACAGCAGGATGGTTAGTCGCATGCCATTCAGGAAGGCACTTTCTAGGGACGTCTGGGAACCAAGCGCCAGAGGCAATGAAATTGCAGAACATTGGGACCTCGTTCGCAAGGGCGGGGGGAAGACCTCTTTCAGCGAGAACGACGCCTAAAGGCGTCCCTCCAACTCCGTTTGATTGATATGGCGTCCCTCTGTGGCGCTAGCATGACCTCTTGGCCCGAAATGGAGCCGATGACGAACAACCTTGTGAACTACGGAGTGACGGACAACGGGATAGCCGTCATTGAACTGTGCTCGGATTCAACTGGAGAACCCCTCACAGAGGGAAAGACTCCCGTGAACACCTACACCCACTCGATGATGCGCGACATCGATGAAGCCGTGCTTAAGGCTCGCTTCGACGATGACGTCACCGTGATTATGCTGACTGGGCACGGCGAGAAGTTCTTCTCTGCCGGAGCCAGCATCAGCATGCTAGACTCAGTCACTCCCGGCTTCAAGTACTTCTTCTGCCTTCATGCCAATGAGACTCTAAGCAGGCTAGAGCAGACACCCAAACTAGTAATCGCCGCTCTCAATGGACACGCCGTAGGAGGCGGCCTTGAGATCGCCATGGCAGCCGATATCCGAATCGGCCGTAAGGACTCGGGTCAGGTGGGTTTGCCCGAAGTATCTCTGGGTGTTCTCGCCGGCACCGGCGGGACTGCCAGACTGTCTCGTCTAGTCGGCAAGGCGAAGGCGATGGAGATAATGGTTACAGGACGCAAGTTCTCGTACGAGGAAGCCAAGGAAATGGACCTAGTTCATGACGTCTGGGCCGGCAGTCTCGACGAGTTTCGTCAAGACACTCTTGACTACGCCGGACAATTCACTTTGCCCTATGCGGCCAGCAAGGCCATCGGGAACATCAAGCGCAGCGTCCAAAGTGGGATGGAGATACCTCTTGAGTACCATCTCGCCCTAGAGAGGGAGTTGCAATCGGACTTGTTCCAGAGCGACGATGCCAAGAAGGGGATTGCGGCCTACGTCAACAGAGAAGTTCCCGAATTCGATGGAAATTAAATGAACGCACTCTAAAGAGTGCGAATATTGATACAGCGTTTGATATACCAGTTCTTGCTGCCGATATTGCATGGCAGACGCAGAGATTGTCAAGGACTACACTCAGAACTTCGAGACGTGGATTCACGACTTCAGCGAGTGGCAGACCAGAATAGGCTTCGACCCCTCATGGCTCGGCGACTACCGCTTCGACATCAAGTTCGATTGGGATACAGCTGGCAACCAAATCGAGTTTGGCGACTTCGTAGGCAAACCGAAGTGGGATCGCAGGATGCAAATTCCTCAGCAGACCATTCGCGATGCGATTATCAATATGGTCAGTGTTCAGGGCGACACCGAATTCGCCTCAGTTGAGCAGCAGAATCACCTGCTCGCCTCAGCTCCGACTGAATACGACCGCAAGTCCGCTCTACGAATTATGTGCGAGGAGCAGCGGCACGGTTGGCAGATGGCCTACCTATTGTGCACATTCTTCGGCGAGCAGGGGGTTCGCGAAGCCGCCAAGCTGCTCGAGAGAAACGCTCAGGAAGGGACGAGGATACTGGGCTCGTTCAACGAGCCGATTGATCACTGGCTCGACTTCTTCATGTTCACTCACTTCATTGATCGTGACGGCAAGTACCAACTCAAGATGCTTAGTACCTCGTCGTTCAAACCGCTGGCTGCGAGCATGGGGCCAATGCTGAAGGAGGAGTCTTTTCACCTCGGAACCGGAGCTAACGGCCTGCGTCGGATAGTGAAGCAGGGCGTCATCCCATGCGACCTCATTCAGAAATATGTCAACAAGTGGGTGAGCACCGGACTCGATTTGTTTGGGACCGATGACTCGGCGAGCGCCCAGTGGGCATACGTCTACGGGGTCAAGGGCCGCTACGATGAGCGTGAGGCACGGGAGGACGCGGACAGGGAGCACCTGAACGAAGCCAGTAGGGAGTTGTACTTCCAAGAACTTCGAGATGAGATGCGAAGAATCAGCAAAGTTCGCAAGAAGGGGGAGCCGGAACTCTACATCCCCTCAGACAAGTTCGAGCGAGGCATAGGTAGGTTCGCCGGCAAGCGCTACACCGTACACGGCGAGGAGTTCGAGGGAGATGAAGAGTCTTGGGAAGAGTACCTCTCGTCAGTCCTCCCATCAGACGAGGACGAGCATCAGTTGGTAAACGAGTACATGCAACAAGAATGGATTCAATACCGAGAATGGAAGGGAGACTGACTCGGCTGGAGGCCTTGATATGCAGCACGTCGCGCTGATATCATTTGACAAGGAGCGGTGCGGGCCGTTCTTTGAAAGATTGACCGAATACTTCCACCAGCACCATCACTCCGAGGAGGGAGATGCAGGGGGTTACGAGGAACTGCTGTACAGGATTCGTAGACCGTACACTCCCAAGATGCTCGACATGATTGATTCTTGGATGGGCCTAACAGAGCGTGACTGGAGCGAAGAGACCCAGAGAGAGGTCATGTTGGCGTTGTACGCCATTAGGTACCCTGATACGCTTCTGATAGAGAGTTTTACCGAGAAGGCTAGGTCGGATCTGCGCAGACTGTCTGCCTATCTCCACTTCACCAACCATACCTACGCAATCTGGGACGAAGACACCCGCAAGGGACTGGTCAAGCTCGGAATCGAAATCCCTGCAACCGAATCAGCTGATCCATTCGTCTACGGCGCCTATGTCAGCGCCATCGAATTACTGAAGGACGTCGCTCCATTCACTTGTTTTCTAGAGCATGACGTGCCCCGCCAGCGACTATTCCAAGCCGCGCTTGCAGCCTATGGTAGGGAGTAATCGGATGGATGTTCGAAGCGTCGCCGTCATCGGCGCTGGGACTATGGGTGCAGGGATAGCTCAAGTTTGCGCCCAGACTGGGTGGAATACCCGTTTGTACGATGCGTTTCCAGAGAGCCTTACCAAGGGGATGGTTGCAATCGAGGCTTTCTGGGACAAAGGCATCGAGCGAGGCAAGACCACATCCACTCAGAAGGCCGAGTGGTCGGAAAACCTGAGGGGCGTCAATGACTTGGCTGAGGCGGTCGAAGGCGCCGATCTTGTTATCGAGGCGGTGCCGGAGAGCATGCAGTTGAAGCAGGACATCTTCGCCAAACTGGAGCGTCTAGCACCGAGTCACGCGATGCTCGCGACCAACACCTCAGGGCTCTCGATTTCCGAGATAGCGCAATCGACAGGCTGCCCCGAGAGGGTCATCGGGATGCACTTCTTCAATCCAGTACCGCTGATGAGCCTGCTTGAGTTGGTGCGCCACGACACTGTCTCCGAGGAGACCATCGCAGCCGCACAATCAATCGGTTCTGCGATGGGAAAGACAACCATCGTGGTGCGCGACGTCCCGGGTTTCGCGACAAGTCGCCTCGGGGTCGTGCTCGGCAACGAGGCGATTCGCATGCTGGCTGACGGAGTTGCCTCGGCAAGCGACATAGACACAGCGATGCGTCTGGGTTACAGGCATCCGATGGGGCCGTTGGAACTCAGCGACCTCGTTGGCCTGGATGTGCGACGTGACATTCTCAACAACCTCGCGGATGCCTTTGATGACGAGAGTTACAGACCGCACCCTTTGCTTGACCGATTGGTCGAAGCAGGTGACCTAGGCAAGAAGACCGGTGAGGGCATCTACGACTGGACCAGCGGCAAGAAGGTCGAGCGATGAAGAACCCCGGCCACTTGTTCCTCTGGGCTAGGTTGGCTGAGATAGTAAGAGATGGCTCTGCAGGCCTGCCGGTCACCGTGGACGAACCAGGAGACCTCAGGATCGAGACCGGAGCGGGCAGGCCCTTCGCCAGCGTCAGGATACAGCTCCACCACGTTGGGGTCTACCTGCTGCCGCTGTACTACTACCCCTACATACTACCATCCAGTCTTGAGTCAAAGAAGTCCGGAGCTGCGACACTCAGATTCACAAACGAAGAGGATGCGATGATTGGCGAGCTTGGCACTCTGATAGAGCGCTGCCTATCGACCATCGGCAACTACTGAAGTGGTGGGCCCGCCCAGATTTGAACTGAGGTCTAACGCCCCCGAAGCGCCAAGTATAGGCCAAGCTAACCCACGGGCCCTGTGGCCGTTCGAATTCAGATTCGCGCATTAGCGTTGCTAAACCCTCACGCGTGCGATTGGTGCGGACACCGGGAGTTGAACCCGGGTTAGCAGGTTGGGAACCTACTGTCATAACCACTAGACCATGTCCGCTTGCATCAGTCAGTAGTGTAACCGATGGTGGCGCTGTCGCCATCCATTGACATGACGTATAGCGATGTGAGGTTGACTTCGGAGTTGCTCATCCCTCTTGTGAAGGCGGCCAGTGAGCCCGGCTTGTGATCCAACTTGGCTGACTTGAGATCTGCTACCGAGTATTTAGCACCCATTCCATCAAGCGCCGCAGAGGTGGCATCTGCGTTGTCGGTCAAGATTGCAGCAGATGCGGGTTCTCCCGATATTGCAACGATAGTCAGTATGTTGACGTCTTTCGAAGCGATAGTCTCGCAGAGCTCAGCTAGAGAACCGGGTTCATCACTCATGTTGATTCTGAATTCTTTCATGAAGTGGAGTCATGGCATTACATATTGAATCTGTCGAAGTCACCTCTACGAGCGATTCGAGGGCATCTGGAACAATCGAATGGTACGAGTGCCGGGATTTGAACCCGGGTTCAGGCGTTGGCAACGCCCGGTGATAACCACTACACTACACTCGTGCGGAATCTGGGAAACTAGAATCGCTTTTCTAAGCGTCGGTTTATCTCAGTCCAGCGTTAGGAGCCGCTGCTTGATTTCTTCGAGAGTTTTTCTGTAGAAAGCCTCACCCCGACCCATCGGATCCTCAAGTCCCCAATCGTCGTCCAGCGGCAGGGTCGGGCATTCGACACCACAGCCCATGCTGACTATCCGGTCGAAACATGTGGTGTCGATATCATCGATTGATTTTGGGTACTGGCCGCTCATTTCTATGCCGGCCTCTCCGGTCGCCTTAATCGCGTCCTGTGCCACTGCAGAACCGGGGTTCGTTCCAGCAGATTGAGCCTCGTGGCCCATGTGCTTGGCTACAGCCTCAGCCATCTGACTGCGACAGGTGTTGCCGACACAGATAAACAGCAGTCGCATGACAACCCTGTGCGGTCCGGATTTAATGAACTAAACCGCAATATTCGTAATACGGAGTCTGAGACGGTATGAATAGAATTCAAGTATGTCTCATGTCGCGAGCGTGACATGACAGATTCACCGATCAGCCACCATACGGGAGGCTCGGTCGAGAAGCCCGCTGAAGATGATGGCTCTCCCGAGCAGAAAGCGCAGATGGAGCAGGCCTACCAACAGATGCAACGCAAGTTGCGGATAACCAAGCTGGACGAGGACATCAAGCACAAGATCATGGTACTCTCCGGCAAGGGCGGAGTGGGCAAGTCCACCGTCGCAACTGGGCTCGCATTGTGCCTCGCACGCAGGGGCATGAGCGTCGGTTTGATGGACATCGACATCACCGGCCCGAATGTACCAAAGATGCTTGGTATAGAGGCAGCCGAGCTGAATGTCGAGGACGGACAGATACATCCAGCACTTGGCCCTCATGGGGTGAAAGTAATCTCGATGGCCTTCCTGCTCGAGGACCCTGACAAGCCGGTCATATGGAGGGGTCCAATCAAGCTCGGAGCCGTTCAACAGTTCATTGGCGACGTGGCTTGGGGCGAACTTGACGCCCTCATCATCGATTTCCCCCCCGGAACCAGCGACGAACCCCTTACAGTTAGCCAGAACCTGCCAGGAATTGACGGCATGGTAATCGTCACTACGCCTCAGGAAGTAGCGCTGCTCGATAGTCGCAAGTCGATCAACTTCTCCAAGACTCTCTCTGTCCCGGTGCTGGGCGTGGTCGAGAACATGAGCGGTTACACCATCCGAGGCACAGCCGAGCCTAGTACCGAAGTCTCGGTAATGGGGCCAGCAGGTGTACCTCTACAGGCGTTGGCTGATGAGGCAGGCGACTGGTCGCTAACTCTGGATATCTTCAAGTCCGGAGGTGGTGCCTCCGCCGCCACAGAACTGGATGTGCCGTTCCTCGGCTCCCTGCCTTTCGATCCGGGGGTAGTCAGAGGGGGTGATGACGGGGTGCATCGGATTATTGCTGAGCCCGACGGTGAGACGGCGAGGTCGTTCAACTCGATAGTGGACAACATTCTGGCCACCCTCGAAGAGGGTTCTGGGCCTCAGGTGCGCATTACTTGACGGAGCCTCTCGCAGAGGGGTCGATTTGATGACGCGCTCACGACCCGAAAAGGATGGGGCATGGCAGCGGGCACTGGCATCTACATCACCTGGGTCACAGGTGCGATCATACTCAGCATAGCGATGATGCCGCTGTTCAAGCCGAAGTATGCGAAACTCAGCCTTGACGGTTTCATCGACATGTTCAGGCGCTACTGGGCGCATATGATTGTGGTCTTCTCGGTCTATCTCTGGAAGGATCTGCTGGATGGTATAGACAGGGCCCTGATGGCCAACACCCAGATCGATATGACTCCCTATGTGTACGCCGTAGAGGGTGACATCGTGCTGTGGGTACAGCAGGGGCTCCGCAACGCGTTCCTCGACGAAGCTCTCACTCACTTCTACGTCATGGGCTTCATGACCGCCACCTTCGCCTCCTTCCTGTACCCAATATATTTCGATGACAGGCACATGGCGGACAGGGTGTCGCTGTCGATGTTCTGGGTCTACGTCATAGCCATCCCATTCTACCTGTTCTTCAACGTAGGAGTGACCGGGGCCCACATTCCGGCTATGCAGACCATCGCTTACGACCTGACTCCCGAGATCAACAACTGGTTCACCCGCATCGACCCTTTCTCAAACGGCATGCCCAGCCTACACATTGGGCTACCATTCGCGATCTGGCTGACCATGCAGAGATGGGACGATGACGGTAGGTGGGAGAAGTACCGCAACTTCCTGATGGCGTTCACAATGTTGACTGCTTTCGCCATCATCTACCTCGGCATTCACTGGATAGTCGACATCATCGGTGGCATGGTGGTAGGCATCATAGCAGTCCAGATGACCTCCAAGACCAATCAGCCATTATGGAATGTCGTAGACGAGCGTTTATTCAGCCGCAGACTGGCGCGCACTATCGCGGATCCGGGCAAGTCAATCCGAGGCACGGTCAGCAGCATTATCTCTGTGTTCAGACCACTGAAAGAACCGAACAGGAAACAGACCAGTGCGATAATCGCAGCACTGCTCCTCTCCACTGGCTTAGTGTTGCTATGGGACGCCACACATCAGGACTTCCCTGTCGAGGGAGTGGAGTGGCCGACGTCCGCTGCCGGCTCTGACGGGTGGCTGGTCTCGGTCGAGGAGGACCCTGAATCTATGAGCGTCTCGATAAACGTCTGGAATGTGAGTGTCGAGCAAGGCAGTAGGATATCGGGTGAGCCATGGGGGTCTTCACCGGCCGTCGTTATCTCGGGCTCCTCGTTGGTGCTTCACGACTCGCATAGGCTGGATTACTACGAACTCGAGTCAATTAGCACCGAGTTCTCTCCGAAGTTCAGTCGCAACGAGAGCGAGGTGTTGCTCGATGTCGCCATAGCCGAGTCGGCGACAGGGCAACCTCTGCTGATTATGGTTCACGAAGATTACCTAGAGGTCGTGGATGATGAGCAAGTACCTGTCGGCACAGTAGTATCCGGAGGGATATTCTCAATCGTAGCCGCATCCGAGCAGTTGGTGGCGTGGGCTGTTGGGGCATCGTCCTCACCTACTGTCAACGTGACTTCGATTTCAGGTAGTATCTCCATCAGTCTGACTCTGGATGTGACGGCTTCCGAAGACGAGGACGAGTACTTGGAAGAAATCTCCGGCATCGCAGTAAACTACAGTGAAGCGGAGGTTATCGACATCGACATGGATCCGTCTTGGGTTGTCGCGGTAGTCGATGTCGGCCCAGTTAACCGAACTGTTCTGGTGGACATACTAACCGGAGAGCAGACCTTGCTCTCCGACCCGAAGTGGCAGTCATCATCTCCAAGCGTCGCTCACGGGCGCGTGGCATTCCTCCAGATACCGTTATGGGACCCGTCGCTGGACCCTGAAGAAGTAGCAACAGCCAGAGACGTCTACCTACATGACATCGAGGCGAACACCACTCTGGCGATAACCCACGACGACGACGTCGATCAGTTAGACCCACAGGTGCTGCTGGAGGACGTAGCTTGGGTCGAGGTTGATTCTGACGGGACATCTACTCTCAAGGTATATTCGGGGGATACTTTTCAGCCGTACTCATCGGTGATTTTGCAAGCAGCAATCCTGATGCTGATACCGCTGTTATTCCTGTGGGCGTACCAAGCCGCCTCAGAACGTCGGGGCTGAATTCTCGGCGAGTCGAAACATCTCGTCAAGGCTGCTTCTCGCCCTCTCTATGACGTCTGCATCGAGTTCGATGACCTGCTCGGGACGAGGATTTCTGAGTGCCTGTAGAATGTCCTCAAGCTGGGTCGTCTTCATGTGAGGGCACATCACACATGCTCCTATTAGGTTCAAATCGTAATCGGACTCCGCCATCACCCTGTCAACAGTGCCACACTCGGTGATTAGCATCAGATCCTTGTTTCCCTCCGAGGCGAGCCGGAGTGCCTCGTTCATCAGCACCTCGCTGCTACCAACGAAGTCACTCTCCTCTATTACCTCGGCATCGCACTCGGGGTGACTGAGCACCTTCAGATCGATGCCGACCGCAGCAGTGCGCTTCCTCCAGTTGCGAATCTTATCGCCGGTGAATGCAGCATGCACCTCGCACTCCCCATCGAACACGATAATTTTCTTCTTTCCTGCCAAGTGGTTCTGCAGGTGCTTACCCATGAAACGATCCGGGACGAAGATTAGACTGTCCCCCGGAAGCATCTCACAGATTTTCATGTAGTTACTGCTGGTTACGCAGACATCACACTCGGCCTTGACCTCGGCACTGGTATTGATGTAGCACACGACGGGGACTCCGGGGTGTTTCTCCCTGAGGTTGAGGATGTCCTGAGCGACGATACCATCGCTCAAAGAGCAGCCTGCCTTGGGAGATGGGTGGAGTACAATCTTGTGCGGACTGACTATCTTAGCGGTCTCGGCCATGAAACGAACGCTGGAGAACAGGATAGTCTGCTGTGGGGCATCCCGGGCCTCCTTCGAAAGCGCGTAACTGTCGGCCACCGAGTCGGCTACGCCGTAAGTGATGTCAGGGGTCTGATAGGAGTGGGCGATTAGAAAAACGTCGTTCTTCCGCTTCAAATCGTTAATCTCGAGAGTGAGCGGTGCAATCGCCCTGCAGGTGCCCAGACTCCACCTCACTGGCTGCTTAATGGCGCTTTGCAAACGTCTTGCCTCCATCTCAATCTCAAATTCTGAGTAAGAACCTGGAATCAGGCTGCCACGGGGCATCGGAGCGGACGGAAGCTCGATTGTCATGTCTCCCGGGCCTTCGTTATGTGCAACCGCTTTCAAGGCATCTCATCTCGGAGTTGCATGGACACCGCCACCATATCGATGTGGGAACCTTTCGAAGTGCTTCATGAGGGTGCAGAGGCTACTGTCACAGCTGGTACCTGGATGGGCAAGCCAGCAGTCCTGAAAATGCGCAGGCCTCGAGGCTACAGGCACCCTGATTTAGACCGCAGGCTGACACGCCAGCGCCTATCAGTGGAGGCCCGAGTTCTTGGCAAACTGCACCTCATTAGTTTTCCCTCTCCCTCTCTGTACGATTTAGATGTCGAAGGGGGCTGGATGCTGCTCTCTCGCATGGATGGCAGGCCCCTGTGCGATGCTCTCAGGGACGGTTCAGCAGATCTCACCGCGGTCAAGTCCACCGGGGCGCTAATCAGGAGGTTGCATGAGGAAGGTTTCTCCCATGGAGACCTGACCACGCACAACATACTAATCGATGCCTCAGGTTCCCTGAGTCTGATTGATTTTGGCCTCGCTAGGATTTCACCCGAACTCGAGCACATGGGACTGGATCTACAGGTCCTCAACGAATGTCTGACGGCTAGTCACTCCGAGTTTGAGGGCGCTGTGGAGGCAATGGTCGAGGGTTACCTCGGGGACGGAGGGGGCGAATTCGGAGCCAGTGATGTCATCTCTAGGTTCGACGCTATCAGAGGCAGGGTCAGGTATCACGGATAGGCGATGTGATGAGGATACTGTTCGCAACCAGCAATCCCAACAAAGTGGAAGAGGCGTCCATAGTACTGGAACTATCCGGCCACCGCGTCGAGCAATTGCTGGTCGAGGGCGTTCCGCCTGACTTCAAGGAGCCGAAGGAACTCGGCCTAGAGGCTGTGGCTGGGGCCAAGATCGAGCAGGCGCTCGAACTCATACACGGCACCGAGTTCGAGGGATCCGCAATCATGGTCGAGGATTCAGGGATCTTCCTCGATGCCTTCGAGAACTGGCCAGGAGCTGCATCATCGGATGTCGAGAGGGAAATCGGTCTGGAAGGGTTGCTCGAGATGCTGACCGACAATCGGCAGAGGGGCGCTGAGTACAGGGCCGTCGCCATTGTGTCCGATGGAGTCGTGACGTGGAGCAGTACAGGTGTTTGCAGAGGCAGGATCTCCGAGACAGTGAGGGGAGTTCAGGGGTTCGGCTACGACCCTATATTCATCCCTGACGAGGGCGACGGGCGCACCTTCGGAGAGTGGGGAGAAGGCAAAAGAAGTGAAATCACACACAGAGCGAGGGCGATGAACCGTCTCGCGGACCTCCTCAACTCCCCGTCAAGGTGAAGGCGGAGCGCTCTCCGTGACAGGCCGATAGGCATGGTCTCGCTAACTCGTATGGTCCTCTGGGCGGCGGTTTTGCTAGGTATTCCGCTGTTTCTAATCCTGCAGGGCGAGGCGAACCTGATTACTAGGGTCGCAGGTGGTACAATACTACTCGCTCTGGTATCGATTCTGATGTTCTCAGGCCGTTCTCCTGTGCCCAAACCACCTAAGGCCGAGATTGTGGTTGTGGAGGAGCCGCAGGCCGAATTTGACTTGCCTGAGCCCGTACTTGAGCTCGAGGGAGCAAGCGAGCGTCGCGAGGACAAGATCAAGCGGAGCAGGGGGAAAGTGGCGCAGCCCGTCGCTGGGACGCTGCCGCCACCTATGCCTATGCCACCGCCAGTCTCAGCGACTGAGGATGAAGGGGGGCCGACTCCACCTATGCCTCCCGTTCCAGGTGATGGTACCGTTGTGGCATCGAGATACGTGGCCGAATCGGACCCGCAATCCGGGGAAGAGGCGGAAGTCGAGGCGTACGTCAGCGACAGGAGGGTCAAGCGAGCCGAGATACGTTCCCAACTAGTTAGGAAGCGTCGGATGGAACTAGCAGAGAGGAGGGCGTCCAAGGCGAGGGCATGGTCGGCTGTTGAGGACGGCGAGGATCTCGCTGCTCTGCTGAAGGATCCAAATCATGGACTGACTGTGCTCGAGGAGCCTGAAGAAGCAGATACCAGCAAGCCACAGGGTGTTTCCTACATACGAATCGACGATGAGCGCATCCTGAAAGTCAAACTGCCTCTGGAAATGCTGGTAAAGAAGACACCTACACAGGCTCCTCCGGAAGTGTCTAAGATGCCTTTGCCCCCTCTTGAGGGCATGCCTCCGCCTCCCGGAATGCCGCCAATGCCTCCGCCGGTCACACGCGAAGAGAATTAGTCGAGTAACTGAAAATTGAAGCGCAAGGGGACTGTGGACGTCGCATGAGCGGGGTGCTGCTTACTGATGACATCGCTGTTGAGGGATGCAGTCCCTCGGGTGGAGTCGTGGCCGTCTGGACGTTAAACCGCCCCGAGAAGCTCAACGCTCTGAACCGTGACTCGCATTTGGCGATTAAGGAGCAGTGCGTGCGGGTCGAGTCGGACGACGCAGTCAGGGCCGTGGTCATCCGAGGTGCGGCCCCGCCAACACCTGAAGAAGGAAAGCGGCCCAAACCGGCAGCCTTCGCTGCTGGTGCAGATATCTCCGAGTTCGCGGGCAAGAACTCGGACGATGTACGTGAATTCTTCGCGAACAATGCTTGGGAGGCGGTCTGGGGTCTTTCCAAGCCGACTATCGCAATGGTAGATGGTTTCGCACTAGGTGGTGGCACCGAACTCGCGCTGGCCTGCGACCTGAGAGTCGCCTCTACTCGAGCCAAGTTCGGACAGCCCGAAATTAACCTCGGACTGATACCGGGTGGCGGTGGGACCCAGCGCCTGTGCAGACTGCTGGGCTACGGCAAAGCGATGGAAATGACTCTGACCGGGGAAATGGTAGGGGCAGAGGAGGCCTTGAGCATTGGTCTGGTCAACAAGGTAGTCGAGCCCGAAGAACTCGAGAGGGAGGCGCTTGCGCTAGCGGAGAATATAGCTAGGAAGTCACCTTACACTGTCAGGGTCGCGAAGCGTGCCGTACGTGCCGCTCTAGATCTGCCGTTCACAGAGGGAGTTCTCACCGAGCGCTCGGAGTTCGTGGCTCTGTTCGACACCGAGGATAAGGAAATCGGAGTGTCGGCCTTCCTCAGGCGCGAGGACGCAGAATGGGTCGGCAGATAGCCTAAGGTCAGCAAGCGTCATGTTCGAGGAACTTTCACCGCAGGCCATGACGGGGCGTGTGTTGGTGCTGTGCGGTCCGCCCGGCTCGGGCAAGGGTGTGGTGGCACGAAAAGCGTCCGAGAGGGGGATGAGTGTCCTATCACTGGGTGACATCGTGCGCTCTGAGATGGCCTCGAAAGGTTTGCCAGAGACTCCCGCAAACGTAGGTAAGACTGCTCTCTCGATGCGCGAGGAGCATGGTGAGGAGATTGTTGTTGACAGGCTGATTCCGAGTTTGATGAGTACCTTGGAGGTGTCAGATGTTCTCATCGATGGAATGCGCCAGCCCGAAGAGATGGATCGACTGAGGGAGCATGTCGACGATGTCACGGTGGTCGCGATGTCAGCAACGCCTCAATCGAGATCGGAATGGCTCGAGGGGCGCGGGCGAGGAGAGGACGGCGGCGGAACGGAGTTCACCGAACGCGAGGAGCGCGAATGGGGATGGGGGCTTGAGATGCTGATGGAGCAGGCTCACGCTATTATCCTCAACGAGGGTTCTCTCGAGGAACTTGAGGAGAGGTCCGACATGATATTCGAAACGCTGGGATTCTAATTACTCAAACGAATCGCCTATCTGTCCAACCGGGTCACCGGTGCTAGCATCGAGGACGAGCCATCCGGATTCGTCAGCCTTTCCCAACATCTCTTCTTGAATCGCCCTGATGCGATCAAGATTGTCCAGATAGTGGCCCAGTCCGCGGTCATTGTGCTTCTCTCTCATCCTGATGAACTGGCGGTGGGTGTCTTCATCCCCCACGTGTAACAACACTCCACTGGCAACCCCCCCAGATTCCCTCCAACCTTCGAGAATACCGCTGCCGGGGATGATGTGGACACCTTCTAGGAGTAGGTCAGAGCGTTTCGAGACCGCTCTGCTCACAACCGCCTGAATAGCCTTGGAGAGAACTACTACGGTCGCGTGCCAGTCCTCGATGGCCCCACTTCCCGCAGGCTCAAAGGAAGAACGGTGCAGAGCAGGTGCCTGCTCGGAATCGAACTGGGTCCTCAGAGTCTCCCGAATAGTATCGGTGGAGGCACTCTTGGAGAATCCCAGAGCTGCTGCTGCTCTGGCGGAGATAGTTGACTTGCCGACACCGCTGCTGCCGGTGATGACCAGTAGTCGAGGTCTACTCATATTGGCCCTCAGCGTTGAATCGCCTTGATCTCGAGGTATTCCTCAAGCCCGTGAACCCCGAGCTCGCGCCCGTTCCCAGAGAGCTTGTAACCACCGAATGGCGCTGAGACGTTGAACAATCCTCCGTTGATGCTTACCTGTCCGGTGCGCAACCGACGGGCGACCCGCATAGCCCGTTCATCATCTCCCGACCAGACACCTCCGGAGAGTCCGTACTCGGAGTCGTTGGCCAGCGCAACTGCCTCGTCCTCGGTCGAGTAGGTAGTGATAGAGAGGACGGGGCCGAATATCTCCTCTCGGAAGATAGTCATCTCAGGAGTAACGTCGGCGAACACGGTGGGTCTGACGAAGCAACCTGAATCCAGCCCCTCGGGCATGCCCTGACCCCCAGCAATCAGAGTTGCGCCCTCCTCGATTCCACTGGCGATGTACGAGGCCACGCTCTGTTGCTGCCGCTTTGACACCATAGGGCCGCAGCGCATCGATTCGTCGAGTGGGTCACCAACGGTGTACTTGGCCACCTTGGTGGAAATAATCTCAATCACCTCATCGCGTTTGGACTCGGGGATGAGTAGTCTCGTCAGCGCCGAGCACTCCTGTCCGGAATTACTGAAGCAGGAGTATATTGCAGAGCCAGATGCCTTGGCGATGTCGGCGTCGTCGAGGATGATGTTGGCGCTCTTACCGCCGAGCTCGAGGGTGACCCTCTTGACGCTGGGGGAGGCCAATTCGCTGACTCTTACTCCAGCGCTGGTGGAGCCAGTGAAGCTGACCATGTCGACATCGGGGTGGCAACTCAGAACCTCCCCAATCTCCCTGCCGTGTCCAGAAACTAGGTTGAACACTCCAGCAGGCAACCCGATGTCGTGGATGATGTCTGCGAGTGCGAAGGCGTTCAGTGGCGCCTCCTTGGATGGCTTGACTACCATGGTGCAGCCGGCGGCGATGGCGGGTGCCACCTTACCGATGATCTGGTGAAGAGGGAAGTTCCAGGGAGTGATCATCGCTACCACGCCAATAGGCTCCTTGACCACAAGTGAGTTGCGGACCTCCTGCTCCCACTCGAATCCATCGAGAATCTTTGCGTATGAGCGCGAGACCACCTTCGGGGTTCCCACCATAGCCATCCTGCAGTAGTTGATGGGAGTGCCGACCTCGGCCGTAATCAATTGAGATAGTTCCTCAGTCTGCTCCTTTATGGCCGCGGACAGTCTGTTCAGAAACTCCGCACGCTCTTCTACCGGAGTCTGCGACCAAGAGGGGAAAGCGGAGTGCGCTGCGGCCACCGCGGCATCCACGTCTGCGGCCGAACCAACTGGCACCGAGCCAATCAATTCATCATTGGCTGGATTGGCCACTTCGATCGTGCCTTCGCCAAGAGGTTCGACCCACTGGCCGCCGATGTACAACTCCTCGCGCGTGTGCATGCCTGCTCGACTGCGTGGCGTCTTATGAGATTCATGCAATTCAATAACTGAGATGGCCTCAGGGATATGTGACTGGACGACTTATCGTGATGCGTCACGCCGAGAGCAGTAGAGACTACCACGGCCTCCCCGATCACGACAGGCCTCTGAACGCTCAAGGCCAGAGAGATGCTTGTCTCGTAGGTGATGCTCTGGCCGGGCGTGGGTGGTTGCCGCAGCTGGTGCTAGTGAGTAGTTCCACACGCACTTTGGAGACTCTGGAGGGAATGGTTCAGCATATGGAAGGTGTGAGGACAGAGATAAAGCCTGAAATCTACCATGCTGGAATAAGCACACTGCTGACCCAGCTAGAAGGAATGTTGGGCGAAGGCACAACGATGATTCTCGGGCACAATCCCGGTTCGGAGGTGCTGATTAACCACCTTACTGGAGAGTGGCACACGATGCCTCCGGCGGCGGCTGCGTTACTAGTAGAGTCCGGAGGAGACTGGTTGATTGAGGACTTAATATGTCCTAGGGAACTAGACTAGAGGCATTCAACCAGCAGGATGCTAACAGCTTCCATCCCCTCACCACTCGGTATCTGATTTCCGCAAGGAAATCGCGAAGACTGCGATACCGACAATCAGCAAGAGGCCCACAGTCACAAACACGAGGGTCGTCGAGTTGTCGCTGAACCAGTTACTCCCTCCTCCCGCGCCTAGCTTCTCAAGTTTGAGGATGTGTGGCTGTTCGAGGGTAGGCGTAGTGGACAGGTAGGTGTCTGTAGCTCGTATCTGGATGGTGATGTTGCCCTCGGGCAGACTCGCCCTGACATCGAACTGCAAAGTGTAGATTCCGTCGCCTGATACTCGGTCTCCACCGGTGCCGTCGTCGACCATCAACAGCCAGGCTCCGGAGCTGCCAATCGGAGCCAGCCTGCCTATCTTAGCCTGCACTGACGAGATTCCGTCCGGGTCATCGATACTTGCCTCAAGAGAATGAGGAATGGGGTCGCCACTGTGAGGGACGTGAATCTTCTCAGCCGTCTCTCCGGATCTGAGCAAGCTGACCGAGGTGACCGATGGTGCCTCATTCTCGATGGTCAGCATTGGCGCATCCACTGGGAAGCCGTCGAAGTGAGTATGAACAGCCATCACGGTCTCGCCGTCGCCGTCCGTGATTCTGACTGGGATGGAACGTTCACCGGGAGAAATCCCATCTGGTACCACGAAATTTCCACTCCATACTCCGTCGGACTCCGAGAGCGCGCTGAGCGCGCCGCCTGCACTCAGCAAATCGATGCCGACTGAGTCGATGCCATGCCCGTCCAGCGCGGTGACACTGACATCAACTGTCTCGCCGCGCCTGACGGTATCGGGCATGAAGTCTAGTGAAATCATCCTCGGCGCGGCATTGATGATCTCGATGGATGTCTGCTCCTCGACTGCGACCCAGAAGTCCTCAATGACTACTGATGCGTCCATCATTCCGTGATTGAGGCCATCATAGGTAATCAGTGCCGTCCAGATGTCATCGTGGATGGTGTGGTCGCCCTGTAGACCGGAGTCAGAAAGTTCGACCGTGCCAAGTCCTAACTCCGACAGGTCGATGGTGACAACTGTGACATCTGTATCGAAGTCGTAGACTAGGGCCTCTAAGTGGGCTGAGTCGCCCTCGGTCAGCAGCCTGCCCTCACGGAAGCCTACCGAGACCAGAGAGGGAGGGGTATTCTCTTCCTCGGAAACTACTGAGGGTGACAGTACCCTGTCAACGAGTTGATGTTCGACGAAGGCAATGCCCTCGCTCGAGTCATTCTGGCCAATTTCGATCTCCACCCACCGGTGAACCTCGTTGAGCAGGCCTGCGAGGGGCCCCTCATTGACGATGCCCCCTGAGGCGTGACTGTATTCGCCATAGTCACCGAGCCACTCGGCGACTTCGACTATGTGGCCGTCCATCTCTCTCTCGACAATGGCCGTCACCTCAATGCTCAGTATCATTGCGTCGTTACCGGCCAGTGAGAAGCGGTCGCCAGCGACGACGATCTCGGGGGCAGCGCCGGTCTCTCTGGAGATGTGGTTCTCAAACACGAACTGGGACTCTGGGGCATCGGCCTGCATGATAATCGGCGAGACCTCCGGGTACTCGTTGGTGATCGTGCCGTTGTCCTCGATGTACTGATAGCGGATGGTGCGGTTTCCCCAGTCGATCTGCGGTACGATGAACTCGTAAGTCAGGTTGTGCTCGGCCTCCCATTCCTCAGTGATTGGTCCAATCGGCGTAGCAGAGACATTGAACCAGAACTCGTTCTCGATCTTATCAACCTCGAACATAGCCCCGGTCGCGTTCTCTTGCGAGCCTGAATCGACTATTCTCCTGATGAAGCCGAAACTGCCCTCAGCGTCGCCGTCATAGGTGCCGTCGATCCGTATGGTCTCCGCCACGTTCTCACCACCCTGAGTTTCGATATGGATGACCGGGATGGTGCCATTGACCTCGACCTCAAAGAACTCGTCCTCGATAACGAAGCCAAATTCCCCCTCTCCAAGTATCAGGAAGTGCTGCTGCTCCCTCGTACCATCCTCCCAGCGCTCCAGTAACCTGAACTCGTCGAGATCGAATGAAAACGAGTCCCTCCCTCCGTTATTCAGACGCAGGGTGGCGTTGGCCTCTAACTGCAGGTGTTGTAGCCGTCTGCGGTCGTCCTCATCCCAAGTCTCGTAGTAGAACGATGACAGCTGACCGAAACCTCCGCTGTTGCTGTTGTTATCGCCACCGCCGAAGGAGAGCCATCCTGTGCCATCAATGAGAAAGCGTTCGGTGAGTTTACCTTCGTCCCATGAGCGCAGGACGTAAACGTCGTTGACCTGGACATCTACTGAGAAACCACTGCCCTCACCACCCTCGCCCTCCTCGGTGGTGTTGATGAAGAGCGAACCATTGCCGCTCATCTCGAAGTCTTGACGTAGCAATTCGACACCGTCGTAGGTCTCGTTCATCCAGATTCGATTGAGATTGAGTTCAAGGACTAGTCCCTCGGTACCGTTCATAGTCAGGGTACCATTACCCAGTTCGTTAGACTCGAGAATGCTGCCAGTCCTCTTCTGCCAGCCTCGACCCTCAAAGTCGATTCCATTACCTTGCTCAGCACCTTCCATTGACCAAGTCGTCTCGCGGGTTATCTCGTGATTGGCCATGGGCTGATTCCAGTTAGTGATGGTGAGGATCCTAGAACAGGACGCCTCGCCAGTAACGACAGAAATTGAAATCGTGTCGCCGAACTCTGGCTCAGTAGAGAGAGTGATGTCGACCTCTCCTCCGGCGCTCAACACCGTGGTGTTGGAGGTGTCAGCTATCTGCTCACCTTCTCTGTGATGTTGAACCTCGACGTTGAGGGCGCTCGGCGAACTGCCGTTGATGAACGGTGGGTCGAAGACTACGAGGTAGCGGTGCAGGACGTCGTAGGTCATATTCCATCCGCCGTCCCAGTAGCCCTCGACGTCCCAGTCGACCAGTACCGTGCAGGTCGTAGGCTCGTCTCCCTCTCCAACTACCATCGCAGCAGGGATACTGAGCAAGAGGACGGTCAGCACTGTAAGGGCCGTTCTCACGCGAGGCACGGAACGTGCCTCGACCTTCAAGATATGAACCAATGGGGGTGTTGTAACTCAGAATAGGGGCTCTTCGTAGTCGTCATCCTCTCCGGAACGCTCGCGCCACAGAGACACCGGGACGTCTTCGTAGATTCCAGCATATGGGTCCTCTTCCACGGTGGAGGCCTCGTTCGCCTCCCACAGGAGAGCCAGTTCCTCAGCGTTAGACTTGAATTTCCAGTAGTGGATTCTCCACTCCCTGCCGTCCCACAGCGTTGTCTCCTCTGACTCGGTGGTCAGAAGGTCGTAGTCCTGCAGTTGGTAGAACAGGTTGCGGTCGGTTGGCTCTAGGGCATTGTCAATGATGCGGTTCGAGAAACCGAAGAATCCCAGCGCGTGCTCTGCTATCGACTCAGCCACAACGGTCTCCATGTCGATGTCGACCTTGTGGCGTATGGCCTGTGTGAGTTGTGCTAGCGTCAGACCCATCGCATACGCCCCCGGTGGCCTAATATGGAAGGCCGCGCTATTTCAACAGTCCTTCGCACAGCCTCGTTTTTCGCCATTCTGCCCTCCGAAGTGGTTAATCTGCTCGCTACTTTCGCAGTGCCATGGAAGGCTCCAGTAGACCGAGATTTCTTGGGTTGGAGGAGTCCGACTCAGGCCCTTGGGACGTGGTGGTCCTGCCGGTGCCGTACGAGATGACGACAAGTTGGGGCGAGGGCACTGAGAAGGGGCCCAAAGCTTGCATAGAAGCGAGTTCCCAAGTCGAGCTCTACGACCCGATACTTCCCTATGACCTGCCGTGCGGACTCGATATTCACACCGCTGTGGCTTGGGGCTCAGAAGCCGGCACCCTGCTCGAGCAGTTGGATTCGATTCGTGACTACGCTGCAAAGTGGCTCGACGGATCTCAGTTCCCAATCTTCCTTGGAGGTGAGCACGGCATCCTGCCTCCGCTGATGCAAGCCGCCGCCGAGCATCCTGAGATAGAAGGCGACCTAGGTCGTCTGACATTAGTACAGATCGACGCCCATGCCGACCTGAGGGACGAGTTGGGAGGGGAGCGCTTCTCGCACGGCACCGCTGTGCGCCGGGCTCTCGATGTGGGTGTTGGAAGAGTAGTACAGATTGGCACGCGGGCGTTGTCTCGCGAGGAGGCAGCCTTCGCCGAAGCCGACGAGCGGGTGGAGACCTGGTTCGCCCGCGACTTCATGGGAGTTTGCGACGGTCAGGCCGGATGGGCTAGACTGATTGAGAGAGTCAATGAACTCGAAGGCCCAGTATGGCTCACCTTCGATGTCGACGGGTTGGATGGTTCGCAGGTCCCGTCAACCGGTACGCCCGTGCCGGGAGGGTTGTACCACTGGGCCGCAGTCGAGCTCATCGAGTGCCTGTTCCTAGCACCTGGAACCAATGTCATTGGAGCCGATGTCAACGAAATCGTTCCTGGTCAGAGTGATTCGGTCACCCAGTTCAACGCAGCCCTGATTGCTACAAAGATAGTAGCTAGTCACACCGCAACACGCCTGAATCAGAAGGATTGAACGGGCTTCGCCCGCTCCGATTGTTATGAGAGGCACGTCTGCACTGGCGCTTGTCGTCGTTCTGCTCGTTGCTGGAGCCGCTCCGATAGCAACAGCCCAGCAGCCCGACTTCACCCAAGAGCACTGGTACCACTCCTATGCAACACTCACAATCGATGTCCAGGCCTGGGAGGATGACTACCCTGAGGTCGTCCGTTTGGTCAGTGCGGGCACGACCCTGTACGGTAGGCAGCAGTGGGTCGTGCAAATCTCCGACTGGTCCGTCGAGAACAAGAGTGACGGGTCACCCAAGGAGAAAGTGTACATCGACGGTGGCCACCACGGCAATGAACACCTCGGGACAGAACTTGCTTTCCTTACCGCCGAGTTCTACATCGAGGGCTGGAGTGAAAGCGACCCCGTGGCTATCGAGGTGCTGCAGAACACCGAATTACACATCATGATTCTGCTCAATGCGGACGGCAATGATGTCGACTCGCGTTGGAATATGAACCAAGTCGATCTGAATCGAAATTATGACCATCACTGGACCACCGACGAAACGGCAAGTGGTGACGGTCCTTTCAGTGAGCCCGAGACCAGTAACAATGCCGCCTACATGCATGAGTGGGTTACCGATGCCGACCTCTATGTCACCATGCATACCGGGACGTGGATTCTCGCCTATCCGTGGGGCTTCACTCCCAACATGCCCTCGGACTACGAACTCTTCGAGTTCATCCGCGACGACATCCACGAGAATATCGATGGAGAGTTACCAATCCGCAACGCCAACGCCGGCATATATCCTACTCACGGCACCAGCCGCGACTACGGCTACGGGGTGATGGGGTATCCGTGCTTCACCTTCGAGACTGACGACGAGCAGTTCTTGCTCGGCAGCCTCCAGGAGGTCAGCGACCGGTTGGCGCTTGAACTCGAGGTGATGCGCTACTTGATCTCAAATGTCTGGTACTGGCGTGCCCGACTCAGTGTTGATTCGCTGGAGTTCGGTGGTAATTTCGTAGACCTAAGCGTGAGCAATCTAGGACGGGCTAGTACAGCAAATGCCACCCTTCACTATATCGACGGGGCGGGCGAAGTGCAGTGGCACTCAGGAAACTTCAGCGTCAACGCTAGCAACCACACCAAGGCTAAGCTCGATGCGAGCGAGCTGAGCATGGTGGATGGGGGATACTTCGAACTGCATTACCAAAAGCGTGTGATTGACGCTGCCCTATGGGTCAACGAGCCAATCAACAACAGTATGGTGAAGCTGCAGGAGGAGGATTCAGGATGGCTGCTACCTGCTCCCTCAATACTCATGGTAATCATCTCCATCGCACTTGCAGCGATAAACAGCCGAAATCGCAAGTTTGAGCAATAATTACATATTTTCTTTTTGAAAATGACCTTGAAACTTCATCTTTCAAAAGCAATTCTTTGTATATCACTACCGAATCAGAGGCTTTGGCAATATTCATGGAATGGAACAACAGCGAATTCGAAGAAGTCGGAAAACAACTGCTACTACCTCTCTTTGAGGGTGTCGGTAAGGCTCCGAATAACGCCCTTTCGGGGCTGAGTCGGAGTCAGCGAAGCCTAGTCCGGGAGGCGATAGCCTCTGACGACTTTGAGGGAAAGAAAGGTCAGCGGATGGCGGTCTGGACTCCCGGGTGCAGGGTGCTGTTGGTAGGCATGGGAAAGAAGACTGATTTCGGGCACAGGAAGGCCCGGAACATCGGTGCTCGGGTTATGGCTGCTCTCTCTAAGAAGAATGGGCTAGCACTGACTGTACGCTTCACCTCAGGCTGGTCAAGCGAGCGCATGCTCGACTTCGCTGAGGGCATGATGCTGCGCGACTACGAGTTCCTCGCGCACCAGGGGGTCGATGACGAGCATGTCACCGAGCCGTGGTCGACTGACTTTCAAGCCAGCGTACGCCATCAGGATGCGCTCGCAGACGGGCTCTCCAGAATCCACTCGGTTGTAGGCGGGGTCCATCTCGCTCGCGACCTCGGCAACGAACCAGCAAACGTGCTGTACCCGATGGAATACGCCCGCAGGGCTGTCGAGTGGGCAGAGAACAAAGACAACGTCGTGGTCGAGGTCTACGACTGGGACAAGCTACGAGATCTCGGGATGGGCGGTCTGATCAACGTAGGCAAGGGCAGTGACAGGAAGCCCTGCATGGTGCTGTTCACACTCAATCCTGACGCCGACGATAATGTCCAGAGACCCTGCATAGTCGGCAAGGGAATCACCTTCGACACTGGTGGAATCTCAATCAAGCCCTCGAGCGGAATGTGGGACATGAAGTACGACATGTGCGGGGCAGCCACAGTGTTCGGTCTCATGGAGGCCCTGCACGCGACTGGTTACGAGCGTCGTGTGAACGGACTGGCCTGCCTAGCAGAGAACATGCCCGGGTCGGGAGCATACCGCCCCGGTGACGTGTTCGAAACATATTCGGGGAAGACCATTGAGGTGTTCAGCACCGACGCCGAGGGGCGCAACGTACTCGCTGATGGACTATGGAAGGCTGGCGAATTCGATCCCGAGTACATCGTCGACCTTGCGACCCTGACAGGTGCTGTCGTAGTCGCACTGGGCAACCAGATTACAGGCATGTGGGCAAACGACGAAGGCATCGGAAAGCGTGTCAGGAAGGCTGCCAATAGGTCGGGCGAGTCAGTCTGGAGAATGCCACTGAATGCCCAGTTCAGGAAATACATGACTGACTCGGCGTTCGCCGACATACGCAACCGGCCTCGTTCCTCGAGTACTTCGTGCCGCACCGTGGCTATGATGAGGACGCAGACAAGATCCCTTGGGTGCACCTCGACATCGCCGGGACTGCTTGGGGCCCGGGTTCTAAGGCTCGCTCCGAGGGTGCAAATCCGCTGTTCGAGTTCGGAGTTTCAGGAGTCCATGTAAGGACCCTGCACCGGCTCATCACAGATGACTGAGTCACTCGTCTTCGTCCGAATCAACGACCTCAAAGTCGGCCTCGACGATATCATCGTCGCTTTCCCCGTCCTGCTGCTCGGCCATCTCGGCGGCTGCAGCCTCGTACAGCTTGGTCGAGATACCGTGCATCTCCTGCTCGAGTTCACTAATTTTGGTTTGAACAGCAGCCTCGTCGAGGTCCTCGACATCTATGGTAGTCTCGCCGTCCTCCTTGGTTATCAGCGCCCTCAATTCATCGAGTTTAGAGTGGACTGGATCGGCATCGAGGTCGCTGACTTTCTCAGCAGCGTCCTCGAGCATCCGCTTGGTTTGGTAGACAATACTGTCGGCCGAGTTGATGAGTTCAATGCCAGCCCTTCGCAGCTTATCCTGCTTGGCGAACTGTGATGCTTCATCGATCTTCTGCTTGATATCGTCTTCGGACAAAGAGGTCTGACTCTCAATCTTGATTGACTGCTCTGTACCCGTTCCTAGGTCTTTGGCGGAAACATCGACAATGCCATTGGCGTCTATGTCGAAGGTAACTTCGATCTGGGGGATACCACGTGGTGCCGATGGGATGCCCATCAAGTGGAAGCGCCCGAGAGTAGCGTTGTCCTTGGCGAACTCGCGCTCACCCTGTAGCACATGGACCTCTACTGCTGGCTGATTGTCAGCAGCGGTGGAGAAGGTCTCCGAGCGACGTGTTGGAATCGTGGTGTTGCGCTCGATCATCGTAGTCATTACACCACCAAGCGTCTCGATTCCAAGAGTCAATGGAGAGACATCCAGCAGTAGGACATCTGTGACTCCCTCGTCGCCGACGATGATTCCAGCCTGTAGGGCAGCCCCAGCAGCGACGGCCTCATCTGGGTTGATTCCCTTGAACGAGGGTTTGCCGGTCTCCTTCTCGACGGCGTCTTGGACCGCGGGAATACGAGTGCTGCCACCAACTAGGAGGATTTTGTCGATGTCGCCGGCCTTGACGCCAGCGTCTTTCATAGCTAGACGCGTTGGCTCCATCGTCTTCCTGATGAGGTCGGCGGTGAGGTCATCGAACTTGGCCCGTGAAAGGGCCATGTCGAGGTGCTCCGGCTGACCGTCCCTCATGGTGATGAAAGGCAGGTTGACCTGTGTCGAGTTGGTTCCTGAGAGTTCTATCTTGGCCTTCTCGGCCGCTTCTCGCAGCCGGCTCATGGCCTGCAGGTCCTTTGAGAGGTCGATTCCTGAGGACTTCTTGAATTCCGAGACAATCCAGTCAATCACCTTCTTGTCGAAGTCGTCCCCTCCGAGTTTGGGGTCACCGTTGGTTGCCTTGACCTCGATCTGGGGTTGTCCATCGACCTGATAGATCTCGAGGATGGACACGTCGAAGGTACCGCCTCCGAGGTCGAACACAAGGATGGTCTGGTCCTCTTCCTTGTCGACACCATAGGCGAGTGCCGCCGCAGTAGGCTCGTTGATGATTCTTAGTACCTCGAGGCCGGCGATTCTACCAGCGTCTTGAGTGGCCTTCCTCTGTGCGTCATTGAAGTAAGCCGGACAGGTGATAACTGCCTGTTTCACTTCCTTGCCTAGGTACTCCTCAGCATCGGACTTTAACTTCTGAAGCACGAATGCGGAGATCTCCTGAGGTGTGTATTTGTCATTATCGATTTTCTTATTCCACTTAGTCCCCATCTCCCTCTTGACGGAGAGTATGGTCCTGTCGGAGTTGGTGACTGCTTGGCGCTTCGCGATGATGCCAACCAGACGCTCGCCATCCTTGGTGAAGGCCACAACGCTGGGGGTGGTTCGGGAACCCTCCGAGTTCGGAATTATCACTGCTTGTCCGCCTTCAAGGGTAGCAACGCAGCTGTTAGTTGTTCCAAGGTCAATTCCGATTACTGGTTCGCTCATTTTCAATTCCTCCAATGATTCCGTTCGGCTCTATGCCAAATCGAATGTAATGTCTAGGATGCCGTTGTTCAGTTGCCACTCACGAATCTGGTTCGCTGCATCTGGGAGTATGAAGCGCTTGAGAGGCCGTGTTTGGGTTCGCCTCATCAGTTGCAGCACCTCGCCGCCACTACTGAGTACAAGTTCGATGTCCTCGGACCTGACGTCGAGGATCCTAGAGATGTCTATGGTGACAGCCATTGTGTTGCCATGCACATAGACATCCTCGTCAGGCAGATCTGAGACCTCGTGCTCTTCGGGCTCCTCTACCTCTGCCTCCGCCTGCTCGACTGAACTCTCTACCTCGATATTGACGCCCATCTTCTTGAACAAGTCTGAGAATCCCCCAGGGCTGTTCATCATCGAATCCATCATCCGACGCAGTTCTTCGGGATCAGTGTTGGATTCGACCTTGAATTGTGAGTGAGAGATCTTGGTAGGGTCAATGCCCATCTGCTCAAACTGATCCATGACCTTCTTCATCATCTCCTCAAGCGCCTTGACGTCGATGGGCATCCCCATTTGCTCGAACATCCTCGCCATCTCGGCGAACATGTCGTCAGCCCACTCATCACGCTCGCTGTCAGCCATTGATACCACTACTCAACCTGAGGTTGTATAGTACGACAGTACTGCCGTATATGAACCGCACGGTCACGCATGCACGAGAATCGGGCTATGTCGCGCCGAACGGACGGGTTCAAAGCAAGACTGTCATTCGGCGACTCAGCATGGTCGAGTCAGAGCATGATGTGACCCTAGAGGACACCGACCGCCTGCACGGGCGCTCAGCTCTGGTCGACAACGTCAAGGCCGCATCTGCGCTTGCAGAAGCGGTCCGTTCGACGCTCGGTCCGCGCGGCCTGGACAAGATGTTGGTGGAGGACGGTGGTTCGACGACGATAACCAACGATGGCGTCACCGTGCTGGAGACTGCCAAAGTGGAGCATCCTACTGCTCGACTGTTGATTTCAACCGCGTCGGCTCAGGATCGTGCTGCTCGCGATGGCACCACGACCACGGTAATCCTGACCTCCGAGTTGCTGCAGAACGCACTTGAGCTGGTTCGCTCCGGTGTGCACCCGTCAATTATTATGAACGGGTATCAGATTGCTCTGGCAGAGGCGCTCGATGAGATGGAGAGAATCTCACGCATTCCCAAGGATGGTTTCGAGATGCGTGCAGCTGTAGCCACTTCGATTTCGGGGAAGGTCGACTCATCTGTCAGTCGACACCTGACGGAGTTGGCTATCGAGGCCGCTGAGGCACTCGCCGGCGAAAACGGTGGCCAAGATCTCGAGAGGTTACGGGTGAAACGTCTACTAATCAAGGACGGTGGTGTGTTGGACTCTGAGGTCATACACGGCCTCGTTCTACCTAAATCAAGGATGGACATGGCATCAGTGGCCGAATCCGACGGAGGCCGGATAGCCATCATCGATGGAGGTATGGAGAGTCCCAAACTTGATTTCGAGGCCTCAATCGAAGTCACCAGTACGGATGCATTGAGAGGATTTCACGAGCGGGCTAGGGAGCGCATGCGTGAGCAGGTCGATCTTCTGGTCTCACTCGGTGTCGACCTTCTAATAGTCCGCGACGGTATCGCCGAAGACGCTACGACCATGCTGACCGATGCCGGTATCACGGCGTACCGGCGTTACGATCGCGAGGACCTTGAGAGATTGGCAAGAATCACCGGCTCTGTGATGGTCCGCGACGCCAAGAGGGTAAAAGACAAGGACATCGGCACTTACAGTTCCCGCTCGGAGTGTTCCTACTCTGGAGTCAAGCACACTCACATCGAAGGTCCCGAAGGAGGAGCGGTTACGATTCTGATACGGGGTTCCTCTCCTTCTGTCAGAGAAGAGGTCAAGCGTACCTTTGACGACGCCCTAGGGGTTGCCCACAGACTCTCAATCGACTCACGCATGCTACCTGGAGGAGGTGCTACTCAGACACACTTAGCTCGGCATCTGCGAGCCTTCGCTCCAAGTCAGGCCGGTCGTGAACAGTTAGCCATAGAGGCTTTCGCGGCTGCTCTCGAGATTGTGCCTAGAACTCTCGCCGAGAACTCCGGACTCGACCCAATAGATGAGATTCTCGAGTTGTCTGCAGCCCAGACTGAATCCGCTGAGGAAGGTGCGTGGATAGGGATGGATGTGGCGTCAGGGAATAAGGTGAGAATGGATAAGGTCGGAGTATTCGACCCACTGTTCGTCGCTCACCATGCTCTTGCGGGAGCCACCGAGGCTGCCAACAGCGTGCTGAGGATTGATGATGTGCTCTGGGCCAAGCAAGACGCTCAGACTCCTGACTGGCAGAGTGAGATGGAGGATCAGGACTGATCATTCAGTCTGTCCAACATCTCGTTGACCATTCGACCCAAGTCGTATTCAGCTTTCCAGCCCCAATCCTCACGGGCTGTCGAATCGTCAACATCATCGGGCCATGAGTCGGCGTACTGTTGGCGCTCGTCGGGCTTGAACTCGCAGGTGAAGCCATCCACTCTCTCCGATATCGCATTAGCCAGATCCCCAGCGGTGAAAGACATCCCAGAGAGGTTGTATCCGCCCCTAGACGGTCCAATAGATTCAGTGGGGGCCTCCATCAGTTCTATCGTACCCCTGATGGCATCGTCGATGTACATCATGGGAAGTCTCGTATCGGGGCCAACGAAGCAGTCGTAATGCCTCTCATTGAGTGCGGCATGGAAGATCTCTACTGCATAATCGGTAGTCCCCCCTCCAGGTGGTGATTTCCAAGAAATCAAACCTGGGTACCGAATTCCTCGGGCGTCCACGCCGTACTGCTTCCAGTAGTTCAGTGCCATCATCTCCCCAGTGACTTTGGTCATGCCGTAGGTGGTGGTAGGATTGAGTGGCGTCACTTGCGGAGCGGTTCTCGGAGCGTCGGGGCCGAAGACCGCTATCGAAGACGGTGAGAATACTCTCAGGCCGTGTTCCTTGGCGGTCTCCAACACGGTGATGGTGCCGCCGACGTTGACCCTCTGGCACAGTTCAGGTTTCTTCTCTCCGGTGGCCGAAAGAATCGCAGCGAGGTGGTATATCTCACCGACTTCCTCCTCCCTTACCATCGAGTCCATGCCATCTCCGTCTAGTACGCTGAGTAATCGGAACGGACCGTCCTCAAGCAATGGGTGCCTAGGCACCTCGCGAACATCCGAGGCGATCACCGAGTCACTACCGTGCCGATCCCTCAAGGCCCCAACCAGATCAGTTCCGATTTGCCCCAGAGCACCGGTTACCAGAATTCTGTCTCCGGGGGGTTCGGCCATGCACTCCGGTTATTCAGACGATACTTGAACATGGAGTAGTTCGGGCCACCGAGTCGCATAGCCAACCTTGATATGTGAGGCTCAACGGCTTCAAACCCCGTTGATTGCATGAAATATGTCGTGGTCACGGGAGGTGTGCTGTCAGGACTCGGTAAGGGAGTCACTGCGAGCAGCATAGGCGTCCTGCTCAAATCCGCTGGACTGCGCGTCACTTCGGTGAAGATAGATCCCTATCTCAATATCGATGCTGGGACCATGAGTCCGTTCGAGCACGGGGAGGTATTCGTGCTCGATGACGGGGGAGAAGTTGACTTAGACCTAGGTAACTACGAGAGATTCCTAGACATAGCTCTGACAAGGGACAACAACATCACCACAGGTAAGGTGTACTCCACCGTAATCGAGCGCGAACGGAGGGGCGACTATCTCGGCAAGACCGTACAAGTTATCCCCCACATCACCGATGAGATTCAGGAGTGGATTGAGAGGGTCGCGCACCAGTCTAGTGATGGTAACAACGGTACTCCCGACGCCTGTGTGATAGAGTTAGGGGGGACTGTTGGCGACATCGAAAGTGCTCCTTTCATCGAAGCTCTCAGACAGTTTCAGTTCAGAGTTGGCAGGGATAACATCTGCTTCGTCCATGTCAGTCTGGTCCCTGTGATGGGGCCGGTCGGTGAACAGAAAACCAAACCGACTCAGCACACCGTGAAGGAATTGCGCGGGCTAGGAATCATCCCCGACATACTCGTTTGCAGATCGGCAAACCCACTGCACGATGATACGCGTTCGAAACTCGCCGAGTTCTGTCATGTCTCCAAAGAGGCAGTGGTGTCCGCTCACGACTCCTCGAACATTTACCGAGTTCCTCTCATGTTTGAGGAACAGGGTGTCAGTGAAGTATTAGCCGAGTGCTTCGGCTTCGAGTTAGTCGCAGAACGTCCTCTGCTCGCTGAGTGGAAGGCGATGGCAGACCGCGTTGACAACGTCGAGGAGGAGGTTCACATCGCTATGGTGGGGAAATACACCGGCCTGTCGGACTCGTACCTGAGCGTCATCAAGGCCCTGCAGCACTCTTCCTATGCAGTCAATCGAAAGCTCGTCATCGACTGGATAGAATCAGCCGACCTAGATGATGCAACTGCTGCCTCCGACCCCAGGGCCCACGCGGGGGCATGGGAACTCCTCAGAGGTGCAAACGGCATTCTTGTCCCCGGGGGGTTCGGAGTCAGAGGGATAGAAGGCAAGATCAAGGCCGCCGAGTTCGCAAGGAAGAACTTGGTGCCGTACCTCGGAGTCTGCCTAGGTCTACAGGTAGCTACCATCGAGTTCTGCCGCAACGTCCTCGGGATGGAAGGAGCGAACTCAACAGAGTTTGACGAAGACACCCCTCACCAGGCTGTAGTTTTCATGCCGGAGATTTCCAAGACCCATATGGGAGGCACCATGCGTCTGGGGACAAAACCCACTCCGTTCCTCGTTGATGACTGCAAGATGCGTCGGCTGTATGGCGGCGCCGATCACGTAGATGAGCGCCACCGCCACCGCTACGAGGTCAATCCCGAACTAATCGAGCAGATTGAAAGTGCCGGCCTGAGGTATGTGGGCAAGGACGAGACTGGACAGCGCTGCGAGATAATGGAACTCGACGAGCACCCCTATTTTGTCGGGACCCAGTACCATCCCGAGTTCAAATCGCGCCCGGGCAGACCCAGCCCGCCTTTCCTCGGTCTGATGAAGGCGGCATGTGGACTGGAAATCTAGTCAACTGACACCGGCAGGACTCTGGTGGTCCTGTAACCCTGTAGGACCTTCATGTAGCGCTTAGCCGCGAACTCCTCATCGAGTTCGGCATCACCGGTTTCGATGCGTAGTTTCCTGACAGTCAACAGTTTGGCTGGAGTCACAACCCCGAGTATATTGTCTATGCCGATCGCACGCAGGACCTCCGGGGAAAGTTGCAGGTTACCTCTGCCAATCAGGAACCCTTGGCCTCCCATAGGGGAAAGCAGTAGTTTGATCGATCCTGTGTGTGATGAGAGAATCTTCAGCAGACCTGCTTCATCTAGGTCGATCCCGACCTGTTCTGTGCCTCTAGTAGCGTCGATACCGAGATTGGTCATCTCAAAGCCGTTCATCTCTCCGATGGCCCGTAATGTCCCTCCCGATCCCCAGATGACGAGTCTCTCGTCATTGATGATGAGTTCTCCAATGTGGTCGGCCAGACCTTCTGTGGTGTCCTCCTCACCGGTAGCCTCGATCCGTTGCTTAGAACCCTGCATCCAGCGCGGGCTGGCGGGTGTCATCGCCTCGGCGTACAACTGCACTACCCACTCGCCCTTCCGATAGCGCTCCTCGTCGAGGTCCAACACCTCGGTACTAGCCAGCAGCAAATCGTCGTTGAGCCATGCAGAAAGTACCTCTGCAGCGGCCCTCGGGGAGGCGGCAAAGCAGCCGGAGTGCATCTTGACTCCGGTTGGGACCCCGATTACGGGGGTCTTCGAATGACCGGTCGACTCCAATGCGGCGACGATGTCGCGCGTGGTGCCGTCGCCGCCAGCGTAGACCAGCAGGTCGATGTCGCCCTCGAGAAGAGCCGCCACCGCTGCGGTGGTGTCGGACGCGGAAGTGCCACCTGAAGCCGAGTGAACTGTGCTGATAGAGCCGATTTTGGCTCCCTTAGGGAGCCAATCGGTGCCCATACTGCCCTCACTAGTCAGCCATTCGATGTCATCGAAGCTGGCTCTGTGGAGCTTGGAGAAGTGCTCAAGCATCAAGGTCAGTCGAGGTCCTGAGCGGTCCTCGGCCCCCATGGATCGTGCCAACTCGGCCTGACCGTCTGAGCCCTTCAGACCCAGCCTGCCGCCGAGGCCGGCGTCGGGATTAACCAACAGCCCAAGACGCACCATGGACATGCCAAAGGGCGTGTGTTCTTATCGCTTCACGCTTCCGCGCCGGACTCATGAGGGTCGTAGTGGCGCTTGGAGGCAATGCACTTCTGAAGCGCGGTCAGCCACTGACGGCTGAGAACCAGCGCCGCAACGTAGCGATAGCCGCCGAGGCGTTAGCTCCACTGGCACACGACTACCAGCTTGTCATCTCTCACGGCAACGGCCCACAGGTCGGGCTGCTGTCATTGCAGTCGGCGGCCTACGAGGAAGTCGAGGAGTATCCGCTCGACATCCTAGGGGCCCAGACCGAGGGGATGATTGGCTACATGATTGAACAAGAACTCGGCAACCTGCTTCCGATGGAAGAGCCGTTAGCGACCATCCTGACCATGGTGGAAGTCGATCCTGAGGATCCTGCCTTCGACAACCCGACCAAGCCGATAGGTCCAGTTTACAGCGAGCAGGAGGCTAAGACACTGGCCAAACAGAAGGGGTGGAGCGTTGCTCCCGACGGCGAGTATTGGAGGAGAGTGGTGGCATCCCCTGAGCCTCAGAGGATCTTCGAGATGAGACCGATTCACTGGCTGCTCGAGAACGGCACCACCGTAATTTGCGCTGGCGGCGGTGGCATACCGACTGTGTACAAGCCGGACGGGACGCTAGAGGGTGTCGAGGTGGTGGTTGACAAGGACAGGGCCAGCGCGCTGCTCGCCTTCGAGCTCGACGCGGGTCTGCTCATCCTCGCTACTGACACCGATGGCGTCTACCTCGACTGGGGGACTGAAGATGCTCGCAGGATCGAGAGGGTTACACCCGAGCAGATAGAGCAGTACGAGTTTGAAGAGGGTTCGATGAGGCCCAAGGTGGAGGCTGCCTGCGGCTTCGTGCGCCGCTCAGGTGGCAGAGCGGTGATAGGGTCCCTCACGGACATGCAGGGCATGGTCGCTGGCACCGCTGGTACTCAATTCGTACTCGAATGATTCAGGCCTACGGCCTGTTTTTCGCGATTGGCTTCATATCCAATGTGCTTCGCCAACACGCTGAGGACACCTTAGATGGCGATGATTTCGGTTGATGTCGGCGCTGCGGGCGTCCATGAGTACGCCTCAGGAGTCACAGTCGGCGAGGTCGTCGTGAATGTCCACGGCAAGAAGTCCGGTGCCGTTGCCGCCCTGGTCGACGGCAGCGAGCGGGACTTTTCACATATCCTCGATTCCAATTGTGGAGTCGAGACCATCGCCGGGACCTCCGATGAGGGCCTGTACATCCTGCGTCACTCTTGCGCTCACCTGCTAGCCCAGGCCGTGACTGAACTGTTTCCTGATGCCAAGCCGACCATTGGCCCACCGATTGAGACTGGCTTCTACTACGACTTCCACATGGACCCGATTGGTGACGAGGAACTCAGGGCGATTGAGAAGAAGATGAGTGAGCACGTTCGGGCCAACCATGCAATCATCCGTGAAGATCACGGCAACGACGTGTTGCGCGAGATGTTCGCATCGAACCCGTTCAAACTTGAGATAATGGACGACAAGATTGGTCACGACGTAGGTTCGTCTGCTTACCGTCAGGGCGACTTCGTCGATTTGTGCCGTGGCCCGCACGTACCCAGCACCTCGCATCTGCGCTGGTTCAGGTTGTCCAGCACCAGTCAAGCCTACTGGAGGGCCGACAGCAAGCGCGAGTCCCTCGTTCGGATCTACGGTATGTGCTACCCGAACAAAGAGGCGTTGCAGGAGAGGGTGCGCCAACTGGAAGAGGCGGCCAAGCGCGACCACAAGAAAATTGGCAAGGAAATGGATCTCTATATGATTGACGAACTCATCGGCAAGGGGTTACCGGTGTGGTTACCGAACGGTGAAACCATCAAGTCTGAGATTGAGCGTTTCGCGGTCGAGACCGAGGAAGCCTACGGCTACGTCAGGGTGACTACCCCCGTTCTCGCCAAGCAGCAGCTGTTTGAGGCCAGTGGGCACCTGCCGCACTACGCCGACTCAATGTATCCTCCGATGGAAATGGACGATGGGACGTACTACCTGAAGGCAATGAATTGCCCGATGCATCACCTCGTATACCGCAACAAGAAACGTTCCTACCGCGATCTTCCTCTGCGCATCGCCGAGTACGGTACTGTCTACCGCAACGAACTCTCTGGAACTCTCACCGGGCTACTGCGCGTCAGGATGCTGTCAATGAACGACGCTCACATCTACTGCACCCTCGATCAAGTGGCGCAAGAATTCGCTGACAATATCAGAATGGTGCAAGACTACTATGCTGCCTTCGGCTTCGAGAGTTACCACTTCCGGCTCTCTCTTTGGGACCCTGCCAACTCCGAGAAGTACATCGACCAGCCCGAGAACTGGGCTGCCACCGAGAACTATCTCAGGAACATACTGGACAGTCTCGGCGTTCCATACGTCGAGGCAGTCGACGAGGCTGCATTCTATGGCCCCAAGGTCGATATTCAATTTACCACCTTGATAGGTCGCGAGGAATCGATGTCAACCATTCAGCTCGACTTCGCTGCCAAGGAGAGATTTGCCCTGACCTACAAGGACGAGACCGGAGTGGAGAATGGCGAGGTCTTCGTCATACACCGCGCACCGCTGTCGACGCACGAGAGGTTTGTCGCCTTCCTAACCGAACACTGGGCAGGGAATTTTCCGACCTGGCTCTCTCCGGTTCAAGTCCAGATCATTACCATCTCCGAGAAGCACAAGGAGCACGCTGCTAGAGTGTATGATGCCCTGCACGAGGCAGGGGTCAGAGTCCGCATCGACGACTCGGACAGCACCATTGGCAAGAAGATCCGTATGCACCGGACGCTGCGTCCGGCCTACATGGTAATCATCGGCGACGAAGAGTCGGCCAACGGAACTGTCTCAATCAGGGGGCGTAACAACAACCAGCGCAACGGGGTCGCGTTGGACGAGTTCGTAGCGGAGATTTTCGCCGAGATAACCAACCGCAGCACTGAACTCGGCATCGTGCCTCCGAAGTAAGGGACAGTCATGATCGTGAACATCGCCGGCTACCGTTTCGTCGATCTGCCCGACAGAGACGAGCTCCGCGAACCGATGCTGGAGCACTGTCTCGAACTGGGGCTCAAGGGAACGGTCCTTCTGAGTCCTAACGGAATCAACTTCTTCCTCGCGGGCACCCAGGGAGCCACTGACTCTTTCCTACAGCACCTCGAGTTCGACGCTCGCTTCGTAGGCATCCCAACTAAGGTCAGTCACACAGACTACCAACCGTTCCGCAGGATGCTCGTCAAACGCAAGCAAGAGATAATTGCTCTCGGAAGGGATGACATCAGGCCAGCAGAGTTCACCGGTCCGCACATATCGCCCACGGAGTTCAAACAGATGCTAGATGAGGGCGAGGATGTCGTGGTGCTCGACACTCGGAACGACTACGAGACCAGAGTAGGCACCTTCGATGGAGCGATAGAACTCGACATACCCTCGTTCAGGGATTTCCCTGATGCAATCGAGTCCTTGCCTGATGAGTACAAGTCGAAGACGTTGGTGATGTACTGCACCGGAGGTATTCGCTGTGAGAAGGCATCCGCTGTCATGCTCAAAGCCGGGTTCGAGGATGTCAGGCAACTCGAGGGTGGGATTCTCGGGTACTTGGAAAAGTGCGGCGGCTCTCATTGGAGTGGTGACTGCTTCGTGTTCGACCAGAGGGTTGCTCTGGACCACCAACTCATGGAGACGGGGATAGTGATGTGCTTCAGGTGCCGGGAGCCTCTTTCCTATGAAGAGCAGAATTCAGAGCGGTATGTAATCAACCAGTACTGCCCATACTGCTTTGAGAGTGGACGTTAGACTCGGCGGTTCTGCGACTCAAGCATCTCACTGGCAGCCCCTAGGGCTTTGTGACAAGAGTCGATGTCACCCTGCTCCAAGGCGATAGATGCTTCAGATACTGTCTTCTCAGCAGCCATCCTGCTCGGGTCAGCTGGGCCTATCCCGGCAGAGTCGAGCCTTCGGCGCAGAACCTTCCACTCCTCGTCGACGAAGCGAACGAGTTCTGTCGCCTCTGACACCTTGTGCTCATGAGACTGCAGGTCCGAGGTCAGGAGATTCATCACCCGTGCGGCATCCTGCCAGTCACCAGCATCTGCCATCGCTGCAACCTGTTCGAGTCTAGTCTCCCACTCAGATTTTTTCGCGGCTGGGAACCTCTCCTCAATCTGCTTACTCTGGCGTAGTGCCCGCTGCACCTCCTGCATCGCATCAGAGGTTGCTCGCACGTCCCTCAGAACACTGTCAGCAAGGCCCTTCGCAAGAGCAGTATCGCCCGAATCCATGGCCTTGCGAGCCTGCTCCAATCGGTCCTTCGTGACTATTTGGATATCGTCCTCGGCCGCCGCCACCGCGTGCTCGGCATCGCTCAGCGACTTGGCTGCGGCCTCCTCAGAGGAGCCGAGGCTCTCGAGATGTTCGGGGATCGATGAGGCGATATGCAGAGCCTCCTTAGGCTCCTCTGCCTGCAACGCCTCTTCGGCCGCTCTGAGTATGTCTCTCACTGCATCGGCCTGATGGCCAATGTGGTCTCCTATCGCAGCCACTGACTCAGCAATCGCGTCTGCTGCCCTCTGCCAGTACTCCTCAATCACCGCAGCCTTCTCCTTAGCGCGTCGGTACAATAACTCGGCCTCACGAGGTGAACCCATCTTGGCCTCCCTGTCGCCGGCCTCGAAGGCCTTCCTCGGGCCGAGTGCGTCGAGGGTGACCTCTTCGGCGCGCTTCACGGCCTTGAGTGCATCAGAGCGTATGGCATCGAGATCGACTGCAACTGCCTGAGTTCGCTCCATCTCAATCTCTGCCTGCGCAATCAGATCCATCCCCCTAGAAGGGTCCTTCCAGCCCTCCTCTCGGGCTGTCTTGAGCAACGAGGCCGACTGTTCGAGGCCAGAGCCTCCTTCTCGGAGGGAGAGAATCCGTGTTTCCATCTTGTCGAGTTTGCTGCTAAACTCGACCCTAGCCTCGTGATCGTCGTCCTTGGCCCTAAGATCAGGGACCATCGTCACCAACGATGCCGTGATGACGACTGCCCACAGAACCGCATCGCCGCTCATCGAGACCAGTATGGAGATGGCGATGGCGAGTCCGGCAATACTTGTCAGACCTCTCCATTTGCGAATTCCAAGGCTGCCCCCGAGTAGATGACTGGTGAAGCGCCAGAGGAAGGCGGCTATCGCTGCCAGCATCAACGATGCGATCAACTCATCCCCTTGTCCATAGTGAATCCCAGCTAAGGCCAGAATGCTGGGCCAGGCGATGTTTGCCGCTGCACCCAGTCTGGTTCGCTCGACGGGCCCGTAGTCTATCAGATCAGGGAGTAGTAGCGCCGAGGCGAACAGCACTAGAACAGGGCCTACCCTCGGAAACATCTCGGCCCCACCGGTGACTGCGGGGGCAAGCCACCAGGCCCCTCCTCCAATCAACATGAGTGTGCAAAGAAGCGCTAGTCTCTCGACCCTGAGTCTGTGCGCCAAGAAGGTCTTCTCAGGGTAGTCGGGGAGCAGGACCATGTCCTCTCACCCTGAGTTGGGGGTCAAGAGGTGTGCGGATACCTGAGTGGCGCTCACGGTCTCTGTGATTCGGCACCCCAAGTACGGTGAGCGAGCCATGCGAACAGCATCAGCACGCTCAGCACGCCCAGCAGGACCTGCATTGGCATCTGCCACTGTGACACAACGACATAGTCGTTGTCTATCTCTAAAACGCCCTCACTGCCCGCGCTGTCGCTGGACCAAACGAATCTGAGATTGATTGGGCCCGTGTTGTTTGGATTCAGGAACAGTTCGGCGCTGAAGACTCCGGGTCCAGCTGGGTCGGCAGCACTGATTACTACCTCGTCAGAGCAGACATCTCCCGAGCACAGAACCCCTGAGCCGATGTCTGCTCCTGTGTTCTGCATAGTGACAATGATGTTGACCGGTTCGCCCTCAACGAGATCGCCAATAACATGGTGGTCTAAGACTGAAGGGAAGACACCGAATGCGGGCGAGACAGCTAAGCCGAAGGAAATCTGCTCCATGTTGTCCACGGAGTCCCAGGCTATGATGTGGATGAGGTAGATTGCTGGTTCATACAGAGGCAGCGAGAGTTTCTCAATCTCGCTCCAGAAGGCTGTCTCGGCTATCACCTGTCCATCCACTCTAATCTCCCAGGATACATCGTCGATTGCATCTAAGTCGTCGAAGGACTCGGTCAGGGAGAGGATAATGTCCTCACCCGCGCGTGCGGGAGACTCGGGCGATATCAGAGTACCATTAGAGATAATGTTAGGGATTATCGTCGGACCGGATCCGTCAGAGATGATGATTGTCCATTCTCTCGTGACGATATTCGAGGCGTCATCTGTAATAGTGAGGGAGAGATTGTACTCACTTGACTCCTTGGCTTGATGGCGGTCGGTCACGTTGAGGTGCATCCCGTTGACCTGTCCGCCTTGGAAGAAGCGATCCATGAACTCGAGGTAGTCGACGCCCGTGTGCCTCCATCCCGCGGACTTGTCGGATGTGATGTCGATACTGACTGGCAGACCACTCGAGTCCGAGGTGCTGAAGGTGAAGTAGAACTCGCTGCCGGAAATCACCTCAATGTGAATCTGCTCGCTGTCCAGCACGGTAGTGTTGCCGTCGACCTGAATCTCGAAAGTCGCCTCCCAAATAGGGTCGGCGCCGTCAATCACGATGTTTTCGTACCAGTTGCTCGAAGAGGAGAAAGAGTCCATGCAGTGCATAACGACACTTGCTAATTCAATTCGGATGCCGTGAACTGGAGTTCTTTGGTGTCGGACCGAAGCATCATAGTGCCGTTCCTATGGACCGTCCACCACTGCTGAGTGTCATCGAAGACGCTGTCGGTGCATACTCCTGTGTATTCGGTTGGAATCGAAAGGGGAATCAGTGAATTTCCAGTCTTTCTCTCAGCTATCGCGTTGGGGGGCATGTTCTCACCCAGAGTGATGCGGATATCTGAAGCCACAGGGGCCTGTTGGCGAAATACGGTGAAGTCGTTCGGGCTACCCTCGATGATATCGAGCATGGCGCTGTAGCGGAACTCCCAGTCTCCCGGCAGGGTCACACGGAGGGGTATCTCTGGAGCGCCCGTCTGTGGTGCCATCGAGAGCCGTTGTTTCGATCCAGCCCCAGCTGCCGTTACTGTCTACCGAGCCGTTGATCGGCGGGATGACTGTGATGCCGCCCCCCTTGTCTGAGTGTAAAGAGAGATAGTCGATGACGCAGCACCCCGAATCCTCTGAGTCGGTCAGGTTGCGAGCAGTCTCCACTAAAGAGACGAAATCAGCGATCTCAGGGATACTCAGCCAGCCGTCCCCATCACCGAGGTGCTGATCGATCTGGGCACGTACTCCGATGTCGTGGTCAGGTAGCAGATCGGTGCCGTAGTCGTCGCGGATAGAGACGTTTGCGTACCAAGTCGCGGTTATGTTCGACGAGGATGCGATGATGCCTGTGATATCCAGATGCGCGTTGCCCATGATGTCGTCATCCTGCGGCGACAGCGGGTCGGACCACACCCAAGTGGGCTCCTCAGGATCCTCTGCGATATCCATAACCCGCGGGAGATGATCAGAAGCTATTTTTGTGTCTTCTGAATTCAGATTGTAAAAGGATAAATCCTCTTCA
>LWDU01032093.1_pt1 | contig 70939 bp, 60 predicted proteins | sample 727161 | NCBI WGS metagenome assembly LWDU01 (sample SAMN04566230, study PRJNA314399) | hydrothermal vent metagenome | isolation source: deep sea hydrothermal plume seawater | place: Mexico: Gulf of California, Guaymas Basin | collected 2004-07-11 | reverse complement strand
AACACTTTGTAAATCAGGTTTGTCAAATCGAACTCCCTCATCGCCTTCGAAAGTTCTGTAATGATAGCCTATGTCTACACGTTTACCATAAAAATTACCTTCAGTACGTGCGCAACCGAGGCTACCGGGTAGCGGCAATTGTTGCATAAACTCAAATTCAAGACCGTCAACAGTTGTTCCAGAAGTTACAACTTCTACTACTCCTCTTTGAGAAGGAAGATTATTGCCAGCATTCCATAACGAACCCATTCCCGATAACTCAATTTCCTCAAATTCATATGACTGAGGAGATGAGCGCCTATTCTCATCATCATGATATTCTCCAAACCGCATTATTCTCACTGACAAATCACCATCAAGGTCTTCACCTGTATAACGGCCTTCTAAAGTATCTGGATAGGTGATTGTATATTCCATTTCACCTCCAGGTTCAAGTGTTCGTACAGCCTCTTCTCCCAATTGAGGCGAAACACGAATCACTGCAACATCTACATCTGCACCTTGTATTTCTCCTGCTGAATCATATGTTGTTGCATCAATAGTATAGGGAACTCCAGTCAAAGAAGTTTCATCTTGATCAACCAATACTCCAGTCGCAGAAACCATGAAAATTTCATCATTACCTTCATAGATTAACATTACTGCCAACATTGAGGGTCTCAGACTTTCCATCCTTAATTCCGCATTTTCAATTTCTTCTCCATCATAATTTTCTAACGGTTGTGAAAAGGACCATTCGGTATCTTCAATTGTTGAAGCGGTTAATATTCCAACATACCCGTGCTCGTTATTATCCTCGCGCACAAGGTTTGAGTTGACTGTTTCACCACGAGAATTTGTCATGCTTATAGAGAAACTTTCAGGATATTGTTGATTGTCTCCACCCCACATTTGCATTTCTATTCCAATTTCGAGAACATGAGTATCATACAATGTAGTTCTAACTGGATATAACTCTCTGAAAACAATTGAATCATCTTGAGGAGGGGATTCAGAGCCTTCTTCCTCTTCTTCATAATCTGGCCAATACATATAGCGATCTACACCGGATGCATTTTCGATCCAATCTCCGAAAACTTCCAATGCTTCACCAGCCTCGCCCCATACGGGATTTTCCATCGAAGTTACAATATGGCCTAGAATATCTTCCGGCAATGTGTTGAAATCATCAACAGCATCATTGACCCATGATGCACTACTTTGCATCTTAGCAGTCCATGCTTGTCCTTCAGTAGTCTGTAGAAGATATTCATATTGCCACATAATTACATCTGGAATTTCATCACCATCAGTATCCTGAATATCTGTTTCTCCATCAAGTTCATCTGCCATCTCAACCCATCTAACGATGAGTTGTTGCAGTGGAGTCATATTTTCGAAATCTCCTTCCATCAATGGTTCTAACCATGTCATCAGTGCTTCGCTTATATCTTGAGGATGATTCGAAACTGCAAGCAAAGCAATGTTTTGCATAATTATCTGCATAGATTCAAACGGCTTCTGATTATTGGCTAGATTTTCTATCGCTTGTTCTAGTGCGCTCCACTCATTACTCCCCAGTAATGCATTGTATGCGGCTTCAAAATCGGTAGTACCCTCAAGACGAGTGAAGTTTTCTATTGGATCAAATGTTTGAATATATTCGAAAACCTCTTCAAAATCATAAAATGTTCTTGGTAACGGGAAATTATTTGCATATAACAGCAGCCCAGTAATAAATGATAAACTAGCATTTACATCCTCAGAATCAAGATACACCATCATCGTTTCAAGGAAATTTGCACCTGCAGACATATTGTATTGATTATGGCCAGCATCAATCATTGAATCCCACAATTGCTGACTACCCCCAAAACCACTTCCTTCAGAGGCAGTATCGACAAAATTTGACCAACCACCATGAGAAGTTGCTTTTTGTTCAACTTCTTCAAATTCTTCTTTGATTAGTGAAGTAGGATTTGCTGAATCCCATGCAAAATCAATTGCCTGCAATACCTTTTCAGCTTCACCGCGGAATAATTCGCGCAGTTGTGTGGAATCATCAATTGCACGAAGGTTACCATCCTCGGCAATAATGCGAGCCCCATATACCCCTCCCATAGAAGATACTGGCACAGTATAGGTGCCTTGCCAAACCATTGTATTAGCGTCATCCTCGTGTACTCCTACTGAAGTTAAAACAACTCTATCAACGAATGCACCAAATCCTGGAAAAGCAGAATTGATCATTGAATCAAGCGGGTCAATATCATACTTTACAATATCTGCACTAACATAAGTGTTGGAGCTATGGCCTCTTGTATATGCCTGAATGTCAACTTCAGAACCAACACTGGCAAATTTAGTTGTCACAAAACCATCTACACTCAAAACGTTGATTGAACCCGAAGCAGTTTCAGAATCATTTGGAGCAACTGAAGTTGCAATAACTGGTTGTAACGACATGCAAACAAAAATTGCCACTATTATTAACGCGGAACGCTTCATGGCTACTCCATCTAACTCAACTATTTATATTTTAGGATGCCCTAAAAACTCTAAAATTGCGACACTAGCCCAAAACACTAATGAATTGCTATACCAAGGAGCAGTTCACCCCTTTCATTAGAAAATGAAGCACAACCTGTATTCTCAAAGTCAACTTCACTCCAAATCCCACCACTTGGAGTAAATGAACTACTTGGTAATCCCAAGGCATCAAGCCAAATACTCATCGGAGCAATTGTAACTCCTCCTTCCTCAACAATTTGCCAAGACTTAGATGCGGTGATTTCTTCATCCGAAATAGGACACCAAATATTTTCTTGAATTGTTACTTCTCCAACATTCAATAATCCTCGTAAACCACTAGTCATAACCGGAGTTTCATTAGTGCTTGACACCCCAGTGAAAAGAACCCATTCATTCGGAACATTGATTTCAATAGACGGATTAACTTCAGAAAATATTGAAGTTAGATTAATCTCTTGGCGGTTAGTACCGTTGCAATTGAAACTATCTGGTAAACAACCCCGGACATTCAATGCATTTCCAATCAATTCCTCAACCGATAACCAAGGGCCTGATCGGCTTTCTTCAATTCCATCAATAGGGATAAATGACGCTTGGTAGCGGTTTTGAGGCATCCATTTTGGAGGGTCATGGACAATTATTACCTCCGAATGTGAAGAATATTCTGCCGCATCCCAATCAACAGTCAACCATTCTCTTGAAATCATATCCTCTTGGATATATTCGCGCAAATGAATAATGTTCAATTTACCTTCTACGCGCCCAGTGCCTCCACCTTCTTTTGTTTCTAAATCCGTAATATTCACATTTCCTTGCAGTTGGATTCCTACTGGTGCATTAGTACAAATATTGCAATTGTTGCTCAATACAGTGTGTGAATCCAACTCTAATGTTGCTACTGCACCTTGCTTGAAATCATCAAGCCCCAAAGAATCCATTGCAGAGCGGGTAGAAAGAATAATTGTGCCTGATAGATGAGATATTTCGAGAGTTTCCTCAGACTTAATTGCTGGCTCATTACCCAAAGTAAATGTCGAAAACAGCACAATGACAAAAACTAACAATTCGGCGAGGGTAAACATCTGCACATTTGGTCCGTTCACAACTCTCGCAGGTGATAGTAATTCATGGTATTAACTCAACAACCACATTAATGCTGGACAATTATCGTCCAATCATCCAACTGGTTTATTGAGAAGAAAATGCTCCACCTTGGGAAAGAAATTGATGAAGGCGTAATTTCACTTTCGCTTACCTCTATCCTTTCTGTCAACCTTGATAATTGGCTATTACTCTCACGTGGTGGCGTGAATAAGCCACTGCAACCCGTTGGAAAGTCATTATTTCTCAATCTAGTATTTAGGCAAAGAGAATTGGGCCGTGTTTGTTCTGGATTGAAATCATGGTTTTGCAGCGGAACGGAAGATGAGCATAATGACCGATTTTCAATCACTTGGGCTTTCTAAAACTCTGCTAAAAGCAGTTGAAGATGAAGGCTATACTACACCTACTCCAGTTCAACAACAAGCAATTCCACCTTTGTTAGATGGACGCGATGTCTTGGGTGTTGCTCAAACTGGAACCGGAAAAACAGCAGCATTTGCATTACCTGTTCTGCAAATTATGGAGCGCAGAAGAACACAAGGCAAGAGGTATATTCGGGCTTTAATTCTCTCACCTACCCGTGAACTTGCAGCTCAAATTGATGAGCGCTTTGATGCCTACAGCAAGAATATGGATATTCGCCACCGCGTCATATTCGGAGGGGTAAAGCAAAACCCACAGGTTAGAGCCCTAAACAAAGGTCTGGACATCTTGGTTGCAACTCCTGGACGATTATTGGATTTGATAGGCCAAGGTTTTGTCGACCTTTCAAATGTTGAATTTTTTGTCTTAGATGAGGCGGATAGAATGCTTGACATGGGATTCATTCGTGATATTGAAAAGGTGCTAAAACTTCTTCCCAAAAAGCGTCAAAACTTATTATTCAGTGCTACAATGCCAAAGTCTATTGCAAAACTTGCAGGTTCATTTCTCAATAAGGCTGTGATGGTTGATGTCAGTCCAAAAGAGATGACTGTTGAACGTATTGAACAGAAAATAATGTTTCTGAGAAAAGCGGATAAGCGTAGATTGTTGGTTCAACTGATCAAGCAACAAAAAGTTGAACGTGGAATCGTCTTCACACGAACAAAGCATGGTGCTAACCGTTTGGTTAAGCAACTCGGGCAAAGCAATCTCTCAGCAGCAGCGATTCACGGAAACAAGAGTCAAGGTGCCAGAACAAGAGCATTAGCAGGATTCAAAGATGGCTCGATTCCTATTCTGGTGGCAACCGACATCGCTAGTCGAGGAATTGATGTTGAGGGCATTACGCATGTTTTCAATTACGATTTACCTAACGAGCCGGAAAGTTATGTTCACCGTATTGGGCGAACTGCCAGAGCAGGCCGTAGTGGAATTGCCTATGCTTTTTGTGACGATAGTGAAAGCGGATACCTCGTCGGAATTCAGCAACTTATCGGGCAGGAAATACCAGTTGATAGCCAACACGAGTTCCACTTTATTGGAGCGATTCCCAAGCCGGGCCAAAAACCAGGTAAGATGAAGGATTCTTCGGGAACTAAAAAACGTCCGAGGAATAGCAAATCCAATAATAATTCACGTGGACAAAATCAAAGGCGTCCTCGAAAGGATTCAAATAACAATCAAGGAAGCAGAGGCGGCAATCGTAATAACAATAATCGCAACAATAACAACAACAACAAAAGCAACAGCAACAATAACAACAACAACAAAAGCAACAGCAACAACAATTCAAACCACAGGCGCCGTTCGAATGGTCCAAATCGTAATCGCAATGAAAACTGAGTTTGTACGACAATAAGACTTCCCATGCTAACCAGTCACGGAGGGGGGACAGTGTACTGGCCGACCGAACGCACAAAGATTTGATAAGAAAAAATTATTAGTGAAATTGCATTGGGTAGATACAGGTGGGAATATGACCGAGGCGAGGGAATATTATGATTCGCTGATTGCCACTGGTTATTTTGAGCAAGAAGCACTAACTTTCACCCAACAGCATTTCCCTGAGTTCCAGCTTACCACTTCCAATGAAAAATTATTTACTCCAAATGAGTCTAGTGAGGTTGTAAAGGGTATTGAATCAGAGGAGATTGTAGTTGAGGGGCGAGCACCCCCAGAAATATCTCAAGTGATTCTCACATTTTGTAGAGATCACAAAATCAAAAAATTGCGCAAAGGAGAGTATCGGTTTACGAGGTATTGGTTCCAATCCGTAAAAGTCCAAATCAACCCAACTAATGAGCAATATTCAACAATTCGCATTTTACCTGTCTCTCAAAGAGATGCTTCAATACCATCTCAAATTATTTATGCATTTATGCTATTTTGGGTGGCCATTGATGGTTTCTTAACTGTATTCTCCGGGGTAGTTTTGCATAAACAAACTATTTTTTGGATTACTATCGCATTAATAAATGAGGCATTCAACAGACATCCACTTTCTAGATCGTTTGAAGATGAAGTCCGGCAGTCGTTGAAGTCTGCTTTTACAGTGATGCCGACAGAAGGGCTATAAAAGACGGTAAATCCACAAAGATTTAACATAATACCAGTGCAGCATTATCACTTCTACGGCTAAATATGTCCTATCATGATGATATATTTAGACGCAAAGTTACAATCAAGGATAAGCAGATTGAAGATCTCACTTGCAGGCTTGAGGTCATAGAGAATAATCAAGTCACATATATTTCCATTAAAGAAGCAGGTAAGTGTCCCAAATGCAATTCCACTAGAATTTTTACTGGTGACGATACTCATTTAAATATCAATGCCGAGAATGGTGATTTTGAATTTTTAGATAAGACTAACTTAAGAACTAACAGCAACAGCGCACTTCATGTCAATCATAGCAGCATACAACGAAGCATGGGATAACAACGATGCCGAAGCACTTGCAGAAATCCTTCACGACGAGTTTGTCTTCAACCCTCACGTTGGTGGCATGACCATGGGCAAGGCGGATCTTTTGGGCTTCGCTGGTGGCGACAACTCACCAACCTCTGAAAACAACCGAATCCTCTTCGAAAATGAAGAAGTCGGTGTCGCTCATTCAATCATCCACTTCGCAAACGATTCAGACTCTGAAGCGGTGCTCTCCTTCCTTCGATTCAAGGACGGAAAGATCGTTTCGATGGAAACCGGCGCAACCCCTCTCTCTGACGATTACAAACTCGTCGGCAATGAGTGAAACCATCCTTTCTCTTTCTCAAGCCTTACCACCAAGGCGCCAACGCACAGCAAGCATGGCCAACAGGCCAAGCCAAAGCCAAAGCCACGTCGTAGAGTACACCGTCACTGGTGAAACCAACTGAACATCCTCAAGTTGTCCGCTTGGTCCACTTTCACAACCTTCAGGTGGCGGGCCAATGCCAGGGCCCCATGTTTCACCAAAGCCAGAACAATCAGCACCACCATCACCTAGGTCAACCTCGCCATGGTAGCAGATGAGGAAGTAAGGGAAACCCATGTCACCTTCACCGTTGAGTATCGTCGAATGGTAGTGATAGATGCCGTCAGGGAAATCGGGCGTCGGGCCGAAGTGCCCATTGCAGACATCGAGATCACCGAGGCCTTCGATGTATTCGTAATCATCAATGCCATTGTAACCCGTTTCACCTGCTTTAAGCCGGTATGAACTGGTCATCTCAGTGGTGTTCATGCTGGCATCGTAGCCCCAGAACCCGTAAATTGGGTAGCCATCCAAGGCCACACCAATGACTTCGGAATGGTTTCCAGTGTTGGTGTTGGCCGCAACGGCTTCTGGAATGCTGTTGTCATAGTCCTCGAGGATGGTCTCGCCTTCTTCTGCGTGCCAGTGCAAGCAGTTGGCATCAGCGTGGTAGTGGTAGGTGCCGCCCTGGGCTGAATGCCCGTGGCACACGCCCAATTCAATGGGTTGGCGGTCTTCTTCAAAGACACCGTGATGAGAAGCAACCGCATCGCCACCAGGTCCGTCTTCAGGTCCGAAGAACGGGACGCCGTTTACGGCAATGGCGATGTCGCTGCGGTCTGGGGCGCAGGTGTAGGCACCGTTTGCGCTTGGGCAATTGGCGGCATCATGGCCGCCGGTGGTATCGTTCACAGGTGAACGTGGAATCGACCACTCATAGGCCTGAGCTGCAGTGCAGTCGCCGCCTTGTGAACATGCCAGCGTTGATTCAAAATCATGATTTGGCAACCCGTTGCTGGTGATGGTGAGGTGGGTGGCGTTCATCGTGATGCTGACCATGCACTCGTGCTCTTCGACAGCAGAAGTGGTCAAGTCATCGCTTGGGGTCACCTCATCATCGGATTGGCACATGAACATGTCAAGCCAAAATTGGCCAAGATCTGAAGCGTTGTAGGTTGGCCCTGTCGGCGTGCCTGTTCCGTTATCGGTGCTGTTGCCAGTGCTATTGTCCGAACCACCATCGGTGGTGTTCCCGGATTGATTGCCACTACCGTTATCGGTTGAATTGCCGGTGCTGTTGCCAGTGTTGTTATCGGAGCCTCCACTGCCAGTCTCTTCCTGATATTCCTCCACACCACGATCAACATCGACCACCATTGGTTCAGAAGTTGTGTTTTCAAGCGCATGTGTGGCCGTCAGGTTCAGACTCACCAAACCGCTTGCATTGGTATTGAATGATACATTCCAGAGCCCTGAGGCATCCGGCGAGAATTGCATGATGCTTTCATTTTCAAAGACAACATCGACCGTCACTTGGTCAGGATGGGCATGTATTGTGAATCCACTCAGGGAGATGCTCGCACCATCGTCTTCTGCTGCGATCAGACTGAGGACTGGAGCAGCATGCAAATGCCCGTCATCGTGCGGAAGGGCTGTTTCATTGACCACGATTTGTTCTTCGTGTTCAACCGATGATTCTGGGTCAATCTCGACCTCCCCCGTATCGATGATGGCTGCTGCAAGGCTCGCAACAAGAATTATCACTAATATGCCCCAAATCGCATCTTTATTCATCGTAATCATCACCTTTGATTCCGGGCAAAAATTCTCAAGAACCCTTACCTGCTTAGTTTGGCACATCGCAGTTTGCTATTTAGCAGGGGTGGGTTGATGCACGACTGTGCCTCAAAATGCGTCACTGCCAAGCATTTGCTCGACCCAAGGCTGCTTTGCATCCCTTGTTGGGTGGAGGCGATTGTATCGGTCGCATGCCAACCCTTCTCGGCTGCATCGAGCACTTGGACCATGATTGAACAGATCCGAAGTTCAAACATTCACGACAAATTGAGCCCCTTAGATTTTTTGTCGCCTCAATCTTTAACAACCAATATTTTCCATCAATAATTATGCAGGCCTCCCGCCCGAACAAGCTTCTACTCGGTGCTGCTACCTTTTTTTTACTCATGAATGTGATACTCTTGCCAATAGTTTTCACCGGTGCAGTCCCTAGTGCGGTAGAGGAAAAATTTGCTACCTTTCCACTCGATTCTGCCTGTGGTGAAGACGGTAACTGCGAGAGTGTCGAGGATAATTGGGCCACTTCGACTGCAACTCGTGATTATTATGCCTGGAATCTTGCGAATTTAGAAGACGTATTAGCAGAGGATGCTGAACCAAGATATGAGAAGAAAGGCCCATACACCTACGAAATAACTTCGGAAAAAACACTTTTGGAACATGATGAACAGAACGGTGAACTCACCTACAATGTTGTCAAAAGTTACTACTGCTCTACTGAGAGTGCGAACTCTTGTGATGAGGATTTGACTCAATTGAATATTCAGTTTCGACCGCAATTAATCGGGGCAACTGGGATGGCTTTCAAGGGCATCATGGATTTGACGAAAGTTGGTTTTTCAAGTGGAATGATGAATCAAGACCTGAATACGACTCAAGCAGGAATAGCTACGGCAGAGTTCATTGACTCGATGGCCGGTACAATTGGAGGTGCTGGTTTTGGCTCATATTCATACGCAGCACTAACTGCAGCCGAAGCCGCTGGACAAGTGAGCGTACTGCTGCCCAATACTCTTGATGGAAATATATTACCAATAGCCAACTTTCTTGCAGGTCTTGATACAGCACTGAATTCCTCATTTCATCCATCCGACCCCCTGTTTAATATTTCATTACTAGATGATTTGGGCCCTGTTGCCTTTGTTTCAATGGGAGAACCAGATGCCTTATTATCCGAACTTGAAGCCAATCCAACCGATTCAATCACGGTCAAGCGAGCGAGAGCTTACGGCTACTTGGCTTCTGAAATGGTTGACACGAATGGTGACGGTTTTGACGACTCCGAAAGCATCGATTATGCCCAAACACTGATTAGAGATTGGGCGTTGTATGTTGGAATTGGTTTTGAATTCCAATCGAATGGTGGAGGTTCACCATACACCGATAGCGAGGATATTGCTGACCGTTTAAGCAACTTATTTGGGATGGATTTCTCTGATGTGGACTGTCTAAATTTGATGCTGAACGGTAATGGAACCAGTAGCCCACTTGGTTTGTTGGCTAAAAATTCAGGAGGTACGGGATTTGGACTAAGCAGATTTTTAGAATTATCTCCATCAGAAGCAATGTCTACTTTTGATTTAAGCCAAGAGCAATACGATGTGATAACCTCTTGGGCAAATGGATGGGCCAACTCCATATCTTCACTTCAAATGGCTTTACTTGGCGGCAATGGTACAATCAACGCCAAGCAATTTGTCAACACAAGTTTTGGTGCTAAAGATCCAATTAGTGGCGGTTTTTTGCAATACAGTTTGAATCAGGGTGGTGATTGGGCGACACAACATTTGCTTCCAGACATTGAACTCACACCCGAACAATCGGCTGAAATATTGTATGGACCATTGGGACTGACCACAACGGACGGAGCACTGCTCTTCCTTTACGGCGAACTGTCCGGTAAGGCTCCACCTGGATACCTTGGAACGCCACTATCAGCAACACAGAATTGGAACCTTGATTTGATTGCCGCAGCCTACAATATTCAAACAAATGAAGCAAGGGCCCTTCAAGAATTAGTAGTTGAGGATATTTTTGGCGAGTTCGTTGAAAATTTATTGGTAACGAGTTTTGGAGCGCATCCCTACCTCACCCAATCAGTCAACAGTTGGCTACTCGGATGGCATGACCCTGTCAGCGCAATTCTGGCATCAGGAAATGCGAGCAATATGGGTGTTGGTTGGGCTTCTTTAGAATCCAACAAGACTTACTACGGTTCTGATGAAGTTGTCAATGGGGATGGTACCAATTACACGATATGTACAGGTGAGAGGCCTGTTTGCGAAAAAGGTGAGTTGCTACGACAAGACGGTTCAACTCAATTGTCATGGCGGAACGATGCAATGCATGAAGCAACATTAGGGCTGATCACCCCAGAGGACCTCTCTGGTACGACTGGCGGGTTTCTTACTGGAAGCGATGACAAAGTCGATGTTTCTGGCTATGCAGTCACGGAGGTTATCTGTTCAGGTACAGATGTCGTAAAGGGCATCCCTGTCAACACATGTGAGGCTTCAGTAGAGCCTACTGAACGTTCCATTCAGGCTAATTTACTAAAGACATTCTCACTACTTGATGCTATGCCAAGTGCCTTACCTATATATTTGGGTAGTGAAATTGAAGTCAAGTCTGAACAACTTTCTGGACTCATTATTGCTGGTGATTCAACAACTCGGTTTTATATCGATACAAGAGATGCTAATGCAATGAATACAAAACCATCAATGAGTGACCTCGCCCCAGTATTTGAGATTCAATCCTCGTCAATGATAGGGGATTTGGATGCGGAAACGATGGAGAGTTCAATCGTTCAAAACCAGAATCACTTCACGTACTGGATGAATTTTGACACACCATTCGATCTTCTTCCATTCTTCATTTGGCTTGCGATATTTGGCGCTCTTTTTGCCTCCCTCACGTTGACTTACCGGTCTTTAGGTCAAGAGAAAGAGGAGGAAGATATAGTGCTCCATGAAATTGAGCAAGAGCATGCTGGTGGATTACTTCAACGCGGATTGCGAATACAATCCAAGTGATGTTGCCATCAATATCCTGTTCCTACAATAATAAATACATCAACATGAGTCGTCATGGACGCTCCCCACGGTGTGTCCTTGAACTTCAATAGTGAAATAATTTTCATGAAACTATAGGGCCCAAAAAATGTACTCAATAGAAAGTGGCTTTACAATAACCCCCGTTAGGGGTTCCATGCGGAGAACCCGAATCATCGCAACAATCGGCCCAGCCTCAGATTCAAAGGAGATATTGGGTTCTCTCCTCCGCGCTGGTGTAGATGTTTGCCGTCTCAATTATTCACATGGCGCACCAGCAGATAAATCCGAGATTTATCAGCGAATTAGAGGCTTTGAGGAAGAACTTGGACACCCTACTTGTATTTTGGCTGATTTACCTGGGCCAAAACTTCGTTTGGGGGACTTTGAAGGTGTGATATTTCTCAAACAGGATAGTATTGTCGAACTTCATTGCGGAGTGGCCGAAATGGCAGATGTAAGCCCTGAGAAAATACCTGTGGCTTATCCGGGGTTATCAGCTGAATTGCAGGCTGGGGATCCTGTATTGATTGCCGATGGATTAATTCGCTTAATGGTAAAATCCACACCTGATTGTGCAGGAGGTGTAGTTATTTGTGAGGTTGAGGATGGCGGCCCAGTTAGTGCCCGCAAGGGAATAAATGTGCCGGGTACTATGGTTGACCTCCCGGCAATTGGGCCACGGGATGAGGCTGCATTGGCTCATGCAATAGAGGCAGGTGCCGATTATGTGGCAGTAAGTTATGTTCGTTGTGCAAAGGATTTACATCCGGCCAAAGAGGCGATAATTGCAGCCGGAATGCACATTCCAGTCATTGCAAAAATTGAGCATCCTGCAGCCCTAATAAACTTGGATGAAATTTTGGATTATGCAGATGCCGTAATGGTTGCAAGAGGCGATTTGGGAGTGGAGATTCCACTTGAGGAGGTGCCTGTGGTCCAACAGAGGATTATTGATGGGGCATTATCGCGTGGAATGGTAGTGATTGTCGCTACTCAAATGCTTGAATCAATGACTTATAATCCACGACCCACAAGAGCAGAAGCAAGTGATGTTTCAACTGCAATCAGGCATGGAGCAACTGCAGTAATGTTGTCGGGTGAAACCGCATCAGGAGATTATCCTTTGGTTGCGGTTGAAACGATGGCTAGGATTGCTGAAGCAACTGAAAACGGTTTGGCTATACAAGGCATCAATCCAAGCAGCCTTGCAAAATTTAAGTCCACAAGAGCAGTTGCACATGCTGGAGTTGAATTGGCAAAAATTGCTAAAGCAAATAGAATAATTGTTGCAACTGAACATGGAAATGCCCCTCGATTGGTATCAGGGTACAATCCCGGAATACCCATTACTGCAGTAACTAATCGTATACGTGCTGCTCGCCGTTCCCATCTACTACCGGGTGTTGATTGTGTAATTGTTGAGGAGCATGAGAGAGGTTCAATCACTATGCAAAATGCTATAATTAGTTTGCTCAATAGCGGACGAGTAAAAGTAAATGAAATAATAGTGGTAATTTCCGGAAGTCCATTGGCTATGGGTGGTCCAACAAGCACTGTTAGACTTTACAAAATAAATGCCAATGGGGAAATAATTGGCGCTGAATAGGTTGGGGTGAGATATTGCTATTGCAGTATTGAGTAATCATTTTTTACAAATTATAAAAAGATGAAAATGTTTCATCAAGCAGACATTATTGAACCATTCTCTATAAGTGAGTAATGCCTGCCCCTCGGTTCATGGCCAAGGAGCAAATTGAGGCATCAAGTGCATTGCATGATTTGCGCAAACGACGTCGAATCACCATAGCGGCATTTGCCTTTGTCACTATTTTCCTGCTCTCCGGTTTTGAATTCGGACCAAGTGGAAATGGTAGGACGGCTTTCTCTCTTGAGGGAGACCCTACATGGGAAGCAGCAATGATAGTTGAGGCTGAAATGCCATCTGAAATGCGCGATGTAGTATTATTCATTGGCCCTTCATGGGAGAACGAGGGCGGAAATATTCTAGCCCATTCGGTATTGAACGAAGTAGTGGCACGATATGATGAAGTAATGTCAAATGAAGAGATAACTGAGCATTTTGCAACGAGATATTCTTGGCAGGTTCAAATGAATGTCACTGGACCTTGGGCTTTTGCAAATACCGTCCGCTCCATAATGAATCAACAATCACCTGTTAGTCAGCAAATTGACTGGAATGGTTCAACTTTTGAGAATGCATCCTCCGAGGAAATTAATGATGCATTAACTAGACTTTTCTCAATTGAAATGCCCGACGGTTCACATCCATATGCGGCATCAATAAGTGGCCTGGAGAAAGATGGCCAAGGGGTATGGACTGGCAGTGCCAGTTTTATTTTCGGCGAGGCCGACATGTCAAGTTTGGTTGGACCAGAAGGCGAGTACTCATTGATTCCTGAAGATACAAAACCCTTCTTCGAAGAATGGGAAATAATGATTGATGATATTTACTCTCGTCCTATGACTAACACAGGCGAGGAAGTTCATGTATGGTCCTACTTAGCCATAGACACAGAAATTAATGACGAAGTGGCACAAACGCTGCCTCTTATTGGCATAAGTTTCATTCTGATGGTGATAATTTTAGGGGTATTCTTCCGAGATATTAGGGACGTTGCAGCCGCATCTGCTGGTCTTGGATTATTGATGGGCTGGATGTATGGAACCCAAGCATGGCTTGGTTACCCTCAAACGCAAATATCCTCAATGCTACCAATTCTATTGTTAGCCTTGGGTGTTGATTTTTCATTTCATGGTTTGCATCGTTGGCGGGCAATGGCAAACAAAAATGGTGGTGACGAGGAAGCAAGGTTAGCCGCTGCATGGATGAGCATTAAGGAATTGCGACCCGCATTGGGACTAGCAACTATTACAACAATGATTGCTTTTGGAACTGCTGCTTTTTCATCAATTCCCGATTTGGCAGAATGGGGGGTATTAGCTGTAATTTTTATCTTTGAAGCATACTTATTACTTGGGATATTCACTGTGGTGTTGCGTTCTGGAAATAAGGTAAAGGTGGGTGACCCACAGGAAAAGTTTGCCGCCAAAATGCGCAAATTGGCCGGCATTCAAGTGCGTAAGCCCATGCCATTTATTCTTATTTTACTTCTATTAACTGGAAGTGCGTTGGCAATAGGTCAACCAGATACCGATTTCAATGCAAAGGATTATGTTGACAACGATTCAAGAATGATGCGATCTTTGGAAGTGACTGAGTTGACATTTGAGATTGAAGATAAGGGAGAACCAGGGTATATTTTTGTCAATGGCAACGGTATCGATTTAGCGGAATATGAGACTCTAGAAAGCATTCAACAATTCATGAAGAAAATGGATGAAAATAACTGGACTTATGGCAAGGATTCAATCGTAGATATGTTAGTTTGGCAAAATCAGTTAGTTAAGCAAGGTGGACCTGGATTTGAATCTCAATCAATCAATAATGATACCGGCTTGCCAAGTCAAACCTCTGATATCCAATTAATGTTACTGGATATTCAAAGAAATGGTACCTATGACCCCGCCGACCCTCGTTCAATGGTAACGCCGGGCGGGGTGGCCGAACTGTCAAAGATTAATTCCGAAACTGGTGAATTGGAAATGATGATATTGCCGATGAAAGTTGGAATAGCTCATGATTGGCCTTGGATGACAGATTACAAAGCTCAAGTTGAAGAACTAATTGACCAAGAAGTGATTCTAAACGGTGACCAAGAAGCAATACTTACCGGGCAGTCATTTCAAAGATATGTATATGTAAATGCGATGACAACTTCCTTCCAAAGCAGCATTTATTTGGCCGTTGTTGCTTGTTTTGTAATCCTATTTATCGTATTTAGAGATGTTAGGCTAAGTCTATTGACTATCTCGCCAGTAATTGCAGTTTCACTTTGGCTATATGCGGGAATGAATATTGCCGGAGTAAGTCTTAATTTAGTTACTCTTCAAGTTGCAAGTCTTGCAATAGGGTTAGGTTTGGATTATGCAATTCATGTCACTCAGGCCATTCGCGAGCAGAAGAACAGACGCCCTGATGCGGGCATGGAGAGGTGGACTGAGGGGATGATGGGCCACACTGGTTCTGCATTAATTGCCAGTGGCTTTACAGATATTGTTGGATTCAGTGTCCTTTTACTTTCAGTCATGCCGATGTTTGCAATGTTTGGAAAAGTAATGATTGCAATGGTAATTCTTGCCCAAGCCGCTTGTGTATTCATATTACCTGCAATGCTAACTAAATGGGGCGGAATAAATGTCAAATCTGCCGAAGAACTCACTGCTTAATCCACAGAATAGATTCCAATTGTAAATATTGATTTCGAATTGCAGTACGCTTTCGAGCGTTAATGTGGTCAGCGGTTCTAACCCGTATTCTCAGCAGTGTATATTATTTTCACTATATATGAGAACCTATATATGTTTGGCTCTTTGTGCCGAACATAGGCGGGACTATGATAGGAGCAGCAATTTCCGAATCGGTCAAACTCGACCCGGCTTTCTTGCAAAAAGCAGCGGGCATAATCAAAATGCTTGGCCACCCCGATCGCCTTCGAATTGTTGAATTACTTCAAACCGGTGAGCATTGTGTTTCTTCAATACAGGAATACATGGGGCTTTCACAACCCATTACAAGTCAGCATTTAATGCAGATGAGGAAGAGAGGCTTAGTCGACAGGCACAGGGATGGTAACAAAATGATGTACTTCGTTGCCAATCCGCTTATTTTCAAATTATTAACTTGTTTACGGGAGACTCAAGTAAACATGGAATGTGATGCGTTATCTTATTTGGATTGAAGTTTGAGAAATAGGGGGAATGAAATATGAAAGAACATGATGATGAATTAGATTGTAGCGGATTAAATTGTCCGATGCCAGTACTAAAGACAAAACTAAAGATTGACAAAATGGATGCCGGCAAAATATTACGTGTAATCACAACAGACCCTGGTGCCTGTAATGATTTACCTGCATGGGCAGGAAAAGTGGGGCATGAAATCCTCTCCAATTGTGAAGAAGGTGACAAATATGTTTTCTATGTAAAACGAGGTGCTTAATATGAGCGAAAAGAAAAAGATGGCAATAATTGCCAGCCAAGGAACTTTAGATTGGGCATACCCTCCATTCATTTTGGCATCAACAGCTGCAGCAATGGATATGGAGGTGAAGATTTTCTTTACCTTTTACGGACTTCCGCTATTGAGCCATAAAATTAAGGCCAAAGTATCACCTTCAAGCAATCCAGCAATGCCTATGAAAATGCCCTTTGGCCCTAAGTTCTTCCAAGGTTTTGATTGGCCAATACCAAATATGGTAAGTGGAAATTTACCAGGGTTTGAAACAGTTGCAACTAGTTTAATGAAGAAGACATTTAAAAATAAGGGTGTTGCGACAGTTACTGAATTACGAGAAATGTGTTTGGAATTAGGTGTTGAGATGATTGGCTGCCAAATGACTATGGATGTATTTGGATTTGAAAAAGAGGATTTCATTGAAGGAGTAACAATCGGTGGGGCGGCAACCTTCCTTGACTTTGCTTCAGAGGCAGATATTCAGTTATTTATTTGAGTTGGTAATATGACGATTTTTACTGCACATGAACTATATTCTGCAATTGAGGAGAAGGAGGATTTCCTCCTGCTTGATGTTAGAAATGAAGAGGATCACAAGCGTTTCTCCATTGAAGGTCCAAATGAAGTAATGATGATGAATATTCCATATTTCGATTTCATTGAAGAGCCAGAGGAAATGGTTGCTCAAGTACCCGATGATAAGCCGGTTAGAGTTGTATGCGCAAAGGTTGGTTCTTCGGAGTTCGTAGCGAATTTACTCGAAGGGCTGGGTCGTGAAAATGTTAGCCATTTAGATGGAGGGATTATTTCCTGGGGTAATTTGTTGGTTTCAAAAAGAGTTAATTCCGAATCCGATGATTATGAAGTTTGGCAGTTCAATCGTCCGGGAAAGGCATCTTGTTCATATGGACTTGTTTTTGGAAAGGAAATGTTCCTCTTCGACCCCTCAAGAAATGTTGATTATTACTTGCAATTTGCTGAATCACGTGGTGCAATAATCACTCATGCCCTCGAGACTCATTTACAAGCAGATTATATTTCTGGAAGCCCCAAAATTGTAGAAATGACTGGTGCAGTATTAGTTGCCCACGATGGAGATTACTCCGAAGCGCTTCATCAATACCATTCGGTTACTGATGGTGAGGAAATTAATTTTTCAACCGAGAATGGTCCTGTTGTTTCTTGTGTACATTCTCCCGGTCATACACCCGGCTCAATGACTTATCTCATCGGAGAAAAATATATGATTTCTGGAGACACGATTTTTATTGTTAGCATTGGCCGACCTGACTTGGGAAAGATGGCAGTTGAATGGGCACAAATGCTATACGACACTTTACACAAACGTATTTCAGTAATGCCTGACGATTTGATTGTTTTGCCTGGACACTATACTGACTGGGAGGCAGAGGCTGATTCGGAATATAGAATAATGAATGATTTCGCAACTGTTAAGGCAATGAATGAAGAGATTTATAGCATCGCAAATATCGATGATTTCGTCACATATATTCAAGGCAATATGCGTAATCAGCCAGAAATATATGGGCAAATTAGACTAGTAAATTTTGGCAAACTTACTCCATGTGAGAATGAACAGAATATTATGGATCTCGGAAAGAATGAGTGTGCTGCTTCCAAGCACGGCGGCATAGAAAATGCTTAACCCATAGGCGGGGATTTCTGTGAAGAATTGGATGTGATATTTTGACAAATTATGGCTTCGTAATTGACAATAGGACTTGTATTGGTTGTCATGCCTGTACAGTCGCATGTAAGTCTGAACATGATGTGGCAATTGGGGTTAACCGAACATTTGTGAAGTATATCGAAAAAGGAGAGTTCCCCAATTCAACTCGTGAATTTAGCGTTCACCGATGTAACCATTGTGAGGATTCACCCTGCACTACAATTTGCCCAACCACCGCCCTCTTTACTCGCGAAGATGGAATTGTGGATTTTGACAATGAACGTTGTATAGGTTGCAAATCTTGCATGCAAGCGTGCCCATATGATGCACTTTATATCGACCCAAATAATGGCACTGCGGCTAAGTGTAATTACTGTGTTCACCGAATTGAAAACTCTTACGAGCCAGCATGCGTTGTGGTCTGTCCGACACAATCTATTATTTCTGGAGACCTTGATGACCCCCACTCAAATATTTCTAAACTGGTATCTGAAAATGAAACCACAGTACGAAAACCTGAAGCCGGTACCAAACCTAATTTATTTTATATCAAGGGTAGTGAAGTAATGCTTGACCCTTCTGCAACTGAGAGAACTGGTTCAGGAATGTGGTCTGAGCAGGCAGCAGGTGTAGGACATTACGCTAAATATGCTCATAAAAAATCTGGTGCAGCAGATACTCATTCAATGATTGTTCAATTAGCCCTTCAGCGGAAATCTGAAGAATCTAATCCTCGAGACCGCGCAGTAATTAATGATGTGATGGACAAACTTGCTGAGCGAAATGCCGGAATGGCTCCGCATGCAAATCAATCGAGTTCAGCAAAGCGAGTATATGACCAGCCGAGTAAAGGTATCCTATGGGGCTGGGAAGTTTCTGCATATATATGGACAAAAGGCATTGCCTCAGGTACATACTTGATTGCTGCATTGATGATGCTCATGGGGATGGAAGTAACTCAAACTCAGTGGTGGGCAGTTATCATAATCGGCTTTGTATTCCTCGGAATTACCGGCGTTTTACTTATTCTTGACCTCGACCGCCCTACTCGCTTTTTGTACGTAATGTTGCGGCCAAATTGGTCATCATGGCTTGTAAAAGGCGCATATATTTTGGCCGGATTTAGTGGGATATTGGCTGCCAGTGCCGGAGTATTAATCTTAGGCCTAGATACAAATTATCTTACATATTTGGCATACATAGGAGTTCCATTGTCGCTATTAACAGGCGTTTATACTGCGTGGTTATTTCAGCAAGCAAAGGGCCGTTCTTGGTCCAATGACAAGATGCTGCCAGCCAAGTTTCTTCTTGAAACAATTGCCATTGGTTCAGCAGTTGCGATTCCTCTACTAATGCCCAGTGTACTAAATGCTATTATTGGAGCATTCGTACTGAGTGTCGCATTTTTCCACGGTAAACATGTAGTGCTTTATCCGCAAATGGAGACTTTAGCGTGAGGTGTAACTGATGGTAGTAAAAAGGTCATTCATTGAAAAACTCGCCGAGGGAATTGGTATTATTCCAAAGATTTCAAATCGAATAGAGGTAAAGGGTGCTGATGGGGAATTGCAAAACTTCCCAAGCCCGAGTGAATGGGATAATCATATCGAATTTGATGCTCAAGCATGGCCCAACCGTATTGAGAAAAACTACTCTCTTGTACCAACAACTTGCTTTAACTGTGAATCCGCGTGTGGGCTATTAGCATATGTGGACAAAGAAACAGAAACAGTCACTAAATTTGAGGGAAACCCACATCATCCAGGGAGCCGAGGAAGAAATTGCGCCAAAGGCCCTGCTACAATAAACCAAATCAAAGATACTGAGCGTATTCTTTACCCTCTGCGCCGCAAAGGGCCGCGAGGGTCTGGCGAGTGGGAACAAATCACTTGGGACACTGCTCTTGATGAAATTGCAGCCAAAATTCGCACCTCATTAAAGAGTGGAGCAAAAGACAAAGTCGTCTACCATGTAGGTCGTCCTGGGCACGAAGGATATGCAAATCGAGTTCTCAAAGCATGGGGTGTTGATGGGCATAATAGCCATACAAACATTTGTTCAGGGGGGGCGCGAACAGGATATGCAATCTGGCATAAGTATGACCGGCCAAGCCCCGACCATGCAAATGCTAAAGTAATTCTTCTTACCTCTTCGCATCTCGAGACCGGTCATTATTTCAATCCTCATGCTCAAAGAATAATGGAAGGAATGATGGCTGGTGCGAAGTTAATCGTAATTGATCCAAGACTTTCTAACACAGCATCAATGGCAGATGAATGGGTTCCAACTTACCCTGGCTCTGAGCCAGCCTTATTTTTGGCCATTGCCCGACATATTCTTGAGTCTGGTAAATATGATCGTGAATTCATGGAAAAATGGACTAATTGGGATGATTGGCTCAAAGCAGACCATCCTGACACTCCACAGACGTTTGAAACATTCATTGAACTATTAATTGCTGAATATCAGTGTTATTCGGATGAATTCGCTGCCGAAGAGTGTCAAATCCCTATTGAACAAGTAAAGCGTGTTGCCGAACTTGTTGCTGATGCCGGTAGTCAACTTTCAACCCATGTTTGGAGGTCGGCAGCTATCGGTAATTTGGGTGGCTGGCAGGCAGCAAGAACACTTCATTTCCTAAATGTGCTGACAGGTTCTGTAGGCACTGAAGGAGGAACTTCCCCAAGTGCTTGGAACAAATTTCAACCTGAATTCTTTGATGTTCCAGAAGGCCCTGATGGTTGGAATGAATTGCATTTCCCGCCCGAATATACTTTGAATCATTATGAAATGAGTCATATTTTGCCCCATCTGGTTAAGGAAGGGAGAGGTGCAATGGATGTTTACTTTAGCCGAGTATTCAATCCAGTATGGACATTCCCTGATGGTTTTTCTTGGATTGATATGTTTGAAAATGAAGACGCAATTGGTTGCCATATTGCATTAACTCCTACATGGAATGAAACCGCATTCTTCGCAGATTATGTTTTGCCCATGGGTCATTCAAGTGAGAGGCATGATCTCAATTCGTACGAAACTCATGCTGGAAAATGGATAGCATTCCGTCAACCTGTATTACGAGAATATGCACGGCGTCAAGGTAAGGACGTAGAATTTACCCATGAGATAAATCCCGGTCAAGTTTGGGAGGAAGATGAATTTTGGATAGAATTATCATGGCGCATTGATGATGGTACAATGGGCATTCGCGAGCACTTTATCTCACCTTATCGTGAAGGAGAGAAAATTAACATTGATGAGTATTATCAGTATATTTTTGATAGAGTTCCCGGCCTGAAGGAAAAGGCAGAATTAGAAGGCCTTGGTCCTCTTGAATTCATGAAAAAACATGGCGCATTCTTAGTAGATGAGGCGATTTACAAACGCCATGAAGATGAAGTAAAGGAAGGTGGAATTATTATTGATGGTAAGCAAATGGAGGGTTGGCCAACTCCCTCGAAGAAGCAGGAATTCTATTCTCAAACGATGATTGAGTTTGGTTATCCGGAACATGCAATACCTCATTACCGAGTCAAGAGTCACATTCACCCTGATTTTTTAGAAGAGGAAAATGCCTATTGCTTGCTACCAAATTTCAGACTACCAACGCACATCCACTCGCGTTCTGCAAATTCAAAATGGCTCGCTGAAATAGCCCATCGCAATCCAGTTTGGATGCACCCAATTGATGCCAATAATTTGGGAGTGGCCGATGGAGATTTAATAAAGGTGCAAACTGAAATTGGTTTCTTCATTGATAAGGTCTGGATTACTGAAGGAATAAAACCAGGTGTTGTAGGATGTTCTCACCACATTGGTCGTTGGCGCAGAAAACAAGATCAGGGAAACCGCTTAATGACAAATGAAGTAAATATCACAAAAACCGAATCAGGTTCTTATCGAATGGAAACAGTAAGTGGAATTGAACCATGGGAATCTAATGATGCAGATACAAATAGAGTGTGGTGGAGAGACGGAGGGGTTCATCAAAACATCACTCATGCGGTCCAACCCGATCCAATTAGTGGTCATCATTGTTGGCTGCAGAAAGTACTGTTATCTTTACCTGCTGAGGGGGAAAAGTACGGAGACATAGAGGTTGACCCGAAGAAATCTTTTGCATACTATCAAAAGTGGAATCAGTGGGCTAAGGACAAGGAGACTCACCCGCGCGGTGAGCGCAGACCTCTTTGGTTCAAGCGCCCGCTTCAACCAAAGAAGGAGCATTTCTACATAAAAGAGGATGAAAGTTAAAATGGAACTCGGTACGCTAATCCTCATTTTTGCACTCATATTTATCACAGGTTTTTTATTCGCTCCATTAGGTTTAGGGGGAGGTCTATTATTTGTGCCCATATTTCATTACATTGCGGGATGGCCAATTGAAAGCCCCTTAATGATCACCTCCCTACTACTTACTGCAGTAGTGTCTTTTGGTTCAGGCACGACACACATTAATGCGGGTCATTGGGATAAGTCAGTGAGAAATACCGCTCTTTTAGGGGCAATCCCAGGAGCGCTTGCCGGTGTCGGGCTATTTCTTGTGATGGGAAGCAATATGGGAATTATTTTCAAATCAATAAGCGTTGTCATGATAGCCTGGTCAATCCAAAAAACTTGGAAAAAACTTCGTAATGAACCTATTAATACTCCTGCGGAAGATAGTGAAAAAGTAGTAGAAACAATCCCATTGCGCATTGGAGCAAGTATCGGAGGGGGGCTTTCAGCAGTATTGGGAATTGGTGCCGGTGTCATTTATATCCCAGTATTACGCCAATATGCGCATGTACCTGCGCGTAGGGCAATTGGGACAAGCCTCAGTATGATGATGATAGTTGTACCAATTGCTCTATTGACTCATAGTTCTGCATTAACTGCTGAGCACTTTGATTTCCTCATTTCCGAGGGTGGTTATTACCTCCTACCTTGCGCTGCATTATTCGCAATTGCTGGTGCTTCGATAGGTGCAAAAGTTGGTTTGAAATACCTCCCTACAAAGGTCGTGATAGCAATTTTCTTCGGCCTCTTGTGTCTCATTTGGATTCGCTATGTTGTTGATATTTCAAAATTTCTCTAATAGGAAATGTGTCGAATCTAGGCCAGATTATTTGTTGGGAAAGAGGGAATAATAGGAGCCCTCACTTGTTTTGGGGTCGTTCATTGGTAAGATACACCAGTTCCATAAGCAAGTATTTCCACTGAGGCATTTTTACTTTTGCCAGTTTGGTCTGCTTGAATTGTTGAAGTTTCCAATCTCAAATTTAGGACCTCATCAAATCCATTTGAGATAGCCAATTCCCGCAAGCGTTGGATTGCTTCTTGGCGCCCCCAGTCAAGGATCTTGTCAAGAGATTTAATATTGCCACCAAAAATAGTCTTTATTCGCGCATTGAATAATTGCCAATGTGACGGAGCAGCAACGATATTGATTGCTAATAAGTCTGAACGAATAACTTGACGCCCAGGGAATGGGTTTCGTAAGGTTGAAACATTATCTCTAGTCATTGCCTTTTCTCGCGCCAGTAAATCATATCGCAATTTCTTTTGGTGCCAATTACCACCAAACCAGGAAATCAAAAATATTATTATCGGCGAAAGAAGTGAGAGAGAGTAGATGCCTACCACAAACATGTATTCTATATCAGGCATGAAAATCACTGGATTATTACTGCAGTCCCATAAGCGAATAATTCTGCCGCCCCGCCCGCTATTGCTGAAGTTGCAAATCTAACATTGACTACAGCATTTGCTCCTCTTTGTGCTGCATCTAAGACAAGGCGTTGTAATGCTTCATTACGTGATTCTTGTAGTAATTCTGTATACCCCTTCAATTCTCCACCTACAATATTCTTAAATCCTGCCATAATGTCTTTGCCAATATGTTTTGCTCTTACTGTTGAGCCTGTTACTACTCCGAGAGATTGAATAATTGTTCTTCCAGGAATTGTCTCTATGTTGGAAAGAGCGATTTGTGCTACTTGTGGTGTCCCAGTATTGGGTTGCATGGGAGAGCCACTATGGGGCAAGTTATTCAATTTTTGTCCCGTTTCTCCACAATAATTTAGAAAGCTAAGCATCTGAAAGGTAAGGAGAGGAGAAGTGATGGCAAAAAGTAGAGTGGATAAAGAAAGAAAATGTGACCTTTTCATTTTTTGAGTTGCTCTTTTGCTTGGGCTTCAGGGGTAATTAGGATTGCTTCTGTAGATGCCTCAATATCCGGTGTCACAATAACAAAATCAATGGGGTTATTATGAAAACCACTTTCAGGAACCTGCTTTAATCCTTGCCGTGTATTCATCCAACAAAAGAAAATAGTTGCAGCAAACATGAGGTTACAGAAAATAACTTGGCCAATACCTGCAATCATTCCAATAATATTCATGTTAGCGGGGTAATATTCCTGTGATTGGTAAAATTCAGACATTATAGAATTACTCATTACAGTTAATACGATTGCTGAAATCGTAGAATATCCAACCCAAATTCCGGCTGCATGAAAAGAATATTTCATTTTTGCAGCTAATAATCCGGCGACCAATAATCCGCAAAGGCAACCTATTGTTGCAAAGATTATCTGCATTTCAATAATACCACTTTCTTTTAAATCATCCATCAGTCCCCGCGTGTCATTTAATGCTTGATTCCCCTCATTTGTTTCATTCCATTGTTGTTGCTCAGAGCTTGACCCATTTTCGGGAAAGGGGCCTAGGTCTAATTGGCCAAAATCCATATCAAGGATATTACTTTTGTAAATATATCCTGTGGCAAGTGCATTGAAGCCACTCAATACAGACACCATTGCAATGAAAAGGGCAAGTCCCCAGTGCCACCAAGGACTCGGTTGCTGCAGATTATGTGTTGAAACAGCAACAGTATAAGGTTGCAATAAAACACCTACAATATCGGTTGCGTTCTCAACCATTCAAGGTCGGAAATGTACAATTGACGAATATCATCCAAATCTAATACCAGCATTGCCAGCCTTTCGAGCCCCATGCCCCAAGCACAAACCGGCGCACTACAACCAAGCGGCTCGGTTACTTCGGGCCGGAAAATTCCTGCGCCGCCTAATTCCAACCATTTACCACGCCACTTGACTTCCACTTCCAAACTGGGTTCGGTGTATGGGAAATATGCAGGCCTAACTCTCACTTCAGGGTAGCCCATTTTGGCATAGAATGTTTTTAACATTGTAACGAGCATAGGCAAATTTGCTCCAGGCTCCATGATTATTCCCTCAATTTGATGGAATTCAGGAAGGTGGGTTCGGTCGATACTCTCCTTTCTAAACACCCGTCCCACAGAGAATATTCGGCAAGGGGCATTTGGGTTTGCGGCAAGATGTTGAATGGTATTAACGGTGGTGTGCGTGCGTAAGAGGCCTTTTTGTGAAATATCCGTAGAATAAGCCCCCCCCCATCCGATTGAACCGGTGTCTCCGCCGTCTTCATGGATTGATTTCCATTGCTCAAGCCGTTCACTTGGGATATCAAAGGTGGCAGGGTTATCCAAGTAGAATGTGTCTTGCATTTCTCTTGCAGGGTGGTCTTGGGGGATGAATAAGGCGTCCATATTCCATCCTGCTGACTGAACGAAATTACCCTCAATTTCTGAGAATCCCATTTCGAGGAATACCGCTCTTACACGCTCAATAAGTGCCTGCATCGGGTGAGATTTGCCGGTTATTGGAGTTTTTGATTCAAGACTTACATCATAGGGCTTGAATTCGGCACTTTTCCATGCATCATTTGCAAGCAATTCGGGAGTAATAGAAATTATTTGCTCCACTTCGGCTAGATTTCCAGACGAGATTCCACGCCCCTTTTCCGTAATCTGCCAAGTTCGTATTGTTGCCTCAGTTGATACGAGCAATCCTTTTCTTCCTCGAAAATGATTGAGTAAATCAGTATCCAATTGTAATTCTTCACAACCGTCACGAAGTTGCTCAAGGAAAGCAAAGCGGGTTGCAATTACAGATTCCACAGTTTCAAAATCTTCCGGCAGGCAAAGTGAGCCAGCCTGAATTGTCACGCCAAGTCCCTTCAACAATCCAACACCGGGGCCTGACTCATGCTTTTCAAAAGATGAATTTGAAAGGTCACGCATTCCTCTTTCACCTTCTGGCTGGGTGACTAACCACTTTAACAACCGATCTTCAAGTAGCCCATTAGTCAATGCCACCTCTCCTTCTGCACCAAGAGTCCACGTTTTGTTGATAACTTCGTTAATGGTGGCTAGTCCCTTGTTTGATAATCCATGTCCAGCGGTTACGACAGTTGCTTGGTCTGACCAAGAACAACTTTTCAGTAACTCGTTTAGGGACCATTGTCGGACGGAATCTGCTTGCATTTTTCCAAGCATTCGCCGTTCGGAGTTTGATAGTCCCTCCTCGCTCATAAATCGCTTGACCCATCTCGCTGACTTGACCCTTACGGGTCAAATGATAGAAATAATGAGATTATGTAGGGAGGGAGGAAGTTTGAAATTTAATCCCAATACTATTCCTCTTCATTATGCCAAAGAAAAGCATCACAAGAAGGGCAATCCCATGAATTGGGTTTTCTCCCTTCAACTGTGGCAACATCTCCACAAGCCCCACATAAAATAGTCGTAGTTATTGGTTCATCTAAAGTGGTGTCAATGCGATACATCACACGCCCTGAGTCGGGTAACTGGCCTTCGCTTGGCTGCCAAGCAACAATTTCTTCGAGGCTTAAACCATGCTCATCTGGTTTTGTGGAAAAACCCCAAATGAATATAACAATTCCTGCCAATCCAATTGTTACCCCAAAAGGAGCAAGCGCTGGATCCAGACTCAAGGTAATAATTGCTCCAATGCTAAGGCATGTAAGTCCTGAAATGAGTAAGTTTTGGCGAACACCTTGCATAGAATCACCTAGTTCTCGCTAATCCATCTGCAAGAGCAACAGCAACCCTTTCCATTTTTTCTTCGGGAATTGCACAAACTCCAATTCTAATTCCCCCTTTTAGAGGAACTAAATACACTTGGTGGTCTTTCGCAGCCATCTCGCAAATAGCATGATTTTCCTCGCATTCAAGAAAGGCAAAATAGCCATCATGGGTAGGGTTTATGGATAATCCATTGGTGATTGCCGAACTTCGCAGTGCTTCTCTTCTTGCGGCTAATAATTGCTTAAATGCATCACGCTCTACAGTCCATTTTTCAAGAAGTTGTGCATCATTGTGTATCTCTGAAATGGCTCTCTGAGCGACTCGCGGAGCAGCTGACCAAGTACCTCTACCTGAATGAAGTAGTACATCACTAACATTATTTAGGAACTTTTTATCTGGGTGGAGGCAAACTAGAGCGCCAGTTCTCAAGCCATATACGGTGTGCGATTTCGAGCATGAAACGGCGAAACAAAGCATCAAATTTGTTGGCCATTTCCGCTCGCTTTTCATTTTCTCCAAAATAGATTCAGCCCATCCGAATGGCTCATTTGCATACAATGAATATGCTGCATCAATTAGTAAGGTAAACCCTGTGCTGGGATGGGCAACTGCAAAACCCCATATGTCATTTAGTAAGGCTGAACGTTCATTTCGGCAAAGTGACAGGCCAGTTGGATTATGTGCCGGGTCATTTAACCAAATGAGAATTCGCTTTTGTCGCTCAACTAGGCCTGTTAGTGCCGACGTGAATCCGTGTCCATCATAATTTTCCAAGCCGTTTACAGGTGATTCCGGAATTAATGGCCAAGTTTCAATTCCACAATTCTGCTCGTGGATGATTGTCTGATATGGACTCCAATGACGGTTTCTCAGCAGGAGATTATCGCCTCGATCAATAAAGTTTGTAGCACTTACGGATAATGCTCCACAACCGCCGGGGGTGGCAATTGAGATTGCTGAGAGTCCCAACTTTTCAAGTGGAACTCGTTGGTCGCCTAGGGCCATTTCAATTGCTAATTCACGAAAAGGCGGTAATCCTTTCAAAGGTGCGTATCCGCATAATTCTCGCTCTGGTTGTTGTCGAATATGGGCCTCAACTGTTTTATTCACCATTAGTGTTCCATCTTCATGTAATAGACTCCCAAGAGTACCATTCACCACATCAAAACCTTCGGCTTTCGCAGCCATACTACGGCTAAACCAATGAAAAATGGGGTCATCTCCTCCCTTCGTTTGGGCATGTGGATTTAGCAATAATGGTGATGGTGAATAATCCTCTCCCGTCGCAAGCATATTTTCCTCCATTCCAACACCTCCTCAACTTTTTCCTGTTATTCATTTGATACCTTTAGCCAAAATATTTTTTCACCTTTCTACCAATGGTAGAATCACTGATTTGTTGTGAAATTCAACCTTGCCTAAAGTATTGGTTACCATATTGGCGAGCAGTTTGAGGGGGGTGTCCTTGTGCAACTAATTGCTGTTCATATTGTAACTGCTCAGCAGTCATCATTGCATCATAGGGTAGTACGCCTCCAGGCATTGTTGCCATGCCACCACCAAAGGCTGCATCTGAGAAAGCAGCATTAACAAAAGCATCATCCTTTACGGAGCCCCTACCCTTTCTTCCAACCATAAAGAAAGTAAGTAAAACAATAATTAAGATCGCAGAGCCAACGCCAATTAATACTGTTGGATTTTCAAGTATGCTCTGGAGGCCATCACTTTCAACATCTCCTGAATCATCATCAACATTATCATTGCCGTTATTGGTAGTACCACTTCCGTTGTTATTGGTAGTGCCACTTCCGTTGTTATTTGTAGTGCCACTTCCGTTGTTACTGTTAGTTCCATTGTTAGTGTTATTTCCACTGTCATCAACCACTTCACATCCAGTTGTGTCAACTACAGTACCTGCTGGAGTATTAGCACATTGGTCGACAGCATCTTCCACGCCATCTCCATCGCTATCTACAGGGGTTTTTGGGCATCCCATGCCATCATCTCCATCAGCAACTCCGGCTACAGTTGGACATTTATCTCCATCAGTTCCGTCAGGATTGTCACCAAAGGTATCATTATCGGCATCTACCCATTGAGTTGAATCTTGTGGATTAAAGTCAATAGAATTAGCCCAGCCGTCACCATCAAGGTCAGGGCAGCCAAACATTGGGTCTGTTGACTCACCATATGTCGTTGGGCATTCATCAATTATTCCGTCTCCAGTATCAGTCGTATTGTAGCCATCTTGGTCAATGTCATTAGCCCACAATTCTCCATAATTTTGAATATAGAACATTTGTCCTAAAATTTCATTGTTTGATTCATTTGATTCCATTATTTCATTATTTGAATCGACAACAAATTGGCAGTAATAGTTGCCTGAAGAAATATTTTGAGGTATTTCAACAATTTCGCTTCCGGAAGCGATAATATTGCCATAGGTAGCATCGTCAGTTACTGAACCAGAGATTAGAGTTGCAACCGACTGGAGACTTTCGTCAAGTAACATGATATCCCAGCCAAATGAGTCAAGTGGTCCACGAAGGTTGGTGATACTATATGATGCAAAGCCACTTTCTCCACTCGTAATATTTGATAGGCATGAGAAACTATTTGGCTCCAAATCAGCAGGTGCAGGATTTGTTGTTGTGATTGCAAGGGTGTAATTCCCAACTGTTCCATTTGAACCAATCATCAATACATATGTTCTATCTTCTCCCTCGTGTGCAGTATTATTGAGGCTATGCCATCTCATCTCATCTACGCTAGGGTATTCCCATCCCTCGATTATTGAGCCCATTTGAGTGTAAAGAGTAGCAGTAAATGCTGTGGCTTCAGTTTGAATTAGGGATATTTCTACATTGTTAAACTCGGATAATGTGAATTGATATGCATCAACAACATCACTTCCATCAACACAACCTGTGCCGGATTCCATTGGATTTGTTCCGATGTTACTTGGGTTGTTACTTTCATCACTTGCATCTTGGCCAAGTGAAAGGTCAGAAGCACCATCACAAGAAAATGGTGGGACCCAAGTGCCTTGTGTAGGCTCTCCAATGAACAAACGATAGTCTCCTTCGCCACTAGATCTATTGATGATTAAGGTATAGGTTCCGGAGGTAAGATTCCAAGTAGTCTCTTCAGTTGAAACAAAATCATCAGACCACCATGAGATACTGCTATCAACTTGCTCTCCAGAATTGGTAAGTAAATCCATATCGTAATCAGCACCTCCTGGTGCTGAAACTAAAGTGGCATTGAGCGGCATTCCAGATGATACGGTGACTTTGTACCAATCAGTTGTATCTGAACTATCAAGACAACCGCGGAATTCTTGCTCAATATCAGTTCCGAGACTAATCGCACCAGGGGAGTTTCCGCCGGCATCTCCTCCACTGCCAGCATCATTCTGTGAAGTGGGGCATGCTGTTTGAGAAGTGCCAATGGTTATTTGTGAAGTTGGGTCAATGGTATTATCGCTCTCTGATTTTTCTTCGATGACCTCTTCAGTGTCTATTTTTGCAGACAAATAATAAGCACCGCCAATTAAATCGTTTGGGATTACCGCATTAATTGAAACAACCTGAGTCACATCAATCAACGCACCATTTATGGTTTGGTTGGCAATCATGTGGTCAATCCAGTTAATGTGGAGATAATCAACCGATAGCCACAACTTAATGTTGAATACTTCACTAGTATCTAGGCTTCCTGTATTATTGATATCTACATCTATGCTAATTGAATCACCTTGTTGTGCCCCAGAGGGGACATTGATGTCATCAATAACAAGGTTTGGCCCGGGTATTGAATAGTTTGTCCAAACCTTGAGAGTATAGTTGGAAACTCCTGACCATTGTGATGCATTTACAAAATAAGTTCCATTCACTCCATCCCATTGGCCACCTGATGTTGATGCAGTTTCCGGATTCGAGATGGTGTAGCCTGAATCTGCTACCGAACCATTAGGTGCATGAATAAAAATGTCAAGGTCTGAAGTGTTATCGTGCATGGTAAGTTCTACCTCAATGGTATGGTTGGCAGGAACATCAAAAGCAAAAACATCATTTCGATCTGTACCATCTATGCATCCTGTGTATACACTGGTAACATTTGACCCCATATTGGTTGGGCTATCTGTCCAGTTTGCAACAGCATCCCCTCCAGTTCCACCATCATCTTGGCTTTGATTCCACCAATTGTCGCAATTTACGGATTCATTTGTCCAAGTTTCAAGATTATAATTTCCATCGCTAGAATATTGGTATATTGCGATGTAATAAGTGCCCGCCACGCCAGAAATAGAGGTGCCTGAACTGGAAACTCGTTCAAGAGGATCATTATACTCTGAAGCATCGAGCGCGGCAGTTCCTGCTGAATTAACAAGATAAAGGTCAAAATCTGCACCCGCAGGAACTGATAATTCAACATCAATATCCCTACCTGATGTCAACGAAAATGAATACCAATCTGATGTATCAATAGAGTCCACACAACCGGTGAGGGATTTTGTAGGGTCAGTGCCCAAGGGTTTGGATGTGTTTGAATTATTGCCCGAATCTCCTGCGGTTCCACCGTCACTTTGTAAAGCTGGGCAAGGTGCGCGTGCTCCGGCTTGAAAAGTAGTTCTAATGTCATTTTTCAATTCAGCAGAAGGTGTAGTTTTTAGCAGAATAAAACCCTCATTTTCTTCTTGGGTAATGTCAAAGGCTTCAGCAATAGGCTCGGAGACAAACTGGCTACCCAAAGGGGCGAAAAGTGCAGTTAACAGCAATAAAGTTACGATAGTGTGGGTCTTCATGGTAATACCTCGCATTATTGTGGACTAATCGCTCACATATCAAGGTAGGGTCTTTCCGATGTAAATGCAAATTATTGGATTTTGCAATAATTTGGACTTTGTGACAAGTATTACAGCGGCAAAATGGCATTTAATATAATGCAAATTATGGAGCCGACAGAGGGATTCGAACCCTCGACCTGCTGATTACAAATCAGCCGCACAACCGGGCTATGCTATGTCGGCGCGGCCCTGCGACGACCTCTGCTTCATCAATGCTATGGCTATAATTCTGTAATTCTTCATCCAAATGCAGATGTTTTATGGCCGCCCAGAAAAATATTTTCTTGTGATTGGGTGGTAAGAGTGAAAGAGGGTGGGCTATCCCCTGTATATTGAGAGATATGTCTGCGAGGGTTTTGGATGGCAAGGCGTGTGCTGCCGAGGTTGAATCAGAACTCATCGTAAGAGTGAGTAATTTGAAAGCCAAAGGTATTGACCCACATTTAGCAGTAATTATTGTCGGAGACGACCCTGCTAGTCATGTTTATGTCGGTGCAAAAATCCGAGCATGCAAGCGTTTGGGAATTAAATCAACACACGTGAAAATGCCATCTAATGCTAGTTTTGAAAATGTTTTAGAAGAAGTTGAGCGATTAAATAATGATGATTTAGTGCATGGTATTTTAGTCCAATCTCCTCTACCAAAGGAAATGGACGAATTGTCATTAACTGACACAATTGATCCTAAAAAAGATGTTGATGGTTTCCATCCGACAAATTTGGGCCGTCTTGTTCAAGGTCGGGTAGATGGATTACTTCCATGTACTCCGCATGGTGTAATGCGTTTGCTAAATTGGGGAGGGGTTGAATTATCTGGAAAGCGAGCAGTTGTTGTTGGAAGAAGCAGAATTGTGGGGATGCCTCAAGCCTTATTATTATCAAGAAAAGGAGCCGATGCGACAGTTACAGTTACTCATTCACGTACCAAGGATATTGGGGAGGAATGCAGGAATGCAGATATAATTATCGCCGCAGTTGGGCGGCCGGAATTTATCAAACCCGAATGGGTAAGGAAAGGGGCGGTGGTCGTTGATGTGGGCGTAAATCGCGTTGACGATGAATCGCGAGAGAGAGGTTACCGGCTTGCAGGCGATGTTCATCCAGATGTCGCCCTCGTTGCTTCAGCACTTTCACCGGTACCCGGAGGTGTTGGGCCAATGACAATCGCGATGCTCATGGCTAATACTGTGCGTGCTGCCGAAATGTAATTTTTCACACTCAGCACTTCCGATTCAAGGATGCTTTCTGGGCAGAATATTGCGCCCTTTGGGTGAAAAAATGTTAATTATAAGCAGTCATATGGGCGGAAGGTTTGATTTACTCAACCGGTTGCGGGTATTTGAATGACCTCGGAACGATATTATCCGGCCCTCAGTCAAGCCCTGTTTGGCTTATCCGTTTCGGTTGTTCTTTTCACTCTTTTAAATGTCCTCATCGGCGGCCCTTGGCCCGGCCATTTTGGCGAGAAATATTATGGTCTTCCTTTTTTGAAAAATTTATTTGGACTTGGGAATAGCCAACCAGTTTTTGGGCCGGACGGAGTTTGGAGTTCACAGGAGATTCTACTTCTGGTCCTCGCAATTATTTCTTTTGCTGGTGGCAAGTGGGCGGGGCGCTTTAGGCCCAATTTTGTAGTGCCAACAGGAGGAGATGCTATTGACTCGGGAGATGAGTTTTCAGCAACCGTGGTTTCCGCAAGTGCCGTAAGCACTACTGGCCCTACATCTGATAATTACCTCAAAGGTGGAAATTCACCTTTCATCAATCCAACGACATCTTCCATTGTAGATTCAATAATCACCGAAGCAGAAACAGTTAATCAAGCAGCAATTTCATCTGCCTCAAACTTGCTTGCCGCAGTTACACCTGAACTCCCTGTGAAGGAAGTTGCAAAGAGCAATGCGTACAATGAGATCCCAGGGATAGATAATTTGATTCTTGATGACGCTCCTGAAGTAAAAATGCCCTTTGCTCCATCTAATAATATTTCAGTTGCTTTACCCAAAGACGGCGAAGAAAGTAATTCATTACCCCCTCAAGTAGTCGCTAATGCAGAGGCTATTCAGGCAAAAAATGTACCCTTACCTTTATCCACACCTTCTGTACAATCTCAAACCGAGCCCCAACCTCAACCTCAAAATGATGAATTACATAGTGATGAAATGCCCGATATTAGCAATCTATTTGATTCCGCTAGCGTGGATAATGAACCTTCACCCTCAAGCCAACCTCCAGTAGAACCGTCGGCTGAAATTATAGGGTCGGACAAATTAGAATCTAAACCCTCGGTTGTAGTTTCAGCCACAATAGGAATGCCTGATTTATCTGAATTATTGGAAGAGGTAGTTCAGCCTAATGACATACCTCAACCAGCAGAAATAGCTCCTCCATCAAGTAGGTCAAATGAACTCTCAGATATGCCTGACCTCTCAAGTTTGTTCTAGAGTCCAAATACTTTTTTCGGACTTATATTTCATTATCTCGGCGTTGCAGTATTGGTTTTTGAGAGGTTCTCAACTTTGAAAGTGGCTCGTTCTCCTATCTTTTCCTCTCCGGTGATTTGATGGATAAGAGCCCTACCCGAAAACTGAGGCCCGATTATGACTGACTCCGATTTCGAAATAAACCTCGAGAATCTGATGGATAGTCCCGGCGGAAGAATCATTCTTGAAATACGAACTCATGTGATGCACAGATTACCCCTACTTGCGGGGATTTTTTTTCTCGGACTAATTGGCGGTTATCCTCTTGCATCCTACATTGTTGAATGGTTGGTTACCGATGCTAGCCTTGCACCAACTGATACAAGTATTGCAGTTCTTACTCCAGTTGAGTTTATCGCAATAAAGATGCGCTTTGCAGCAGGCTTCGGGATATTAATGGCCAGTTTAATGTTAATCTATGATGTCGTGAAAATTGGCCTCAATTCACAATCACTTTGGGAAAGGGTTGAAGAGGCTGATTTGCATATTCCAAAGATGAATGCAAAGATGATTATCGTCATATTGTTCATACCTTTGCTCGCTATTGCCGGACTTGCATACTCCTATGGTTTATTACTGCCATTACTATTAGAGTATTTAGCAAATGATGCAGCATCTGCTGGCCTTAAAACCGAGTGGCGCCTTTCAGCATATTTGGGTTTTATTTTGAACATGACTTTGGCAAGTATGCTTGGATTTCAAACACCTCTCATGACAATGGTAGTTCTTCGTTCGGGATTATTATCACGCGCTGATTTAACAAAATGGCGTCGACATATTTGGTTTGGAGCGACTATTTTGGGGGCATTGTTTTCCCCTCCAGACCCCCTTTCCCTTTTCTTGGTTGCAGGGCCGATTGTACTACTTTTTGAATTGGCATTAATACTTGAAATGATGATGCCAAAGAAGAAGGTTGGCGCAGTATCACAGCAATAATTACCGCGTAGTATTACTGGAGTTTCTTTTCTAAATCGGATTGTACAGTTTCTTTTGTGCAATCATTTTGCCCTGCTTGAAAAAGGAATTGTCAGTGAAATGAATACTACTGTTCTATTCAGCCTCGGCATAAAATCCACGATTTCGTAAATCTTCCTCGGCTGCAACTCGGATACCCTCTTCAACATCAACTGCTTTCAACATCAAAGTTCCTGCAACTATCAATAGCGCAATACTAACTAATGCCATTCTACTGCCGAAAAACCCACCTACAAAGGCATACAAGAATGGACCCATAAATGCAGCAACTTTTCCAAAAAATCCAAAGAACCCAAAGAATTCTGTTGAACGTGTTTCTGGGATAATTTGACAGAATAATGAACGCGCTAAACCTTGGCTTCCACCTAATAATGAGCCAGACATTACTCCGAGCAGCAAGAATTGGGTTGAAACTGAAAAGGAATATGGTGCCCAAAAGTTATCTCGTAACCACACCGCAAAGCCATCTCCTGCTTCATCACCAATATTTGTTGGATGATCCAAACCAACAGTAGTTGAATCATTTAAAGGAGAGCCCTCAATTGAAACACTAAATCTTGAATCAGAAAACAGGCCGGTAAAACCTGAATCAATTGCGCTTTGAGACATCGAACCCGCTATTGCATCGTCTGACCAAGAATCTCCCACTTCCATTGTTGGCATACTTGCAGCATCGGTATCAAAAACCGCAAGGATTGCCTTGTCACTTGCGCCTCCTCCAAATAAATCGTCGGGGTCGCTTATTGTCATAACATCATATTCCCCAGTAGTTTCATTATAGGTAAGTTGGACATCATACTCAGAGTGGCTTTCAAGTTCAAGTGGAGCAAACCCTACTGCCAAAATAACCACCACGCACCAGCCAACACATGCTATCGTTAATGCTGACTTTGTTGAAGTCGCCTCGGCCATTTTGGTAAATCCAATAGCGGCAGGTGCTGCTACAAATTGAACAATCATGATTACGAGCATTAGGGTTCCAATGTCAATTCCTAATACTGCTGAGCCAAATGAACCTGCAAGTGCAGTAACGGAATTAATTCCATCAATAAATAGGAAATATGCAATCATGTAGATTGTTAATACCTTGAATTTACTGATTTCCTTTACAGTTTGCCTCAATTCGGATAATGCGATCTTTGTAGCATGGCCTATTCCTGTGATTTCAAGTGGATTTTCAACCTCTGGCTCAGGTATATGTTTAAAGGTGTAATATGCAAAACCATACCACCATAGACCACTGCTGACCAAAGTAAAAGGAATTACCCAATCGCCGCTTAAACTGAGAACCATTACAAGGTGAATAAGTAATAATATGCCCCCTCCAAGGTAACCATAAGCAAATGCCTTATTGGATATTTCATCCATTTCATCTTCATCACCCATGTGGGGGAGAATTGCATTGTAGAATACACTTGCACCGTTTAATCCTAAATTAGCAAAGAAATAAGCAACCCAGACCCAAAGCCAAGCACCAGCGCCAAGATAACCTCCAATTGCAAGAGCAATAGTGCCAATAACTCCAATAATTGTAAATAGCCGCAACATCCACATTTTTATTGTAGTTCTATCGGCAATTATTCCCAATGCCGGTGACACAAATGCGATGAGCATTGCTGAGGCCATAGTTGCAAATGCCCAAGCGATATCTGCAGTTATCGTAAAATCACCGAGCAAAGTAAAGGCAGAACCATTTGTTCTTATGAACAGATAGGTAAACCATGCTGGTAATATTGCGGTGACTACACTTGTTTCGTATGCAGACTTAGCCCAATCATACATTCCATAGCCGAAAATGGATTTTTTTTGCTCATCACTACGATTTGCCCGCTTCTCCTTTAATGTCTTCATGATCTATTCCCATCATAAGCAAGGTCTATTCTCTTTTGATACTTCCTCATTATAGCAGTGTATCAGGGGTCTTTTTTATCAATAGGTAAACAATCGCCGGTGTATGGAATGGGTTCAACCACCCGAGAACAGCCTTGAGTCTTTGCGCCAAGGCCTCATTGATTTTGATGGAGTTGAATTTGATTTACGATTAACAAAGGATGGAGGGGTAATCATTCATCATGATGCCAAAGTAAGTACTTGCGAAGAAGTTCGTTCTGGACTTGAATCTCCTTGGGTAGAAAAAAATAGTCTTGATGATTTATGTGCTTTGGGCTTTACATCATTTGAAAATTTTCTAGCCAATAAGGATGTTTTAATGCGACTAAATGAACAGGCGGCGATGATTTGCGTTGAACTAAAACCACCTCATCCTTCATCTGGCGCCTCTGGTGGTTGGCTTGCAAGTGGTAAGCAAAGAGCCCAAATGAAAAAGTTAGTGATGGCCGCAGAAGAAAAATTGTCCGAATATTCAGTATCAATTCAAAATAGCGTATATTATGCATTTTTCAAGGGTTTACCTGCTATTACCACAAAGGCAAAAATCCATCGCCCCGCCTCAATATTATGGCCAATCATACCCCGTTTCGGGGGGAGAACATTCAAGCGTACAGTTTGTATTCCTCAGTATCTCACAACTCCTCTTTCCCGGTTAATAAGAAAGCAAAGAGCCAATAATTCTCCAATGGTTCCATGTGCATTAGAATACTTTATTCCGCCTACAAACAAATTGCCTCTCGGGTCTTCGGTTGGGCTCAAGGGTAAGCAATTGCAGAAATTACGTCAAGCAACGGGTGGGTTTCCAATATATGTTTGGCCTGGTAAATTATATCTAGAAGCAGAATTGATTAACGCAGGAATTACACCTCTAACTGATAATGCAGACCCATCTATCCATACACTGCCTTGCGGCTCTGCTCGCTGGAAAAAACCTGCAAATCTTCCACTTTCCGATGAATGGATCAATCACTTTTCTTCCTCGGCCCAAGAAGAGCATGAGAAACTTATCTCCCAGGCATATTCGGAATTAACCCCGTGGCATGAAATGAATTATTCTGAGCAAAAAAATGTAGTTACGCTTTGGCGTAATCGCTATGAATGGAAAAAGAGCATTGATGAACTGATGGAGTCCTGCTCAACTTCAACCATGCCTTGGGAAGCAGTTCGACTAATTGGGCATAGAGGCTGTGGGAAAAGTCAACGGCCAATTTATTAGCCTCAACACGAGATTGATTACTGCAAACTAACTGTCTGCAATATCTTGAGGCTGAGAAAGCCAAGATGGGCAGACGATTCATTCAATATGTTGCTCTTGCTGTTCTTCTGCGATATATTTTGGTCGGTAAAGAGGTACGCCACGCCCAGCGCGCATAATTGTTCTTTCATCAACAATCTGGGCTCCAATTCCAGCAGTTCGCGCCCAGCCAAAGAATGTAGTGTAATATTCAGAATCAACGAGTCCAACATAGTTTAGCAATGTACCGGAAGAAATATCCACATTTGCATTTGGATTGCTGATTTTTGGGATTTCGCTAAGGACTCGAGGGACAACTTCTCTAAGTGTTCTAATAATTTTAAAATTTGAATCATTTGGACATATTTTTTCACCTAGTGCAAACTGAATTGCAGCCCGTGGGTCTTCTGTTCGGAGAACGGCATGGCCGAAACCAAATATTGGTCTCTTTGCAGCAAGTTCGGCGCGGACGAATTTTTCAACTGCATCGCTATCATCTGTACCAATGCGGCGCACAAAGTCTAGGCAGGATTGATTTGCTCTGCCGTGTAATGGTCCAAATAGAGCATTCATTGCCCCGACCATTGATGCATACATATCGGAGTGGCTACTTGCAATTGCTTTACCGGTGAAGGTGGAGAGATTGCCTCCTCCATGATCCATGTGAAGGACAAGGAAAACCCGCAGTACTTTGGTCAAAGCCCACTTATCAGCTCCAGGAAGGTCAAGCATATGGACGAAGTTTGCAACCAAGCCAAGTTTAGGCCGTGATTCTGGCATGCCTTCAAAACGCTCTTCACGTATTCGGAAAATCAAAGCCATAAGTTCGGGCATGCAAGCAGTCATATTGAGTGCATCTTCTCGCCAGTCCTCAGTTTTATTTGCAGAGCCCAATGTTTGAAGGCCAACTGCGAGCCAATCCATGGGGTGGCCTTCTTTGGGCATTGCTTGAAGTACATTGGCTACGTGTGGAGGAAGGGTTGCACGCGCTGCTAAATCTTTGCGAAAAGAGGATGCTTCATCCGGATTTGGAAGATGTTTATAGTGGAGAAGGAAGACAACATCCTCGGGGTCTAACTCGGCCAATTCATCAATTGGATATCCGACATAATGTACACCGCCTTCAGGTGTAACAAATGAGGTTCTACAAGTTCCAACTGGGACGCCGCGAAGCCCAGTATTTAGGTGCGCCTCGGTTATTTCAATGAGAGATTTTGGAGCCGGATTTGGTGTCATCTCTTTCCCTCATTTCATGCCCAAACAGAACATGTGTATAAGGCGAACTATTATTTTTGATGAACGTAGTGGTGAATTTACATAAACTCGGTGTTGCTTCCGACACTAACTTTGCTGCGGCGCACCGCCAGTAAATGTTGAAACATTACTTTTTTTTGAGTAATGTGGGAATTATTGAAATGCCTTAGGTTGAGCCGAGGTTGGAATCGAATGGTTAGCCTTAGGCCGGTTGGAGAAATTCTCGGAATTATTGTCGGGAGTGTACTTAGTTTGAGTGTAATTATTGGTCTTGCACATAACTATTCTTCACTTAATTCACCAATTACTGAATGCGGTGGTTTTTGTGAGTTTCAATTTGCGATTACTGAAAGTCTTGTAATAGGGTTAGTTAATTTCCTCATTTATTCAACACTTACAATTGTATCTTTCATTTTCCGCCGCCGGCGACTAGAGCAACTAAGAGTTTCAACCTACGGCGGCCGTAGGACATTTGGGATTCTTGGTGATATTGGAGATTTGGATATGGAGACCCCTCCTACTTCAGATGCATCTACAATACTCGTAAGCGCCACGCACGGAAAAAAGGCGCCACCATCTTCTGCTGATTACAAAAATCCTTTTGATTTCTAACTTCTTTCGTCATAATGGCCGGTTCATTTTTTCCTCATCGGTGGCCATTGCCGAAAACCTCGTTGTGCTTCATTATCTGCATCAACCCATAAGCGAATGGTATCTCCATCAATTAAAATTGCATCATCACTTGTGAGGCCTGGGCAAAATTCAAGCGTTTTATTCCATGATTTTTCACTCCGCAAATTCTCACGCCACCATGGGTATGCTGAACACTGGGTTGGTTTGACCTCGTAAATGTCACATTTTTTTTCTCGATTTAAGTAAATACAAATATCATCTTTAGGCCGGGAATTAAGAATCCACCTCCCGTCCAATGTTCGCCGGCAATCGCGTTGCAACCATTTAGTAACTTCCAGATTGTGGTGCGAACTAATTCTAATTGCATCATCAGGTGAAAGGTAAACAATACCACCTGGTTCATCGCAACATTTCCCACATTCATCTAAGCAAGTGAAATTAAGTCCTTCACTCCACCATTCTCTAAGTTTCATTTTCCTTCGCTTCATAATAGCGCCTCAAACTTTGACTGAGTTACTATCTTTGATTGAAAAATAGTGGGCATTATTTACTGGAATCAATACGGGGTCAAAAACCGGCACGATATGCGCTGTATCCCTCTTTACTGGCAATATGGGGAGGGGGGTTAGGACAGGGAGGCGAACGATCTCAGGTTTTTTCCGCACCGGTCTCCTCCTAATTTTTACATCAACAAACTCTGGCAGAGGTAGTGAATCGGGGTCAATTTCTGCCAAGTTGATTTGGACATCTCGTAACTTGTCAACAAGATTAATCAGTTCTTTAGCATCGGCAGTTTCAACTTGTGTTCCAATTTCAAATAATTCTTTTTCATACTTAGCAAGCCGCTTTTGATGCTCCAATAATTCATCTTGGATTCTGCCAAATCCAGCTGTTGCAACCATTTCAAGAGGCGATAATTGTTCTGCAACTTTTTCCCTTATTTCAGCATCCAATTCTGGGGCCTTGGTTATCAGGTGTGCATCTCTTTCATCTACTCTAAGCGCATGGTCTCTCCGCTTGTTTAGTTGCTCGAGTTCTTCACCAAGATGCCGCTGAACAATTGCATTTATTGCAGCCTCTGAATCATCCGGCATTAAGTCAGGTGGAATGTAATCATCCGATCCAATATTTGGTAACTCTGTGTGAATCTCTATCGCCGGTGAAAGAGGGTCGGCAAATACAGTATCAAGCACTTCTGCGGCAATTTCTGCTCCCTTTTCTTCAAGGTTAATATCAGCATATGATTCTTCAATTTGTTCAGTCCCCCTCATCTCACTTGGATTTCTTAATAACATAGCAACATCATTACTATCACTTATTTCCATTCCGCCTTCAATTCCGATTGCCACTTTCTCAAGAGTTGCTTGACAAGAGGTCCAGGATTTATCAGATTCTGAAATAATCACTTCTAGCATTGAATCAGTAAGCAACAATTGCCTTCCTGAAATTCGTTGACGAAGCATCATTAACAGAGAGTCAATACTTGGAGTTTGTAATTCTGTAACGACTGCTGAACGCAATACTTCGCTTAGGCGATTATTGGCGACACCTGTGTATTGAGTGGAGGCAGTTAGCACGACTTGAATGCCTATGTTCATTGCCCAGTCAATAATTAGGCCAATAGCGTGCATCGTATCTGGCATTGAATAGATCAAATCAATATCATCAATTAACAATGCACTTGTTCTGTCAAGCATCTCATTCCAATTATTTGGTAGGTTAAAATCAGCATCAAAAATTGAGCAAGAAAATAGTCTAACACAATCACAAGGCATTTGTTTGGAAAAAGCCCAGCCTGTCGCCCAAAGGAGGTGTGTTTTACCAGTGCCATTTTCCCCAATAATCAAAAGTGGATTTACTTTGCCAGCCGGCTTATCCAAAATTTCATTTACGCTAAGTGAAGCTAGGTCATTTTCTCTACATGCGTGGAAGTTTTTAAAAGTCCGCTGTTCGTTACGAGGCAAATGAGGTGGCCATTTTGAAAATTCAGCAAGTGGTTCTTCAAGCGAAGGAAGCGCGTCGCTTAGACATGTTTCCTTGCCTGCATTGTCATCTTTTTCCCAAGTAGCGGTATTTCTGCGTTCATTTAAAACAACTTTCCAAAAGGGCTCGCCACTCTCGTTATGTCCTGCCCATCCTGCTGATTCAGCGACATTTTCTAACTTCTCAATATTGTCACTGCGCAGAACATCAATACGAGATTGAATCCAAGGTCCAAGTCCGACTTGTTGATCAATTTCGTTCTCGGTAAACTCCAAGACTCTACTTGAGTGCCTTGATTCTTCACCAAGTACATTGTCTGCAATTCGTGCGAAAGAAGCTCTCTTGTCACCTGTTGCGGCTTTTTGAAATAGTGAGATTTTCGCCCTCTTCTTTCCTTTTGGAATTCCTGCAAGTTCGGCAAATCGGGAGTGGGATTTGTCTGCGGAATCAATTGCTTCGTAATCAATTAGAGATTTGCTACTTTCAATAGCATTGGTAAGTTTGGCCTTTTTTCGGGATTTCATTTATTTACACCCCGATTTTTAGTTACTACCTTTGCTCCTTTCTCCTCTCTCATACGTATTGCATCTTGTTCTGCAATACGTCGCGATATTGCTGAAAGCGACATGTCTCGTTGCCCTCGTCTTGACATTTCCCTCCCTCTATCTTCAGAGGTAATTTCAATTCCAGGTCTGGCGCTAAGCGGAGAACCAATACCCTCTATATTTTCCAGCCCATCATGTTTGCGCCGTCCAATATGTGATGCCGCTGCTGACCATGAATCGGGTAACTTTCGAGGTGCTTGGACCTCATTTTTTATTTGTGGAAGTGATGCTGAATTAGCGACTTGGTTCCATTCGCCAACAACCCTCTCTCTTTCAATATCACCGCTAGGGCGAGGTAATTGAGCCTTTGTAATCCTTATGTCGGCACTAATGCTTGCAGTACTTACTGCTTCTAATGCTTGTTTGGCCTTAGCCAATCTATCATTTAGTTTAACTCTGTGTTCAAGGGGTATTGTTGAGATATTCTCTGCGAGAGTCGCAGCAGCAGAAAGTTCGTTTAGATTTAATGAAATATGCTCAGTTGATTTGCTCCCACTTCGCAAATCTTTTCGTTGCCCAAGGTAAACCGGACTCCGTGGGCCCTGTCTCGACTCTATTTCTAACTCAACCACAAAGCCCTCGGGAGTAATCTCAATTTCATATTCAACACCATCTTGAAATACATTCAATTCATAGTGCATTTGTCCATCTTCTACTTCCAACTCAGCAGAAATTATTTTTCCTCTCGGAAGATGATTATGAAGCGTCTGTAAGACGGCTGCTGGGAGGTCATTAACAGTGACTTCAACCTCATCACCTTCATCTAAGTCCTCGTATTTTTCGTGTGGTTTTTCAACGTTTGTGGCAATCCCTTCTGTGTAGCTTCCCTCCGTTTCAGGGGTAATTGTTTGTGGGAGATGTGGCTCGGCGGGTATGGATTGTGAGGCGCTTGGAGGGGCCGCAGAATGGAAGGTCGGAATCCAATCTTCAGAAGGACCAACTTGTTCAATAGAATCAACACTAATGCTTTTCACATCAACATTTTGTAGTTCATCTTCGCTAAGCAATTGCTTTGCAAGTTCACCAGCAGAAAATTTATTCGCAATGCCAAGAATTTCTTCAGTAGGTATTGCCGAGTTGGAAATTGGACCATTTAGCCCCTCATCATTTGTTGGTAATTGTGCGGTTGGTTGCCGAGGATAATTATTTTCTTCAGTTGAAGCCAAAGGTTTATTCCTTATTTCTAGTGCAGACTTTAGGCTATCTGCTATCCATTTACTTTCTTCCTCAGAGGGGGGGGCGCAAAAAGGGTGCTGCGATAATAATTCAGGGTCTTGAAGCCAATAACTAACTAATTTACTTGGAATTTCATCGGCTACGCGTTGAATCTTTCTTCTTTCCTTTTCAGGCCAGACTAAAAGGTCGGCAGGAATAAGCAATAAATTATCACTATCGTTGAAATCATCAGCAATTCTTCGCAGGAATCCAAGCATCCGCTCTGTGCCGTGAATGCTACTTAGAAATTCCATACCGTCGAATAATACAACTGCTCGTAAATTGCCCCATAAGAAATCATTTATCACTCTACTAATTTCCTCAAATCTTGGGCCAAGGGATTGCTCGGCATTTCTTGGTCTTTCTGAAAGCCACCAACAAGCCGATGGAGGAATATTATATTCTACGCTGATAGATTCTCTCGCAGTTCTTGAAATTACCAACAATGGTCTACCAATACTGGCTAACTCAAATGCGAGTTTGTATGCGTCATCCGACCTTTCTGCATCGAGAAGGTGGACATGGCCCGGTAACAATTCACCCGCTAATTCCCCTTGCATCTGCGCCCTTTTTATCGCCGCAGCACGTTGAATGAATTCTGGTGTCTCGACAACTGTCTCATATTCTGGCAATTCTTCAACTGTTGACCATTTTATTTCAGTAGCCTTTCTTCCTTCCCACCAGTGCTTGTCCGATGACAATGGTGAATCCACCTCCCAAGCCATTGAAATATTAAGGAGGGCTTCTGGATGAAGTTGAGCAATCAGTTCTATTTCAACATCCTTAATGACACTAAGTTGTGATTGGAGGAATAGTGCATCATCTTCAATTTCAATTAGAGCCTCAACGCCATGTCGTATGGCGGCCTGTTCATGAATCGCTGCGAGTGGTTTTCCATCTTTAATAACCAATTGACCAATTCGCGGATGGCCAGTTTTTGGGATGCGTTCAATTCGAATATAGCCAGTGCCATTTTGACCAAATTGATCACGTACCAAAGTCTGCAAAACATCGGGGCCGCCGCGGCGGTTTTCGACAGTTTCACCTCTTGGTAATTCAACCACGCTAACGCCCTCAATTTATGTTCGTGCTTTTTTTACATTTGAACATAATGCTTGATAGTAATGCTTAGAGGTCATTTTGTAGGTATAATCAAAACCGCCGAGTTAATGGCATATGGCTATTCTCGGCATATGATGTGGTCCAAACCAGATGGGGGGATGGTTCACTTTTTGCACACAAATATCGGTGCAAATATTAATCGCAAAGTAAAAATAAAGTTTCTTTTCATTACCCCTATTATCGCAACTTTTCTAGTTGCAATTAGCAGCAAGTCATCCTTGATATTATTCCTTGGTTCCATTGTAATTTTCGTCAGTTTATTTATGGCATTCAAACTTCATCGGATTTACCTTCATTTTCCCTTGGCCGTAAACATAAATCACCCATGGGTTGATTTGGAAATTGGTGAAAGGGATGCAAAAGTGCAGATTTGGACTGAAGAAAAGGGATGGTTTGATATTCCGAATACTCCTCTAAAAGTGACAAAAGATCCTTTGTCTCGAGTTTCAATAATTCTCGCAGAGGATGGGGAAAACACCTTCCTCGGAAATCTTCCTCCTGTCATGAAAGGGCGAGAAAAAACTTTTTTACAATGGGTTAACTTTGCGATTCTAAACGCTCTATTATCTAATGAGATTCCGAGCGAGGATCATTTTTTGAATGCCAGAGAGCGAGAAAATCAAGAGAGTGGTTTGTTGGACAGAGAATGGGGGGATACTACTCCTGGTACGCTTGACGAATATGTGGAAATTACATCTACTCGAAAGTGAACACCAAATTACTTTGACAAATTTGCTATAGATATTATCTTTCGCATAGTCGAATAAGTGTATTATTGTTATTAACGGCTAATTAGGGCTTTTTTTTACCCCTATACATATTACCTATATTCATGAGGGTCATGTGTGTCAAAGGTATTGACTTGGCGTACTGCGCTGAATGAGATGCATCCCGAGCAGCAAGGGGTAGTGTTGGGGGGTAGCCTTTCTCAACGTTTCGCAGCATGGCCCTTGTGGGCAAATCACCCATCCTATATTGGAGGATTATATGGGCTTCTAATTACTTTGGCATTAGCCTTTCCAATTGGATACAAAACCGGTTGGGTTTCAACAACTTGGGGGATTACCTTGTTTTATCAAGGCGTATTCATTATTTTTGCATGTTCCTTTTTGGGTTTTTGTTCTCGAATAATGATGTCAATTTTCAAGCGCCCTCCCATGGAAGTGCCGCGTACCATTCTCTATCTGATGCCTTTTGTTGGACTTGCGTGGCTGACATTAATTATTACTGGACTAATCCAAACTACCTCATCTATTGCATGGATGCTCATCATTATTCCTGGCCCAATTTATGTTCATGTCACCTGGGCACCAAGATGGCGTTACCTTACAATGCTTGAATCGGGCGATGACCCTTTTGGAGGCAAGACGATTCGAATTCAAGAAGATGTAGATATTGCCGGTGGCGATGATGAACTTTTAAATGTAGTGGAAACATTTGAATCTACTAATGGTGAAGAAGAATAATAACTAATAATCGGAAAATATTGCTCCTTGATTATTTAGATAAGTCCGATAGCCTTCCCCGCGCTCTCGTAGGCTCGAAGAATATCATCTAATTCGGTCTCACCCAGTCCTGCTGATAGTTGATTTCGGACACGAGATTTATTCCTCTCAACCATCGGAAATACAATTGCACCAACCATGACTCCGTGTTTCCCCATCTCTTCTGCGAGGCCCTTGGCAACAGATGATTCTCCACACATTACTGGAATAATAGGTGTGGTCGAAACTCCCAAATCAAATCCAAGCCCCTCCATTTCTTTTCTGAAATGGTTGGTATTAGTCCATAGTTTTGCATGATGTTCCGGCTCTTCAATCAGGACTTCAATTGCCGCTTTTTGCGCTGCAGCAACTCCAGGTGGTTGACTTCCAGATAACAGCCAAGAACGAGAGTGGTTAAGCAAATGTGTTTTAGTCTCCTTAGAACCAGCAACAATTCCTCCTTGAACACCGAGTGCTTTTGAAAAGGAACCGATTTCAAAGTCAACCTTGCCTTGGAGCCCAAAGTGATCAACAATTCCCGCACCGCCTTTTCCGAGCACACCTTCGCCATGGCAATCATCAACATATACCATGGCGCCAAATTCCTCAGCCAATTTTGTTACTTCGTCTAAGGGGGCAACATCTCCGTCCATTGAAAATACTCCATCGGTAATAATCAACTTTCGGTCTTTGTCTTGATTTGCAATTAATACCGCTTCCAATTCACCCATGTCATTATGCCCATATACTGCTCTAGTTGCTTTGGTTAATCTTACTCCATCGATGATTGAACCGTGGTTTAGTGCATCTGAAATAATAACATCATCTTTGCCCTTAACGAGAGTGGGGATTGATCCAACATTTGCAGTATAGCCTGCTGAATGGATTAAACATGCTTCAACTCTTTTAAATTCAGCCACTTTTGCTTCTGCCTGTAAGTGAATATCCATCGTGCCGGCAATAGCTCGCACCGAGCCGGAACCTGCTCCATACTTTGCAGTTGCTTCAATCATTGCCTGTATTACTTTGGGGTGAGTCGTCAAGTTGAGGTAATTATTTGCTGAAAGCATTATCATTTCCTTGCCATCAAAGACACAACGAGGCGTGCTCGCGGATTCTAATGTAGGTGGCTCCCATTGCAAACTTTGGCTACTTAATTCAAGATATCGTGCTTTCATCCATGACATGTCGCCGGGCATAATAGACTCTCCTATGCTACCTGCTAACCTTTGTGGGCTTTGGGTATTTCGCCGTCACACATATGGCTATACTACTACTGCCGGTACCATGGGAGATGTCAATGCTGCGAAAACTGCAGTCAGTGTTTGTCTATTGGGAATTGCCCAAGACGGGGGACGACCCCAACCTGGATGCCAAAAAGAATGTTGTACTGGCTTAGCATCTATTGCAGAAAATAAGCGCCACCCGGTTTCACTTGGCATTATTGGTGACGATGGTAGCGGACATTTATTTGAAGCAACTCGAGACCTTGCATGGCAATTACAATTATGGGGAAAGAGCACAGGAATTTCTCCGCAAATTAATTCACTTTGGATTACCCATGCCCATCATGGACATGTAGATGGTTTAGGACTATTTGGTAAAACTGCAATGGATGTGAGAGATTTGCCACTTTACACGAGCCCTTCTTTTTTTAGACTTATGAAAAACACACCTCATTGGCTTGAGATGCTAAGTCGGGGAGTGTTTTCGTCAAAGCCATTTGAAAGTGGAAAAGAATATTCGCCCTCTTCTATCCAGTCAGAACGCGAAGTTGGTTTTTCGGTAATGCCTCTTAAAATCCCGCATAGAGATGAATTGTCAGATACGCATGCAATGATAATTAAGGGTCCAAATAAGACCCTCCTATTTCTTCCTGATCATGATACTTGGGAGGAAACTTTGACACTTCACGGCCAAGATTCAATACGAGAATTACTTGACAAATATGAAATTGATATTGCCTTAATTGATGGAACCTTTTGGTCAAGCATTGAATTGACAGGAAGGAGTCAAGCCAAAGTCCCCCACCCTCCGGTTTCCCAAACCTTAGAACTGGTAGGGTCACGAATGGAAGGAGATCCACAAATTTACTTCATTCACATCAATCATACGAATCCCCTTCACAATGAAAATTCTCCCGAATATCAAAAGGTAATTGAGATGGGTTGGAATATTGGCTTTGAGGGCATGGTAATCAACCTTTGAGTTACTTGTTATTTATTCGGAAAGCATCATCATCTATGGGGAGTTGGGAGAAACATGCGAGATGATTATAGCCTTACGGGTATTGTCAGTAGTGGACTAGGGCGGGCACATATTTTCATGGCCCAAGCACATTATCAAGAGCAATTTAAGCAAGTTCTTGGGGTGACTGCATGGCCAGGGACTCTAAATGTGACACTTGAGGAAGAAGATTTGAGTCGTTTTGTTGCCTTGAGGAATCTATCTGGTATCGAAACTCATGATTTAAGTGCAAATGTAATGTCCTCTGCAAACGAAATTGATTTGGATCATATTCCCTCTCATCGCATTGAAGGTTTTATGCGTGATGGAGTATCATTTGGCGGGGCCACCGCCTTTGCAGCATGGTTTTCTACCGGTAATGAGAAGCCCTTTGGCTGTGCAATATTAATCCCTGATCTTACCCGCCATACGAGTGTAATGGAAGTCATTTGTAGTCGCTTTTTGCGCGAGAAATACGATTTGAAAGATGGCGATGTTGTGACACTAGTATTAGCATAGATTTTACTTGCCGTTGCGGCAAATATTATTCCTTCTTGTAATTTGCCAAACGAAGGCTCAAGCCGTCTTGCAACATCCAACTTCTAACTTCGGCTTTTGCAACTCGACACCAATGTTGTCTTTGCCTAAAGGTCAACCACTCTGGCGAGCTGGAAAAATGTGAAAGATCTGCTTCCGGCTCTTGGAATGATAATTCTTCATGCACCATTCCCCACAAGACGAGCCAATCAGGTTCGGCCATTCCCAAATCACATGGGATTTCAGGTTTGTATAGTGCATCTTCCACTTCACTAATAGTAACATCTCCTCTTGCTAAACAGAGAATAGCATGGGCGATCCTCCTCACTTGATTCCAAATAAATGAGTACCCCGTTATTTCAAAGCCAATGACTTGTCCATTATTTACCCATGGTTTAGTTGAGAATATGGTGCGTTTCCGATCGGAAATTGCCCTTGGATTGCAAAAATTGCTGAAATCATTTTCACCGACAAATATTGCTAACCACTTTTCCATTTGTTCAATAGATGAACCGGGCCAATTTGCAAGACCCTCTAATCTATACCTATATGTTCGATTTAGTGGAAACCGTGGTTCAAACCCAACTGGTGCTTCACAAACCCCCCACACCCATAGGGTTGCAGGAAGTCTGTCATTGAAAGCTTGCACCATTTTACGCTGACCTACGCCTTTCCAAATATGTCTAGGCAATTCCAATACTGCTATGTTCTTTCTAACATTTACTCCCGCATCTGTACGGCTGGCGAGTTTGAGGCTATGCACCCTCTCACGAGGTTTTTCACCCCAGGTTAATTCATAGGCAATTTGCTCAAGAGTTCCTTGAACAGTTTCTATTTTTGGTTGATATTGGCTCCCGTGAAAGTCTTCGCCAAGGTAGCCAATAGCAATTGCCAGCAATGCCGGCTCTTCCATATAGTATGCCTCCTTCACTCAGAGGAAAGTGTTTCAGCAGCATCAACTGCATTGAATCCAAGTCCACCTACTGCCCAAATGAGTGCTTGCTTCAACCAAGGCTGAATCATCGGGTTGTCTCTTCCTTGACCGACTCTCTCAATTGCTTCAACAATCAATCGGCTGGCATCAAACAATGTGTCCTCAACTGGAATTTCATTTAATTCAGACATCTTCTCAAGGCGCTGGTACTCCTTTATTGCCATTGGAATACGTCCACAATCTAAGCAGAAGTTTGCGAAGGAAGCGACATACTCTAAATTATCCTCATCTAGTTGCATTGCCTTCTTGTAAACTTGCATTATTTTTCCTGCAGGCACATCTTCTTTCATATCAATTGAAATTCGCATAAATGCAGCTTCAGCCCAACCATAATGGCCTGCGGCATCATCAGGATTTGCATTGCGATATTGCTCAAATAGTTCCATTGCTTCAGCAAAGTTGCCACTTCCAAGTGCCATGCCTGCATTTTGCATTAGTTCTTCACTCATGTACTCACCTATGCCTCGGCGGTCGCCCCAAGCATATGAGGCTGACGCTCAATATTATGAAGTAGAAAAAGGCATCTTTTTTCAGTTTTGGGCATCTAAAATGATTCAATCTTCTTTTGCTGCAAGCGATTGAGCCAGTAAATCCTTCATTTCAGTAAGTTGATTTGATTGGCTACGGTCCTTGTGCCTTTCATTAATTTCCATCTTCAAATCAAGAGGTTTGCGGACGTTGAAGAAACAATTTGCAGGGTCTGCACGAATTGTTCGAATGGTTCTCTGTGCACCCATTAATCCGAATAGCATTTTGAAAATTCCTTTTGTGACCTTTTCTTGAGTACTGTCGCTAGCATCAGTTGCGGTCATATTTGCAGTAGTCGCTCCAAGAGACAAACCTATACTTTCCTCACCGATTCCAATTCCTGATGAAGTCATTGGAGTTACCGTTCCGAATCCAAGTATCGTGCCAATCGGCCCTTGACTCATGTTCACTTCAACAATATTATCGAAGAGGATGCGGCGTTGGTTTTTGTTAAGCATAAATGAGCGTCTAAATATCAGCCCATCTGTTGTTACTGCATAGGTAAATGAATTAGTATAGTAGATGGTAAATCCAATAAGAACACCCATCCAAATGAAACCCATTATTTCATAGGGGTAGTTTTCGGGAATAAAGGCCAAAGGATAATCATCCATAGTTCCGCCAATAATTGAATTAAGGCCAAGCAGGAACGGAAGCGCGGCAATAAAAAGCAATGATGTTGTAAACCATCGTCCACTAGTGCTAATATTCATCCAGCGGTTTATCCATGCAATGAATAGCATAAGTATTGGGAAACCAATTGCTCGGCCCAAGTCAGTGCCAATAAAACCCTTTAATAAGCCGAGAATACCATTTTCGGGATCATCCATCATATCAATGAAATTGAACGTAAAATGGGCTAAAAAAACTAAAACGGCAAGAACATGCATTGAGAAAAAGGCAAAAACACTTGGCTTTGATTTCAACACCACATCTTCACCTGAAATCAGGTCAAAATTATTCTTTTCTGGTTTTTCCGCGGGCACTTCAACAACTGGGGCAGTTTCACCTTTTGGGGCATTGGCAGCATCACTTAACTCATCGGACATAGGCTCACCTATCACCCAACCAGCGGGGGTTAGTCATGAACCTTGTGGCGACAAGGGATATTATTACTACTCCCTCTGAGGCAAATTCTAGTATAATTTCATGACTTGAGCATTTCAAAGAGGAGGGGGAAATCAATGTTTCACAGTGATAATAGTAAGTAAACAGGCGAAAACACTTGTTCTATTCAATAATATGTTCACCTGAATCAGTGAAGAATTCCCCATGCGTGCTCGCCATTGCCGGTAATCCATTCATAATCTTTCAAAGTACGAACTCCTAACTCATCCTTGATTCTCATTTTTGTAACTTTAAGAGGGTATTCATTGTATGTCAAATGGCTGGTCATTCGCCCTCTTGTTGGCTGGTCAAATGTCCAGTGTGCTCTTGAAACGGCTTCAGCCCTAAGATGTATTGTGGTTCTTCCATTCCACATTTTGACCTCAAAAACCGGCAAAGGTGCATCGGGATAATTTCCATCTCCTCCCTCGCATCTCTCACCCGGGATTTTTTGGACCTGCACCTTTTCAAATTTTTCACTTCTCTCTCTTTGTGCATCATGAAATAGCCCCGCTGGTGATATTGCAATATGTGGTGTATCTCTTAATTTCCAAGGCCTGTCATCCTTTGCAGTTATTGTCGGGGAGAGATGCGGCATAAACCAATCAAAGTAACTACCATCATTTGTGTGGAGCATTCCCCAATACCACGGTGGACTCGGTGCTTGAACACAGACTTTTTGAAAATATGCAGTTCCTTCTACCTTTTCACCATCAATTTCCCCATTAACTTTAGCTCCATGTAATCTCAAAATATCATAGCCCATTCCAGCAGCATATTCTTTATGCGCCCATCGAGCAGTTGACATTGGTTTCGTCCATGGTGTCATTTCTAGATCGAATTTTTTTGAACTTCCCTGCTCAATCATCTTCTCATCTGCTTCTAAATGAAGCCAAAAAGAACTTCCGTCATCACGCAAGCCCATTGACAAATCCCTCTCACAAATTGGAATAACTGCTCCCGAACCATCAATGGGTTCCGTTGAAGTTTTCTTTGGCCACAAACTGTGCCGCGAATGTATTGCTGCCATTTGCACAGGTGTGCGCACGATAGGTTCCCACATTTTTTCTCCGTCAAACCACCATGCGGCAACCATGCCTGGTACTGAATAGCCACCTTCTTCATCAATTAATGGCCGTCCTCCTTTCCATTCAAGCCCCGAGACATCTATGGCTGGAGTATCCTTTGTTGACCATAAAACCATCAATTGTCGGCTTATTGTAGGGTCAGTCGGATGTCTTAGCATCACCAACCACCACCACCAATCCCAAGTTAGGCGATGAAGTGGCTTCATTTCGCCCAATTTCCACAGATGCGACAAGTCTCCTTCAAAGCGCTCCATTAAAGCACCTCAGTCGATTTCTTTGCCTTTGAAAATACTCTGGCCAATTACAATAGTGAGCACCGTAATAGTGAATAAGAGGGTGCAGGAAATTAAGATATCTATGATAGGGTCGCCGGTTAAGGGAGTCTTATGGGCAAAGCCTTCCAAAATGTCTGCTCCTTCAAGGGAGGATTCATAGGAAAAGCCAAAATCCCAATTTGTGACTGTGACCGATTGACCAAGGGCGACAAGTAATTGCGAGTCTGGCCACGTAATGGTGGCAAATCCGTCAACAATAATCATCCCCCATCTTGCTAATGACAATTGAGTAACGGTAGTTTCGGGTGAAAAGACGGAGGTAATTGCCATTGAAAATTCCCATACTCCAAATACAATTGCTCCAATCATTCCATATTTGTGAATGACTCCCATCGTCATAAAAATAGCAGCATAGGCGGTTGAAAGTAGGATGGTTGCAATAAATATTCCAAACCATAGAAATAAATCTGCGAATCTAAAAAACCCCTCGCCAGGACCCATTAAACCGGTAATTATTGCCGAAATAATTGTTAAAACCGCAAAGTAAGGCCAAGTTAATCCAATGTAGCCTAATAAGCGGTAGGTCAGTACTTCTGCACGAGAGATAGGTTTGGCGACAATGTAATGCAAAGTGCCCCCACTCATCTCATCACGAATTAGTCCGGTGGCAAGGAATAGAGGTAGGAATATTCCAAGAACGAATACAAAGCCAATTTTCCCAAATCCTAAGATGAATCCGCGGTGAACAGTTTCCTTGTAATACGCATCTTCATCAGGGTCTTCATCCACATTTGGGTCCTTATCAATTATGTAACGGTTAAATGATTCACGAATCTTAATATCACAGTCAATGCCATTATTATTATCGTCAGTATAATCATCAAAACCAACTTGACCCACTCTTACTTGGCAGTCTCCATCATCATCATTCCCATAAGAAGCGCTATTTCCAATAGATTTGACATCAAAATCATCCTCGTTAATCCACTTTTCAGGAGGGTCTGGGGGGACAGGAGGGTTTAGCAAACCGGGGTGATCATCTGGATTATTAATTGCAGTTCCCAATAGCAACTCTTGTCCATCAACATAGCCATCATTATCCGAATCAAATGAGTCACCATCATTATCTACTGCTTCAATTGTCTCAGTCATCCCTTCAATGTAAAACAACATCACAATCATCAAGATTAGTGCGCCGACTCCAAGAGTAGCCCAAGTTGAAAGACGCGTACGGTATTGCCTCATTGTGAATTCAAAAATGGCGGTAGCCTTACGGTCAAGTTTGGAATATACTGTGTCAACTAAGGGGCGGTCTTTAGCCGACATATCATTGCCCTCCAGTTAAATATCCGAGAATTGACTCCAAATTATCATCAGGGTTGTCTATTGCGGTAACCATACAACCGCTATCTAAAATAATTTGTGGGAGATCTTGGTGTACTGCTCCAAGGTTATGTGTTTGAACGATAAGGTTTGAATCAGTAGGGAGTGTAACACCAAAGACATCATCATGTTCAATGAATTTTTTTGCCAATTCTCGTGGTTGATTTGTTGTAAGGGAAATTTTATGCGGGTGTGCATCAAGCATTTCTCGAATTGCATGAACATTTCCGAGTGCTAGTAAGCGACCATTGTTAAGAATTACAATCTGTTCAGTTATTCTTTCGATTTCCTGCAAGATGTGACTTGAGACAATTATTGTTCTGCCCATGGCACCTAATTCTCTTATGACATTCATTATCGTTGTTCGTGCTAAGGGGTCACAACCCTGCAGGGGTTCATCAAGGATTATCAATTCTGGGTCATTAACTAATGCATGTGCAATTTTCACTCTCTGCCGCATACCCTTGCTGAACTTCCCGAGTTCCTTATGTGCGACATCGGCTAAATCTACAAATTCAAGTACATTCTTTGCCTTAACTAAAGCCTCTTCACGAGTATATCCGTGGAGGCGAGCAAGTGTTGCAACAAAGTCAATTGCAGTCATCCAGTCATATAATTCTTCATTTTCAGAAACATAGCCAATGCGGGAATAGGGAGATGAATTCTTCCATGGATCTGTGCCAAATAATCTAATAGTACCTTGCGAAGGTTTTAGTTTACCTGCTAATAATTTAAAAAATGTAGATTTACCGGCACCATTTGCACCTAACAGGCCAGTTACTCCTCCGCTGATAGCAATGCTAACATCATTTAATCCTACAATATTTCCATACCATTTGGAAACATGGTCAAGCATTACAGTAGGTACTTTTTCCTGAGGCTGCCATGCTTGAGGCGCACCACCAACTTGATTCATATCCGGCATCATTCCCGAGTCACCTCCATTGTGGAAACGCGGTTAGCGAGGACATATAATGAAATAACATTCATTATTATTATTGAGACTAGACTCCAACTCCAAGGGTGATCATACGTGGAGGTTGTGCCGATAATCACTTGTCCAACATGTGCAATGCTATCGTATGGAGAAAGGAGATAGAGAATACTTTGGTCGAATAATTGATAGATTAAGAAAGCCAGTAATTTAGTTCCTAAAAACAAACCGAGTAATGATATTGCTGGAAAAAAGCGCCCGCGGCTGACGCTTGAAAGGGCTAGGCCAATGCTCGAATAAGTGATAACAAGAAGAAGGCCTGCAAATGCAGCAGCCAAAAACAAAGGCAATGTATCCAATAAGTATGCCCACCCTTCACCCAAAAATAGAATATTTGCCAGATAATATATAGATAATGTCCCAAGGATGAGGATAGATAAAATTGTTGCAACAGTAGCATATTTCATCGCAGTATAGTCAATTCTATTTATTGGGCGTGAGAAGTATATTGCTGAAGTGCCATTTGTCCTGTCGTCACTTATCATCCCACCAATTATCAATGCAGCAATGAGGGGGAAGCAAATGGCATTTCGGGGAAAGAATCCAAGAACATGACCATATAAGTTATCGCGTGAAACGCCGAATAAGCGGTAAAGGGTTTCATCTCCAAGCATTGCACCCAAAAATGACAGACCTACATCAGACATTGCTGCAAGAATTGCTCCAAATAATAGCAATCTGGTTGGCCACCCCCAAGGGCGATGTCCTTTGCTAAATAATCCATAAATATGGTGTCTAAATATTGCCCAATTACGTGCCCAGCGCGGATTCAAAGTACCTCTCCAAGGCCGATATACCTGCTCAAATATAGCACCCATTTGGGCATCCTTTGTTCCTCCGGCAACTGATGCAGTTCCAATTACTTCATCATCACTTGCAGCACCAAATGCAACCTCCATTCTCGTCTGCCCACCGACTCCAATTCCTGATTCACCCATGAATTCTGCATCACGTCCAAGAGTTTCCGAAGGTTGCGCATGGGCATCTTGATTTTCGGACTGTCCATTGGAATGAGGAATAATTTGCTGAGGTGCCGGTGGAGTTTCGTCTCCATCCAGTTCATTGTTATCAGTCATATTCCCGCCTCCTTCATTTCAAGTGGCGCATCAACTTTGCGAGCACTTGGTCCTGATGCGAGTAAATCCGATGAGGATTTGACGGAGTAGCCAAGTTTTTCCATAATGACAATAAATAGATCCTCAAGACTCGCTTCGTGGTCTTGCATTCGGCGGATTTGTGAACCGGTTTTGGCTGCGGCACTTAGAATGTCGTGGTGAGCGTTTTCATCCTTTTTTACAATTCGCATCACTCGCCCGGTGCGGCGAACATTGTATCCTCTATTTTTCAACTCCACTTCCAAATCAGATGAGTGGCCCCAACTATGAATTTCAATCTCTTGGTCAATTGCTTTTAGGTCTTCTATTTTACCTTGGGCAATTAATTTACCCTTGTGGAGCATTACAATACGATTACATATTCGCTCAACATCATCCATTAAATGACTAGCCATTAGAAGGCTTGATTGTCCAATTGTGACAGTTTGTTCAAGGGTATTTAGCATAAAGTCTCGCGCCGTTGTATCGAGGCCATTTGTTGGTTCATCAGCAATTATCAAATCAGGGTCATGAATCAATGCAGTGGCAAGTTTTGCTGCTTGCCTCATGCCTGTTGAAAATGTGCCAATTTCGCGATACCGCTGTTCTCTAAGTCCAACATACTCGAGGACTTCATGTGCTCGTTGCATAGAAACCACAGGATTCATGCCAAGAAGTTCACCAGAATATGCCACTTGATGAATCGCATCAATACCTGGATTGAGACATTCGTACTCGGGCATATAGCCGATTCGTTGGCGTATTGCGGGGCCTTGTGTGCGAATGTCCAAATCGAATACTTTTCCTTGTCCACTGGTAATCCCAATTAATCCTAAGAGGGATTTAAACATTGTTGATTTCCCGGCACCATTCGGTCCGAGTAAACCGGTTGCGCCGGGCGTTATTTTCAAACTGATACTATCCAATGCAACATGTGGTCCATAGGATTTGACGAGGTCGGAAGTTTCTATGACATAGTCACTCATAGCCTCACCATGTACCCGCACCATAGGCGCAGCCCTTCAATGGTTTCCCTTGGGCGATTATTATTATTGTTTTATTCCGCCTCGAGTTCTAACTGCGATTCCCTTGGATAATGCAAGCATATCTTTGGCCTCACAACGGCTTATTCCATGTCCAATTATCTCTCCTTTGGAATCAATAATCACGCAGGCGAATCCGGGGCGTATCCATGAGTCAACAGAAATAATGAATCCATGGAATACATTTCTGCCCTTGCGGATGAAGGGTATTGCATCATCTTCAATAACAACGCGTGGGATTCCGATGTAGGTGTTCTTGAGATTAAAAGATTCATTTGAAGGCAATGTTGAGGTGTGCATTGAATGCAACCACTCCGCACCTTTTTCAGTTAGAGAAATGCCACCGTCTGTAAGTCTTGGTGATGCGACATGAGTCCCATCTTTGAGGTGAATATTTTTTATCCGCCCTGTGCGACTATAAAGAAAAGTAGCATTTTGAATTTCTTCCCATACTAATTTGTAATCCGAGTGAGTAAAGACTGTCAATTTATCCAGAATTGAAATTCTATCTGTGATTGTTCTCACTTTATCCTTCACTTCTTGGTTTTGATATAGTGAATATTCCTCCTCACCAATTTTCAGTTTGATTGCCATCGCCGTCAATATTTCTTCCATTTGCGCATATTTTTCTTGCCATCCGAGGATTTCAAAGTTCATTTCATTAAGGCCCAAATCCACCAATCCTGCCATAATATAATCAGAATCTCCACTCCTGTCTAAGTCAGCAATTGTTTCTAAATGTGCGAATGGGCTAATGTCCTCAAGTGAATATGGAACGAGTCCGGCAGCAGTACTTATCAATGGAATAGCATTTGGATAAATAGCCATCAAATGGTTAATTGTTCTTGAAAGGTATGCTCTATGTGGCTGAGGTACTCCGGTGAAAATAACGGCAAGTGGCGGCAAGCCATTGCCTTCCCTTGAGGGTGGATATTCTCTCCAATATGTTTGAAGATTAAGGTGGGCTGAGCGAATATCTGGTCGATTGACACTTGACTCATCAATGCATCTCACTCCACTCTTGCGGTGAGGATTTTGCACCCTGCACATATTATCCCACTTTCCACTATGAAATTGCTTTTGGAGTTCAATCCATGCCTCTCTTAATTCAGGGTTACAATGACTTCGTTGTTCGGCTAAGCGCCAAATAGTTCCATCTCGAATTGCTTGTCTACATTTTGCCAATTCAGCAAAAGTAATTTCCAAATTTGCTCTTGCTAGGATTTCAGTTCTATCATTTTTATCCATTTTTCTTACTTCATCTGGAGTAATTCCATATAGTGCAATAGTATGAATTGGCCACTCCTCCAACTTTTCAAGGTGAACTGTTCCTTCGGGACTAAGCAATCTCCCATCGCGAGCAAATAAGACATATGCTGCTGAGTCAAAAAGGTCAGCTCCGAGCGCAATAGAGAGTGGGAAGAGCATTGGATGTCCGCAACCAAAGAAGTGAACTGGTCGGTCTGATGGTAATTCAGAATTGCACGTTAATATTAGTTCAAAAAATTCACGATAGCGTTGTTGTTCCATTATTGGTACAATGCCGCCAATTGGGTGGACTGCAAATGCATGTTTGCTCATAATTTGCGAACTTTTTTTGCGCAAAGAATAATCTAAACCTCCTTGAATAGGCCCATTTAGCATTGTTGAACCTGCTGCATTTATTGCCGGGCCAGCTCTTTTTTCTGTCTCTATTACTGCTTCATCCCATTCCCTAACACTCATGTCTGGACGAGTAAATACGTCAAGCATAGTCGCAACATCTACTCCTATATTGCGTTGAAACTCAACAATTTCTTCTGCACCAACTTCAACATCACCATATACATAGGCTTGGAAAGTGCCTGAATCAGTCATTATGAATCCAGGGAAGTCAATCAATTCATGCACTCCATGTTCTAGTGCTGGTTGACGCAGTTTCTCATGTTTCCAAATAATGTAGGAGTTAGTAATTAGCCCTTGCACTCCATAATTTTCCCACATATCGCGAGGAGTAATAGTTTTGATATTCGGATTTATCACAGGTAATAGCGTAGGTGTGTCAATAATTCCATGCTGGGTGTGGAATTTTCCAATCCGCGCCCAACCATCTCTCCTGATGACTTCAAATTTGCCTTGGTCTTGCTCACGACAAGCCTCGGGGTCAGGTCTAGACAACTTGTTCACCGAACTTGCCGGCGCGCCCTCTCGCTTTGAATCCTATGGACTTACTATTGTGTACAATGCTAATTGATTTGGATGAGAAAATGGCAACTTTTTATTATATATCCACAAATTCTACGCCGCCATGGGCAAGCACAAATTCACGGCCAAGGTCATCAAATGTATCTAATAAAGTGCTTGAAAAACGAACATGTGCTATTTCAGGATCATTTTCTAAGTCTGCCCTTACTCCTGCCAAAGTGCCCGGTGCCGCACCACAAGAAAGACATGCGCCAGTTAAATCTAAAACAAATTCTAAGCCAACTTCTGTTTGACTTACTTTCATTAATTCCACTCCACCTCCATGGCCATCCAAGGCGGCTCTCACTGCACCAAGCCGTTCAAGAAGGGCGGGGACAAAATCGGAGTTACTAATTTCACCCTTTGCTAAATCAGATAGAGAAAGTGAGCGCAAGCGAATGCGCTCCTTCATAGGCATTGTCGCATCAACTCTCCGTTCTGCCTCTTTTGCAACCGACGTGTCAACTTCCGAACGATATTTAGCCACAAGATCTTCATCTGCCATGTATGCTAGGAGGGGCGTGTGTTTTGTCTATTTTTCTATGAGTGGTCGATAATATTCTAAAATAAGAGATATTCGCCCATGAAGGGTCAGGGATTACTATTTTTCTATATGGGCCATAGGTTTTCTAAATGGGCCATAGGGGTTAAATGCACCGCTTCATAAAGGAGGGGTGGCTGGCTATATTTGGGGAGAGGTAATGTCAGAGTCGCTACTAAAGATTTCCGACTTACATGTCAGCGTTGATGGCACTCCAATCATTAAAGGCTTGAGCCTTGAAATATTGGCTGGTGAAGTTCATGCAATCATGGGTCGAAATGGGGCTGGAAAGTCTACATTGGCATATGTCTTGATGGGCCACCCTGCATATGAGATAACCTCTGGCGAGATCTACTATCTCGGCATTCCACTTACCGAATTAGAAGTTCACCAACGAGCAAAATTAGGTATGTTTCTCTCATTCCAATACCCCCAAGCAATTCCTGGTGTTCAAGTTGGAACTTTCCTTCGTAAGTCTGTTCAAGCAATAAGGGGTGAAAATGCACCTTCTGCACGTGAGTTTAGGGTTGAGTTAAATGAATCTCTTAAGAAATTAGGCGTTGAGAAATCTTTTCTTCCGCGCTATGTAAATGATGGTTTTAGTGGCGGAGAAAAGAAGCGGCTTGAGATACTACAAATGCTATTACTCAAGCCCCAACTTGCAATTTTAGATGAAACTGATTCCGGTTTGGATGTCGATGCCCTTCGCACTGTGGCAGAGGGGATAAACGAAATTGCAAAAACTGCAGGATGCTTAATAATCACACATTATCAGCGTTTGCTAAATCATGTAAATCCAGATGTCATTCATATTATGATTGATGGAAAAATAGTTAAAACTGGTGAGGCAGAACTTGCCCTTGTTATTGAAGAAAAAGGCTATGATTGGTTGGAGGCCTGAGTTTGTCAAAGCAAGGCGCAAGGGATGCAGTTGGTGAATACCAATATGGCTTTCATGACCCTGAAAATGCCACCATTCGTTTTGACAATGGACTCTCTGAGCAAGTTGTTCGAGACATTTCAAAATTGAAAAATGAGCCACAATGGATGACGGATATTCGCTTAAAGGCATATCATCATTATGTGGGGCGGCCAATGCCAGATTGGGGTAATTCTGAAATGCTCAATGGAATTAACTTTGATTCAGTCACATATTTTCTTCGTAGTAGCGAGAAGACGGAAAATAATTGGGATGATGTCCCCGAAGATATCAAACGTACATTTGACCGCCTCGGCATCCCTGAGGCAGAGAAAAAATGGTTGGGTGGAGTAACTGCTCAATATGAATCTGAAGCGGTATATCACAGTATTAGGGAAGACTTGGAGGAACAGGGTGTAATTTTCCTCGATATGGATTCTGGATTGAGAGAGTATCCCGAAATTGTGAAGAAGTATTTCTGTACAGTAGTTCCGTATTCTGACAACAAATTTAGTGCGCTAAATACTGCAGTTTGGTCAGGTGGTTCTTTCATCTATGTTCCCAAAGGCGTTCAAGTTGAAATGCCAGTGCAAGCCTATTTTCGAATTAATGCTAAAAATATGGGGCAATTTGAAAGAACATTGATTATTGCAGATGAGGGAAGTAGCATTAATTATGTGGAAGGGTGCACTGCTCCCACATATTCAACCGAAAGTCTTCATTCAGCGGTTGTAGAATTAATAGCCATGAAAGGTGCAAAAATTCGTTATTCCACCATTCAAAATTGGTCAACTAATGTTTATAATTTAGTTACTAAGCGCGGAGTTGCAAATGAAAATGCAACAATTGAATGGATTGATGGCAATATTGGTTCAAAACTGACAATGAAATATCCAGCAGTCATCCTAAAGGGCGAAGGTGCCCATGCAGAGATAATTTCAGTTGCTTATTCCGGAGAAGGGCAGCATCAAGATGCTGGGACAAAAATACACCATTTGGCTTCAAAAACTACAAGCAATATTCTCGCAAAATCTATTTCAAAAAACGGTGGACGTTCATCATATCGTGGTCTTGTAAAAGTGGCGCCTAAGGCCAAAAATTGCAAAGTCAATGTGGTTTGTGACGCATTAATGCTAGACGAGAACAGTCGTTCTGACACTTATCCTACTATGGAAGTTGCTAATGCAACATGTAATGTGACGCACGAGGCGAGTGTATCAAAGGTCTCAGGTGAGCAATTATTTTATTTAATGACAAGAGGACATTCAGAGGAAGAAGCCATGGCAATGATAGTCAATGGCTTCTTTGAGCCTTTCACCCGTGAATTGCCAATGGAGTATGCAGTTGAGTTGAATAGACTTTTGGAGTTAGAAATGGAAGGTGCCATTGGATGATTTTTCAGTAAATGGTGATTATTATGAGTGGAGATGTTCAACAATATTCGGTAATATCAGTGCCAAATAGATCTGACCACCTTTGGCGCTATACCTCTTGGCAAAGTGTTCATCCAACGGGTGATTTGCTAGAGGTGCCAATTATCCCAGTTGCTGAGATTAGACTTCTAAATCTAGATGGGACACTTCCTCCTTCTGAAGTTACTTTCCGCCCTGCACTTCCTCAAGACCTTGAAGATTTGAGTTCAAATGCTTTGTCCACTTCCGAAATATCTTCTGTGTTTTTGCGCGAAGTCGCAGCAGGTCGCGCTCATTTATTGGACATTCCTTCGGGTTGGGTTGGTGGTCAACCTTTGATGATTGAAGTAAATGCATTAGGGGCTACTTCGATTCAGCACCTTCTAATCAATGTAGGAAAAGAGGCCCAATTTGAATTGACAACGGCGATTCGTGGAAAAGCGGACTGGTTTGGATTCCTCCGGGAAATTAGTGTTGGTAAAGGTGCCATATTCCGTGATTTGATTTACAATCGGCTATCAAGTACAAGCACCTTTGTTCGTAATGAAGGAGTTGAAATTTCTCGCGATGCACTCTTTAACGGCGCCACATTATCACTTGGGGGGGGCCGCCTAAAAACTGATTTAAGACATGAATTATTGGGAAGTGGAGCAGAATTATCATTACATGTTGGGGTTCACGGTAATGGGCAAAGACGGGATGACCACCATTTTGTTATCAATCACCCAGTTGGGCAAAATCAAAGTAAATTAGTAATGCATTCGGCTTGTGATGGGAGAAGTAAAAATGTTGGAACTGGTCGTTTAATAATCGCCGAAGGAGCACAAAGTTGTGATGCTGGGCAAGTATTCAAGAATTTGTTACTTTCAGACAAAGCTGAGGCGGATTCAATTCCAGAATTGGAGGTATTTGCTGATGATGTTAGTGCAGCACATGGTGCTGCCAGCGCCCCTCTTGATCCCGAGCAATTATTCTATCTTGAAAGTAGAGGGCTCGGGCCACAAATGGCAAAAGATTTGCTTACTGAAGGCTTTTTGATGGATGCCTTCACAGGATTCAAATCAGAGTCTTTGGTTAACTACTTGCGCACCCGCCTTTTAGTTCACCTTGATTGTGATTTGCTAGAGTGAAATAATGGGCGTGAAAAGGTGATTTTTGATCCGTACACATGCCGCAAAGATTTCCCCATTTTAAACCGAATTCTCCCTAATGGCAAGCCATTAGTCTATCTTGATAATAGTGCTACCACTCAGAAACCGTCCTGTGTGATTGATGCTATGAGCAGATATTATTTAGAATACAATAGTAATGTTCACCGAGCAGTTCATACACTTTCTAGTGAGGCTACTAATGCGTATGAAGGTGCAAGAGAAATGATTGCGGATTGGTTTGGACTGACTGATGGAAATCTATTGTTTACCTCTGGCACTACTGAAGCAATTAACTTAGTCGCACATTCTTGGGGTCGAGCAAATTTATCAAAGGGGGATGTGATTGTGCTAACCGAAATGGAACACCATTCTGATATAGTTCCTTGGCAAATGCTTGCAGAAGAAACAGGTGTTGAACTTAGATGGGTCCCCTTTGACAAAGAAAATTTCCAATTAGATATGGCTGCCTTTGAGATGTCACTTGAAGATGCAAAATTGGTTTGCTGCATTCACACCTCAAATGTGCTTGGGATCCGCAATCCAGTTGAGGAAATAATTAGCCTCGCACATAATGTTGGTGCACGCGTCCTTATTGATGCAGCGCAAGCAGCACCGCATGACCGAATCGGAATAAGTGAATTAGGTGCTGATTTTGTCGCAGTTTCTGCTCACAAGATGAGTGGGCCAACCGGTATTGGTGCTCTTTTTGTCAATGCCGAAACGCTTACTGAGATGAAGCCATTTTTGGGCGGAGGGGATATGATTAGAGAAGTATTTCTCGATCATTCAACTTACCAAGAAGGCTCTTTCAAATTTGAAGCCGGAACTCCGAAAATCGCTGAGGCAATAGGGTGGGCTGAAGCAGTGAAGTGGCTTTCAAATATCGGTTTTGAGTCCTCTCATTCGCACTCAATTAAATTGGCCCAAAAGGTTGCAGATGCATTCCGCAATATTCCAGGTATGACTGTTCTTGGAAGACAGGATAATGATGATGCCCCATTGATTTCTTTCATCCATGATTCTCTACATGCAGCGGATATGGCACAAATGTTAGATGCGCACGGAATCGCTATACGCACAGGACATCATTGTGCTCAGCCTTTACTGCGAAGCCTTGGTCTTACAAGTACAAATCGAGCCTCATTTTATCTCTATAACACTGAAGAGGAGGCAGATTTCCTCATTGAAACTGTGCAAAAATTGGTAGAAAGGTTCTCTTAATTGGATGTGTATTTGGATGTGCAAAGAATTTGGAACTGGCAATTGGCCACCAGCACTTCAAGAAATAATTGATGAGTTTTCTGAAATTGAAGACCAAATGGAAAGATTGGAGATATTGTTTGATTATTCCGAAGAAATTGACGAATTGCCACCTGCCGAGTGGTCTGAATCAACAATAGTTCACGGTTGTCAATCCGAAGCACATATCAAGGTCACCTTTTCACAGGAAAGTGGTTTTCATTTAATTGGCGCTGCTGATGCAAAATTAGTTCAAGGCTTAATGGCAGTAACCTCTATTGGACTTGAAGGATTAAGTCTTGAAGAAGTGGTGAACTTTTCGCCTGATTTCGCCTCTGAAATGGGCTTGATGAACATTCTTTCACCAAGCCGGGCCAATGGTTTTAGAAATATGCTGCATAAGATTCAAGAGGATACTAAGAATTTAAAGGAGTGATTATTGTGAATGAAGAAGAAAAAGTAATGGTTGCATTGAATGAAGTTATTGACCCCGAATTGGACTTTTCACTTATTGAATTAGGGCTTGTATATGGCTTGCGTTTTGAAGATAGGGCCGAGGGCCGTCATGTTGAAATCGATATGACCTTAACTTCACCAGGATGCCCTGTTGCGCCTGAGATAATGGCTGCAACTCATCGGGCTGCATTATCAGTGGAAGGTATTGAAAGTGTTCATGTGAATCTAGTTTGGACTCCAAGATGGGACCCTAAAATTCATGCTGGCGAGGATGCGAAAATGGAAATGGGAATTTGGTGATTCACTCAAACCCTTCTCTATGTTATTTAAACACCTCTTTATCCTCGAGCATCTTATACGTATCATTACTGCCATATTGTTGTGGAAACTTCTTGAGTAATCCCTATACTCCACATTCATGGCGGAGTCGTTTGCAGCTATCTCGTTAGCCAAGCGAGTTTGCCTTGTGGCTTCTGTTTTCCTCCTATTGCCGAGTCTTGCTCCAATTGCAAATGCAGAAGTTGTTGTTGAAGAAAGGCGCAATAATGTTGGTGATTGGTTTGAATATGATGGTTATGGCAATTCTCTCGCTATCGCTATGGCAAATCAATATGCGCAAATTGATGGAGCCGATTTTGTCGGCTGGACACTTGTTTGGGATGAACTTTTGAGAGTTGAGGTGACCGAAAAGGCAGCCTGTGAAATTGGTGAATGGTCTGGCACATGTCTGCGAAGTGTTGGCGCACATCACCTCAACATAACGCTACAGTGGGCGGAAAATACTACCCAATATGATGATGATAAATTGCTTCTAAATATCACTTCAGAAATACACCGCGAGAGCCCTTTTTCAACTTCTACATGGCATTTTGAGCAACGAAGAATATCTCTCCGTTCATGGTTTAGCGGCGATGATGAAATGAATCTGGTTGAGACTGAAACAACTACCAAGATTACCACCGAAGAATCAAATCCAAAGCCAAAAATGCTGGAGAAAGGCGACACATGGCAAAGTTCAGTTACAACTCAAAAGCGTGATGAAATGCGGCAGCGAATCAATTTGGGTATGTGGAATGAATCACTATCCGAACGAGAGGAAACCCAAACTATTGTTTATACTGTTGAGGATGAGGCAAATGTAAATACTGCCAAGGAAAATTGGCAAACACTGCGTTTACGTCAACAAGGATTGGGTGAAGAAAATTATTCTATTTCCTACTTATCTGAATTTGGCTGGCCGATAAGGACAGAAGAATATGAGAATGGCACCTTGACAATGTCAATGACTCTTTCAAATTTCCATTCCGCTGCAATATCAGGTGTCAAGGAAACCTCTGTGGAAACTCCATCGCTTGGAATTATTGGAGTAGTCGCAACTTTGTTTATGGTAGCAGTACTTATCCCCAAAAAGCGCATATTCTAAGGGAGAGTGAATTTGTACAATTCCTTTTTCTCTTGCTGAAAGTGCCTCTGCGGCCCTTCCTCTGTATAGAGTATCACAATTTGATGAAATATTAACTTGCTTACAGCACCGATGCGGCAATACTAAGATGGTGTATTCCTAAAGAATGGGGTTGCCATTGTTGTGTTGCCCCATTTGTTCTAAGTTCTTCGCCCAATGCACTTCCATAAATGGTCAGGCTAGCAATACCTGCTTGGTCTGTGCCATTGATTTTCGCGATTATTCCATGGCTTGCTAGATCATCAAAGGTCGGAGTAGTGTCAAAATTATTTCCGCTATTTAGCGTAATCCACGCACTTCCATTTTCATCGGTAGTGAATGAAATAATTTCACAACAACCATAAAATAATTCTCCTTGAACTCCGGCAAAGGACATATTTTGGTATGTTGAATTAACCCACAAACCAACCGTTATTGATTTATTTACACCTCTTTGCATCATTTCTACAGAGATTTCGGGAGTACTCTCGCGAGTGGAAGATGGTTGGTATGAGGTCAGCCTAAAATCACCAGTTACTCCCAAAGGCACTTCTCCAACTCTCCATGACCATTGCCCAACAGATGGGCAAAACCAGCGCCAAGCCTTTGCCTTGTTTTCCTCATTAAATGCAGTAACATTACGTGAATTATTACAATCGCTATTTTGGTCCTTTCCAAATCCTTCTTCAATATTAATAAAGCGCCAATTATTTTGCTCCTTTTCATCTTCAGTCGGCAAATCCACATAATTAGATGAACCAGAATAAATCTCGGTAATTTCATGATTTGCTAACCAAGTTTCATTTAGTCCGAGTGGAAAATCCCACCATTCAAGGGGAGGGTTGTAAGTTGATTCAATACTAATATCTGCAATAGATTCAACGCCAAAGGGATGTTCAAATTCGATTTGCAAATTCTCCGATTTATTCATGATTGCTAAGTCAGACATTCGTATGTATTCATAGGCGTCATAACGAACTACAAGTGTATCGGTATAAGTTTGTAATAGCGGAACTGGAAAGGTCGCTAGGCCAGAAAAAGTACCCCATAAATGAAGAGAGTATGTGAGTGTGTCCTCTCCTGAAAATTGCATGATTGAAAGGTCATCTACCTGTAAAAAACTGTCTCCAGTTAGCAGGTCATTTATTGCAGCCCCTTCTACTCCTGCATCATCAATAACCGATGAGGCATCTAATCTGCCATCATATGTCCATTTGTCGCCGATTCTCCAAGTTGGCGCTTCAGTCATATTAGCCCAATCAAAATCATTTTGCTGGCGCTGAACAATATAATCCGATAGATCCTTTGCCTCTCCATTGAGCCAATCATCTCTCCCTTCTCCGCTATTCACTACTTCTTGTGGTGGTTGTTGGAAAACTAAAACAATGGAGGCTAGTATCAAGGCTACTATTGAAAAAGCAATCGCCCAAGTTCTCAGCCTCATCATCCCACCTCCTCTAACCTCTCAGTGGAGGTTGGGCTTCATGGGCATTGTGGTAATTATTTGAGATTAGCGTCGTATGATAATAGTAAGTACATCTCCATCCCGCAATAGATGATCAAGGCCAACTGTCTGCCAGTCAAATTTTGCCGAAGGGCCTTTGACCTTGGCATAACGGAATTTGCGTACAAAGTCACGGTGCAAATTCCTACAAATCTCCTCTACTGTTGAAGTATCCTTTACCACAAGAGGTTCCTCCATGTCTGCTTCCTGCCCCTGTGGTTTGAGGTAAATTGACATAAATCCAAGATTGTCATAAATAAAATCCTTCATATCTTCGAGGCCGGTGCCGTGAAAAGCAGATATTTCCATTACCGGCCAATCTTGAGGAAGATGTCTCCTTGTATTCTCAATGTCACCGGGTTTTGCTAAATCAATTTTATTTATTGCTACTACCGCTTTTGAATAAACTCTACTTCCTGCCAAAGTATCTACAAGCATATCGGCGGTTACATCAACCCTCAAGGTAACGACTGCAGAGGTATATCCGAAGTCGCGAATAATATCTGCTATTTCGGGATTAGTAAGAAGAGTCTGTTCAACAGTCGAACGAACATCAACTCCACCTTTGTTAGTTCGATGAATAAAGACTGGTGGTTTTCTTTGGTTTAAGCGCATTCCAGCCAATTCCAATTCACGGTGTAATATCCGAAAGTGAGCACCTTGAAAAGGGTCAACTATATACAATACCATGTCTGAATTACGAATGACATTGAGAATCTCCTTACCTCTACCCTTTCCCTCAGATGCACCTTTTATCAAACCCGGCAAATCAAGAATTTGTATTTTGGCGCCGCGATGACGCATTAGTCCGGGAATACAAGTAAGAGTAGTAAATTCATATGATCCAATTTCAGATTCTACTCCGGTTAATTTTGAAATCAAAGTAGATTTACCTACGCTTGGAAATCCAACTAAAGCAATTGAAGCATCACCGGATTTTCGCACTTCAAACCCTTTCGCCGGCCCGCCAGCCTTTGAATGTGCTAGGACTTTTTCTTCCTGCATTTTTAGTTTGGCAATCTTCGCCTTTAGGCGCCCGACGTGATGTTCAGTCGCCTTATTTTTCTGAGTTTTATCAATTTCTGCTTGGATGGCAGCAATCTGTTCCTTGATTGTAGCCATCCATTCACACCCATTTGCGCCTGCGTCTTTTACTGCTGGCGACTTGTTCCTCGTGTTGGGCGGTTGGTCTAGGGTTCTTCAAACCGGCGCAACATCGGGACATTATTGGGTGATGTTCAAACCATCTATCCCTCTCGGTATTATTGTGAAGAACCCCGAGTTAGCAGTTTTGTGGTTTCGCCTCACGGAACCTTTGACCAAGTTAGCCCCTTTGCTTATAATGGTCAAAGACGAGCCTGGTTATCATCGCTATGAAACACCTCGCAGAAGTGGAATTAATGGTTTGCGGACTTTACCACAAAGACCATTTGCAGCAACTGTTGTACAAAAAAAGCACGTTGGCTTGTACATGATGTCATTATATGAGGACCCTAGTATTATGAATAATATGCCGCAAATTCTTCACAAACGATGGAAGGGAAAAGCGAGTTTAAAGTTTACAGATGAGGATGACCCTGCTCTTGAATACGTTCATTTACTTTTCGAGGCTGCTGTTAAATCATGTAGGAGACGGGGAATTCTCACAACTCCCTCTCCATGAAACATAAAACCAAAGCCCTTCTCGCAGTGTTGGTGATGAGTAATGGCAATTGAGATGCAACTACATCTCGT
>LWDU01037672.1_pt1 | contig 70947 bp, 64 predicted proteins | sample 727161 | NCBI WGS metagenome assembly LWDU01 (sample SAMN04566230, study PRJNA314399) | hydrothermal vent metagenome | isolation source: deep sea hydrothermal plume seawater | place: Mexico: Gulf of California, Guaymas Basin | collected 2004-07-11 | reverse complement strand
GCGAAGTTGGTGATGTCCGACGGTACCGGGGACATGCCCACCTGGGAAGCCATGTTGGCCTGGTCCGGGGCGTATTCCATCACCGAGATGGATTTACCGGACAGCTCACCGACGGTGTCGATGCTCTGGTCCTTAACGAACAGATAGGCCGCGCCCATGGGAGCGAAACCGGCGATGGTGTAACCGTTCTGCTTGAGCTGCTTGTTGATGGACGCGTTGCCGCTGGCCATCACCCGGAACACGGTTTGCAGTTCCTTGTAGGAGGGGATCGCCCCCACGGCTTCGAAGCTGCCGGCGTAGCTGTTGAACTGACGCACCCGCAGACCGGTGAGAACGGCGCCGTCACACTGGCCCGCCTTCAGGTCCTCGGCGGCGATTTTCTCGTCGGTGTAGGGCTTGAGCTTGAGGTCCACGCCCCAACCGGCCGCCTGGGTCTTGTAGTCCTTCATGATGTTATACACATCACCGCTGGCACCGATGATATCGAATACGCAGAGGCTGCGCTCGGTGTTGGCGGCCTGGGCGGACATGGAGGCCAGGCCCACCGTCGTCACCGCCGCCATCGCTAAGGCTTTGAAAACGCGCATCGGTTTCTCTCCTTGCTTACTTCTTGTCTATTTGGAAGGCGGGCCCCGTGAAGGACCCGCGCATATAACCGCTTGCCTTAATAGGGGCTACAGCAGATCGTCGATGTTCATCGTCGGTTCGCTGGGAGCGTCGTCCCAGAAAGTGCCGAGGCCGTTGAGCGGGGTACGCTTGCCGGTGTTCTCGGTCCAGAGACGATCGGAAAGGCCGGTTACCAGGATTTCCGCGATGGCGTCGATCATGGCGTAGTCTTCATTGATGTTTTCACCGTTGGCGGCGAAATCGCGGATCGCGGTGCGCAGGCGGTCATTGTTGCCTTTGCCGTAAGCGCTGATGGCGTAGAAGGCGCTGCCCAGACGGACGCCGCTTTCGAAGCCTTTTTCAGCGGACTGTTCGAGGGTTTGCCAGGGCTGGGCGCCTTCCGGTGCCAGCTGCGGCAGGATGGTCCAGACCGCGGCGCGCAGGCCCTGGGGCGCGCCCCACCAGTCGTCGTTGTTCAGGCACTTGGCGTTACGCTCGACCTTGGCCACGATGTTGCGCGGCACGCCCACGGAGCCGTCGGCGGCGCCGTCGGCGACCAGGGCCTGAACGCCGGCGATGTTACCGATCAGCCAGACGATCTGGTCAAGTTCGTGGTTGAGTTTCGGACACTGACCTTCTTCCAGCGGACCATAGACTTCGTTCATCAGCTGGTAGGATTTGAGCAGACGCTTGGCGGCGATCTTGGACCAGCGCTTCTGCTGGATGCGCGCGTCCTGGGCTTCGCTCACCCGGCCGTCGTTGACCGCGCGCAGATAGCTGAGCTCGGATTCCAGCGCCATCTGCTCCGCGCACACCGCGGCGGTGGTGTAGGTCATCACGCCCAGCTTTTCCGGGTGGGAACCCACTTCGCTGAACGACATCAGCAGCGGTGTCTGTGCCTCGCCGGTGATGCAGCCCATGCGCACGTCGTCGTAGGCGAGCAAGTGGGGGGCGAGTTCCGCCTGGCCGAAGCTGACCAGAACGTCACCAGTGGTTTTGTAGATGATGCCACAACCGGAAAGTGCAGTGATCACGCCACCGGCGATGAGGGCACGCGCGGGGCGCGCGATTTTATTGAGTAGAGAACGCATTCCTTGAGCTCCTTTTTATTGTTCTCACGGCGTCGATGACAGTACCCAACCTTGTTGAGTTGGCACAAGCGCCGATTACAAAAAAGCACCTAAGCCATTACAAACCTAATGCTAGGCTTGCGATCATGAGTTCGCGGCACGTCGCTGATAATGACCCTGGGTCTCGGCTCTTGTGTCGGAACAGCCAATGCCTTCGGGGAACTTCAGGAGCCTTCCTCTTTATGCTTTATTTTTCAATCTGTTAGCGTCACGATCCCGGCCCGCTCCCGGGTGGCCGGCCCGGGCGGTGTTGACTCTTTCAACGGAACTCTAGGTAGATGTGATGAGCAAAGACACCATCGTTAATGAAATGCGCGCAAACCTTGCCCGTGAGCGGGAGGGCCTGGCCCTGGTGCGCAACACCGCCCGCGGCGCTTTCCGTGTCTTCGAAACGGTGGGCGTGGTCGGCCGCCAGGGTCTGGGCTGGCTGATGGGCGACCGCGAAGCACTGCCCCGCCATCTGCGCCGTACCTTCGAATCCCTGGGCGCCACCTACATTAAGCTGGGCCAGTTCATCGCCAGTTCGCCGTCGCTGTTTCCGGAGGAGTACGTCAGCGAATTCCAGAAGTGCCTGGATCGCACGCCGCCGCTGCCGTTCCATTACATCCGCGAGACCGTGGAAGCGGAGCTCGGCGCCCCCCTGGACACCCTCTATGAATGGGTCGATCCCAAGCCGCTGGCCAGCGCCTCCATCGCCCAGGTGCACGCGGCCCGCCTGAAGAACGGCGCCGACGTGGTGATCAAGGTCCAGCGCCCCGGCGTGCGTCAGGTGCTGCTCACCGATTTCAACTTTCTCTATGCATCGGCGCGCCTGGTCGAGTCGCTGGCGCCGGGGCTGTCCCGCTCGGCGCTCTCCGGTGTGATCGAGGAGTTGCAGGCGGGCATGCTCGAAGAGTGCGATTTCCTGCAGGAGGCTCGCAATCTGGACGCGTTCAACCGCTTCCTCGCCGAAACCGGCAATGTGGCCGCGGTGGCGCCGCGCCCGGTGGCCTCGCACACCACCAAGCGGGTGCTCACCATGGAGCGCTTCCACGGCGTGCCGCTCACCGATCTGCAGGTGCTGCGGCGCTACACGGACGACCCGGCCGGCACCCTGATCACCGCGCTGAACACCTGGTTCTCCAGCCTTATGGTGTGCGACTTCTTCCACGCCGACGTGCACGCCGGCAATCTGATGCTGCTGGAAGACGGCCGGGTGGGGTTCATCGACTTCGGCATGGTGGGGCGCATCCGCCCGGAAGCCTGGCAGGGCATGATGGCGTTCTTCGAGGCGATCGGCAGCGGCGACGTGCCCGCCATGGCGCGCGCCATGGCCATGGTCGGCATGACCAGTGAAGAGGTGGACGTGGACGCCCTGGCGCGGGACATCTCCGCTCTGCAGGACCGGCTCACCGACGTGGACGCCAGCGCCCTGGTGCAGGCCGACCGCAACGACCGCGAGGTCAATCAGCTGCTCACCGATCTGGTGCGCATCGGCGAGGGGCACGGTATCCGCTTCCCCCGCGAGTTCGCGCTGCTGCTGAAACAGTTCCTCTATTTCGACCGCTACGTGCAGGCGCTGGCGCCCGAACTGGACATGTTCAGCGACCAGCGCGTGGACCTGTTCGGTACCCTGGACCAGCTGCCCGGGGACGAGCCGCTCCACTGAGCGGCTCGGGCGCCTATTCCTGCGGGTCGGCGCACTCGGCCCGCGACGAATCCAGCTTGCAACGGATGCGGCGCTGCAGGGTCAGCATGTCGGCGCTGTAGTAGCCGCGCTCGCGCAGCTGCAGGCGCACGTCCCGCATCATCACTTCGTACTCCCGCTTGTCGTCATCCGGAATCTCGATCCACCAGCGGTCGGGGATGTTCTTGGTCTCTTCGTGCACCCGGTCAATAATCTGCTGATAGCTCTCGAAGAACACTTCGCGCACTAACTGGGCCGCTTCGTTGGGGATGCGCTCGCGGCGGGCCACCAGCTGCATGCTGATCTGCGCGATCGGGTAGTTGACGATGCCGCCGTCCGGGGTCATGCCCTTGTACAGCTCGACGATCTCATAGGCCGCCAGCGGCGCCGCGAGCACGTCCACCACGCCGTTGTTGAACATGTTGGGGGCGTTGACGATGTCCGTGGGCACCGGCGAGGCGCCCACCTGGCCGACCATTTCCGCCTGCACCGGGTCGTAGTCCAGCACCGCCACGTTTTTGCCCGCCGCCGCCGCCAGGCTGTTGATCTTTTTGTCGTTAACGAACAGGTAGGCGCCGCCGCCGGGGGCGATACCGGCCACCACATAGTCCCCCTGCACCATGTGCTTCGCCGAGGCGGGGTCGGCGAGCACCTGCAGCAGAATACGCATGTGCTGTTGGGTGGGCAGCCCGCCGATGGAGTCGATGGTGCCGGTGTAGGTGTTGAACAGCCTGGCGCGCAGGCCGCTCATCAGCGCCGCGTCACAGAGGCCGGCCTTGAATTCGTCCACCATCACCCGCTCGTCGGTGTAGGGCACCAGGTCGAGCTGGATGCCGTACTCAAGCAGCTTGGCGCGCTGGTCCTGGGCCGCCGAGAAGATCGGTCCGTTACGGCCGACAATGTCCCAGATGCAGATCTTGCGGGTGTCGTTGCCGGGCTTGCCGAGGCCGGTCAGTTCGCGCATGGCGTCGACGCGCTCGGTCATGGGCAGCGCGTCGTTGTAGACGGTGTCCCGCAGCGCGTCGTCGGACGCGGTCGCCGGCGCCACGGCGAAGGCCAGGGTGGCGCCCACGCCGAGCAGGGTGTTACGCAATAGACGGGTTATCTGCACACGACCTCCTGGTGCGGTTTATTTTTTATTCGAGCATTCGCCACGGGACGGATCGAACTTGCAGCGAATCCGGCTTTGCAGGTCCAGCATGCGACCGTCGTAGTACTCCTGTTCGCGCAGGGTGTCGCGCGCCTCCTGCATCATCGCTTCGTATTCGCGCTTTTCGTCGGCGGGGATCTCAATCCACCAGCGGTCCGGCACCCGGTCTTCCTCGGTTTTTACCCGTGCCCGCACCTCGTCGTAGGCCTCGAAGGAGGCTTCACGGATCAGCTGCGCCACTTCGTTGGGGAATTTGTCCAGCCGGCCCACCAGCTGCATGCTGATCTGGGCGATCGGATAGTTGACGATGCCGCCGTCGGGCTCCATGCCTTTATAGAGTTCCAGCAGTTCATAGGCGATCAGCGGCGCGGCGAGGATGTCGACCACGCCGTTATTGAATTTATTGGGGGCGCTGACGATGTCCGAGGGCACCGGTGTGGCGCCGATGCCGGCCACCATCTCCGACTGGGTCTTGTCGTAGTCCAGCACCGCCACTTTTTTACCGGCCGCCCTGGCCAGTGAACTGATGCGCTTGTCATTGACGAATACGTGGGCGGCGCCGCCGGAGAAGATGCCCATGATCACGTACTCACCCTGGACCATGCGCCCGGCCTGGCTGGGGTGCGCCAGCACCTGCAGCAGGGTGCGCATGTGCTGGTTGTCGGGGATCGCGCCGATGGCGTCGATGGTGCCGGTGTAGCTGTTGAACAGGCGCGCGCGCATGCCGCTCATCAGGCCGGCGTCACAGCGCCCGGCCTTGAGCTCCTCTACCAGAATGGTTTCGTTGGTGAACGGGATCATTTCCAGGTCGATGCCGTATTCCAGTGCCATGGCGCGCTGCTCCATGGCCGCCTGGAACACCGGACCGTTGCGTCCGGCGATATCCCAGATGCATATCTTGCGGTTCAGGGCGGTGCCCGGCGGCATCTGGTCGATGCCCACCAGCTTGGCGATGGCGCCCAGCCGCACGCGCACCGGCATGTCGCGGGAATAAAAAATATCCGCCAGGGCGCGGACCAGCTCCTGGTCAACGTCCACCCCGGGGAGCAGTTGTTCCATTTTTTGTTGCTGCTCCTGCGACAGGCGCAGCTCTTCCGCGCCGATACACAGCGATGACAGCGTTAGGATCAATGAGGCGAGGAGAAAACGAAACATGGCTATCCCTGATTATTATTCGAGAGGGTCGCCGGCAGTAATAGCATGGGGATGACCACGACCGGATGCTGGCCAGACATACCGGAATGTCGCTGAGGTCAAGATCGAGTGAAACGGAGAGCGGCCTCGGCCGCTCCCGGTATCAGCGGGGCTGGGCGTCCAGGGACTGCCCGTTGATCGCGGCCCCTTCAGGGCCCAGCAGATACAAATAACTGGCCACAATCTGTTCCGGGCTTTTCAATTTTTCCGCGTCTTCGCCGGGATACGCAAGGGCGCGCATATCCGTGCGGGTGGCGCCCGGGTTGATGGTGTTCACGCGAATTTTGGAGGTGTTCTCCAATTCTTCCGCCAGCGTCTGCGACAGATTTTCGGTGGCCGCCTTGGACGCCGCGTAGGCGCCCCAGAATGCCCGGCCTTTACGGCCCACGCTGGAGGAGGTGAACAGGATGCGGCCGTCGTCGCTGTCGCGCAGCAGCGGCAGCAGCGCCTGGGTCAGATAGAAGGCGCTGTTGACGTTGACGCGCATTACCGAATCCCAGGTGTCCGCGCCGTAACGCTCCAGCGGCGTGATGTCCCCCAGCACCGAGGCGTTGTGCAGCACCCCGTCCAGGCGCCCGAATTCTCGGCCGAACAGGGTCGCCAGCTCCTGGTAGTCCTCGGGCCGCGCCACCTCCATGTTGACCGGTGCCAGCGCCGGCTCCGGCCCGCCGGCGGCCTTGATCTTGTCGTAGACCGCTTCCAGCTTGCTCTGGGTGCGGCCCAGCAGAATCACGGTGGCGCCGTGGGCGGCCAGGGCCAGGGCCACCGCCCGGCCGATACCGGCGCCGGCGCCGGTGACCAGAATGATACGATCCTTAAAGGCGTCCGGCGGGCACTGGTAGTTGGCCGCCAGGCCGTTGAGTTCCTTGATGTCCATTTCGACTGTACCTACTTCTTCACAGTGTTTTCAGCAGCGGCAGCAGTTGCTCGCCGCGTTCCACAAAATAGTCGGCCGGCCAGGCGCGCGGGTTGTCGTCCGCGTCGATGTAGCCGAATCCGGCGGTGACGGTGATCATTTTCGCATTGAGTCCGGCCTGGATGTCACGCAAATGATCGCCCACATAGACGCAGTGGGTGGGGTTGGCCCCCACGGCGCCGGCCGCCATCAGCAGGCCTTCCGGATCCGGTTTGCGCTCGCGCACCTGGTCCGGGCAGATCACCGAGGCGCAGCGGTCGAGCAGGCCCAGGCCGGCGAGCACCGGGCGGGTGAAGCGCTCCGGCTTGTTGGTGATCACGCCCCAGGGCAGGCCCTGGTCTTCCAGCCAGCTCAGGGTCTCGGCCATGCCGTCAAACAGGCAGGTGTCCACCGCCAGGCGGCCGCCGTAGGCGTCGAGCAGCTCATTGAGCCGCTCGTCGAAGCCGGCGTCCCCGGGCGCCAGGCCGAAGCCCAGCTCGGTGAGCGCCCGGCCGCCGTTGGAGACCGTGGCGCGCACCGCCTGGTAGCTGACCTCCGGCCGGCCGTGGTCGCGCAGCAGCTGATTGAGCACCACGTAAAAATCCGGCGCCGTGTCCACCAGGGTGCCGTCCAGATCAAAGAAGACCGCCTCAAGCATGGCGCACCGCGTGCATCAGATAGTTCACCGACACATCGCGGTTGAGCTTGTACACCTGGGTCACCGGGTTGTAGGTCATGCCGGTGGTGTCGCGCACATCGAGCCCGGCGTCGCGGCTCCAGCCGGCCAGCTCCGAGGGGCGGATCAGCTTGGCGTACTCGTGGGTGCCGCGCGGCAGCAGCCTCAGCACGTACTCGGCGCCGACAATGGCGAACAGAAACGCCTTGGGGTTGCGGTTGATGGTGCTGAAGAACACCTGGCCGCCGGGCTTCACCAGCTTGGCGCAGGCGCGGATCACCGACGCCGGATCGGGCACGTGCTCGAGCATTTCCAGACAGGTCACGGCGTCGTACTCGCCGGCGCGCTGCTCGGCGATCTCCTCGGCCAGCACCTGCAGGTATTCCACCTCCACGCCGCTCTTCTCGGCGTGCAGGCGCGCCACCGCCAGCGGCGCCTCGCCCAGGTCGATGCCGGTGACCGTGGCGCCGCGCCGGGCCATGCCCTCGGAGAGCAGGCCGCCGCCGCAGCCGATGTCGATCACTCTCTTGCCGGGCAGGCCGAGGCGCTCGTCGATGTAATTGAGCCGCAGCGGATTAATGTCATGCAGCGGGCGGAATTCCGAGTTCGGGTCCCACCAGCGTTCCGCCAGGGCGTTGAATTTGGCGATTTCGCCGCTGTCCACGTTGGGTTGGTTCATCGGGTGTCCCTCATCGACTCTCGTTGTTGGCGCGGTCATTGTTGGGCGCGATTTTGCGCTGCCACTCGGCCGCGTTCTTGGCGATCAGCGCCGCGTTCAGCGTGGTCAGCCGGCGGTCCGCCATCAAGCAGCGCCCGGCGACCCAGCTGTGGGTGACCTGGTCCCGGGTGGCGGCGTACACCAGTTGCGCCACCGGGTCATAGACCGGTTGGGTCTCCAGGGCACCCAGGTCGACGGCGATCATATCCGCCTGCTTGCCGATTTCCAGTGAACCCGTGCGGCTTTCCAGGCCCAGCGCCCGGGCGCCGTTGAGGGTCGCCATGCGCAGGGCGGTGGCCGCCGGCACCGCGTCGGCGCGCAGGCTCACGCCCTTGGCGAGCAGCGCGGCGGTGCGGGTCTCGCCGATCATGTCCAGGTCGTTGTTGCTGGCCGAGCCGTCGGTGCCCAGGGCCACGTTGATGCCGGCGTCGAGCAGTTTCTGCACCGGGCAGAAGCCGCTCGCCAGTTTCAGGTTGGATTCGGGGCAGTGCACCACCTGGCTGCCGGTCTCCGCCAGCCACTGGATTTCCTCGTCGAGCAGCTGGGTCATGTGCACCGCCAGCAGGCGCGGGTTGAGCAGGCCCAGTTGCTTGAGCCGGGACAGCGGTCGCTCGCCGCTGGTCTCCACCGCCTGGTGGATCTCGCCGGCGGTTTCATGCACGTGCATCATCACCGGCGCGTCCAGTTCCTCGGCCAGGGTGAGCACCTTCTCCAGGGGGCCGTCGGAAACGGTATAAGGTGCGTGGGGGCCGAAACCGATGGTCACCCGGGGTTCGTGGCGCCAGTTATCGGCGGCCTCCGTGGCCAGGCGAAGATAGTCGTCCGGGCCGGCGCCCATGGGGGTGGGGAAGTCCAGGATCGGCGAGAACAGCACCGCCCGCAGGCCCGCTTCCATGGCCACCCGGGCGGTGGTCTCGGGGAAGAAGTACATGTCGGCGAAGCAGGTGGTGCCGGAGCGGATCATCTCGGCGGCGGCCAGGCGGGTGCCGTCGCGCACGAAGGCTTCGCTCATCCACTGCCCTTCGGCCGGCCAGATATGCTGTTCCAGCCAGGTCATCAGCGGCAGGTCGTCGGCCAGGCCGCGGAACAGGTTCATGGCGGCGTGGGTGTGGGCGTTCACCAGGCCGGGTATCAGCAGGTGGCTGCCCAGCTCCACCACCTCGTCGGCGCGCCATTTCTGATCCGCCAGGGGCGTCGGCAGCAGGTCGACGATGGTGTCGCCGCGGACCACCAGGGCGTGATCGGCGAGGGCGCCGGTATCCGGGGCCACCGGCGCGATCCAGCCGGCTTTGATGATGAGGTCGGCGTGTTGGTACTCCGAAGACGGCTGATTCTGCATCGCTGACGGCTTGTCCTGCATCGCTGACGGCTCCTTATTAGCTACCGCTGACGGCTCCTTCCCCGCGCGGAATGGGCGTGAGACCGGGCCCGGCCCGGTCGGTCCGGCGGCGAGTATAACCTGTCTGGCCAGCCTCGTCCGATGCCGGCGCCGGGCTTGTGGTGACGGGGTTGATGGGAATTATTTAGAGGCGGCAAAGCTGTGCTATCATCGGTGGCTTTTAGGAGCTCCGCGACCGGGGCTTCCGCGGGTCGCTATCCACGCCACCGAGGGATATAAGGAACGCCATGACGGACCTCGCCAAAGAAGTTACTCCCGTCAACATCGAGGACGAACTCAGACAGTCGTACCTGGATTACGCCATGAGCGTGATCGTGGGCCGGGCTCTGCCGGACGTGCGCGACGGCCTCAAGCCGGTGCACCGGCGCGTGCTGTTCGCCATGCACGAGCTCAGCAACGACTGGAATAAACCCTACAAAAAGTCCGCCCGTGTGGTGGGTGATGTGATTGGTAAATATCACCCCCACGGCGATTCCGCTGTGTACGACACCATTGTCCGCATGGCCCAGCCGTTCTCCCTGCGTTACATGCTGGTGGACGGGCAGGGCAACTTCGGTTCCATCGACGGCGACTCCGCCGCCGCCATGCGTTACACCGAAGTGCGCATGGCCAAGATCGCCCACGAACTGCTGGCCGATCTGGACAAGGAAACCGTCGATTTCGTCGATAACTACGACGGCACCGAGCGGATCCCCGACGTCATGCCGACGCGGGTGCCCAATCTGCTGGTCAACGGCTCCTCCGGCATCGCCGTGGGCATGGCCACCAACATCCCGCCGCACAACATGGGCGAGGTGGTGGACGGCTGTCTGGCGCTGATCGACGACGACAGCCTGACCCCGGACGACCTGATGGAATACATCAAGGGTCCGGATTTCCCCACCGCCGGCATCATCAATGGCCGCGCCGGTATCGTGCAGGCCTACCGCACCGGCCGTGGCCGCATCTGGGTGCGCGCCCGCGCCGAAATCGAGCAGACCGACAAGAGTGGCAAGGAAGCCATCATCATCCACGAGCTGCCCTACCAGGTGAACAAGGCGCGTCTGATCGAGAAGATCGCCGAGCTGGTCAAGGAAAAGCGCATCGAGGGCATCACCGAGCTGCGCGACGAATCCGACAAGCAGGGCATGCGGGTCTATATCGAGCTGCGCCGGGGCGAGAACGCGGAAGTAGTGCTGAACAACCTCTATCAGCAGACGCAGATGGAGACCGTATTCGGCATCAACACCGTGGCCCTGGTCGACGGCCAGCCGCGCACCCTGAACCTGCGCGACCTGCTGGACGCCTTCCTGCGCCACCGCCGCGAGGTGGTGACCCGCCGTACCGTTTACGAACTGCGCAAGGCCCGCGAGAAGGCGCACCTGCTGGAAGGTCTGGCGGTGGCGCTGGCCAACATCGATCCGGTGATCGAGCTGATCAAGGGCTCGCCGAGCGCCGCCGAGGCGAAGGAAAAGCTGCTCGCCAAGGGCTGGGCGCCGGGTGACGTGCTGGCCATGCTGGAGCGCGCCGGCGGCGAAGACGCCGCGCGTCCGGACGGTCTCGATGAACACTACGGGCTGCGCGACAACTTCTATCACCTGAGCCCGACCTGCGCCTGCAGAAACTGACCGGCCTGGAACGGGAAAAACTGATCACCGATTACCAGGTGCTGCTGGACCAGATCCGCGAAATGATGCTGATCCTGGCCGACCCGGACCGCCTGATGCAGGTGATCCGCGACGAGCTGCACGCGATTCGTTCGGAGTACAGCGACGAGCGCCGCACCGAGATCCAGACCTCGCGGCTGGATCTGAGCATGGAAGATCTGATCGCCGAGGAAACCGTGGTGGTCACGCTCAGCCATTCCGGCTACGCCAAGACCCAGCCGATCGACACCTACCGGGCGCAGAAGCGCGGCGGGCGCGGCAAGTCCGCCGGCCAGCTGAAGGACGAGGATTACGTCGAGCAGCTGCTGGTGGCCGGCACCCACGACACCCTGCTGTGCTTCACCAATGAAGGCAAGGTCTACTGGCTGCGGGTGTTCGAGCTGCCCCAGGGCGGTCGCGCGTCCCGGGGCAAGCCGATTGTTAATCTGATTCCGGCGCTCAAGCCGGAAGAACGGATCACCGCGATCTTGCGTCTGGATGCGGAGATGGTCCGCCAGCGCGCCAGCGGTGACGACGAGGAAGAAGCGGACGTCGACACGGCGGCCGTCGACACGGAAGCCACCGAGGTGGTGGAAGACGTGGACGTCGCGGACGAGGCGGACAGTGAGCCGCAGGCCGCGGAAGGCCCGTTCATCTTCATGGCGATCTCCAACGGCGTGGTCAAACGCACCGAGCTGGCCAAGTTCGCCAAGCCGCGCAGCAACGGCCTTATCGCCGTGCGCCTGCAGGAAGGCGAGCACCTGGTCAATGTGGCCATTACCCAGGGCGACGAAGACGTCGTGCTGGTGGCCGGCAACGGCAAAGTGGTCCGTTTCAAGGAATCCAAGGTCCGGGTGATGGGCCGCACCGCCCGCGGCGTGCGCGGCATGAAAGTGGCCGAGGGCGAGGAAGTGATCGCCCTGATGGTGCCGCAGGAAGGCGGGCAGATGCTGGCCGCGTCCGAGAACGGCTACGGCAAGCGCACCGATCTGAGCGAGTTCCCCACCAAGGGTCGGGGCACCCAGGGCGTGATCGGCATGGTGGTCAACGAGCGCAACGGCCCGCTGGTGGGCGCCGCCCAGGTGTTCGGCAATGAGGACATCATGCTGATCTCCAACCAGGGCACCCTGGTACGCACCCGCGTGGACGAAGTCAGCCATCTGGGCCGCAACACCCAGGGTGTTCGCCTGATCCGCCTCGGCAACGGTGAAGCGTTGTCCGGTCTGGCGCCGATTCCGGAGCTGGACGTGGACGACGAAGAGCTGGAAGAGGGCGCCGCCGAAGAGAACGGCGCTGACGGAGCCGACAACGCTCCGGCGGACGGCGACGAAGAGTAAAAAGGGAAGGGGCGGCGCCACCGCCCCCAATCCTGAATCCTGTATCGCGGCCCAGCCGCTATAACCCGGAGATCAACCAATGTCCCGCGCTTATAACTTTTGCGCCGGCCCGGCGGCCTTGCCGGAAGCGGTCCTTCAGCGGGCCCGCGAGGAAATGCTGGATTACCGTGGCACCGGCATGTCGGTGATGGAGATGAGCCATCGCGATGACGTGATCGTGGCCATGGCGGAGCAGGCCGAAAAGGACCTGCGCGATCTGATGGGGATTTCCGACGACTACGCGGTGCTGTTTCTGCAGGGCGGCGCCAGTGCCCAGTTCGCCATGGTGCCCATGAACCTGCTCGGCGAGTCGGGCCGCGCCGATTACATCAACACCGGCCAGTGGTCCACCAAGGCGATCAAGGAAGCGCGCCGTTTCGGTGACATCAACGTGGCGGCCTCCAGCGAGGACCGCAACTTCAGCTATGTGCCGGCGCAGAGCGACTGGCGGCTCTCCGACGATGCCGCCTATGTGCATTACTGCCCCAACGAGACCATCGGCGGGCTGGAATTCGACTTCGTGCCCGAGGTGGACAAGCCGCTGGTGGCGGACATGAGCTCCACCATCCTGTCGCGTCCGCTGGATGTCAGCCGTTTCGGCCTGATTTACGCCGGCGCGCAGAAGAACATCGGCCCGGCGGGGATCACCGTGGTGATCGTGCGCAAGGACCTGCTCGGCCGTGCCGGCGCGTCCGTGCCGGCGATGATGAACTACCAGACCCACGCCGAGAACGGCTCCATGTACAACACGCCGCCCACCTTCGCCTGGTATCTGGCCGGCCTGGTGTTCCAGTGGCTCAAGGCGCAGGGCGGCGTGGAAGCCATGGGCGAGCTCAACCGGCGCAAGGCGGAGAAGCTGTATGGCTTCATCGACGCCAGCGGTTTCTACAGCAACCCGGTGGCGCCCGCCCAGCGCAGTTGGATGAACGTGCCCTTCATTCTCTCCGACAGTGCTCTGGACAAGGCGTTTCTGGCCGAGGCGGACGCCGCCGGGCTGCGCAATCTCAAGGGCCACCGCAGTGTCGGCGGCATGCGCGCCAGCATTTATAATGCGGTACCGGAAACGGCCGTGGATGCCCTGATAGACTTCATGGCGGACTTCGAAAAACGCAACGGATAAGGCTGGTACGCGCACACTCGCCAGCCGTGGCGCGCCCAGGCGGAACCTGACATGACCGAATCATTGGACAAGCTGAGAGATCAGATCGACGACCTGGACCAACGGCTCCAGGATCTGCTCAATCACCGCGCCGAGCTCGCCCACCAGGTGGCCGAAGTGAAGCGCCGCGAGGACGCCGAGCCGGTGTTTTACCGCCCGGAGCGGGAAGCCCAGGTGCTGAGCCGCATCAAGGAACGCAATAAGGGCCCCATCGACGGGGAATCCATGGCGCGCCTGTTCCGCGAAGTGATGAGCGTATGCCTGGCGCTGGAACAGCCCATGCGCGTGGCGTTTCTGGGCCCGGAAGGCACCTTTACCCAGCAGGCGGCGATCAAGCATTTCGGCCATGCGGTGGAAAGCGTGCCGCTGGGCGCCATCGATGAGGTATTCCGCGAAGTGGAGGCGGGCGCCGTGCACTTCGGCGTGGTGCCGGTGGAAAACTCCACCGAGGGCATGGTGAACCACACCCTGGATTCATTCATGAATTCCGACCTCAAGATCTGTGGTGAGGTGGAACTGCGTATCCACCACCATCTGCTCGCCGGCCCCCACACCCGCCGGGACAAGGTGACGCGCATCTATTCACACCAGCAGACCCTGGCGCAGTGCCGCCAGTGGCTGGACGCGCACATGCCGGCGGTGGAACGCGTGGCGGTGAGCTCCAACGCGGAGGCCGCCCGGCGGCTCAAGGACGAATGGAACGCCATGGCCATCGCCGGCGACATGGCCCGTGAGCTCTACGACCTGGAGCCGGTGCAGCGCAACATCGAGGACCGCCCGGACAATACCACCCGCTTCTTGATCATCGGCCGCCAGGACACGCCGCCCTCCGGCCGCGACAAGACCAGCCTGCTGATCTCCGGCAAGAACCGTCCCGGGCTGCTGTCCGATCTGTTGCGGCCGTTCCGGGACAAGGGCATCAACCTGACCCGTCTGGAAAGCCGGCCCTCGCGCATCGCCAACTGGAGCTATGTGTTCTTCGTCGACTGCGAAGGCCACAAAGCGGACGCGACGCTCACCGAGGTGCTGGAGACTCTGGAAGCCGACGGCAATACCATCAAGGTGCTGGGCTCCTATCCGAAGGCGGTCCTGTAGGAAAGCGTTATGACTTGCGATTACACCCAACTGGCCAACAACGGCGTGCAGCAACTGCGCCCCTATCAGCCGGGCAAACCCGTCGAAGAGCTGCAGCGTGAGCTGGGCCTGCGCGACGTGGTCAAGCTGGCCAGCAACGAGAACCCGCTGGGGCCCAGCCACCGGGCGCTGGAAGCGGCGCGCCGGTCGCTGGATCAGATCCACCTTTACCCGGACGGCGCCGGCTTCGAGCTGAAACACGCCCTGGCGGATAACCTGGGCGTGAGCAGTGACCGCATCACCCTGGGCAACGGCTCCAACGACGTGCTCGAACTGGTGGCGCGCGCCTATCTGCAGCCCGGCGACGAAGCGGTGTTTTCCGAGTACGCCTTCGCCATCTATCCGCTGGTGACCCTGGGCTGCTCCGCCAAGCCGGTGTCGGTGGATTCGCACCTCTACGGCCACGATCTGGCCGCCATGGCGGACGCGATCACCGAGCGCACCCGGGTGGTGTTCCTGGCCAACCCGAACAACCCCACCGGCACCTGGTTCAACGACCAGGCGCTGGATAACTTCCTGGCCAGAGTGCCGGAGCGGGTGATCGTGGTGCTGGACGAGGCGTACTTCGAATACGTGGAGGAAAGCCACTACCCGGACGGCCTGAAGCGGCTTGACCGCTACCCGAACCTGGTGGTCACCCGCACCTTTTCCAAGATCCACGGCCTGGCCGGCCTGCGCGTGGGCTACGCCGTGTCGCACCCGCAGATCGCCGATGTGCTCAACCGGGTGCGCCAGCCCTTCAACGTCAATATTCCGGCACTGGCGGCGGCCCAGGCGGCCCTGGGCGACATCGACCATATCGAGAACTCCAAGAGCGAGAACACCGCCGGGCTGGTGCAACTGGCCGAAGGGCTCGACGGCCTCGGTTTCACGCAGATTCCCTCGGTGGCCAATTTCATCGCCTTCGACTGCGGCGGCGACGCCGAGACCGTCTACCAGGCGCTGTTGCGCGAAGGGGTGATCGTGCGCCCGCTGGGCGGCTACGGCCTGCCCAACCACCTGCGGGTCACCGCCGGCACCGCCCGCGATAACGAACGCTTCCTGCAGGCGCTGAAAAAAGTGACGCGCCGCCGATGACCGCGTCCCGGCCCCCTTTGTTTCAACGTGTCGCGATCATCGGGCTGGGCCTGATCGGCGGCTCGCTGGCCGCCGCCATCCGCGAGCAGGGGCTGGCGCGCACCGTGGTGGCCGGCTCCCGCTCCACGCGCACCCTGGAACAGGGCCTGGCCCTGGGGCTGATCGACGAGGGCAGCCAGGACCTGGCGGTGGCGGTGCGCGGCGCCGATCTGGTGTTCGTGGCGACGCCGGTCTCGTCCATGGGCGCGGTGCTGAAAGCGCTGCGCCCGGGGCTCGCCGAGCGCGCCATCGTCACCGACGGCGGCAGCGTCAAAGGCGCGGTGATCGCCGAGGCCCGCCGGGCCCTGGGCGATCATTTCCCCCGCTTCGTGCCGGGGCACCCGATCGCCGGCAAGGAAAAAAGCGGCGTGGAAGCCGCGGATGCCGGGCTGTATCGCCAGCACCGGGTGATCCTGACGCCCACCCCGGACACCGACACCACCGCCACCGCGCGGGTGCGGGCGCTGTGGGCGGCGGTCGGCGCGGAAGTGCTGGAGATGGCGCCGGATCACCATGACCGGGTGCTGGCGGAAACCAGCCATCTGCCCCATTTGCTGGCGTTTTCGCTGGTCGACACCCTGGCCCGGCAGGGCGATTCCACCGAGATATTCCGCTACGCCGCCGGCGGCTTCCGCGACTTCACCCGCATCGCCAGTTCCGACCCGGTGATGTGGCACGACATCTTCCGCGAGAACCGGGACGCGGTACTTGAAGCGCTGGCCCTGTTCCGGGACGGTATCGACCGCTTCCAGAGCGCGATCGAGCACAACGATGACGAGGCCCTGATGGGCGTCATGACCCGGGCCAACGCCGCCCGGGCCCACTTTCTGGCCATGAACGAGCGCACCTCCTACACCCGCGCCCGGCATTCCGACGACGAGACAGGCATGACACAGCAATCCAACCCCACCTTCCTGGCGCGCCCCGGCGGCCGGCTCAACGGCCGGCTGCGGGTGCCGGGTGATAAATCCATGTCCCACCGCGCCATCATGCTGGCGTCACTGGCCGAGGGCACCACCACCGTGGAGGGGTTTCTGGAAGGGGAGGACGCCCTGGCCACGCTGCAGGCGTTCCGCGACATGGGCGTGCTGATCGAAGGCCCCCACCACGGCCAGGTGATCGTGCACGGGGTTGGCCTGCATGGCTTGAAGGCGCCGGGCAAACCGCTCTACATGGGCAATTCCGGCACCTCCATGCGGCTGCTCACCGGCCTGCTCGCCGGTCAGGCGTTCGACACCGAGCTCACCGGCGATGAATCCCTGTCCAAGCGGCCCATGGAGCGGGTCGCCGGCCCGCTGCGGGAAATGGGCGCGCGCATCGACACCGGCGAGGGCGGCCGGCCGCCGGTGCGCATCCACGGCGGTCAGGCGCTGAAAGGCATCCATTACCCGCTGCCGATGGCGTCCGCCCAGGTGAAATCAGCGGTGTTGCTGGCGGGCCTGTATGCCGAGGGCGAAACCTCGGTGACCGAGCCGGCGCCCACCCGCGACCATACCGAGCGCATGCTCGGCGGTTTCGGCGTGCCGGTGCGCCGCGACGGCGCCACCAGCACGGTCACCGGCGGCACGCCGCTGGCGGCGGGGCCGCTGGACGTGCCGGCGGACATCTCCTCGGCGGCGTTCTTCCTGGTCGGCGCCTCCATCGCCGAAGGCAGCGAGCTGACCCTGCCCCACGTGGGGGTGAACCCGACCCGCACCGGGGTGATCGACATTCTCAAGCTGATGGGCGCGGACATCCGTCTGGAGAACCCGCGCGATTCCGGCGGCGAGCCGGTGGCGGACCTGGTGGTCAAGAGCGCGCCGCTGAAAGGCATCGAGATCCCCCGGGAGCTGGTGCCCCTGGCCATCGACGAATTCCCGGCGATCTTTATCGCCGCCGCCTGCGCAGAGGGCGAAACCGTGCTGCGCGGCGCCGAGGAGCTGCGCGTCAAGGAGTCCGACCGCATCCAGGTGATGGCCGACGGCCTGGCGGCCCTGGGCGTGGAGCATGAAGTGCACGAGGACGGCATCTGCATCGTCGGCGGCCCGTTCGGCGGCGGCGAAGTGGATTCCCACGGCGATCACCGCATCGCCATGAGTTTCGCCATGGCGGCGCTGCGCGCCTCGGCGCCGATCACTATTCGCCGCTGCGCTAACGTGGCCACCAGCTTCCCGGGTTTCGCGGACCTGGCCCGCGGCGCCGGCCTCGACCTGGAGGTGCACTCATCCAAGGAGAACGCATGATCCCGATCATCACCATCGACGGCCCGGTGTCCTCCGGCAAGGGCACCGTGGCGCGCCTGGTGGCTGCCCGGCTGGCCTGGCACCTGCTTGATTCCGGCGCCCTCTACCGGGTGCTGGGGCTGCACGCCACGCGCCAGGGCGTGGCCCTGGACGACCAGCCAGCGCTGATCCGGCTCGCCGAGAACCTGCCGGTGGTGTTCCGGGAGCAGAACGGCGACACCGCCGTGGTACTCGACGGTGAGGACGTGAGCGCCGACATCCGCCGTGAGGAAGTGGGCGAAATGGCCAGCCAGGTGGCCGTGCTGCAGCCGGTGCGCGACGCGCTGTTCGCCCGCCAGCGGGCCTTCGCCCTGAGCCCGGGCCTGGTGGCCGACGGCCGCGACATGGGCACGGTGGTGTTCCAGGACGCGCCGCTCAAGATCTACCTCAACGCCAGCGCCGAGGAGCGCGCCCGCCGGCGCTACGCCCAGTTGAAGGAAAAGGGCTTTGATGCTACCCTCGCGACCCTTATCGAGGACATCCAGACCCGGGACGACCGGGACATGAACCGCGATGTGGCACCGCTGAAGCCCGCTGATGACGCGGTGGAGATCGATTCCACCTCGCTTTCCGTGGAACAGGTGGTGGACGCGATTCTCGATGAGGCCGCCCGCCGATCTCTGGTCTGAAGGCGGTAAAACCGTATTCATCCGTAGGAGCGGCCCTGGCCGCGGCAACCCCGATTAGGCGGGGCCCGCGGGCAGGGCCGCTCCCGCAATGAGTGTTAAGTGACAGGTCGCCCGGCTCCTGACAGTAAACCAGCTTGGGGCGGCGACCTTTTAGTAATAACCCATGCCTGCTGGTTGGTATGTGTATCCGTGAGACTTCTCCATGACTGAATCTTTTGCCGAACTTTTTGAAGAAAGCCTTAAGGACCTCGACGTTGCCCGTGGTTCCATCATCAAAGGCACCGTGGTCGCCATCGACAGCGACTGGGTGACCGTTAACGCCGGCCTCAAGTCCGAGGGCATCATCGCCCGCGGCGAGTTCATCAGCGAAACCGGTGAACTGGAAATCGCCGAAGGCGATGAAGTGGAAGTGGCGGTTGACGCTATTGATGACGGCATGGGCTTCACCCGTCTGTCCCGCGAAAAGGCCAAGCGCGCCGAAGTGTGGGGCGAACTGGAAGTGGCTTTCGACAAAGACGAGATCGTCAAAGGTCAGATTTCCGGCAAGGTGAAGGGTGGCTTCACCGTCGATATCGGCCCGATCCGCGCGTTCCTGCCCGGCTCTCTGGTGGACATCCGTCCGGTACGCGACGTGACCCACCTGGAAGGCAAGGACCTGGATTTCAAGGTCATCAAGCTCGATCCCAAGCGTAACAACGTGGTGGTGTCCCGCCGCGCTGTCATGGAAGCCGAGCACTCCGCCGAGCGCGAAGCGCTGCTCGAGTCTCTGCAGGAAGGCATGGTCGTCAAGGGTATCGTCAAGAACCTGACCGACTACGGCGCGTTCGTCGACCTGGGCGGCATCGACGGCCTGCTGCACATCACCGACATGGCCTGGAAGCGCATCAAGCATCCCAGCGAAATCGTCGAAGTGGGCCAGGAAATCGAAATCAAGGTCCTCAAGTTCGACCGCGAGAAGATGCGTGTTTCCCTGGGTCTCAAGCAGCTGGGCGAAGATCCCTGGCACGATATCGTGCAGAAGTACCCGGAAGGTGCCCGCGTCAAGGCCCGGGTCACCAACCTCACCGACTACGGCTGTTTCGCCGAAATCGAAGAAGGCGTGGAAGGCCTGGTGCACGTGTCCGAGATGGACTGGACCAACAAGAACATCCACCCGTCCAAGGTTGTCGAGATCGGCGACGAAGTGGAAGTGATGATCCTGGACATCGACGAAGACCGTCGTCGTATCTCCTTGGGTATCAAGCAGTGCCAGTCCAACCCGTGGGAATCCTTCTCCGAGAACTACCAGAAAGGCGACCGCATCAGCGGCAAGATCAAGTCGATCACCGATTTTGGTATCTTCATCGGCCTGGAAGGCGGCATCGACGGCCTGGTGCACCTGTCCGACATCTCCTGGGAAGAGCAGGGCGAAGAGGCGGTGCGCAACTTCAACAAGGGCGACGAGCTGGAAACCGTGGTACTGTCCATTGATGCCGAGCGGGAAAGAATTTCCCTTGGAATCAAGCAGTTGACAGATGATCCGTTTGCTCAGTATGTTGCTGCAAACGAGAAGGGCGCCATCGTTAAAGGCAAGGTAACGGAAGTGGACGCCAAGGGCGCCACCGTGGAGTTGGCGGAAAACGTGGAAGCATCCCTGCGTGCCAGCGAACTCAGCCGCGACAAGGTCAACGATGCGACCGAAGTGCTCAGCGTCGGTGACGAGGTGGAAGCCCGCATCACCAACGTCGATCGCAAGAACCGTGTGATCACCCTGTCCGTACGCGCCAAAGATCAGGTGCAGGACAAGGAAGCACTGGATACCCAGGGTCCGGACGCCAACGCGCCCAAGACCATTGGTGATCTGATCAAGAAGCAGATGGAAAACAGCAACGAGTCATAACGGCTCCTCCCCGGGGGCCGGCCATCAGGCCGGCCCCGCTTGGGCAGGGAGCCCAGGGGAGTAGGTTGCAATGGCGTCAGCGTTAACCAAATCGAAACTGATTGCCCGTATTTCCAAGGATAACCAGCAATTGTCTCCCAGGGATGTGGAGCTCGCCGTAAAAACCCTGATTGACTACATGGCCGACACCCTCGCTGAAGGGGGCCGCATCGAAATACGCGGTTTCGGCAGTTTTTCCCTTCATTTCCGTGCACCTCGCGTGGGCCGTAATCCCAAGACCGGCGCCAGCGTCAAGCTGCATGGCAAGTACGTCCCCCATTTCAAATCCGGTAAAGAGCTGCGCGAACGGGTCAACGACTCCATGTTCGACGCGTCGTCCGGAACCCATGGCGACGATAAACGCAATGCCGATGACGCCCCCGGCGAAGCCGCCAACGGCTGATCGCCCCAGCAGGACGATGTGATGCGAAATCTTTACCGTATTTTTCTGATTCTGGTTTTGCTGCTGATCTTCATGGCGGCTTTCCTGTTCGTCACCGCCAACACCCAACCGGTGACCCTGGCGGTGCCCGTCGCCGACTGGCAATACCAGGTGACGCTGGGGGCACTGGTGGTGGTGCTGCTGGCGCTGGGCCTGCTGGCGGGGCTGGTCACCGGCCTCGGCCTGAAAGGGTTGCGTGGCCTGTTCGGACCCCGTTCATGAGCGAACCGCTTTGGCTCATTCCGCTGTTCTTTTTCGCCATCGCCACGGGCTTTTTCCTTGGCCGGCGTGAAGGTAAACGGCGCCAGCGCCGGCGCATGGATTCATTGTCCCAGGAGTACGTCGCCGGCCTTAACTTCCTGCTTAACGAAGAGCCGGACAAGGCGGTGCAGGCCCTGCTCAACAGCCTGGAAGTTAACGACCAGACCCTGGAAACGCATCTCAGCATGGCGCGCCTGTTCCGCAAGCGTGGTGAGTTCGATCGCGCCACCCTGATTCACTCCCACCTTCTTGAGCAGGGCGAGTTGCCCCGCGCCACCCAGGAGCAGATTCAGCTGGAGCTGGCCGAGGACTATCTCGCCGGCGGCCTGTTCGACCGCGCCGAGGAAGTGCTGCTCGAGATGCTCGACCAGGAGTGTGAGAAGCGCGAGCAGGTGATTCGCCAGCTCACCTATCTGTACGAGCAGGAGCGTGACTGGACCAACGCCATCTCCATGGGCGAGCACCTGGTCAAATCAGAACCCAAGATCGCCCCGGTGCTGGCCCACTACTGCTGCGAGGAAGCGGAAGCGCAGATCGCCCGCAGCGAGCTCAACCCGGCACGTCGTATGCTGCGCCGGGCCCTCGGTTTCGATAAAAATTGTGTCCGAGCCAGTGTCCTGCAGGGGCGCCTGGAAATGCGCGAGGAAGACTGGGACGCGGCGATCGAGGCATTCCGTCGCATCTGGAAACAGGACCCGGACTTTTTCGACGAGGTACTCACCGAGCTGCGCCAGTGCTTCCAGGCGCTGGAAAAAGAAGAAGACTTTATCCGCATGCTCGCCGACTACAGCGCCGAGACACCCAGCACCGCTCGAGTGCTGCTGTTGTCCGAGCAGCTGCGCGAGCGCTACGGCGACCGCGAGGCCGGGCAGTTCATCGCCGACTACATGCAGGCCAACCCCACCGTGCTCGGCCTGCACCGCCTGATCGACATGAACCTGCAGGGGTCGGCGGAAGGCGAGGCCCGCGAGCACCTGGGCCTGCTCAAAGCGCTCACCGAACGGCTGACCAGCGGTAAAACCGTCTATCAGTGTCGCCGTTGCGGGTTCCAGACCCCGTTGCTGCAATGGCGCTGCCCCAGCTGCCGCCGCTGGGGCACCATCAAACCCCGCTCCGAAGGAGAGATTAAGCCGTGACTGTCGCCAGCCCCATTATTGTCGCCCTGGACTACCCGCAACCGGACCAGGCGCTGGCAATGGCGGACCGTCTCGACCCGGCCAAAGTGCGAGTGAAAGTGGGCAAGGAGCTGTTCACCCGAGGCGGACCGGAGGTGGTGCGCGCCCTGCACGACAAGGGCTTCCAGGTGTTCCTGGATCTCAAGTTCCACGACATTCCCAACACCGTGGCCGGCGCCGTCAAGGCCGCCGCCGACCTGGGTGTCTGGATGGTCAACGTCCATGCCAGCGGCGGCAGCCGCATGATGCTCGCCGCCCGTGAGGCGCTGAGCGGCCATGACCGTGCGCCGCTATTGATCGCGGTCACCGTGCTCACCAGCCAGGAACGGGCCGACCTGGTGGAAATCGGCATCGACCACGAACCCGAGGACCAGGTACGCCGCCTGGCGGTCCTGACCCGGGACAGCGGTCTCGACGGTGTGGTCTGCTCGGCCCGCGAGGCCGCCATGCTGCGCGCCGCCTGCGGTGACGATTTCGCACTGGTGACCCCCGGCATTCGTCCGGCCGGCAGCGCCGGTGACGATCAGCGCCGGGTGGTGACGCCGCCCCAGGCCCGCGAATGGGGCGTGGACTTCATGGTGATCGGCCGTCCCATTACCCGTGCGGAAAATCCCACAGCCGCGGTCGACGATATCTTACAAAGCCTTTCCTGATCAGAGCGCGAAAAGTCACCGCGTTCGCTTACAGCCCCGCCGCACCGTCCCGCCTAGAGTAGAACGTCCTAACCCAAACCGATAAGGAGGAAGGACGATGAAGCTCCATGGACGAAAACTGTATCAAACCCTGCTACTCAGCCTGATGCTGCTTGCCGGCGGGCTGCCCGCCGCCCAGGCCGCCCCCGAAGCGGAAGGCGCCGGCGACGGTGCCGCCGCCGTGGATACCACGGTGAGCCTGAACAACGCCGGGGTGGAAGAGCTGCAGACCCTGAAAGGCATCGGCCCCAAGACCGCCGCTTCGATCGTCGCCTGGCGCGACCGGGAAGGGCCGTTTGAATCCGTCGATCAGCTGATGGCGGTGAAAGGCATCGGCGAAATGACGCTATCGCGGATTCGCGACCGGCTGAGTCTCTGAGTGCTGGAGACCGTTGACGCGGAATGCCGCCCGCTCTTCCGTCATTCCGCTTACCGGCCGTCCTTTCCCCGGGACGGCCGGCTTTTTATATTCACCTCAGTCAGCGACGGGGATTGGCTTATACCTTGCGGGAGCGAGCTTGTGGGAGCGGGCCCCGCCCGCGAAAGGGTGGCTTTAGCCACCCGGCAAAGGTTGCCCCGCAGGATCCCAGAGACTTTTTGTTTCGCTGTTTTGGAGCTCCGAATCCGAGACGCGGTGCAATGGTGGTGCCTTCCGGGACCGCTCAAGCCCCGCAAGCGGGCCCGGCCACCCATCACAGATGGGCGGCGTTCGGNNNGTCCAGGACCGTGTTTGGCCAGGGATGGCCAAACGCCGAGCCTACATGGATGTACTCGTGGCGTGTCCTGGACGGGCCCACCCGATCCCGGTGCGGGCTTTCTGGAGAAAAAAGTCTCTGGGATCCTGCCGGGAGCTTCGCTCCCTTTCGCGGGCGGGACCCGCTCCCACAGGCCCGCTCCCACAAGCGTGATCCCGGCGCGGGCTTTCTGGAGAGGTCGGACTCAGCTCGGCCGTTTGGTGATCGGAAACTCGCACAGATCGGAGATCAGGCACTCGCCGCATTTGGGCTTACGCGCCACGCAGGTGTAGCGGCCGTGCAGGATCAACCAGTGGTGGCAGTCCCGCTTGAACTCTTCCGGCACCGTCCGCATCAGCCGCTGCTCCACCTCCACCACGTTTTTTCCCGGCGCGATGCGCGTTCTGTTCGAAACCCGGAAGATGTGCGTGTCCACGGCGATGGTGGGCTCGCCGAAGGCGGTGTTAAGCACCACGTTGGCGGTCTTGCGACCGACACCGGGCAGCGCTTCCAGCGCCGCCCGGGAGCGCGGCACTTCGCCGTCGTGCTGCTCAATCAGCTGGTCGCAGAGTTTGATGATGTTGGCGGCCTTGGAATTAAACAGGCCGATGGTCTTGATGTAGGTCTTGAGGCCGTCCACGCCCAGGGCGCGAATGGCCTGAGGGGTGTTGGCCACGGGAAACAATTTGTCCGTGGCTTTGTTGACGCCCACGTCGGTGGCCTGGGCGGACAGCACCACGGCCACCAGCAGTTCGAAAGGCGTGTCGAAGTTCAGTTCGGTGGTGGGTTGCGGTCGCTGCTCGCGCAACCGCCGGAAGATTTCGGTGCGTTTTTCGCGATTCATGGCGTCGGGTCGCTGGCGAAAAACGAACAGTATAACGAAGGGGAAGCCGGGCGGCGACGCCGCCCGGCTGGGTGTCTTTCCGGGTGCTTTAGTCGGTAACGACCTGGCCGTTTTCCACCGGCAGGCGGTCGCCGGGTTTGTCGTCCATGCGCACGGTCCGGGTCTGGCCGTCGAAGCGGTAGGTGACGTTGTAGCCGACCTGCTCGCTGCGGGTTTCCATAATGGTCTGGCAACGTTCTTCGGTGGTGGTGTAGGTGTTGCCTTCCTGAATGCGCTCCTGCGCTTTGTTGCCCGCGTAACCACCGGCCACGGCGCCGGCGGCGGTGGCCACGTCCTTGCCGCTGCCGCCACCGAACTGGTGGCCGATCACGCCGCCCACGACCGCGCCGATGGCGCTACCGGCGATCTGGTGTTTGTCCTTAACCGGCTTCTGGCGCTGAACGGTGACCTGCTCGCAACGCTGATTGGGTTCCTGCCAGGTCTTGGTGGCGGGTTCCACGTTGACCACTTCGGCGTAGGGACCTTCATCATTGATGGCCTGATAGCCGCCGTACCCGACACCGGCCACGGCCACGGTGCCGACAACGGCGAGTGCCACGGTTGCTGCTGTTTTCATGAGGGCCTCCTTTCTGGTTCTTGGCGTGCGCCGATCACTGGCGCGCGCTTTCAGGTAGTGGTCCTTATTGTCACCCGGGAAGCGCGGTGAAAGTTGTATAAGGCTGTTAAAAGCGCCGCGCCTTTGAACCAGATCACCTGGACTACGCCATAAGAACGGCAAGCGGGTTGGCTCGATAACGGTTTTTCAGCTTACTTTGCCGGTGGTGCGCACCCGCCGGCTGGTGGTGGGCTGGTCCGCCTGTTTCGCTTTGCGGGCCGCTTTAAGGCGTCGGTCGATGACGTTCTTGCCGGCGATGATCAACCCCAGCCCGATAAAGGCCCCCGGTGGCAGCACCGCGAACAGAAAGCCGGGGTAGTCGGAAAACACTTCCAGACGCCAGCCGGAGGCGACCGGGCCAAGCAATAGCTGCATGTTGTCGAACAGCGTGCCCTGGCCAATCAGTTCGCGCATGCCGCCGAGAATCACCAGAATCACCAGGAAGCCGGCGCCCATCATGAAGCCGTCCAGCAGCGACGGCAGCACCGGGTTCTTGCTGGCGAAGGCGTCGGCGCGGCCCAGCACGGTGCAGTTGGTCACGATCAGGGGAATAAAAATACCCAGGATTTCGTACAGCTCGAAGGTGAAGGCGCGCATCAGCATTTCGATCACCGTCACCAGGGCGGCGATGATCATCACGAAGGCGGGCAGCCGCACCGCGTCGGTGACGTAGGCGCGGATCAACGACACGGCGCCGTTGGAGCCCATCAGCACCACCAGCGTGGCCAGCCCCAGCCCCAGGGCGTTCACCACCGTGCCGGTGACCGCCAGCAGCGGGCACAGGCCGAGAATCTGCACGGTGGCCGGGTTGTTGTTCCAGAGCCCGTCCAGGGTGATCTTCCGGTAGTCGGTCTCAGCCACGGCAGGCCTCCCTCATGGTGTCTGGCGCGTCGTCGGTGGCCGGTGCCTGGAACACCTGCTCTTTGTGGTCACGGAAATAGAGCAGGGCGCGGTGCACGGCCCCGACCACGGCGCGCGGGGTGATGGTGGCGCCAGTGAAGCTGTCGAAGGTGCCGCCGTCTTTCTTCACCGCCCAGCCCGCGTCGTTCGGGTTCGACAGGGAGCGGCCATTGAAGCGGGTGATCCAGTCGGATTTGCGCCGTTCTATTTTGTCGCCCAGGCCCGGGGTTTCATTGTGCGGTGGCACCGCCCGCACGCCCAGCACACGGCCATCGGTGTCCACGCCCACGATCAGATCAATGGCGCCGCCATAGCCGTCGGGGGCGGTGGCTTCGAGCACCACGCCGGACGGCGCGCCGTCTTTACGGGCCCGATAGATGTGCCGCGCGCCGTTGCCGAGTAACGGGTCACGCACTTCAATGCGATCGGTGATCAGCACGTTATCGTGACGGTCGTCGGGCATCACCTGGGCGAGGGAGGCGATCAGCGCGTTCTGACGATTGCATTCCACCCGCGGCAGGGTGGCCTGGTTGGTGAGCGCCAGGGCGGCGGCGGTGCCGATGGCGAAGAGGCCAAGAATCACGGCGTTGCGGGTTATCGCCTGGCGGATCATGGGTTGGCCCCCTTGTTCGCCTTGCGGTGCCCGTAGGCGCGTGGCTGGGTGTAGTAGTCAATAAACGGCGCCGCCAGGTTAAGCAACAGCACGGCGAACGCCACCGCGTCCGGGTAGCCGCCGAAGGTGCGGATCACCCAGATCAGCAGGCCGATCAGCAGGGCATAGATAAAACGCCCCAGACGGCTGGTGGCGGCGCTCACCGGGTCGGTGGCGATGAAGAACGCGCCCAACATGGCGCCGCCGGAGAACAGGTGGAACAGCGGGCCGGCAAAACGCGCCGCGTCCACCTGGTGCGCGATCAGCGCCGGCAGGGCCAGGCCGGCCAGGAATGCCACCGGAATCTGCCAGGTGATGATACGGCGCGCCAGCAGGTAGAGGCCGCCGAGCAGAAACGCCAGATTGACCGCTTCCCAGCCGGGGCCCGCCAGCCGGCCGTCGAGAATGTCGCGGCCGGCCAGCGCCTCGGCGTCGCCGGCCCAGGTGCGGAAGGTGTCCAGTGGGGTGGCGCCGGTGAAGGCGTCCGCCGGCGTCTGGCCGAGGAACAGGGCGAGGCTGTCCGCCGGGGCCGGGGCGTCGCCGGGCGCGATCCACTGGGTCATGGCCACCGGGAAAGAGATCAGCAACAGCACATAGCCGATCATGGCCGGGTTAAAAGGGTTCATGCCCAGGCCGCCGTAGAGTTGCTTGGCCACCACGATGGCGAAGCCGACGCCGATCAGGGTCAGCCACCACGGGGCGGTGGGCGGCAGCGCCAGGCCCAGAAGCACGGCGGTAACCACGGCGCTCCAGTCCTTCAGATAAAACGCCACCGGTTTACCCCGGGCGCGCAGAAACAAGGCTTCGCAGGTCAGCGCCACCAGCACCGCCCAAAGCACGTTGAGCAGGCTGCCCAGGCCGAACTGCCAGACCAGTACCGCCAGGCCGGGCACGGTGGCGTAGACCACCTGGCGCATGACGGCGCCGGTGTCGGTGTGCCGGCTGGTGTGCGGGGAAGGGGCGTTGATCAGGCTCATTCTTCCACCAGCCCCTGTTCTTCCACGGCGGTCTTCAATGCCAGGCGGGTCAGTTGCGCGTGTTCTTGCAAGGCGTCCAGTTCCGAATTCAGGGTTTCCAGGGTGTCCGCGTCCGAGGTGTCGCGGCGCCGCTCCAGTTCATCGGCCTTGTCGCGCAGGGCGCTTTCCGCCCGGGCCGCGTCCAGCTTCAGGGTTTTCAGGTCCTTGCCGGTGTGGGCGAGGATATCCGCCTTGGCCTGTTCCACCAGCGCGTCCAGGGCGTCGCGGCAATGGTCCGCCTTGGCTTTCAGTTTCTCCACCTTGGCGTGCATGGCGGCGAGGGCCTCGTCGCTGTCCTGGCCGGCGCGCTCGGCCCGTTCCACCGCGGCGTGGGCTTCCTTGTACTGTTTGTGGGCCATGTTGTAGGCGGTTTTCAGGGCTTTCAGGCGCTTTTGACGCTTGGCGGCCGCGTCATCATCCACCGCCGCCTTGTCGACGGTCGTCTTGCTGTCGGGCGTGTCGCCGTCCTGCTTTGGCGGTGCCGGCGCGGCGGGGGCGGCCGCCGGTCCCTGGGCCGCTTTGGCCTCGCGCAGCTCGGCCTTCAGGCGGTCCGCCTCCGCTTTCAACTGGTCCGCCCGGGCGCGCAATTCGGCGGCGTCGTCGGATTGCTCGGCCTCGGCGTTCTTGGCGGCTTTCACCGCCGCCTTGTAGGCGCTGGAGGCTTCGCCCACCGCCTTCTTGAGGTCCGCCAGTGCCGAGGATTCGGCGGGCGCCGCCGCCGGCTGCGCCGGCGCAGCGGCCTTGGCGTCGCGCAGGGCCGCTTTGGCACGGTCCGCTTCGGCCTTGAGGCTGTCGGCGCGCGCACGCAGCTCGGCGGCGTTGTCCGCTTCCTGGGCTTCGGCGGTCTTGGCCGCTTTTACCGCCGCTTTGTAGGCGCTGGAGGCCTGGCCGACTTCTTTCTTCAGTGCCGCCAGCTTGTCGTCGCCGGCGCCGGGGGCACTGTCCGCCGCCGCTTCCTGTTTCTTGCGGTTGGCTTCCAGGCGGGCGCGGCGGCGGGCTTCTTTCTCCGCCTGCTCCCGTTCCAGCCGGGCCTGACGCGCCTCGAAGCGCTCCCGGGCCCGGTCCGCTTTGATCTGCTCGGCGGTCTGGGTGCGGATCTCGCCCTTGGCGTAACGGTAGTACTGCACCAGGGGAATATGGCTGGGGCACACATAGGCGCAGGCGCCGCACTCGATGCAGTCCATAAGGTTGTGGTGCTGGGCGCGCTCGAAATCGTCGGTCTTCGCGTACCAGTAGAGCTGTTGCGGCAGCAAATTGGCCGGACACACCTCGGCGCAGGCGCCGCAGCGGATGCACGCCTGCTCCGGCGGCGGTTCCGGCAGCTCCTCGGCGCTGGCGGCGATTACGCAGTTGCTGGTCTTGACCACCGGCACCGACGGATCGTGCAGGGTAAAGCCCATCATCGGGCCGCCCATCACCAGACGGCCGAGCCGGTCCTTATCGACGCCGGCGTGGTGCAGCAGATCGGCCACAGGGGTACCCAGCCACACTTCGTAGTTGCCGGGGCGCGCCACGGCGTCGCCGGTCACCGTGGTGATGCGCGACAGCAGCGGCTCGCCGTCGTGCACCGCCCGTTTCACCGCCCAGGCGGTGCCCACATTCTGGCAGACCACGCCGCACTGGGCGGGGATGCTGCCGCTGGGGACCTCTTTGCCAGTGAGTAGCTGGATCAGCTGTTTTTCACCGCCGGAAGGGTACTTGGTGGGCACCACGCGGATTTCCACGTCGCTGCCCGCGCAGGCGGCGCGCAGGGCGGCGATGGCTTCGGGCTTGTTGTCCTCGATGCCGATCAGGGTGTCGTGGGGATTGAGCAAGTACTGCAGAATCTGAACGCCGAGCAGGATTTCGTCCGCCCGCTCGCGCATCAGGCGGTCGTCGGCGGTGATGTAGGGCTCGCATTCCACCGCGTTGATGATCAACTGCTCGACGCGCTGATGGTCGCCCAGGCTGACCTTGACGCTGGTGGGAAAGCCGGCGCCGCCCAGCCCGGCGACACCGGCGTCGCGCAGCAGGGCAATCAGTTTGCCCGGGCCCAGGCGGGTGTGGTCGGCCACCGGCCGGCGCTCGGCCCAGCGGTCCTCGCCGTCCGGCGCCAGCACGATGCACAGCGCGTCCATGCCGGAGGGGTGCTGAATCGGGCGCGGCCCCAGGGCCACCACGGTGCCGGAGGTGGGCGCGTGCAGCGCGGCGCTCACGGCGCCGGTGGGCTCGGCCAGCATCTGGCCTTTCAAGACCTGGTCGCCCACCGCGACGACGGGCCGTGCCGGCGCCCCCAGGTGCATATTCAGCGGCAGCACCAGCTGCGCGGGCCGCGGACCCGGCGTGATCGGCGTCTGGTTGGACACGGTTTTGTGTTCGGTGGGGTGCACGCCGCCGGGGAAGTCATGTACCGGCGCGCGCCGCGTGCCGGGCAGCAGACGCTGGAGCAGGGACGGATTCGCGCTCATAGATTGACCACCTCAATGCGCTGTTCCGGGCGGCGGCCGATGCCGGCGGGCCGGTCCCAGGTCCAGGTGGCCAGGGTCACCGGGCGCTCGATCATGTCGATGCAGTCCACCGGACAGGGGTCCACGCACAGGTCGCAGCCGGTGCACTCGTCGGCGATCACCGTGTGCATCTGTTTGGCGGCGCCGACGATGGCGTCCACCGGGCAGGCCTGAATGCACTTGGTGCAGCCGATGCATTCGTCCTCGCGGATGTACGCCACGCGTTCCACGCTGGCGTCTTCGGCGCCCTCGTTATCCAGCGGCAGCACCTCGCGGCCGAGCAGATCGGCGAGCGCTTCCACGGTGGTGTCGCCGCCGGGCGGGCAGCGGTTGTGTTCCTCGCCTTCGGCGATGGCCTCCGCGTAGGGGCGGCAGCCGGGGTGGCCGCACTGGCCGCACTGGGTTTGCGGCAGCAGGGCGTCGATCTGCTCCACGATCGGGTCGCCTTCTACCTTGAATTTCTCCGAGGCGTAGCCGAGTACCGCGCCGAACAACGCGGCGAGCCCGAGCAGGGCGGCGATGGCGATCAGTACCGTGGTCATAACTTGATCAGCCCTGAAAAGCCCATGAACGCCAGCGACATCAGCCCGGCGGTGATTAGCCCGATGCTGGGGCCGCGGAACGCCTCCGGCACATCCGCCACGGCGATCCGCTCACGCATGGCGGCGAACAGAATCAGTACCAGCGAGAAGCCCAGGGCCGCGCCCAGTCCGTAGGTCAGGGAGCTCATGAAGGTGGCCTCGCTCTGACGGACATTGAGCAAGGCGACGCCGAGCACCGCGCAGTTGGAGGTGATCAGCGGCAGGAACACGCCCAACACCCGGTACAGCAGCGGGCTGGCTTTTTTAACGAACATCTCGGTGAACTGCACCGCCACCGCGATCACCAGGATAAAACTGATGGTGCGCAGATACTCGAGGTCGAACGGCACCAGGATATAGGCCCAGGTGAGGTAGGCGAGCACCGATGACAGGGTCAGTACGAAGGTGGTGGCCAGCGACATGCCCATGGCCGTCTCCACCTTATTGGAGACGCCCATGAACGGGCACAGGCCGAGAAACTGCACCAGGACGAAGTTGTTCACCAGCACCGCGCTGATCAGGATGAGAAGGTATTCGGTCATCAATTAGGGTCGGTTCGCGCTTGGGAACGGCGAGTTTAGCAAAATTTTCCGTTTTCGAGGTGTCCCGCTGGACCCCGCGTCATGGCTCGGCTGCACAGCCGTGACCCGGGGGTCGGAGGAGGCCGTCCGGTGAAGCCCGGGGAACCGGGGGTGACGTCGCGTTGCCTGATCCGGTAGCGTGACCCGTTCACGAATTGACACCATGTCCATACAACGTCTGGGAGATCTCTATGACGAGCTTAAAGCAAATGAGCCTGATGGTCCTGTTGGCCCTCGGTCTCAGCGCCACCGCCACCGCTCAGCAAGCGGCCCCCGGCCAGCAGCAGGGCGATCAGGTGGACCAGCTGGATCGAATGGTCGATCTCAACGACGACCAGAAGCAGGAACTGCGGGAAATGATCAAGGATTCCGAAGGCAAGATCACCGAGATGCGTAAGGAAGCGCAGCAGCTGCAACAGGCTCTGAGCGACCAGATCGGTCCGGACTATGACGAAGGCGAAATCCGCGATAACGCGGAAGAGCTGGGCGAGCTGACCGGCGATGTGACCGCCGAGAGCGTGCTTCTGCAGGCCCGTATCCAGGACACGCTTACCGAAGAGCAGCGTGCCACCCTGGAAAAGCGTGCTCAGCAGCAGCGTGAGCAGATGCGCAAGATGCAGGAACAGATGCGTCAGCAGCAGGGCGGTCAGTAAACCCCCTGTCCGTTCGGCGCCCCGCGCGGGCGCCACGGAACCAAAAACCGCGGCCTGTTGGTCGCGGTTTTTTTATTTCACCATGACTCCATAATATCCAGGATGTGAAACGCGCTCACGTTCCGGACAACTTGCGGTACTCCCCGGGCGCCTGCCCGAACCACCGCCGGAACGCACGGGTGAAACTGGCCGTGTCGCCGTAGCCGAGCTGCGGCGCGATCTCGTCGAGCTTCATCTGGGTGTCTTGCAGCAACTGCACGGCCAGTTGCCGGCGCTCCGTTTCGACGATGTCGCGGAAGCTGGTGCCTTCTTCTTCAAGCCTGCGCCGCAGGCTGCGCGGCGCCATGGCGATGTGCTGCGCGACTTCTTCGATTGACGCGGCCAGGTCCAGCGGCCCCAGGATGAGCTGGCGGACCTGACCGGCCACGCCGCCGACCTGGCGCCGCTTGAGCTGGGCGCGACACTGGTCCTCCAACAGGCGCACCAGGTGGGCGTCGTACATTGGCAATGGGATCTCGACATCCTCCCGCCGCAGCACAATGGCGTTGCGAGCGCTGCCATAGCGTGGCGCAATACCGCACAAGGCCTCGATGCGCGCGACGTGCGCCGGTGCCGGCGCCGGCCCTTCATACTCCAGACCACGCTCGCGAATACCGGACAGGCTGAGTTCCGTGAGTAGATTGACCGTGGTACCGGTATCACGCTCCAGCAGAAACTGGCGCAGGTGCTGCGGAATGGCGCCGGGATCGGCGCAAAAAGCGAGCTCGCGTTCGTCGATCTCCGACCAGAAGCGACAGTAAGCCGTGCTCAACGGCAGGTAGCGCAGAGATCGCTCGATCCCCTCGCGCAGCGTGCGACTGGTGCGCAGCGCGAATCCCCAGGTGCCGAACGTGGCGACGTTGTATTGCATGCCCAGTTCGAAGCCCAGCGCCGGCACCTGCGGCAGCGCCAGGATCAGGTTCTCGATCAGGCGCATTTCCTGCTCGCGCGAGATCAGCACATCCGCGTCGCGCAGCTTTGCCTCGGTGATGTCGGTACCCAGCAGACAGGTCTCGGCGTCGACGTCGTAACGCGCCGCGAAGTTGACCATCACCTGGGCAATGGCGATCGGATGTAGAACACTCGTCTGCGCTGACATGCCCTTTACGGAGATACGCTTCTCCTCCATCTGGCCGGATATGCCCTGCCGAAGGCCGGCAATGCGCTGTTGCCCATCGCCGGCGGCCTCTAGCTTGGAGGCTCGTCAACGTGAACTCGGAGTGACCCATGGAGCAGGACCTGAGTGTGCTGAACAAGCAGGCAATTGCCATCTCGAAGAAGTATACAGGGGGACTAGCGTGGCCAACAGTTCTCCTGGTGGCGCTCGTGCTGATTGCCTTTGTCGCCAACCTCTGGCTGTTCGCGGCCGGCCAGGTTCCGCTTTGGGCAGCGACGCTGATCTATGCCGCACTGACGTATATGTCGTACACGCCGCTGCACGAGGCCGCCCACGGCAATATCCACGGCAGCCACAAGCGGTTGCAATGGCTCAACGATCTCTGTGGTTACCTCGTCGCGCCGCTGATCATGGTTCCCTACTCCACGCATAAGGTGGAGCACTTCACCCACCATCGTTATACCAACCAGCCGGACAAGGACCCGGACTTCATCGTCAGCGGTATGCGTCACGGCTTTCTGGCCTTCATCGTCTACGGCTTCAAGTTTTTGTGGACGCAGAACACCTTCCTGTTCCGCGACCACTGGGCGACGATGCCGCGGCGCGAGCGTGCCATCTACTTCGCCGAAGTGGCGCTGGCGATCGGTTGGCGCCTGGCTTTCCTGGCGCTTTTCCCGACCGTGTCGACCCTCGTGTTACTGATCGCAGGCTTTCTGCCCGGCGGCTTATTCACCGCCTATTGGTTCGCCTACCGCCCGCACCTGCCGTACGAAGAGCCGGCGCGTTATCGAAACACCAACAGCCTGATCATGCCCGTCTGGATGAAACCCCTCGAGTGGTTCTGGCTCGGCCAGAACCTGCACTCGATCCACCACGCGTTTCCCCGCGTGCCGTTCTATCACTACCACGCGCTGTTCCGCGAAATCGAGCCGGTCATGCGCGCGCATGGCGCGCCGGTGATCGGCATCTTTAATCGCAGGCCGGCGCCTTAGCGCACCTCCATGCCGGGCTGGGCACCGTCGTCCGGGCTGAGCAGGAAGATGTCATCGCCGCCGGGGCCGGCGGCCAGCACCATGCCTTCGGAAACGCCAAACTTCATCTTGCGCGGCGCCAGGTTGGCGACCAGCACCACCATGCGGCCTTCCAGCTCCTCCGGCCGGTATTTGCTTTTGACGCCGGCGAACACGTTGCGCTCGCCCAGCTCACCCACGTCCAGGGTCAGTTGCAGCAGCTTGTCGGCGCCTTCCACCGGTGCCGCCTTGGCGATGCGGGCGGCGCGTAACTTGACCTTGAGGAAGTCGTCGATGGTGATGGTGTCGTCTTCTTCCGCCGGGGCGTCCTTGGCCGCTGTTTCCTCGGCGGGCGCCGCCGGGTTGGTGTCGCGGGAGTCGGTCAGCATCGCTTCGATGTGTGCCATGTCGACCCGTGACAGCAGCGGCTTGAACTTGTTGATCGGATGGTCAATCAGCAGGGTCTCCGCGTCCGCCCAGGTCAGCGGCGGGATATCCAGGAAGGCCTCGGCGCGTTCCGCCAGACCCGGCAGTACCGGTTTCAGGTACAGCACCAGCAGGCGGAATACGTTCAGCGCGGTGGTACAGATCGCCAGCACTTCCTGTTCCTTGCCGTCCTCTTTGGCCAGGCTCCAGGGCGCCTTGTCGGCGATGTAGCCGTTGGCGTGGTCCGCCAGGCTCATGATCTCGCGCATCGCCTTGCTGAATTCCCGCTGTTCGTAGAAGGCGGCGATGCGGCCGGCGGCTTCCTGGGCTTCGCGGGCCAGCAACGGGTTGTCCAGGTCGTCGCCGAGCCGGCCGCCGAATTTCTTGACGAAATTACCGGTGCGGCTGGCGATGTTGACCACCTTGCCGACCAGGTCGGTGTTCACCCGTTGGGCGAAGTCTTCCAGGTTGAGGTCGAAATCGTCCACCCGGCTGTTCAGTTTGGCGGCGAAGTAATAGCGCAGGTATTCCGGGTCCAGATGGTCCAGGTAGGTGCGCGCCATGATGAAGGTGCCGCGGGACTTGGACATCTTGGCGCCGTTCACGGTGACGAAGCCGTGGCTGAAGATGGCGGTGGGTTTGCGCAGCCCGGCGCCGTCGAGCATGGCCGGCCAGAACAGACCGTGGAAATTGATGATGTCCTTGCCGATAAAGTGATACAGCTCGGCGTCGGAATCCGCTTTCCAGTAGTCGTCGAAATCGATGCCTTCACGCTCGCACAGATTCTGGAAACTGGCCATGTAGCCCACCGGCGCGTCCATCCACACGTAGAAATACTTGCCGGGGTAGCCGGGGATCTCGAAGCCGAAATAGGGCGCTTCCCGGGAAATGTCCCAGGGCTGCAGGTCTTCCATCCACTCCTGCAGCTTGTTGGCCACGCCTTCCTGCAACGAGCCGGAGCGGGTCCATTCACGCAGCAGGGGCTCGAACTTGGGCAGGTCGAAGAACAGCTGGGTGGTTTCTTTTTCCACCGGCGTGGCGCCGCTCACCGCGGAATAGGGATCGATCAGCTCCGAGGGCGAATAGGTGGCGCCGCAGGCCTCGCAATTATCGCCATACTGGTCGGCGGTTTTGCACTTGGGGCAGGTGCCGCGCACGAACCGGTCGGCCAGGAACATGCCTTTTTCCGGGTCGTAGAGCTGGGTGATGGTCTTTTCAAGGATGTAGCCGGCGTCCTTATTGCGCTGGAAAATCATTTCCGAGAGCGCTTTGTTCTCCGGGCTGTGAGTGCTGTAGTAGTTGTCGAAGCGGATCTGGAAGGCGGCGAAGTCGCGCTCGTGCTCGGCCTTCACCTGCTCGATCTGCTGCTCCGGCGTGATGCCTTTCTCTTCCGCCTTGAGCATGATGGCGGTGCCGTGGGCGTCATCGGCGCAAACGTACAGGCACTGCTCGCCGCGCAGCTTCTGGAAGCGCACCCAGATGTCGGTCTGGATGTATTCCAACAGGTGGCCCAGATGGATCGGGCCGTTGGCGTAGGGCAGGGCGCTGGTGACCAGTATCTTGCGGGGTGCTTCGCTCATGGAGAACTTCAACGTCGGCAGAAAAACGAACCGACATGATACTGGCCCGCGCCGGCCATTTCATCCGTCGCGATCAGTCACCGCCGGCGGAAAGCGCCCGGTTGCGCTGCAGCGCCTCCAGCACCTGGGCGCGGGATACCGGTTTGCTGAGATAGTCGTCGACGCCGGCGTCGCGGGCTTTTTGCACATAATCGCCGGCGGCGTGGGCGGACAGGGCGATAATCCAGCAGGGGTCCACGTCCCGGTGCTGCTCGAACAGGCGGATCTCGCGGGTCGACTGGTAGCCGTCCATCACCGGCATTTCGCAATCCATGAAGATCACGTCCCAGTTGCCGGGGCGCTCGCTTACCCGGCGCAGGGCCTGGGCGCCGTCATTCAGCAGGGTGGCCTGAATGCCGATGGAGCGCAGGATGCTGTCGATCACCAGCTGGTTGACGGCGTTGTCTTCCACCACCATCACGTTCAGCCGGCGCAGGCCGGGGTGCTCCGCCGGGCTGCTGGGCGGGGTGGCGGCGGGCTCGGTCTGGTCGAGGCGCTCCTGTAGCTGGGTGGAAAGCGTGTGCTTGAGCGCCCGGGACGACACCGGCGTTTCCACCAGCAGGATGTCGCCGGGCAGCTCCCCGGTGATTTCCGCGCCGGTGGCCTGGAGAATCAACAGCGGCGGCTCGCCAAGCCGGTTGCGGATATGGATCAGGTCCGAGCGGCGGGCCAGGTTGGCCTCCGAGGCCAGCAGAATATCCGCGCGGGGGGCGTCCGCGCTGAGGCCCGCCAGGGCCTGCTCGCAGTCCGCGAACTCAATCACGCTCAGCCCCCAGCGGGCCATCAGTTGAGACAGACTCAGTGACAGGGAAGCGTTCTCGTTGATCATCATCACCTGGTGGCCGGCCAGCGGGTTCTTCTCGCGGCTGGGGGCGCCGACCCGGGTGGGCAGGGTCAGCCAGAAGGTAGCCCCGCGCCCCAGCGAACTGGACACGCCGATCTCGCCACCCAGCAACTCGGTGAGTCGTTTGCATATGGTCAGGCCCAGCCCGGCGCCCTGGGACTTGTGGCGGCTGCTCCGGGCGCCCTGGCTGAACACCTGGAACAGGTTCTGCTGCTGAGCCTCGTCCAGGCCGATACCGGTGTCGACCACCTCCAGCATCATCACGCACTGTCCCTGGTCGTCGGGGGGCTGACGCACGCTCAGGTGCAACGCCACCTGGCCCTGGTCGGTGAACTTGTAGGCGTTGCTGAGCAGGTTGGTGAGCACCTGTTTCACGCGGATCGGGTCGGTGTGGATACGCTGGGGCACGCGGGAATCGATGTAGGTGTAGAGCGGCACCCGGGTTTCGGAAGCCCGCAGCGAGAACAGCCGCACGCAGTCGTCCACCAGGTGTTCCACGTCCACTTCCTGATATTCCAGTTCCAGCTTGCCGGATTCGATCCGCGAATAATCAAGAATGTCGTTGATCACCGTCACCAGCGACTGGGTGGACTGGTAAATGGTGTCCACGTACTGGGCTTGCTGGCCGTTGAGCGTGGTCCGCCGCAACAGATCGGTCATGCCGATAATGCCGTTCATGGGGGTGCGGATTTCGTGGCTCATGGTGGCCAGGAACTCGCTTTTCGCCTGGTTGCGCGCGCCGGCCTTGAAAGCGTCCATTTCCGCCACCGCCTTGTCGCGCACGGACAGCGCATGGGCTTCCTTGAGGCGGTTGATGCGCCGCGCCAGGGCCAGCGACAGCAGCACCACTTCCAGGAACACGCCCACCTGCAGCAGGTTTTCGGTGAAGCTGTTGCGCGGCACGATGCCGTACTTGTTCAGCGACATGGCGGCGGCGCCGACCAGAAAGCACAGCCAGGCCAGGGTGAACACTCGAGCATCCGGGTCGCCGGCTTTAGTGCGCAGCACACCGATAAGCAGAATGCTGAAATCCATCGCCAGAATCGCCAGCACCGCCACCGGAATCAGCAGCTCCCGGCTGATGAAGGGGGCCGCCAGAAGCAGCGCCACGCCCAAACCCACCAGGCCTCTCAGCAATCGCGCCAGGGGCGGGGAGCGTTCCGGCAGGCCCAGGAAGTGAAGGGTGAACAGCGACGGCAGAATCACCAGCAGCGGCAACAGGTAATGCAGAATGTACTGGCTGATCAGCGCCGAGCCGGGCCACAGATATTTCTGCGCGTAGCCGTGCAGGACCGCCATGAACAGGGTGATCGCCAACGACCAGAGCACGTACAGCAGGTAGGCTTTTTCGCGAATTGAGAAGAACAGCGACAGGTTGTAGAGAATCATCACCAGCATGCCGCCGAAAAACAAACCCTGAACCAGCGTATGCGGCAGCGTGGCGGACTGGAACGCGGGGTTGCTCATCAACTCCAGAGGCAGTTGAATGCTGTGAGGGGACACCACCTTGAGGTACAGGTCCCGTTGCTCGCCGGGGGGCAGGTTGAACGGAAAAGAAGGCGTCGCTTCGGCGCCGGCGCGCTCGTCGAAGGCGTTGTCCATGCCAGCGCTGAAGTGGGCGAGCCGCTCACCGCCGGGGGCCAGCACATAGGTGTCCAGTTGCCCCAGAAGGGCATAGTTCACCACCAGGCGCCATTCGTTCTCCGGGTTGTCTTGGTTGCGCACGGTGAAGTGGAACCAGCAATGCTCGGCGGTGAACCCCAGGTTGGCGATCTCGTTGCCGGTGGCCTGCCAGGGCCAGGCCTCGGGGTTTTGGAACAGCGGCTCCGGCGCCGGTGATTCGGCCGCCGGAGTACAAAAATAACGAACCGCCGGATACGGCCGCAGGGTGTCGGTTTGTGAGGTCAGCACCGCCGCGTCGTCGCTGCGGGCGGTGCCGGCAACCGCGCCCAACAGCAGGATCAAAGCGGCGAACCGCAAGGTGTGAGATACCGCATCTTGCAACAAAATAACCGCCACCCCGCTAAGTAATCTTTCTGGATGCTAGCAGTGCTTCACAGGTGGCTCAATCAGTGACGTATCCGCGCGCTCTTTGGGGGAAGGATAAATGCAGAGCAGGGTAGAGCCTTTTGCCGTCGGCCCGATCGTGGGCACCGCCGGCCAGACCAGCATTCGTATTCTGGGCGTGATGCCCGCCGCAACCTTGCGTGCCGGCCAGAAGGCGCCGCATGGCCGCATACGCTGGCGGCTTGAAGGCGAGCAGCGTTGGCGCGGGCCGGTGCATTTTCGTATCAACGGCAACTTCGACAGCAGCGGCGTGGTGGTGCTGCGGGATCTGGAGCCGGGGCGGCGCTATCAGTTCCAGGCCGGCGCGGTGGCGCTGGCGGACAGCGAGGACAAGGCGCTGGACTGGGGCCACGTGAATACCGGCCATTTTCGCACCGCGCCGGCCTCGCCCCAGGCGCCGGTGAGCTTCCTGTTCGGCTCCTGCTGCTACCGTTTCGTGGGTCTCGACCACGAGATCGAGGACGGCCGCGCTGACCGTATTTTCTCCCGCATGGCGGACAACGCCGCCGCCGACCCCACGGATTTCGTACTCTACGGCGGCGACCAGGTGTACGCCGACGCCACCTGGAAAGTGGGCGCTGCCTCGTCCCAGCGGGAGTATTTCGACCTCTACCGCCAGAGTTTCGGCCAGCCCAACATCCGCCGGCTGATGGCCAACTACAACCACCACATGATCCTCGACGACCACGAGATCGAGAATAACTGGCCGGCGCGCGCCAACCCGGATCTGTGGACCAGTAAATACCCGGCCGCCATGAAGGCGTACCAGATCTACCAGGCCGCCCACTCCCCGGCGGTACCGCTGAATGCGGAAGGCACTCGCCTGGAGCGCGACCCGGACGCGCTCTGGTACCGCTTTCGCTGGGGCTGCGCGGACTTCTTCCTGATGGATCTGCGCACCGAGCGCGTGCTCAGCCGCTGGCCCTGGCAACGCAAGATCATGTCCCGGGCCCAGGAAGACGCGGTGGTGGCCTGGCTCGAGGACGAGCCGGACCGGGTCAAATGCCTGGTGTCCTCGGTGCCGTTGTTTCCCGAGCAGCGCTGGCCGTTCCGCGGGCAGGACAGCTGGGAAGGCTTCGCCGCTCAGCGCCAGCGGTTGGTGGACGCCATCCACGACAGCGGCTGTCGGCGATTACTGATGCTCAGCGGCGATGTGCACGCCTCCCTGTACGCGCGGCTCGACCGGCGCGGGCGAACGCCGATCCACAGCTGGATCTGCTCCGGGCTGTTCTGGCCCACCGCGTTGATGGCGTTCCGCTGGTACCGACCGATGATTCGCGACGACCACAGCCTGCGCGGCCTGTGGAAGCCCTCCCTGGGCCGCGTCACGGTGCCCGGCGAGGTCTACAGCCGGGACGCGTTCTCCCGCGTGAGCGTCGACGAAAACGGCGCCACGCTGGCGTTGTTCGACCGCGACGGCAAGCCGGTGGAGGAGGCCGGGGCGCGGATCAGGTGGTAATAACGTCGCCGAGAATGAGCAAATCTCTTACATGAATTGACGGCGATGGATTATAGGTAAGAGCTGGCGGGGCTTTTATATTGGATCGGGCAAGGACGCGAAAGAACACGGACGTTCCTTTCGGTACAGACGCCCGTCCTCCCCAGGCGGGCGCTCTTTTTCTCCCCCTCCCTTCAATCTCTCATTCGCCACCTCGCCAAGACATGTTTGTGGGAGCTTGCCTGCAAGCGAAAGGCCGGCAAAGCCGGCCGGCGGGATGCCAGAGACGCTGTTTAGTGCCGCTATTAGAAGAGTCTCTGGAATCCTGCCGGGAGCTTCGCTCCCTTTCGCGGGCAAGGCCCGCTCCCACAAACCCAGCTTCGTAGAATGGTTCGGCGCCAGCTATGCCCCGGGGCCTGGGACCGGGACCCTGGAGAACAGGACGTTCGACAGGGAGCGTACAGGGACGTATTCACAGCGTTCCCGGAAGGGCAGAACACAGACACGCGACCCTGCTGGAGAGTCGGCTTGCGTTAACAACGCCGTGGGCGATAATGGCGCCGCCCGTTGCCAGCCGCGCCGGGACCAATAGCAGGAGGAGCCATGGCCGACCCCACCGACAGCGACATTCTCAGAGCCAAGCTCAACCAGGAAACCGCCAAGGCGGACTGGAAAGAGCTGCAGCCGTTCTTCGCCCGCGGCCAGACCGTGGCGGTGGCCGGTGATCTGGACCTGATCGAAGTGGCCGTGGCGTTCGCCGAGGACCGGGCGGAACAGCTCAAGCAATGGCGCGACCAGGGCCGCGTGGGCGGTGTCAGCGACCAGCAGGCGGGGACCTGGTTCGAATCCAAGCAGGCCCTGTGGACCGTGGTCGTGATGCCCTGGGTACTGGTGCAGCCGGTGCGTCCCCACTGACCGCGCCGATTGGGTAATCCGCTATTGCGTTTCCCGCCGGGCTGCCCATAATACTGTCCATATGATCAGTCTTTGGAGGCATCATGGCCACCAGCGCATCCAACCGCGGCACCCTCAGCCGGCACCCCGGTCGCTTTCAGGTCACCACCGTGGTCAGCGACGAGGCGGACACCGCCCGGCCCACCCGCTACCACCGGGAGCAGGCCAAATCGATCATCACCCACAACCAGAGCCCGGACCTGCACTTCGACAGCAGCATCAACCCCTACCGGGGCTGTGAGCACGGCTGCATCTACTGTTTCGCCCGCCCCAACCACGCCTATGTGGACCTGTCGCCGGGGCAGGATTTCGAGGCTGAGATCTTCTGTAAGGACAACGCCGCCGAGGTGCTGCGAGACACCCTGCGCAAACCGGGCTATCGCTGCCGGCCGCTGGTGATCGGCACCGCCACCGACCCCTACCAGCCGGTGGAGCGCGAGCGCCTGCTGACCCGGGAAATACTGCAGGTGCTGGCGGAATGCCGGCACCCTTTCAGCCTGATCACCAAGAGCGCGCTGGTGCTGCGCGATCTGGATCTGATCGCGCCGATGGCCGTTGAGGGCCGGGCCTCGGTGGCGGTGTCGGTGACCACCCTGGATAACCGGCTCAAGAACCAGCTCGAGCCGCGCGCCAGCGGCGGTCGCGAGCGGCTGAAGACGGTGCGTGAGCTGGCCCGCGCCGGGGTGCCGGTGACCGTGCTGGTGGCGCCGTTGATTCCGTTCATCAACGACCAGGAAATGGAGGATATCGTCGAGCAGGTGGCCGCGGCCGGTGCCCGCAGCGCCGGCTACGTGACCCTGCGTTTGCCCCATGAAGTGGGGCCGCTATGGGAAGAATGGCTGCAGCGGCATTATCCCGAGCGGGCTGAAAGGGTGATGTCGGCCCTCAAGGAAATGCACGGCGGGGCCAGTTACGACAGCCGCTGGCACCACCGGCAGCGCGGCCAGGGGCCGATGGCGGAGCTGTTGGCGCGGCGTTTTCAGGTGGCCTGCCAGCGCCACGGCCTGGCGCCCCGGGAAAGTTTCACCTTGGACAGCAGCGCGTTCCGACCGCCGGGGCTGGCGGGCCAGATGCACCTCTGGGAGGCCTGACAGAGCCCGCGTTTACAGGCCGGTCGGGATCGGCGACATTGTCGCTCCGCGTTAACCGTGCAAAGGAATCAACACCGATGCCGAAACTTCTCTGGAACCGGGCGCCGTCCACGCCCATCGCCACCCTGGTGTTGGCCCATGGCGCCGGCGCGCCCATGGACAGCCCCTTTATGGAGACGATGGCGTCGTTGCTGGCGGAGAGTGGCGTTAACGTGGTCCGTTTCGAGTTCGCGTATATGGCCCGGCGTTGCGAAGAGGGCATCAAGGCGCCGCCGGATCGCGCCGCCAAACTGCTCGATCGTTTCCAGGCGGTGATGGACGAGGTGCGGCGGGAAGGCTCGACGGGCCCGGTTTGGGCCGGGGGAAAATCCATGGGCGGGCGCATGGCCACCATGCTGGCGGCGCACCCGGACCGGGTTCCGGACGGCTGCGTGGTGTTCGGTTACCCCTTTCATCCCCCCGGCAAGCCGGACAAAACCCGGCTGGATCATTTCCCGGCGCTGGCGGTGCCGGTGCTGATTTGCCAGGGAGAGCGGGACCCGTTCGGCAAGCCCCGGGAAGTGGCGGGCTACCATCTGCCGGGCACGGTGACGGTGCAATGGATCGCCGACGGCGACCACGATCTGACCCCGCGTAAACGCAGCGGCATCGACCCCCAGGCGAACCTGGCCGGGGCCGCCCGCCAGGCCGCCGACTTTATTCGCGGGCGGGCTTCTCGGTGACCCACAGGTGGATGGTGCCTTCCACCACCACGGTGCCGTCGTCCCGGTACGCGGTTACGGTCACCGGCAACTCGGGGCCGTTTTCCCAGGCGCCGGGGGCCACCTCGGCGACGGCGGTGATGTCCGAGGTCGCCTTGGCGGTGTAACGCACGTCCATGCCCTTGGGAATCCAGCGCAGGTGCTTGGGGATCGACGCCTCGGCCAGCGCGCCCATGGCCGCTTCCATGGCGTTGCAGATAGCGATCACGTGCACCGTGCCGATATGGTTCTCCACCGCTTTGCGCTTCTTGAAGGTGACCTTGCAGTAGTCCGGGCGCAACTCGGCGATCAGCGGTTTCACGGTGCCGAAATAGGGCGCCTTGCGGCTGAACATGAGGGAGAAAAGCTGGCGGCCGCGGGGCAGTTTCGCCGCTTTGTGGTACATCTTGAGTAGATAGTTGTCGCTCATGGCGGCCTCCTTGGAAAAGGCTAAGTGTGAACCTTGCCGCCGCCGGCGCAATGGCCGCCGGGGCGACCTGTTCACGGCGTTAATGCTAGACTTTGCTCTTGCGCAACCGGGCTGAGGGAACGACGACATGGACACACCGATACAATGGTGGCGCTCACGGGGATGGGGCGCCCGGATTCTGGCGATTCTGGCCTTGTTGTATGTGTTGTACGCGCTGACGGTGTTTTTGATTCTGCCTGGCTGGGCGCGTGGCGAGATCGAGCAGCGGCTGTCCGGTCTGCTGGGACGGGACGTCACCGTTGAAGAGGTGCGGCTCAACCCCCTGACTCTTTCGGCCACCGCGGAACGCTTCCAGATCGCCGATCCGGGCACCGAGTTCCTGGCCCGCTTCGACCGCTTGTACGTGAACACCTCTTTCTGGGCGTCGCTGTTCCATTGGCGCCCCTGGATCAGTGATGTGGACCTGATCGGGCTGGAGATCCGGCTGCGCCGGGGCGAGGACGGCGCCCTCAACCTGGACGATATTGTCACCCGCCTGCGCGAAAGCGGCGAGGAGGACGCCAACGAGGCGCCGGCGCCGGAAGACGAAGTCACTGGCCCGCCCGCGTTCACCATCAGCCATCTGCGTCTGTCCGAGGGCCGCGTTACCGTGAACGACGCTTCCGGCAGCGAGCCCAGTTCCCTGACCCTGCCGGTGGCGTTCAGCATTGAGGACCTCACCACCCGGGGCGTGGGCGAAGAGGACAACCTTTACGAAATGCATGTGGAAGGCCCCGACGGCGGCACCCTGGATTGGCAGGGGCGCTTCGTGTTCGAGCCGCTGACCGTGGAAGGCCGCCTGCAAATGGAAAAGGTGGATGTGGCCGCCTTCACCCGCTTGCTGGAGCCGCATTTTCCGTTCCAGGTGCCGTCCGGCATGCTCGGGCTGGCGGCGGATTACCGCTACGGCACCGGCGATGGCGAGGGTCTGACCGTGGACAACGGCCGCTTCCAGCTGGACCGGTTGCGCATCCTGCGTGACGGCAACGAGGCGCCCAGCTTCGTGGTGCCGACCCTCAAGGTGAACGGCGTGAGACTGGATTTGACCGAACGCCGTATCAGCGTGCCGGAAGTGACGCTGACCGAGCCGGCGATGCGCGCGGTACTCACCAGCGAGGGGCTCGACCTGGCCACGCTGTTCCTGCCCTCCGACCCGGACCAGGCGCGGGAAACCCGCGAAAAAGTGCGCGAGGAAGCGGAACAATCCGCCGAGCGCATCCGCGAAGGCGAGGCCTGGGCCGTCACCCTGGATCAGTTCAAAGTGGACAACGGCAGCGTGGTGTTCCGCGACGAGACGCTGGCCGACCCGGTTGAGGTGACCCTTAATGAAGGCGCGCTCAACCTGACCGATTTCCGGGTTGAGGACAGCGTCAACTGGCAGTGGGAGGGCAGCGCCGTGCTGGCGGAAAGCGGCCGGCTGTCGCATTCCGGTACCGGCCAGCTGACGCCGTTGAAGGTGTCCGCCGACCTGTCGCTCGAGGGCCTGCCGCTGACCACGCTGTCCCCCTGGCTGGCCAACGCCGTGCCGTTGACCATCGAGCAGGGCAGCGCCAGCGGCGAGCTGGCGCTCTCGGTCACCGGCGACACACCGGACATTACGATCACCGGCCGCGCCAGCCTGGCCGATACCGATATCCGCGAAAACGGGCGCGAGACACTCAAAGTGAGCCGTTTGTCGGCTGACGGTCTGAGTGTCACAACCGCCGACCGGCGGGTGGCCGTGGACGGTCTGGCCGGCCGCGGCATTGATTTCCGCCATCTGCTGGATGAGCAGGGCCGCGGGCTGATGGCCCGTCTTACGGGTGACGATGACAGCGAGGACAGTGGGCCGGGATGGCGGGTCCTGTTGGGGCGCGTTGCCGTGGAGGAATCCCGGCTGGCGCACCGGGATAACACCCTGACGCCGGATTTCGACGTCTCCCTGGAGCAATGGAGCGGTGTCATGGACAACTTCGACACCGGCTCCGGCCGTGCCCGGCTGGAGACGTCGGGGCGCGTTAACGGTCAGGCCCGGCTGCGCGCCCAGGGCGATCTGGCGGTGGACCCGTTGTATCTGGACATCACCGGGCAGCTGGACGGTTACGGCATGGAAACACTGACCCCGTTTACCACCCGTTATCTGGGCTTCGGGGTGGAGCGCGGTCGTCTGGATGTGGACACCGAAGTGTCGATCAAAGACGGTCGGCTGGACAGCACCACCAAGATCGCCGCCGACAAGTTCTACCTGGGCGACCGGGTGGACAGCGAGCAGGCGCTGGACGCGCCGGTGAAATTGGGCTTGTCGGTGCTGCGTGACAGCTCCGGCATGATCCGCCTGCCGGTCACCATTTCCGGCGATCTCAACGACCCGGGCTTCAGTGCCGGTGGGGTAGTGCTGCGGGTGATCCGCAATGTGCTGGTGAAAGCCGCCACCGCGCCGTTCTCGATGCTCGCCAGCCTGGCCGGCGGCGGCGACGGCGACTTGCAATACCTTCCCTTCCCGGCGGGCGACGACCGGCTCACGGGCGAGACACGCGATAAAGTGGCGCGCCTGGCGGACATCCTCAAGGACCGGGACAACTTGACCGTGGTGCTCACCGGTGAGGCCGGCGAGAACGACCGCCGCGCGCTCGGCGAAGCCGACGTGGTCGACGACCTGGGCGGCGACTGGCCGGGCCTGGACACCGCGCTCACCGGCGAGGACTGGCGCGAACGCCTCCTCGACACCTATGAGGACCGCCTGGATCGCGACCGGGACACCCTGGAAGGCGAAAGGGACAGCGACCGGGCCCGTGAAGCCTGGCGGCGGATGCTGGAGCAGGCGGCCGCCGACGTGGACGACGAGACCCTTCTGGATCTGGCCCGGGAGCGGGCGCGGCTGGCCCGTGACCAGTTGATCGAGGAACACGGCCTGCCCGAGGACCGGGTGCGGCTGGGCGACCCCAGCGCCGACGGCGACTTGACCGGGGTGGGCCTGGGCGTCGACTCCTGATGGCGGTGGTCTGGCAGCGTCAGGAAGACGGTGTGCTGTATCAGGTCCACCGCCGGGGCGATCGCATGCGGCTGTTCGCCAACGGCGTGCAGCACTCCGAGTTCCACCCCAGGCGGCTGGTCACCGGCAGCGTTTGGGATCTGCTCTGGTTGCCGGCGTTGCTCAGTGAGCCGGAGCGTTTCCGGCGGGTGCTGATTCTGGGGTTGGGCGGTGGCACTTTGCTGCCGCCGATCCGTGCGCTGTTGGCCCCGGACAAGCTGATCGCGGTGGAACTGGACCCGCACCACCTGGCGGTGGCCCGTGAGGTGTTTTCGGTGGTGGGCGAGGGCGAGCAGACCGTGCTCGGCGACGCGGTGGCCTGGCTCAACGCCTACGACGGCGAGCCGTTTGATCTGATCATCGAGGACTTGTTCGCGCCGGATAACGATGTGGTCAGCCGGGCGGTGCCCGCCGACCGGTCCTGGGTGCGCACGCTCGCCCGCCACGTCAGTGAGCGCGGCACCCTGGTGATGAATTTCGGCGACTTCACCGAATACCGGCAAAGCCATGCCGCTGACCAGCTGACCATGAAAGGCTGGAGCAGCCGCTTCCGGTTATCCTGCGGCGACTGCCACAACGCGGTGGTGGCCTTTACCCGCGAGCCGGCGCGCAGTGTGCATCTGCGCCGCCGCCTGCAGCAGGACACCCGGCTGGCGCCCCTGCTGCGCCGGGGGCGCCTGGATTACCACATCCGCCAGCTCGACTGAGCCGGCGTCTAATCCATCATCGCCAGGGAGTAGGGGGTACGGCGTTCGTCGGGCCGTAACAGCACCAGCTCTTCCCGGTCGCCGTGCAAGCCCTGGAACAGCACCCGGTAGGTGAGCACCGCCTGGACGTATTCCCGGGTCTCGTAGAAGGGAATCGATTCAATCCAGACGTCCGCCGGTACCGCTTCCTCTTCCTCGGCGAGCCAGTCGTCCACCCGGTGCGGGCCGGCGTTATAGGCGGCCAGCGCCAGCACCCGGTTGCCGTTGAACCGTTCGAGCAACTCCGCCAGATAACGGCTGCCCAGCGCCACGTTGGTGTCCGGATCCATCACCTGACGGGCCCCGGGCGGTGTCTGACCGGCGTCGAGCGCCACTTTGCGTGCGGTGCCGGGCATCAGTTGCATCAGGCCCTGGGCGCCCACCGGGGAGCGGGCATGGGGGTAGAAGGCGCTCTCGCGGCGCGCCACCGCCATGGTCAGCCAGGGGTCCAGGTCATGGCGGCGCGCGGCGGCCACGAACAGCTCCTGGTGCGCGGCCGGAAAACGCCAGGCCAGCACGTTCCAGGCGCGGGCCTGGATCGACGCCTGCACCACCAGGTCGTACCAGCCTTGCTGCAGCGCGTGCTGGGCCAGCTTGCGGCGCTGGCCCTCGCTGCTGTGCCAGAGCATCCAGTTCCACTCGTCCCAGGCCAGTTGCGGCTCGTCGATATCCCGCAGCAGAGCCACCCGCGCCAGGCCCGGTTGCGTCAGCGCGCTGTCGTCGGTGGCCGGTGAGGCGTTGCTGAACACCGGCGCCTGGCCCAGCCGCTCGGCGGCCAGGAAACCATAGAAATTGCGTTGCCCGGCGGCCTGACTCCAGTGCGCGCGGGCCTTCTCGTCGTCGCCGTTTTCCTCGGCGGCGCGGCCCAGCCAGTATTGCCAGCGGCTGTCGTCGCGCGTCGCCGCCGGCAGACGGGCTACCCAGTTCGGAAGCTCATCCCAGCGCTGTTCGATCACACTGCGCCGGGCACGCTGATCCAGGGTGTCGGCACTGCCGTTGGCCGCCAGCCAGCCGTCCAGCCATTGCCGGTTTTCTTCAATACCGCGAATGGTGGAGTACCAGGCGATGCGCTCGGCGGCGCGCTCGCGCAGGGCCGGGTCGTTAAGACCCAGGTTGGCGCTTTCCTGTTGAAACAGCTCCCGGGCGCGCACCGTATCGGTGTAGGCCAGGCGGCGCAGGGCGGCGCTGAGCAGCTGTTCGCGTTGCTCACCACGAATGCCCTCGGGCAACTCGCGCAGGCGTTCCGGGTCCTGGTGCAGACGGCCCAGCCATTCCCCGGCGGTGGCGTCGGCGCCGCTCTGCATGTCGGCCAGGTAGCTCATCAGGCCGGTGGCGCCCTGATCAAAGGCGAGCAGCAGGCGTTGCCAGATTTCCGGCTCGCCGATCACGCCCTGATCCCGGGCGGCGTCGAACAGCGGGTCGCAACTGGACGGCCGGGAGCTGCCGGACAGCCACAGTTCGCGCGCCTGGGGCAGCGCGCCTTTGTCACCGGTTTCCCATTGCGCGCGCAGGTAATAACAGCGCAGCTCGGTGCCACGCGGCGCCCGGTCGTACACCTTCAGGACGTCCCGCCAGCGCGACTCCTTGGCGTAGGCCACCAGGGCGTGCTGGCGAATATCGTCGGGCAGCGGCGAATCCGGGTAGCGCTCGCCGTATTCCACCACGCGCTGCGGGGACAGCTCGGGCAGGGCGGCGCGCAGCCGGTGAAATTCCAGGTACGCTTGCAGCGGGTGATCGTCGGCCAGGCGCTTCTGTGCCTGCGCCAGACCGTTCCAATCATCATTGCGGGCGGCGTGCAGCGCTTCTTCAAACGCGCTGTCGCTGTTGTCGGCGCAGGCCAGGGACGCCATCAAAATACCAATAGCCAGAACTGCGGAACGGACCATCCTTTGCCTCCACAACATCATCTGATTCGCGCATTCTATCGGTAGGGAAGCACGCGGGGCGTGGTGTTTATGTAAAACTTCAAAGGCGCCGTGAAGACCGGATTTATCCCCCGCGGCCCGGTTTGTTTATACTGCCCGCTTTGCCGAGGCGCCAAGCGATGGAAAACAGCACACGGTTACTGTGGCGACAGGAAGAGAACCTGGCCGGACGGCGGGTTCTGGTGGTCGACGCCAACGACCCGGAGCTGGCCGACTTGCCCGCCGAACAGGTTTATCTGCACGCCGACGACTACACCGTCGGCGCCCACCAGTGGGCGCCCCTGCCCACGCTCCCCGAGCGCACTGATCTGGTGATTCTGCCGCTGCCGAAGTCCTCGGAGCGGCTCGAACTGCTGCTGCGCGGGCTCGCCGGCAGCGTCACGGAACCGTTGGAAGTGTGGCTGGTGGGGCCGGCCAAGGGCGGCATTCGCGGCGGGGTGACCCGCTTGTCCCGGCACGCGGACGCGGTGACCCTGGTGGACAGCGCCCGCCACTGCAAAGTCTATCGCGGCGGCTTGCGGCCGGGGCCGGAACTGTCCCTGGCGCAGGTGGAAAGCGTGGTGCGCGTCGACGATTTCGACGTGATCAGCTATCCCGGTGTGTTCAGCCACGGCCGACTGGACGAGGGCACGGCCCTGTTGCTGCAGGCCCTGGCGGAGGCGGCGCCGCGCGGCAAAGCGCTGGATATGGGCTGCGGGTGCGGGGTAATCACCGCCGCGCTGGCCCACGCCGGCTGCAACGTGACCGGCACCGATGTGAGCGCCACCGCGGTGGCGGCCGCCTGCAGCACCCTCGACCGGAACCACCTGCAGGGCAAGGTGGTGGGCGGGGATCTCTACGGCAGCGTGGAGGGGCGCTATCAGACGCTGGTGACCAACCCACCGTTTCACGACGGCCGCGACCGGACCATGTCGATCACCCGGCGTTTGATCGAGCAGGCGCCCCGTCACCTCGAGGACGACGGTGAATTCTGGATGGTGGCGAACCGCGAACTGCCCTATGTGCAGTGGCTGGACGCGGCTTTCCGGCACGTGCAGGTGATTCGTGAGACCAACCGTTTTCGCATCTACCGGGCGTTGCGTTAAAGGCGCCCGGTCTCGCGCATCCAGTCGATGCAATCGCGCAGCATGGTTTCCAGCGGCACCGTGGCGTCGAAGCCCAGTTCCTGCACCGCTTTGGTCCCGTCCGCGTGCACCCGGCTGGTCACCAGCGCTACCTTCTCCGGGGTCAGGCGTGGCTCTTTCCCGGTGAACAGGCCACCGACGCCGTAAATCTGCCCGGCCAGCCGCAGCAGCCAGACCGGCATCGGTTTGCCGGGTGTGGGGCGGTCGAGCAGCCGGCCAATGGTGTTGGCCAATTCCAGAAAGCTGGCCTCCACGCCGGCGAGGATATAGTTTTCGCCGCGACCGCCTTTCTCAACGGCGGTCAGATGGGCCCGCGCCACTTCCGCCACCGCGCAGAAGTTACCGCCGCCGGGCGGCACCCCGGGCAGTTTGCGCTGTTCGATCAGCGTGATCATTTGCGACCAGTTGTGGGTGTCACCGGCGCCGATGATCCCGCAGGGGTTGAGAATCACCGCGTCCAGACCGTGCTGCATACCGTGGCGGATTTCTTCCTCGGCCAGATACTTGGTGCGGTTATAGCCGATCCAGTCACCGGCGGCGTTGGACGGCGACGCTTCGTCAATGGCCTCTTCCTGGATACCCCAGGCGGAAATCGAGGACGTATGAATAAAGCGCCCGGCCTGGTTGCGCAGGGCGGCGGTGATCAACGCCCGGGTCCCCATCACGTTGTCCTGGTACTGGCGCTGGTTCTGATGGCGCCACAGGCTGGTGTTGCCCGCCACATGGAACACCGCGTCCACCGCCGGGGGCATCACCAGGGTGACTTCGGTGGCGTTGTCCATCGGCGCCTCCACCACTTTTACTCCCAGGGCGGAAAGAGCGGTGCCGTCGCTGCCAGGGCGCAGCAGGGCGGTTACCTCCCAGCCGGCCTCGAGCAGCTGCCGGGTGATATGGCCGCCCAGAAAACCGCGGGCGCCGGTAATAAAAGCGCTGGGCATAGTGCGCACTCCTTGTTTCGGTGTGCTACTTATCGCCCAGCCGACGCCGTCCTGCAACCCTTAGCGGATAAAGCCCGGGCCTTCCTGTCGCACTCTCAGAAAGCTGGGGAAACGGGGCAGGCCGTGGCGGGTGCGCCCGTAGAACTTGTAGGTGACCAGGCTGCCGATCGGTGGCGGATCCGCTCGTTGGGCGTCACTGAAGCCGGTGCCGAGACGAAAATGCTGGCCGCCTTCGGTTTCCATCAGTAGCGCCCCCATCATGCCGTCCAGCCGGCCCTCGCCGGGCAGATGCGCCACCACCCTGGCCTCGGCATCCTGGTAAGGCTTCACCTTGAGAAGATCCGTCGAACGGTAACTGCGATAGGGTGCGTCGCCGCGATGCAGCATCAGACCCTCGCCGCCGGCCCCGATCACTTTTTCCAAGCGACGGTTCAGCGCTGCCCGGTCGGGGACCTTGAGTTGCCGCACCAGGCGTAAATGCGGGTTGTCATGATCCTTCAGCAGCCGGCGCAGTGTTCGCAGACGGGCATCGAAGGGGCCGGAAGCCCGGGGGAGGTCGAACACCATGTAGTAGACATCCCGCCAGTGTTCCGGCCCGGTGTCGTGCCGGTTGATCAGGCCCACCATGCGGCTGAAGGTGCCGCGCCCCATCCACAACTCGCCGTCCAGGGGCTGTTCCGGGAAGCCCCGGGTGAAGGCCGCCGGCACGTCGAAGCGGTTACCGTGTCGGGAAATCAGGTCTTCCCCATCCCAGTAGGCGCGCACGCCGTCGAACTTTTCGCTGACCCAGTAGCGGGACAGGTCCGCTTCCCCCTGATACACCCGGGCCTGGGTCAGCGCCGGCACGGTGCGCCCGTGCCCCACGCTGGCCACCACCACGCCGAACGCCAGCACCGTGGCGAGAACGAAAAGAAAAATCGCACGAGACATCCTTGTCCCCTCCCATCAATAAAACGAAGGGGTCAGTCTCGGACATTCATCGGCGTCGCTCTGTCGGCCAGGGATGAAATCCATGTAAGCCAGAGCGTCACTTGTTGACGGGCCCAGCCCATAAATCGGGTAAGTGGTCTGATCCCGCCGTGCTGGACAGCGGCCCGGATTCCCGGTGTAATGGCGGCCCTTCGCGGGTGTAGTTCAATGGTAGAACGGCAGCTTCCCAAGCTGCATACGAGGGTTCGATTCCCTTCACCCGCTCCAACCGCCATATCTCCGCACTTATCCACACGCCTCTATACGCACCGCCCAACCCAGTAAATACGCGGCTTTCAGCCTGAATTGATGCCCTCATACGCTCACGAATAACACCGTACAGCACGGTTTTTCTTGTATGCCTATTTGTATGCCGCTACGATCTCAAACTTAGGCATACACGGATAGGGATGCACCCATGAAGAGATCCGAGGTGAAGCGGCGCCCTCTAGCGGACACTGTTCTGGCTACCCTGGAGCCGGAGGGGAAGGTTTATCGCGTGCTCGATGGCGACGGCCTTTACTTCCGAGTGAAGCCCAGCGGCGCCAAGTCCTGGGAGCTGCGGTACAAGACGCCGGCCGGGAAGTGGAGCTGGTACGGCATCGGCAGCTATACCGAGCTGTCCGGCGCCAAAGCCCGCGAGGAAGCGGTCAGGATCCGCGCCCTGATCCGTGATGGCGTCGACCCGCTACAGCGCCGCCGTGAGCTGGAAGCCGCCAAGTCTGAATCTATGACCAACACCTTTGCCCGGGCCGCCGAGTACTGGTACCAGCGGAAGGTGGACGCCGGCCGCGCCCCCAAGACACTGACGGGAATGCGTCTGGCCCTGGACAACGACCTGCTCCCCGCTATCGGCATGCGCCCCATCGAGTCCCTCACGCACGCGGACTGCTCCAAGATCCAGGAGCGGATCGAGGCCCGGGGCGCCTACAATACCGCCGAGAAAGTCCGCGTATGGCTCCGTGACATCTTCGGCGTGGCTATGGCCAAAGGCTGGTGCCGGCACAATCCGGCCACGGAAATGCACCGTGTGGCCGCTGAGGGGCCGAAAGAGACTCAATACCCCCACCTGTACGAATCCGAGCTACCGGACTTCCTGAGGGCGCTCAGTGGCTCCAGGAGCCGCCTTATCGCCACCACCGCCACCTGGATGACCCTGTACACCGCCTCGCGGCCCGGCATCGTGCGCATGGCCGAGTGGTCAGAGATCGACCTGGACAACGCCTTGTGGTCCGTTCCGGCCGAGAAAATGAAGATGCGCCGGCCGCACCTGGTGCCCCTGCCGGCGCAAGTGGTGGATATGCTGCGCGAGCTGCACCGGGCCACCGGCAAGGGGCAATGGGTCTTCCCCAGCAGTGGCCCCAAGCTGCCATATATCAGCGATGCCACCATCAACAAGTGTATTGCCATGATCGGGTACAAAGGCCGCCTGACCGGCCACGGGAGCCGCCACACCTTCAAGACGCTGGTGTCCGAGCACGGGTGGAATGAAAAGTGGTCCGACCGACACTTGGCCCACCTGAAGAAAGGCGAGGAAAAGACCTACAACAAAGCCGAGCACCTGGGCGCCCGCCGCATCATGACCCAGTGGTACGCGGATTATCTGGACGCCCTGGAGGCGGGAATCACCGATGAGCAGCGCGCCGAGTTCGCCCAGCGTGTGGCGGATGCGCACACCAATAACGTGGTTGAGATGGTGAAACGGGCATGAATGAGATGGACCACGCCATTGACCTTTCGCTGTTGCACGACTTCCAGGAAAACAAGGCAGGCGCTCGTGAGCTGTTGTTTCTAAGGCTTGCTGAGATGCTTCAATCTGGTGACTTGCACAAACATCCTGAAATCCGGGATTGGCTCGCCAAAAGTTTTGAGTCTATTGCGGAAGGTGATGATCTTTCGCCCGCCTTTGGCTTCCCCCAAGGGCGGCCGCAAGCGACCTTCCAAGTTTGGGCTCGCCCGATGTGTGAGATGGCAATACTTCGGGCTCTTTCCGATCTTACGCTTCAGGGAATCCGGTCTCTTGTGATGGATCGCCTGCCAACCTTCGGCCAGGCTTTGACCTGAATCAGTGACTTCAATCGGCTAAAACTGCGCTTAAAGCCTGCAATAACAAGCCATTGAGCGATATAACACGGTATGACATCCATTCACCCAGTCTGTGCATTTGACTCATGCGTACATTGGGCAGCCCGCAGAATTCGGAAAAAATCGTACGCTGAGGTTGTCCGAGTCGCCGTAGCGGCCTAAACTTCCCGCCTTCCAGCTTGCGGCTCTGTCGCCAAACGTAATCGCCGGTCAGGTTTCAGGTTAATGTGCGTATTCCAGACTAAGGTTGCCACCCATTCCACGCGAAAGCTGCCACCCCGGCAGGCTGCCTGAAGCTCCATCAAAATCGTCCGGCGGGGGATAACTTAACGGTACTCTGATCCTTTCCATCCGGAGAAGGTCAGATGCCAGCTCAAAAATATTTCCTGTGAATCAGTTAATTATTAGTTTCTGGATGGGCGCTAATTTGGCGCAGGAACTTGAGCCACTCGATGTGGCGGTGCCTTTGCTGACATTGCCCGATCACTGTCCCATCCAGCACATTGAGTGCGGCAAACAAAGTGGTTGTGCCATGACGCTTGTAATCATGAATCATGGTTTGTGCCCGCCCCTTCTTCAGTGGGAGACCCGGCTGAGTCCGGTCCAAAGCTTGCACCTGACTCTTTTCGTCACACGACAATACCAGCGCATTTTCAGGTGGATTCATGTACAAGCCGACGATGTACTCCAGCTTTTCGACAAACTTCGGATCACGTGAGATCTTAAACGTTGCAAATCGATGCTAAGGAGCGACTAGATCTATATCAGGACGTCCCTTCGGATCAGGACTCCTGCACCTTTACTACCAGGAGCGGCTTGTCATCTTCAGCCGCGTTCGGTCCGGCCAATTGATTCCACATGGAATCGACCATGGGTTGAAGAAAGAGCTGCCCGAGCTGGCGAATCATGACGCCGATTACTTGACTGGAGTCACGATGTGCCTTGGACGCAACGCCGACATTGCGCAAAGTCGCCACTTGTTTGGCAGCGAGATCGGTGAGCATCTCCAGAATACGGCCGCGGTGCCCCATGGGATCGAGCAAAGCCCGCCTGAGGTAACCGACTACCGCTGGGTTATCAGAGAGCATGTCCGCGACTGCTTCGTCACGAGCAGCTGCAATCTCCGCCGTGGTTCCTTCGAGGGGGACTTGCTCGATCGCACCGAAGAATAAATCAACAATATGTTGCTCGATGGCCTCGCGCAGTCCGTCCTTGGTTCTAAAGTGGTGCACCACCAAACCAACCGTAACACCCGCCGCCTCGGCAATGGCGCGCATCGAGGTCGCGTCCTCTCCGTAGTTCGCATACAGGGCGAATGCCGCATTGCGGATGCGTGCCTTCGCAGTCAAGTCGCTATTCACTTTAGGGGATACCCCCACCGTTTTCTTCACTATCTAACTCCTGTGCATAGCTGAGTCTGTGTAGTTCCTCGAACATGACCGGACTATCAAGCTGGCGTTGTACGCTGAGAAGCCACGATCGATCGGGACGTGCAAGGTTACCAGAAACGTTGATGTTGTCCCTTTGGCATATTCTGCTATACGATCGTATAGTATTGATGCGTTCGACAGGTGATAATGATGAAATCGGTTACTCTAACCTTTGTCACAGATAGAGAGGACCTACGCTCCGGCTACCGGGTCGAGCTAGGTAGCTACACGCTCAGCAAAGAAGAAATCGTAACGTTTGCAAGCCAGTGGGATCCGCAGTTCTTCCACCTCGACGAGCGTCGCGCTGCGAACAAAGGATACTTCGGAGGCTTGATCGCCAGTGGTGTACAAACCCTGGCGGTATACCAACGACTCACCGTCGGTAGTCTCTTTCGGCACTGGGATGTGATAGGCGGCGCTGGTATCCGTGACTTGAAGTTCCTCCACCCGGTACGTCCGGGCGACACTCTTACGGGATTCACTGTCATCGAAGATGTTCAGGGCCAATCTGAACGAGGCCGCATACAGGTCGTGTTAACGGGGGGGTTAGTTAACCAGAGCCGCAGACAGGTACTTGCTCTGACGATGTCGATATATCTGCGGATGCCCAGCTTATGAGCGCTCACGCACCTGAACAATCGACCGGGATTTGGAGGGGCTCGCTCGCCCCGTTGACAGCTCAGGCCTGGGCAAGTTGAGCGTCACACACGATTACAAGCGCCATGGCACGACCAGCCTGTACGCTGCCTTCAATATTTTGACAGGCAAGGTGATTGGCCGCATTACCCAGCCTCACCGCGCCAAGAAGTTTTTGGACTTCTTGCGACAGATCGACCGGGAAACCCCTAAGGCTCTGGATCTTCACTTGATTCTGGATAACAGCTCTACGCATAAAACTCCGGAGGTTAAAGCCTGGCTGGCCAAGCACGATCGGTTCAAGCTGCATTTCACGCGCCTTAGCTGAATGCGGTAGAGGGTTGGTTCGGCCAACTGGAACGCCGAGCGCTTTATCGGGGTATTTTCACCAGCGTCAGCGAATTGAAGTCTGCAATTAAGAAGTACATCAAGGTTCACAATGAGAAACTGGCCAAGTCATTTCGGTGGCACAAAAGCGCCGAATCCATTATGACATCGGTGGGTCAAAACAGATGGCCATTGACAGCACGGAACACTAGGCAGCTGCCCGCAGCGTTAATGGTGGCCCAGAGGATGCTCCATCTCCATTCATTGGCTACCTTTATTACGGGACATTGCTATCAATGTCCCGGTCTGCATCGCACCGATAGGATGATAACAGGTTCCGTCAAAGTGATCGTCCGATCAGCTCCTTCATGATCTCGTTGGTGCCACCGTAGATTTTTTGCACCCGCGCAGCGGCGTACATCTGCGCGATGGGGTACTCCATCAGATAGCCATAGCCGCCGAACACTTGCAGACAGCGGTCGATAATGGCGACCTGCTTGTCGGTACCGAGCAACTTAGCCATTGAAGCGGTGGCAGGGTCGAGCTCACCGTCCATGTAGCGCTGGACGCAGTGATCCATAAAGGTTTTCGCGGCCAACACCTCGGTCTTGCACTCGGCAAGCACGAAGCGCGTATTCTGGAAATCCAGGATTGGCTTGCCAAACGCCGTCCGTACCTTGGCATACTTGATCGCCTCCAAGACTGCGGCTTCGGCCATCGCGACACCGGCAATCCCGATAATCAAGCGCTCACGGGGTAGCTGCTCCATCAGCTGGAAGAAGCCCTGGCCTTCTTCGCCACCGAGCAAATTCTCCGCGGGTACGCGCATGTCGATGAAGGTAAGCTCGCGCGTGTCCTGGCCGTGCTGCCCAACCTTCTGCAGCACCCGTCCGCGCTCATAGCCCTCGACCTTGTCCACCTCGACCACGAATAATGAAATACCACGGGCGCCTTCTAACTTGTCAGTCTTGGCTACCACAATCATCAGGTCAGCGTGGGTGGCGTTCGAGATGAACGTCTTTGACCCATTGATCACGTAGTGATCACCGTCGCGGATCGCGGTCGTACGCACTGCCTGAAGATCCGATCCCGTGCCGGGCTCGGTCATAGCGATGCCAATCACCTTCTCACCATTCGCCATTGCCGGAATCCAGCGTTGCTTCTGCGCCTCTGTTGCATAAGCCGCTACGTAATGGGCGACGATGGTCGAGTGTACGCTGAATCCGAACGCAGTGTCTCGGGCCAACGCCAGCTCCTCTTGGACCACGGCCTCGTGGCCGAAGTTGCCACCACCACCACCGTACTCATCGGGCAAGCTAGTACACAACAAACCAGCAGCGCCGCTTTTGTTCCATAACTCACGGTCAACCTGGTGCTGCTCAGCCCATCGCTCCTGGTTAGGCGTGACTTCGCGGGCGAAGAACTTGGCCGCTTGGTCGCGCAGCAACGTGTGGTCCTCGGCCTCCCAAGGTGCCTTATAATCGGGAAACAATTCGCTCATGGTGTTTATTTTCCTGTGTAGTGAGGTGCACGCTTCGCCAGAAAGGCGGCCTGACCCTCGTGGCTGTCGGCTGAGTGGATTGCCAAATGAAAGTTCTGCTTTTCATACTTGAGTCCTTGGCTGAGTGATGTCTCAAAGGCCTGCAACGCCGCGTCTTTTGCTAGCGCTACGGCCAGCGGCGAATTGGCGGCAATATGTCCAGCCATTGTTAGAGCTTGGTCAAGAGCCTCACCCTCTGGGACCACGCGGGCGACGATGCCGTCGGCGCATGCGTCAGCCGCACTGATGAAATTGCCAGTCAGCAGCATGGTCATTGCCTTGGCTTTTCCTACCGCACTTACCAAACGCTGCGTGGCGCCGCCGCCGGGGATGACGCCGAGTTTCACCTCGGGCACCCCAAATTTCGCGGTTTCAGCTGCGATGACGATGTCACAGGCAAGGGCAAGCTCACAGCCCCCGCCCAAGGCCAGTCCCTCTATAGCCGCGATAACGGGCTTGGGAAAGCCTGCCAAGTCATCCCAGAACGTACCACCAAGGGCTTTGTGTGGGCCGATCAGCGCATCTTCACGAATACGGTCAAAGGCAGTGATGTCGGCCCCCGAGCAGAAGTTCCCGGCGGCACCGTGGATCACCACGGCACGCACACTGTCGTCGTACTGAAAAGTCACCAGCGCCTGTCCCAGTGCGCTTAAAACTTCTTCGTTAAGTGCATTGCGGGCTTCTGGCCGATTGAGTTCGAGGATAACGATGGATTCGTTGCGGCGGATATTTAAAATAGCCATCAGATGTCCTTATAAATATCTTTATATGTGGCGCGGATCGACTTCTTGTCGAGCTTGCCGACGCTGGTGCGGGGCAACGTTTCGAGAAACAAGGCAGTATCTGGCAGCTGCCACTTGGCGAAACTGGGTTTTAGAACTTCGTGGATCTCGTCCAGCGGCAACTCGGTGCCGTCGTCGGTAACCAACAGGGCGACAGGGCGCTCCTGCCACTTGGGATGTTCAATGCCAACAACTGCAGCATCGCGGATGCGTGGGTGTGCGATCAGCGCATTTTCCATGTCGATGGAGGAGATCCACTCGCCGCCGCTCTTGATCACGTCTTTTAGACGATCGGTCAGCTTGAGGTAGCCGTGCTGGTCAATCGTGCCGACGTCACCACTCCGCCAGTAGCCGTCGAGGAAGCGATCTCCATCGTCCTCAAGCTTATGATACTTCTCGATGATCCAAGGTCCTCTTAATAACACCTCGCCCTGGGAAATGCCGTCGAAGGGCACATCCTTACCGGCACCGTCAACCAGTCGGAAATCGACGCCGGATACCATCAAGCCTTGGCAGCGCTTGCGGTTCCATGTTTGCTCGTCGCTCAACACTTCGCGCAGCGACGGTTTCAGCCCCTTGTTGACCGTGACCAGCGGAGTGGTCTCGGTGGCACCATAGGCGTGAATAATGTCGGCCCCGGTGAGATCATAAAAGCCACGCATCAGACGCAACGATGGCTCGGTGGCACCGCTCAGCAGCCTCGCACGGCTGAAGTCTGGCTTCTTGTCCAGTGATCGGATGTACTCCAGCATCGGTGTAAAGATCGCTGGCGCACCGTTAGCTACAGTAACCTTTTCTTCTATCATTGCATCGACCAAAACCGACGTATCCTCAGCGACGTAGCGGCCTGGCAGGACGACTTTAGCCATCGCCTGGACGGCGGCCTGCGGAAGACCCCAGCACTGACCGTGGAACATCGGCGTAATGAGCATGGCGGTGTCGTCACTACTCACACCGATCACACTGTCCATCGCCAAAGTGTGCAGATAGATACCGCGGTGGGAGTAGTAGATTCCCTTGGGCCTACCGGTTGTGCCTGTCGTGTAGCAGGCGCTGTAGGCCGACGTCTCGTCCACCATCGGCCAATCGATGTGTGTATCTTCCGCCAGGAGCAGATCCTCGAAGTGATGCACGTTCGTCAGGGTCGTGCTGATCTGCGACAGCGGACGGTCGGTCATTACGATCCAGCCTTTGACTTGAGGCACCAGCGGAGCGAGCTTCTCTGCAATTGGCAGCAGGGTCTCGTCAACTAGAATCCAGGACGCCTCACTGTGGTCGGTAACATAGCCCAAGTCCTCGGGCGCCAGACGAAGGTTCATCTGCAGCATGACGGCAGCGAGGCCGGGGATCGCCCAATAGAGCTCGAAATGTCGGCGACTATTCCAGTCCAGAATTCCAACTACGTCCCCGGGGCCGACACCGAGGCTTCGCAACGCGTTAGCCGCTTGACAGATCCGGAGGTAGGACTCGCCGTAGGTGTACCGGTCCCAGCCGCCATCGGCGGTACGATAGACGATTTCTTGTTCTGGATAAGTCCGGGCCGCATGCCGAATCATGGTCGTTGTGTTGAGCTGGTAGCTGTCGCCATGGGTGGAAGGACGACCCTTAGTAATATATGTCGATTGCATATCTTTCTCCTCAGATGCGTTCAATTATTGTTGTGTTGGCAGTGCCATGGGCTTCACAGATAGTCTGTAAGCCCAACTTCTTCCCTGAGCGTTCAAGTTCACAAAGTAAATCCGTCAGCATGCGGGCACCGGTTGAGCCCAGCGGGTGCCCGATTGCGACTGAGCCACCGTTAACATTGAGCTTGTCATCCGGAATATCGAATTCGCGCTGAAACATCAGCGGTACGCCTGCAAAAGCCTCGTTGACCTCGTACAAATCAATGTCCGCCGCGCTTAGTCCCGCCATTTTTAGTGCCTTGTGGGTAGCCTCAAGTATGGCGGTGAACTGGATCACGGGGTCCGCACCGGCGACCGACATAGCACGAAAGCGGGCGCGTGGTTTGAGGCCTTTTTGTTCAGCGTATCCACGATCAGCGACTAGCAGTGCCGCCGCACCGTCGCTAACCTGAGATGCGTTCGCGGCCGTCGTGCGGCCATTTTTCGCAAAGACCGTCTTCAGGCCCGCCATCTTCTCCGCATCGAGATGCTCGCGAATGCCCTCATCAGCGGTAATACATGGACCGTTGGGGTCTTGGGGATCGGCGGTGATTGGCACCATCTGTTTGACAAAAGCACCAGCCCTGGTAGCAGCGAAAGCCCGCTCATGACTTCGAACGCTGTAAGCATCAAGTTCCTCGCGGCTAATCCCGAAGCGATCGTTCATAAGTTCAGAACTGGGACCCTGCGCCATAAGTCGACCGTCGTAGCGTTCCAGCTCAAGCGGGCCGTACTGAGGGCCGAGCGGCGCACCTGGCTGAAACGCTGACGGCATAGTCACCTGCGACATCGATTCAACCCCACCTGCGATCACCAGATCATAGCTGCCAGCCATGACACCATGGGCGGCAAAGCTGACTGCCTGCTGTCCGGAACCACATTGGCGGTCCACAGTTACTGCGGGCACGGACTCGGGTAAGCCGGCGGAAAGCACGGCGTGGCGGGCGATGTTGGAGGACTGTTGGTCATGCTGCAGCACGCAGCCAGCGATCACGTCGTCGATTGCGGATGGATCAACTCCGCTGCGATCGACAAGATATCTTAGAGTGCAGCCGAGCAGGTCGGCAGGATGCCATTGACTCAGTACACCACCACGTCTGCCGACCGGGGTTCTTACGGCATCAACAATGACTGCTTCACGATTAATCATTTGTTACTCCGGAGGTAGGGACCTTGACTTCGGCCAGAGGAATATCGTGTTCGCGACCGATCGCTTCCCAGTAGCTTGTCGTCCGTGTTTTGAAAGTGGACTCGAGCTCCTCAATCGTACGACCGATATGCTCTGAAACCCGGGCGGCAAAGTGGGGCTCGAGCGCACCGAGAGCGACATAGCCGTCCAAAGTGGGATAAATGCGGTAGGTGGGTAACGCTCCTCCCAGAGGCGTTGCAGGCCCCATCAGACCGTGGCGAACTGCGGCACCAGCCATCTGAGCGGCATGGTCAAGTACTATCTTGTAGCCGCCACCCCTACCAACGCGCGTTCGACTCAGGAGTCCCGCGACCGCAGCAGAGACCGCACGCTCAGCTCCCAGCAAGTCCGCCACCGGAACGAGTGGCATGGTCGGCGGGCACAACGTGCCGTGTGCAGCCTGATAGGTCAGATCGTGCCCGGGAACTTCAGCCGCATCTCCGTCGTGGCCGACTATTTCGACGTGAACCAGAGCAGGATGAGTCTCGGAGAGTCGGTGCAGGTCAAGACGGTTTAACGCAGACGGACGCATGGCCGTTATTAGGGCATCAGCATCTGCAAGGTAATTATCAAGACGGCCTCGCTGTTCGGACTGCTTGAGATCCAGGACAACGATCTCTTGATCAGCCACAAGCTCGTCGTACCAAGCTCGGGCCACTGCAGCAAGCGGATCACCAGCTGGGGGCTCAATTTTGGTGACCTGTGCACCCATGCTAGCCAGTTGCGCGGCCGCGATGGGGCCTGGCAGGTTGGAGGCGAGCGAGACGACCCGAATCCCGATCAGTGGCTCCGGTGCAGAAGCGCTCATTAAAGCAACCGATTTCATCACTATCACCTGTCGAATACATCAACACTATACAACTGTATAGCATGATATACGAAGGTACAATATCAACCTTTCTGGTAACTCTTGAAGGTGGTCCTGTTTCCCACCTTGAGAGTGTCTCCCGCTGCAGAGCAATCGAACCACCAGGTTGCGTCGACCGTCTTGGGCCCGTCTTCTCCGGGAACGATCAAGCTATGGATCTTCCTATCAGGGTTGCCGCCGAAAGCTGGATAGTAGTGTTCGGTGCTCCCGTCCCCAGAAAAGCTCATGGCCAGGTGGCCCATGCCTATTGAATCGAGCATGTCCTGGACCTCAGGGCTGTCTGTGACCCGCCTTATGTAGCCGCACATTACAAACCTCCTTTTTGGCAATAACTGAGTCAGAACCTGAAAACGAACAGTCAAAGAGTCAATTTTGCTATAGTAAACTGGATACCGTGATAGGGGACAGGGATGCTCTGGAATAAGTCAACTCGGAGACACTTGAGGGGTTCAATTAAAGCTCAATGGGCTGCGGTTATTGTCGCCATAATTGCAATACCAGTTCCTATCGTATGGCAAATTATCAGTTCTGCTAAGACCGAACCGATACCTTCTGCTTGCGTCCCCTTCTTCGATAAGAGAAGCATAAAGGTTGAAGAGCTTTATCAGACTATAGGGGAATTGGCAGCTTCTGCTTTGAAAAGCCCTAGAATCATAAAGAGCATGACTGTTAACGAATCATATTCACAAATAGATTCAGATGATGAATTTCCTAAAAACTCTATTCAATATTTGGTAAACTGCTCACAAAAGCTGATTAACTCGTATGATCCACCACCTTTGCAAAAAGCAGATCTTGCGGTATTCGCTATTTACGAAATGCACAATGATGAATACATTATTGAAACCGCCAAAATGTATACTGAGATAGCCAATAAATCGAATCCTGACAACATTTACAAGGAAGTAGAAGGATTAACATATGAATACATGAAGTACTTTGAAGAATTTGATCCAGCTGGTTTGTCAGATGTGAAAATTATAGGTCACGCCCTAGCCATTCAGGCCACTCACTCAATATTGCAGAACATTGCAGAGGAGCATGGTCTAGGAATTGCGCATTCATCAATTCATAGATTACTTACAGAAGCTATAAATTCTGTCGATAGTTTATGCGCTGATGGTCAAATTAAAGCGTGGGAGCAAGATATAGAGTTAAATCTTAAAACCGCAGCTGAAAATTCAATACCGTCATATAGGTCCGACACATGGGAAGAAATGCTTGCTCGTAGAGAACATTCTAAAACCCGTCGTGACAACTGTGAATAGGAAACGTTGAAGTGGCTCAAATCTGCTTTACAGGTTAATAAAATACACCAAAAGCGGATTCACCATGACTGACATTCCTGAAAACCAAGTAATTGATTTCGAAATTTCGAAAGCTCACCTAGAAGCGACCGGTTGGAGCCTCAACCAGTTCGAGCGCTCTAACCCTTTCGACTGCCATGCAGTCTACGTCTATGATTTCCGGTTTCAGACACCTGAGCTATTTACCTTCCCCATTAACGATTTCAACGATCGGATCGTGGAGCAGCCAGCTCAGGTACTCGCCACCGTTCTGGAACAGTGGATGAAAAAAAGGCATCGGAAGAAGCTGAAAGGCAGAGAACGCCGGGCCCTCCCCGGCGTGATTGCCGACTATGTGAAGGCCTCACAGTCCTACCGGGCCTGGCTTACACGAAAATCAGCCAATGACCGGATGCATGCCTTCATTGACCTGCCCCCAGTCTTTAATCCAACTGCTCCCTAGTAATGTCCGTTACTTTTGAATCAGTTTTTCCAAGTCTGAGAGCAGAGGCAAACTCCAGAGGTGTCTGATACCCCAAGGATGAATGCGGTCGCTGCTCATTGTAGTCCAAGCGCCAGTTGCTGATCTTGTCCCGGGCGTGGGCGAGATCCCGGAACCAGTGTTCATTCAGACACTCATCCCGGAATTTGCCGTTAAAGCTCTCAACGTACCCATTCTGCATCGGCTTTCCTGGCTGAATTAGCTTCAGTTCAACGCCATGGCGGTAGGCCCATTGATCGAGCGCTCTGCCAGTGAATTCCGGTCCCTGGTCGGTTCTAACGGCTTTCGGATAGCCTCGGAAGGCCGCAATGCCATCCAGGGTACGGACAACCTGTTCACCCGAGATGCCCATGGCCACGGGGATGTCGAGGCATTCCTTCGTGAAGTCATCCACGATCGTCAGGCATTTGATCCTGCGGCCGTTAGCCAGGGAATCCATCACGAAATCCATGGACCACGTATGGTTTGGTGCATCGGGCAGCACCAAGGGCTGCCGTTCGACCATCACGCCTTTACGACGCTTACGTTTGCGGACGGCCAGGCCTGCTTCCCGGTAAAGTCGATAAACCTTCTTGTGATTCACCTCAGCACCCTCACGACGCAGCAACTGATGAACACGCCGGTACCCGAACCGGCGACGTTCGAACGCAATGGCTTTGATGCGTTCTGTCAGATCACGCTCTTCTGGCGAGCGCTGAGACTGATATCGCATCGTTGCGCGGGATAACCCGACGAGTGAACAGGCTTTGCGCTCGGATATCGTCGTCTCCGACAGCATTGTGCGCACAGCCTCGCGCTTGTTCCCGACGGTCAGTACTTTCGGTTGAGGGCGGCCTTCAGAGCTTCTGTGTCCAGCATGGACTCGGCCAGCAACTTCTTGAGCCGGGCGTTCTCTTCCTCAAGAGCTTTCAGGCGACGGGCTTCAGAGACTTCCAGGCCGCCATACTTCTTGCGCCATGTGTAGAAGGTTGCGTCCGAGATGTTGTACTTTCGGCACAGCTCTTTGACCGGAAGGCCAGCCTCGGCTTCCTTCAGAATGGGAATGATCTGTTCTTCGGTGAATCGCTTCTTCATGTTCATCGTCCTCTCTGGTGATGAACATTACTAAGATCAGGATGGATTAGAAAGTTGGGTGCAGGTCAGGTAAGTCGCCGACCTTTGCCTGAAGCTTACGGGCAATCTTGACGGCGCTGAGCTTGGGAAATTGCTTGAGCAAATGCACCAGGTAATCCCGGTGATCGTCGAGGCGCTTGCTCCGCGAGGGATCTGCAAACTGCTCTGTGATCGCATCCACCTCCATCCGCAAATACTTGCGTACCGTGTTCCGGGATAACCCCAGTTCCTGGCTGATGGCGCGGATCGACAGTCCTTTACCGTTATCGTGCAGTGCCTTGATCTTGTGTATCACAACGGCCATCGATAAAAGCGGGGGACAGTAGCTGGTTCTGTGGCCTGACGGCCACTCGGAGGTGGGTCAAAATTAATGGCCAGTAGTGGGTCACTTTAATTGGCCACTAACAGCAGTATTTTAAGCAGCTGTCAGGCGTCTAGGATATCGGGGGCTTGCCAACAAGCCGAAATCGGGTAACTTTAAGGGGTGAGCCGGATCGTTCAACAAACGACTGTTTGATGATAAGGTGTTTTTGGTTGTCGCTAGTTGCATGCAATTCATTAACCGCGGCAACGAGCCTTTTTATATGAACATTGGCTAAAAGCGCTGCTATGCTTATGGGCCAATATCCAGACTCAGCAATTTCTCGATTCCATCTACAAAGCCGTTTCGAAAGATTATTTTTCCGGTGTGATCTTTGATGCTGCCACGGTCTGTTTTAGTCCAGCCCTTTACTTTCAGGGATTCCTCAGAAATGGCGTCTTTCAATGCATCAATCTCATGGTTCAACAAGCGCGGCAAACGCGATTCAGGCGTGTCTTCAGTATCGGCTCGATAATCAATTTCCAGTTTCTTGATCGATGCAAACCTTTTATTTTCGGCCCGCAATTTACGGACCTTCGAAATCAGATCGAGTATGAGGTAGTGGTGGGTTTTATTGCTTACTTCGTCAACCCAATCGTACTCTCCCGAAGGCGTGGTCTGTGCTTTGATCGCTTTCTTTTTCTTGTTTCCAAGCGCTTGCCAAGCCTCAATAACCGCTCTGTAGGCAGCCCCGGTTTTGTTTCGGATGGTTTGGCTGCTCGGAACGCCACGGCTGGCGCCCAATTTCGCAATCGTTGCGACTTTGAAGTCAACCGCACCAGAGGGTCGGACGGGATTCTGGAAATATCCGCCAAAGTTGAGATAAGCTATTGATAACAAAAATATTTTCGCTATTCAGAAACCCTTGATCTTTCATTGATACCTTCCCCTACGCTCTTCACGAGGTGCGGCCGGTAATAGTGCTAAATTTAGCCGAATGTTCTGTATATCGTTGATTGCAAGTGGAAATACTGAAAACCTTGTAAGGCTCTGTAGCCCCGTTCCTTAAGTGGCTGGTTTGTCGTGTTGACGCCGCTTTTCAGCCATTAGACGCCCAATCATCTCGTTCTTAACCGATAGCTCCGCCTCCAGTTTGAGGCCGGTCGGTAAAACTGTAAAATTCAGCCACTAACTCTGCATCTCATTGTTTTCAAAGGAAAATCTGGGACAGCCAATAAGTAATTCTGGATCACCTCCCGCTTACGTAGCCGGTGCGTCATATTGGCGCCGGTTTTCAGCCATTAGGCGCTCAATCATATCGTTCTTAACCGATAGCTCAGTCTCCAGTTTGGCCTGGCTGACGGTAAAATCTTGCACCTTGCTTTGCGCCGATTCAAGGCGTTGCGTCAGCTCATCAATTTGCGAGGCCTGGCGCTGAGCGCTGTCGGCGTACTGCTGCAGATCCGTCGTCTGGGTTTGCAATTGCTTATTGGCATCTTCAAGCTTCGCGTCAGTCCGATTAAGCTTCGATTCGAGGTCCTGTGTTGCTTTGCGCGCAGCGCCCAACTCGCTCACCAGGCGCGCGTTATCCTTGTTGAGCTGGGTCAGGTCGCCCTGCTTGACGGAGATTGTCTGGTTTAACGTGCGAATCTCGGCCTGAAGCTGCTGAATTTGTTGCTCATGCCGGCGCTGATCCTGATCCCTCTGCTCTTTCACCGATTCACGATAATGCTCCAGTGCCTCCCGGCTGTGACGGTGCTTTTCCTCAAGGGATTCGATATGAGCCTGCTTTTCCTTGAGCAGCGCCGTCGTGCTGGCCTCGCGCTGACCCGCCTCGTTGAGTTGTTTATCTAAGGCATCGCAGGCTGCGGATTTGGCAGCCAGTTGCGCACTCGTCTCATCAAGGCGCGATTCCAACACTTTCTGCTGATCGCCCAGCTGGCCAGCCTCTTGAGTGAGCGCGGTGCAGCGGTCAGAGAGCTCTTTGATCTGGTGTTCATAGCGGCTTTTACTCTCTTCGACGATGCCGTGGGCCTCTTCCTGAAGGCGCGATGCCAGGCGCGCAATGAGGTCCTTAATGGGCTGGCTCAATAGGGCCTCATCGTCGAGTCTGGTGGACGCCTCCTCCTCCAGCTCTTTGAGATAGCGATGAATCGTTGATTTGGAGCCGGTATTACCGAGCTCTATACGTATCGCGTCAATGGAGGGGTTTTCCCCCCTGGCTAGAACGGCCTGATGGGCCCTGGTCACCAGTGCTTTGTTGATACCGCCACGTGCCATGGAATTCCCTCCTGCTTATTTCGTACTGTATTACGTACTATGTATATACATACGATTTTAGCTCGTGCTTTAGACTTTGTATAGCTTAGATATGACACAGGATAATAATAGATTATCTTATGTTAGGGTGAATTTTCTTCAGCTCGACGCCAAAATGCGTACAGATGGAGTCTATTTAGACACGTTGCAAGAGGCCAAACTGGACGTAATTGTCGAATTGACGCTACAGCGGCTCTGTCAATTAGGACAGCTCTTTTCGATTGTACTCAAGGGAATAACTCAAAAGTGTCTTGCACCGCTCTGAATTGTGCCCACACTACGGGAACCGCGAACGAGGCCAGCGTTACACTCGCCCCGTTTTGCGGATGTTCGTTCGACAAAAACGCTGGTAACACTCCCTACGGCTTCAATTCAATGCCAAGCTGCCCAACCAGTAACGAAAATAGCCAAAAACAGGCTGCGGTCACCAAAGCACTGGCTAACAGCGTAGGCCAAAAGCCGATTCGGGGCAGCAACGTCGGAAATATTAAAAACATCGGAAGTGTCGGCACCACGTACCAGAACGTATACCAAGCGTGATTCGCCACTTTTTCTGTCGAGTGCGTTTCTACGTGCAACCAAATCAGCGCCAGAATCGTCACCAACGGTAATGCCGCAACCAAAGCGCCCAGCTTGTCGCTGCGTTTGGCGACCTCGGAAACCACTACCACGACGGCGGCGGTAATCAGATATTTGGTTATGATCCAATGCCATGTCATGTATGCTCTACTCCAAACCGTCGAATTCACCCGTAAAATTTACATCGTAAACTCCCCCGTCACTCGATAGGAGCACGTAAAGTGTTTGAGCTTCAGCCCGATTGGTGACCGATACGATGAAATAACCGCTGCCTTTCTTATGGATTTTTACGGCGTCTTCAGGAACTACCTCCCAGCTTTCGGGAAGCTTTCCGAAGCCTAAGCCTGCGTCTTTTTCGGTTAGTTGCATAGTTGCCGCTCTGCCACGCTCAAGCGCCGATTTTTCTGAAATCGACTTATGGGCATGGTCACTGTGTGCAAGCACCTGTTGAGATCCGACCAATAAAACAAGTGTGAAAATGGCAGTAAAGAGCTTCATAAGGGTTCCTCGAAGTTTAATATGATTAATGGGAGTGGGGTTCACCGTCCTCGTGGCGATGGACTTCAGGTTCACTGGCTTGTTCAGCCGGCTCTTCGCCCTCTGTGTCGGCGGATGGCCCTCGTAATTCGAGGCGTCTTGGGTAGCTCGATAGCGGTGCTTTTTTATCCGCCATGTCTTCGTGGGTATGTTGGTGATCATCCCGGTTGAGCGGAAAATCATCCGGGTACTGCGTGTGCTGAAACCCATGTAACTGCATCAGCAGCAACAGACCACCGGCAAGCATCAGCCCCACGTTGGAAGCTTTGCTGAAGCGCTCAAACGATGCGGTTTTTCGCCACACCATAAGCACGGCCAGCATGATGCTCAAAGCCACAATCTGTCCCACTTCGACGCCGACATTGAACGATAATATTTTGAACACCAGACCATCGTCGCCCAGCGGCAACTGCTGAAGCCGAGTGGACAGGCCAAACCCGTGGATCAAACCAAAGGCAAACACCATCCAGGTCAGGTTCGGGGATTTCATTTGCAAGTGTTTCTGAAAGCCGCCGAGGTTGTCGAAGGCTTTGTAACAGACGGTCAGCGCAATCACCGCATCAATCAGGTAGTAATTGGCGGTAATTCCGAACAGTGTGGCGAACACCAGGGTAATGGAATGACCGATGGTGAAGGCGGTGATGAACTTGATGATCTCGCTAAAGCGCGTCAAAAAGAACATAACACCGAACAGAAACAGCAAATGATCATAGCCGCTAAGCATATGGGTGGCGCCAAGCCGAATGTATTCCAGGTAGCCCGCATTGAGTATCCGGGCTTGGTCTTCCGCCGACATGCCATGCGCCCAGGCCGCAACACTGGCAAGGGACGTAATGATGATAATTAGGACCTGAATCCGTGACTTCACACGGTCTAATTTAATCCCCAGACCTGCAACCGCAAGGCCTGAAGCAGTATAATCGCACCTGACATCCATTC
>LWDU01040324.1_pt1 | contig 71133 bp, 62 predicted proteins | sample 727161 | NCBI WGS metagenome assembly LWDU01 (sample SAMN04566230, study PRJNA314399) | hydrothermal vent metagenome | isolation source: deep sea hydrothermal plume seawater | place: Mexico: Gulf of California, Guaymas Basin | collected 2004-07-11 | reverse complement strand
CTCTTCGTCAAAATGCTGGCCCGTACACCCGGGACTCAGCGCGAGCTGCCGGTTCATGCCTTCAACGGGTTCAAAAAACTCTACCCGCCTGGGAACCGACCCAAGGTCTGCTATGCGGACTTCCATTCTCGCCTACAAAACCATGTGCTTACCGCACCGGAACGCCTCGACAGCCGCGAACTCTACACCGAGCTGCCGAGGAAGGCAACGAATCAATTCATCCCGTCGGACCCCGTTTCCAGCGCTTTTTCGAGCCGGGCTACCCGTTTAAACAGCTCGGGTAAGCGTTTGAGCAGCACCGAACAGCGCCGCCACAGGCCAATGTTTACCGCGGGCGTTCCGGCAACTATCTCGCCACTTTCGACATCGCCCAGCACGCCGGTCTGCCCTGCGCACTGCACGCCGGCGCCGATTTCGAGGTGTCCACCGAATCCGCACTGCCCACCGGTCATTACCCCGGCCCCCAGCCTGGTGCTCCCGGCCACACCGGTCTGTGCCGCCAGTATGGTGTGATCGCCCAGTTCGCAGCCGTGCGCAATCATGACGAGATTGTCCAGCTTGACGCCGTCTCCAAGTGTGGTAACTCCCACCGCGGCCCTGTCTACCGTGGTGTTGGCTCCCAGATCAACGCTGTCGCCGATCTCTACCGTGCCGGCCTGGGGAACGCTGAGCGCCACGCCCTGCCCGGTGGGCAGAAAGCCGAAGCCGTCGCCGCCAAGCACCACTCCAGGCTGAAGAGTGACATCGTCACCCAGCACGACCCGCTCGCGGACGACTACTCCCGCGTGGGCCGTAAAATTATGCCCGGCCTTGACCTCGGGATAGATAACGACGTGCGGATGTATCCGCGCCCCCGGACCGAGCACTACATTTTCGCCCAACACAGCAAACGGGCCTACGTAGGCGCCTTCTCCAAGGCGGGCGGTATCGGCAACGACGGCTGAGGCATGTATGCCCTCAACCGGCTGTGGCCGATCGTCAAACAGGGCAATTGCTGTCGCGAATACAAACTGGGGATTGTCGCACCTGAGTAACTGCAGCCCCTCCGATTCAACCGAGCGGTCTACGAGCACAGCGCCGGCCGAAGACGACCGAAGCAACCGCCGGTATTTGAGACTGGAGACGAAAGCTAGATCCGCGGGGCCGGCAGTCTCTATCGGGGCTACACCCGTTATTTCTATCGCCGGATCTCCATCGAGCTCAGCGCCGAGCTTTTCTGCAAGTTCATCAAGCCGCATATTGGTCGTTTACCCCTGTCGCGACAGCAGAACAAGGGATTGCGTTTCTCGATACCCCCTGCAAACATCCCCGACGCGCGAACGGCAACACGCCACTTCGCTAACAAGTCATGATAGACGTCGATTTCGCCAAGGGGGACGGGCTCGTTCCCGTCATAGTCCAGGACCACGAGGACGGTACCGTCCTTATGGTTGCCTACATGAACGAGCAATCGTGGAAACACACCCTTGAGACCGGCACCGCCACCTTCTGGAGCCGTTCACGCGGCGAGTTGTGGATCAAGGGTCAATCAAGCGGCAATACCCAGCTGGTAAAAGACGTTTTCGTCGACTGTGACTCCGACACGATATTGCTGCAGGTTGAGCAAGTGGGTGGAGCCGCGTGCCACGAAGGTTACCGCTCCTGTTTCTTCAGGCGGGTGGTAGACGACGAGCTGCAGGTACAGGGCAAAAGGATATTTGACCCGGCCGAGGTGTACAGCAAGTGAGCGTTCTCAAATTTGGTGTGCCCAAGGGCAGCCTCGAAGATTCAACTATAGAGCTACTGCGCAAGTCCGGCTGGAGAATCACAAAATCCTCGCGCAGTTATTTCCCCTACATCGACGACCCCGACATCACCTGTTCGCTTGTGCGAGCCCAGGAGATGTCACGTTACGTTGAACTGGGAGCTCTCGACTGCGGTATTACCGGCAAAGACTGGACCGAAGAAAACCACTCCGACGTCGAGGCGGTTTGCGATCTTGTGTACTCCAAGGCCTCTTTCCGTCCCACCCGCTGGGTGCTGGCGGTACCGGCGGGGTCTGAGATAAAGTCGCCCGAAGACCTCGAAGGAAAACGCATCGCGACCGAACTGACCGGGTTTACGGCCCGGTACTTTGCCGACAAAGGCATCAAGGTAGACGTGGAGTTCTCCTGGGGAGCCACCGAGGCCAAGATCAGCCAGGGCTTGTGCGACGCCATAGTCGAGGTCACCGAAACGGGGAGCACCCTGCGGGCAAACGGCTTGGAAATCATAGCCGACCTGATGGAATCCAACCCCCAGCTGATAGCCAACCGCGAAGCCATGGCGGATCCGGTCCGCAGCGCCAAGATCGAACAGATCTCAACTCTGCTCAAGGCCGCCCTGGCCGCCGAGGGAGTGGTCGGCCTCAAGATGAACGTCCCACGGGCCCAGCTCGAAGCGGTCACCAGCGCGCTTCCCAGTGTAACCGCGCCGACAGTTGCCGATCTGCTGGAAGGCGATTGGGTATCAGTCGAGACGATAATCTCTGAGAAAGCCGTGCGCGACCTCGTACCGCTGCTGCTCAAGGCGGGGGCCGTGGGCATAGTTGAGTACCCGTTGAACAAGCTCATCTGAGCTACAGGGCTCTGAACTACTGGATCCTGAACTACTGGATCCTGAACTACTGGAGCCTGCGCTCACCACCCCGCACTCATCAAGCGAGCGCTGTCGCAGGCGGCGGGCCTGTAATCAGGCAGCCTTTTCCGAATCGCCGGCTTCGCTTTCGCCGAAGCCGAGGTCTTCGAGATAGTCGACCTTCTCAGCGCCGGTCATGATGTAAACGCCTTGCCAGCCGCAGACTTCTTCGCAGAGTTTGCAACCAACGCATTTTTTTTCGTCAACCTCGACCAGCCCCAGGTAGATGGGACCGGTGTTCCCCGGGGCCGGGTACAACGCGTCGAACGGGCAGACATCGATACAGACTCCGCAGCCATTGCAGCTGTCGGGGTTGATCACGGCGATAGGACGTTCGACCTTCTTGAGCACCGAGGTCATCTGGCCGAAGGTGTCGAGAATCGAGTCGTCGGGGCAGATAACGCCGCAGGCACCGCAGTCAATGCAGCTGGCGGCTTCGATGATAAAAGCTTCGCCCTTCCGGCCACTTATGGCCTGTGTAGGGCAACGCTGCTCACAGGCGGTACAACCCGTGCAGTTCTCTGCGATTATTCGGTACGGCATGTCTCGAGCTCGACGGCAGAATTATCTCTGCATATCCACCAGTATTTCTTCTTCACGGCCTTCGCGGATCAGCTTGTCGTTGTGCAGCGCCTGCCGCATCCCCACCCAGGTAAAAAACCCGACCAGCAGCAGCGCTCCCGCTACCGGCATATTGTCGGGCTTGGAAATGATCTCGACGAACTGACCCCAAGCGGTCATCTGGTGCGGCGAAGCTGCTGCAGACAATAAAAACAAAACGAAACCTCCGTGGACAGCCCCTCTATAAAGGGAACCAGAAAAGCAGCCTACGCAGCCCGCCAAGGGTTGTCAATAAAGTAGATTCTCACGCTGAAGAGCCTTCGTGGCGCAAAGCAAATGCTTGCCAGGTAAGGCCCATACCTTCGCCGAAACTGACGACAGGTGAGTAGTCCAGTGATTTTTCAGCCTTGCTTATGTCCGCCAGCGAGTCGCGCACGTCCCCCTGTCGGGGGGGGCCATGAACCCGCTCTACCCGTTTACCGGAAGCGTCTTCGATGGCGGCCAGTATATTGAGCAACGAATAACGTTCGCCACAAGCGACATTGAACACGTCACCCACGGCGTCGGCCCCGGCTTCCAGAGCGAGCAGGTTGGCGCGGACGACGTTGGCGACGTAGGTGAAATCCCGTGTCTGTTCACCGTCGCCATCAATGGATGCACTGGTAGCGGCCAGGGCGCAATGCATGAAAGCCGGTATCACGGCCGCGTATGCTGAGTCCGGCCGCTGGCGAGGACCAAAAACGTTAAAATAGCGAAGCGAGACCGTTTCGAGCCCGTAGATACCTGCAAAAACCCGTGTATAGTTTTCGGCGGCCAGTTTACTTGCCGCGTAGGGCGAAACCGGCGCCGTAGGCAAGGTTTCAACCTTGGGCAAAGCAGGGTTGGCTCCGTAGACGGACGATGAAGACGAATATACAAGGCGCCGAACGCCGGCATCTCGAGCGGCGATCAACACGTTAAGTGTCCCGTTGACGTTCACGGCATGACTAGTCGCGGGGTCATCTATCGAACGCGGAACCGAACCAAGAGCAGCAAGGTGCAAGACGCTGTCAACTCCGACCATGGCCCGCGCTACGGCATCGCTGTCGCGTATGTCACACTCCCTCAGGTCTACCTCGCCGCCGAGATCTTCGATGTTGGATCGCAAACCATTAGAAAAATCGTCGACCACCCGCACTTCGTCCCCGCGCGCGAGCAACGCCTCTACAATATTCGAACCGATGAAGCCGGCTCCGCCCGTTACCAGGATCATGACTGCTCGGGTTTCAACCTGCCGCCTTGTCGGGCGGTTTGGCGGCCGCCAGCACCTCGCGGGCGAGAGGCCGTCTCATGCGGTCGAAGACGTTGAACTTGAAGATGTGCCAGAACGCAGCCACACCATCCTTCCATGTGATTTTCTTTCCGTCCCCGTAATCACGCCCCCAGTAAGATATGGGAAGTTCGTAAATACGGCAGTGCATCTGAGCGACCCGCGCGGTGACCTCGGGCTCAAAACCAAAGCGATTACTGGTGAGCCTCATCGCCTGGATCACTTCCCTACGAAATGCCTTGTAGCCTGTCTCCATGTCAGTGAGGTTCAGGTTGGTAAAAACGTTAGACATCAAGGTAAGGAACTGGTTACCCAGCTGGTGCCAGAAAAACAGGACCCTGTGGGGACCGCCGAGAAAACGGGAACCGTAAACGACGTCGGCCACGCCCTGCGCGATCGGCTCGAGCAAGCGAGGGTACTCGACCGGGTCGTACTCCAGGTCAGCGTCCTGGACTATTACCACGTCATTGGAAGCCACAGCCAGCGCCGTACGTATGGCGGCACCCTTGCCCCGGTTGACGGGATGAAAAAGCACCTCCAGGTCAGGCTGCTCGAGAGCAATAATCTCAAGCAGTTCACGGGTTCCATCGGTGGAACAGTCGTCGACCAGGATTATCTGCGTCTCGACCTCTACCGCGCGCACCTTTTCGACCAGGGAGCGGATCGTGGCGACTTCGTTAAAAACCGGCACGAGTACCGAAAGACTGGGAAGCTCGCTCATACTCTTAGTTTTTCGTCGCCTCCTGCGACAAGGAATCCCCGGACACTGCGTTCAAAATATCCGAATCAGCGTACCGAGGCTCCAGTTTAGTGGTTTTAGCGGCCGGCAGAAACCACCTGTTGGCAAATCTCAGCAAGCCCCACAGAAAGCCGACCCCCCAGGCATGATGAATCGTTGCCAGCGCTAGCACACCGGCAGCGCTCGCAGACGGTGTTTTTCCGTCTTTGCAGGCAACCGCGGCCGCAAACAGCAGGTAAGCCAGCACCGCGGTAGCGACCAACGGGCCCGCCAACGAAACAAATGGAGAGACGAGCAGGCCGAGCAACAACGCAGCATCGAACAGGGGGGGAACAAAATGGCGCAGGCTCATCTGAGCCCTGTGCTTCTGGAGTACCCTCACCTTCCAGGTCCCGTACTGGAAGAACTGGATGGCCAACGATCGCCAGGTCTGCCTGTTCTGGTACCACGACTTGATGTCTGGAGACAGGACGATCCTGCCCCCCTGCCCGCGCAAGCGATAGTTGAACTCGTCGTCCTGGTTCCTCACCAGCTCTTCGTCAAAAAGGCCCTGCTCTTCGAACACCCGACGCGGCCAGGCCCCCATGTAGACGGTGTCGGTTTCCATCTCTTCGCTCGCAAAATGAAACGAGGCGCCTACGCCGAAGCGGGACGCCATCGCCCGCGCAACCGCGTCGCCGAACACCCCTCCCCCGAGCGAAACCATGGGCCCACCCGCGTTGTCAGCAGCCGTGCGTTCGAGTACGTCAACCACTCTATCCAGATAATCAGCCGCCAACTGGGTATGAACATCCACGCGAACAATGATGTCGCCCCGCGACTCGCGAATGGCCAGGTTGAGACTGCTGGGCACGATGCCGGCCGGGTTGTCCAGAATCCGAAGGCGGGAGTCCTGACTCGCGATTACTTCGAGCAGGCCCCGCGTGTTGTCAGTAGAGCAGCCGTCCACAACGATGATCTCCATCCTGTCGGCCGGGTAGTCCTGCTTGAGTACTCCCCTCACACAGCCCTCGATCCAAAGGGACTCGTTACGGGCCGGTACGACTACACTTACAAAGGGCCTGTTCATCCCGCGCCCCCTGACACCGCCAGCTCGTAGACTTTCCTGGTTTCACTCACCATCACCGGAATCGAAAACCTGTGCCTCGCTTCCTCCCGAGCCGCGGCACCTACCGATGCTGCGAGTTCAGTGTCCGCGGCCAGCTGCAGCGCCCGACCAGCGAGTGCCGACGCGTCACCGAAATCCACCAGCCAGCCGGTTCGACCCTCATCGAGGAGTTCGGGTGTACCGCCGGCCGGCGTCGCGACAACCGGCAGGCCGGCTGCCATGGCCTCGAGTACCACGTTGGGCGCGCCTTCCCAGTCCGAGCAGAGCCAGAACTGCCCCAACGAAGCAAGCATGGACGCAATATCGTCTACATTGCCACGAAAACTGATGGCATGGGCGAGGCCCAGTTCGCTGGACCTGTTTTCAAGCTCTCCCCTGAGCGACCCGCCACCAGCAATAACGAAACGAGCCTCGGGGTCACCTTCCAGTACCAATCGCGCAGCTTCGAGAAACATACCCAAGTTTTTCTGTGGCTGCAGCCGCCCCACAGTGCCGATGACGAGGCCCTCGGACGGGGCCGGGTTATCTACAAAAAATTCTTCGCCCACGCCATTGTATACAATGCTGGACCGCTTGCGCTGGAGGCCATAATGCTCGACTGCGTAATCGGCCATGGCCTGAGAATTACAGATGACCGCGGCCGAACCCTGAAACGCGCGGCGGATTACCCACCGTCTCAGGAGTGAAGGCTCGGGCTTGCAGTTCCTGGCTGAGCCCACCAGAAGAACTCCCGGCAACAGCCGTGTGGCCAGCCAGGCGTAAGAACTCGCAATAAAAAGAAACGCATGCACGAGCTCGATACGGTCCTGCCTCAAGCTACTGGCGAGCGAGACCACCCGGCGCAAGCTCAGGCCTCCCCGGCTAGCGATTATTCGTAGCTCTACTCCAGCGTCACTCAGTCTTTTGCCCCAGGGCTCAACGACATCTGACAGGCAGTACACTACAACATGATCAGTAGCGGCCAGGCCGACTGCGAGATTGTAGAGTTGCCTCTCGGCACCTCCGTAGCCCAGCCCGCCTATTACCAGTCCGACTCGCACGGCATCTAGGTCTTATATTTTGAACACGGTCGAGGTTGGGAATTCTTTCATTCCGTTGCGGGTATCGAGCACAACACAGCCACTGTCCGACACCAGGCCGAGGTCAAAGACACGGTGGTTGGTGAGCAATATCACCAGGTCAGCGGCTCGAAGCACGCTATCTTCCAGGGGAACCGAAGACATCGGCTCACCTTCGAGGACAACCTTGTCCACGTAGGGATCACAGAACGAGATATTGGCACCCTTGCGCAGCAACAAGGTCATCACGTCGAGGGCCGGAGATTCGCGCACGTCGTTGGTATTAGCTTTGTAAGCGACACCGAGACAGAGGATGCTGGCCCCTCGCACCGCTTTCTCCTGCTCGTTTAGAAGGTCAACGGTCCGCGAAACAACGAAGGCCGGCTTCTCCGCGTTGATCTCGGCCGCGAGTTCGATAAAACGCGCTGAGAAACCCTCGGCACGGGCCTTCCAGGTGAGGTAATGGGGATCCACCGGTATGCAGTGCCCGCCCAGCCCCGGCCCGGGGTAAAACGGCATGAAGCCGAAAGGCTTGGTAGCCGCAGCATCGATAACCTCCCAGACATCTATGCCGAATCGATCGCACATCTGGCTCATCTCGTTGACGAGCGCAATGTTCACACTACGAAAAGTGTTCTCCAGCAACTTTACCATCTCGGCCACGCGGGTCGTGCTAACCAGGACAACCTCGTCTATGCAACGACCGTACAAGGCGGCAGCCGCCTCGGTGGCGATAGGCCCGTGTCCGCCCACGACCTTGGGAATATTGCGAGTGGTGTAGTCCTTGTTGCCGGGGTCGGTCCTCTCCGGCGAAAATGCGACGAACACGTCCTGGCCGGGGTCGAAACCAGCGTCCCTCAGCATGGGCAGCACCAGTTCCTCGGTTGTTCCCGGGTAGGTGGTACTCTCTAGTATCATCAATTGCCCAGGTTTCATGTGAGCCGCGATACTTTTGACAGCATCGACCACGAACGACAGGTTAGGTTCCTTGGTTTTGCGCAAGGGAGTCGGCACACAGATATTCACGGTGTCGAGCTCAGCCACCATCGAAAAATCAGTCGTGGCCTGCAAGCGCCCCGATGACACCAACGGTGCGATGGTCTCGTCGGGCACGTCCATTATGTACGAATGACCGGCGTTGATGGCGTCAACCTTGTCCGCCTGGACATCAAAGCCGATCACCTTCAGACCCCCGGCCGCCATTTCAACAGCAAGTGGTAAACCGACATAGCCCAATCCAACTACACCGGCGCAAGCCTGACCGCTGCGAATGCGTTCAATGAGATCCATTGGACGACTCCTCCTTCTTCATTAACGTGTTGTCTCCGAGAAATACTTTTTCCTGTTTCATGATGCTCTCCAGCAGCGGCGCCGTAAGGGGCTGCCCTCCCTGCCTGTCGAACCAGATATTATACCTGCCCACACCAGCACGGTTCCAACTGCTCTCTCCAGCCGAAAGCCACTTGCCCAGCGCCAGGTGCTGGCGCTTCATTTGCTGGTCATCCCTGAACACGTAGCAGAATCTCTCCGCCTGCAGTGCCATGCTGGTGTAGGGCGGGTAGCGCTCCTTCTGCAGTGGCGCCAGGGTCACGGTCTCGCCCGCAGCAAAAACAACATGGTACAAGGGTCCAGCCGAAAAGCAGTGTTCAAGGCCCTGGTCCTGCAGAAACGCCAGCAGCTCTACCCTCTCGGCCGCTTGCTCACTAGGCTTGCGAAAAGCAGCGTCAGCCCAGCTCGCCGCGTTGAACGCAAGTACACTAACAAGCCCAACTACCATCCAGGTCCGACGCGTACCGACCAGCCTGCTCACCAGTATACCCGCGGCTACCGACGCCAGGGGATAAGCCGGGAGCATGTAACGCGGACTCACGTAGCCGATTACGACAGTTATCAACAACATCGCGCCGAGTAATTGGTCGGCCCCCATCAGTTCCCAGCCCCGCGAGCTTCGCCTGGGCCTGCACGCCCAGGCACTCACTCCGAACACCAACAGCGGCAGAAACGAAACCACCCTGCGCAGCGTGACAAGTGGCCCAGCCTCGGTGTAGCCCTTGATTTCACCGAGTCGCTCCAGTCCCGAACCGGGAGGTACGCCGAAGACCAGGCCCAGTTTGCCTGTCCCCTGCCCCAGCGCTTCGATCCTCTTTGCGACCCCTCGCGCAACCCAGGAATCGTCGCGCTCTTCGACCGGGACTCGATTGAGCACCACTGCTTTTCGCCCCAGGGCCCTCAGGGTTGCTGCCGGGTAAACCACGTTGTAGGCGACCAGTAACGAGCACCCGAGGGCGAAACCAACAAGTAGCCGGTCCCAGGCTCGACGATCCTCGTGACGTAGTAAGATCAGCACGCCCATTAGCACGAGGTAACCACCGACCAGCTGGTTGACCCACAGGGCAATACCGGCCGTCAGTCCCAGTGCGAGGCCAATGCCGTTACGACGATCGTAGGCCATGTAAAAACGCCAGAAGAGCAGCAGCAGCAGGAACAACAACACCAGGTGTTCCACGAAGCCCCCCCTCGCCTTGAGATTCCACTCGAGGAAGTACATCGGCCCAAGTGCTACGAGGACAGCCGCCCAACGGGCAGCAGGCAACGAGTAAGCCGTGGCCGTGTACTTGTAGACCAGGGCCAGCAGCGCCAGCGAAAAGACCAGGGTCGCCATGTGCATGGCACCGGCACCCACCCCGAAAAGCAGAAAGAACAGTGCAACGCACCAGGCTTCCAGCGCCCCGAGGTAAGCCTGCCCATAGAAGAACACCGGGGCCGCGCGGCCCTCGCTTATGTGTGTTGCCATCAGGCCGACAATGCCCTCGTCGGAAAGGTAGACGTCAACGTCGCCGGCTGCGATCAATTCGGGCTGGACGACCATCCACAGGCGTAGACCGATACCAAGGAGCAACAGACCTATAAAACCAGCACGATTCATCGCGCTTGGGGCCAGGCCTCCGCGCTGGAGGTGTCGCCTTCCAGCCCGAGGAGGTCCTTGACGACGTAGCGCGGTCGCATCTTTACCTCGTCAAAAATACGGCCAACGTACTCACCGATAATGCCCAGGGAGAGCAGTTGCACGCCACCTATGAAAAGAACGATGACGACCGTCGAAACCCAACCCGAAACAGGCGAGGTCTGGCCCAGGAACAAGCGCCCCACGAGCAGGTAAGCCATGTAAGACAGCGCGGACACCGAAACCAGCAAGCCCATGTTGCTGACCAATCGCAGCGGAAGAAAGGAATAGGACACCAGGCCGTCGAAGGCGAGCCTGATCAACTTGGCCACGCCGTACTTACTCTCTCCAGCGTAGCGTTCCGCCCGCTCGTACTCGATGCCGGTCTGACGAAAGCCCAGCCAGGTACGCAAGCCGCGCACGAAACGATTACGTTCCGGCATACGCTTGAGCAGCGCGACCACGCGCGCATCGATCAACGAGAAGTCGCCGGAATCCAACGGTATGTCGAGGTAAGAAACCTTGTTAAGCAGCCAGTAGAAGCCCTTGTAGCCAGCACGCTTCAAAAGATTTTCCTTGCGCTTGCGCCTCACCGCGTAGACGACCTCGTAGCCCTCGCGCCAACGCTCAAGCATCAACGGCAGAACCTCGGGCGGATCCTGCAGGTCAGCGTCCATGCAGACCACGGCACGCCCGATCGCGAAGTCCAGGCCGCAGGAGATCGCCAACTGGTGACCAAAATTGCGAGAGAGACACAGCAGCTTGACGCTGGGGTTTTCGCCGTGCAGCCGCCGAATGATTTCGACAGAGCGATCGTTGCTACCGTCATCAACGAAAATCAGCTCGTAGCCGCCAGCTACCACTGTCAAAGCCTGGTGCAGGCGCTCGACCAACAGCTCAAGGGTTTCTTCTTCGTTGAAGACCGGTATTACGACCGAAAGCTCTGGTGGGCGAACGACACCCTCTTCCTTGTTTTCTGAAAATGTACTCACTGCTCTCAACTCGGGCTGTCCCGTCCCTTCAGGCGTGACTTTTCGGTCCGACCGGTCTTTTCCCCCGGCCAAAGCGAACCCCTTTCAGTATGAACGTTTTTCATGCGGCGGTACACAGTTTCCAGCGCCGGTGTACCGTTTTTCCACGTCATTTCACGCTCGAAACGGTCGCGAGCCGCCGCAGCGAGTCGCTCGGCGAGGCCACTCTCCTTTTCCAACCGCTCTATACAAAAAGCCATCGCGAGCGCATCACCGTCAGCAAACAGCAGCCCGTCCTTGTCGTGAACCAGAACTTTGCCCCCACAACCCGCGCTCACCACCGGCCGACCACTAGCAAGGTAGTTGAGCAGCTTAACCGGGTAACCCGAACCCACCGGCCTCGGTAACACCAGCAGGTCGGCCGCGGCAACCACCAATCGGGTGTCGGCGTAAGTGCGGCAATGGTGGACTTCGAACAAACTGCGCTCCGATTCCGAACACCGCTCGCGCAGGCTCTCCACGCGCCGTCCCTGTTGGTGAGTTGCAAGCAGCAGCACTGCCTCTCTCGCGGGCCTCGACCGCTTGTACGCCAGAATACCCCCGATCGCCGTTTCAATATCCTGGTAGGCGTCAAGGTTACCGCAATAAGCTATGACCAGGCGACCGTCGGCCAGTCCGAGTTCGCGCCGTGCCGCCTCGCGGTCGGCAGCCGGCTCCTGGGCCTCGACAGACGGGGCGAGCACCGTCATTCTCTCGCTACTTACCCCGGCTTGTTCGAGAATCCCCGCCGAATAATCACAGAGCGCAACCACGTGGTCGGCGCGCCGAGGCAACTGGCGGTCGACCAACTGTCCCGCCCGGGTCGCAAGGCGGCGCGCAGCGGAACGTCGAAAGTATGTCGGGAGTTCGTCGCCCATGAGGTTGTGACTGTGGTAAAGCAACTTGAAGCGCGAGAATTTCCTCGCGACCAGTGCAACGGCCAGTGCTTCGTAATTGTGCGCGTGAACTATTTCTACATGCCGATTCTTTACCAGCTTGAGCAGGGCCACGACCATGGCGAGATCAAGAAAGGGCTTGGCGAGGGTCGGACCCGAGCGGACACGAGAATCTCCAGGCAAACGTGGCAGGCGCAGATGCTCACAACCCGCGGGTGATTTACCTTCGCCGCTGCCGTAAGTGAGCAGGCTCACGCAATGGCCACGCGCCGCGAGACTCTCCGCCATCTGACCCACAAAAACCTGCGAACCCTGGGGGGCCGGAAACGGGCAAGCCGCGACCAGGGCAATACGCATCCTGTCACTCACGGGAGATAACCCAGGTCGCGTAAACGATCGGCCAGCTCGTTCTCTGCTGCCGGTGAGCGCTGCCCATCGACGGTAGCAGGCGCCACCTCGACCTCGCGAAGAGCGCGATCCGGGACCCTGAGCTGCTCCTGCCACGGTTTTCCGTCGGCGCCGTCTAAACGGGATATGCCCGCCGGAGCAGATGGTACACCGAGGCCAAGCAGCGCGAGCATGGTCGCGCCAGCGTCGGCAAGACGGCCCTCTTCGCCCCGCCCCGGCAAAACGCCTGGGCCGACCATGGCAAACATCCCGAGATCGCGGTGACAGCCCGGCATGCTGCTGCCACGTTCGCCACTCATCTCGCGCGAGGTCATCCGACGAATCGACTGCCGCTCTGCCCCGGCCCGGCTGTTGCCTCCCGCGTAACTGTAACCTCCAGGTTCGCGAAGCTCCAAGACAAGGTCGGGCGCTAACTCCGCGTGGGGGCCGTCAAATAATTCAGCCCTGCTTCGCACCCGTTCGACCACGGGGAGTCCGTCTTCGGGATCCCGCCACTCGAGCAACTCGGCAACAAGCTCCCCGGTCATCGCCGGCAGGTCGGCGGGGTCAACGATCCCGCCCGGCTCTCTTCCCTTGAGGTTGAACCATAACGACGGGTAGTAGTTGAGTTCCTCGCTGTAGACCCTGGTCCCGCTCCAATCGATACCGCCGAAGCGCGACGCGCTTTCCATCCTGTTGACCAGGGGCCGCAAGCGCGAAAACAAGCTCGCCTGCAAAGAGGGCGGAGCCACTGCCATAGCTGTTCGCTTGGCGACCGAAGCCAAGGCCCCGAGCCCACCTGTTTTCTTGAACCCGAGCCAGCCGTTGTCGGCCAGGAAGCGATTGAAGAACAAGGTCCTGTTCGAGCTACCACCGCTGCCGTGGTCAGACAGGAGAAGCAGGTCGCTGTCCTTCCCCGTTGCTTCCAGCAGGCGGCCGAGAGCGCGGTCCACGGCGCGGTAAACCTGAGCGATAGCGTCGCCGGGTCCTGCTTCGCTGTAGCGCGGGGACTCACTATCGTGGAACTGCCAGAAGTGATGGCCCACCGTATCGGTTTCGCCGTAGTGCACCGCAAAACAATCGAGATCATTGGCGGCAAGGAGGTGCAGTGAGATCTCGGTACGGAGTTCGATGTCGCGAAGCATCTGTTCGAGTGCGCGCTCGTGCCAGCCGGCATCAATACGGGACTGCTGCGGACCACTGACGGCCAGGTCACCAAAAAGGCGTTCCAACTCACCGGCCAGGCCGGGCGGCGATGACCTGCGTGCCTTGTCGCCGGCGCCCATAGGGGTGTCAAAGCCGCAAAGCTGGAACGCCGATAGCTCTTCGGGTGGCCAGGTCGCCGGGAAACCGTAGACGCCCACCTGCAAGCCGGCCGCCGACATGGCCGCCCAGGCCGATGGCAGACAACGGTCTGCCGAACTCGCAAATCGGACTCCGTATCCCTGCTTTCTCAGGGTGAAATCGAGTATACCGTGCCGCGACGGAGAAGCGGCGGTCATAAAAGACGTCCAGGCCGGAAACGTTACCGCCGGCACCGTAGAGCGCAGCGGCCTGCTCGCACCGCGGGCGAGGACATCGGCCAGCACCGGCATGCTACCGTCTGCGATCCACGGCCGGGCAAGTTCGAAGCTTGCTCCATCCCAACCGACTACGAGAAGCATCGCTACTCCATGTAGCCCAGCGCCCGCAATCTCTCGCGAGACGCATCGTCCAGCTCTCCTTCACTGCCCTGTACCGCTGACGCTGCAGCCACGACCCGCAGGGCTTCGAGGTCCCCCAGCATCTCGGCGACAATCGCCGGCTGCTTCCCGGCCAGGTTGGCGATCTCCCGCGGATCGGCGAGCAGGTCGTACAACTCCACCGGTTCGAGGCCCCGGGGGTTACCCTCGTTTGCCAAGACGAGCTTCCATCGCTCGCCACGTATCGATTCGAGGACGTTTCCCTCGTGGTCTTCTTCGGCGTACACGCCGGTTGGCGCCTTGGTATGACCAAAAAGATCACGACCCTGCCAACCCCCGGCAGCCGACAGGCCTGCGGCCGCCGCCACTGTAGGTGCAACGTCGAGTAATCTTGCCAGTCCATCGTCGCTGCTACCGGCCCGCGCTGCCCCTGGCAGTTTAATTATCAGCGGCACTCGCAGCTGCTCCTCGTACAAGGTGGTACCATGCCACCAGCCACCGTGCTCGTAGAACTCCTCTCCGTGGTCCGCCGTAAACACGATCAGTGTGTCATCGTAAGCGCCGGCTGTCTTCAGGGCGCCGATCAACTGGCCCACGAAAACATCGAGATACTCGACGTTTGAACGGTATAGATCTCGCAACTCGCCGGCCCTTGATGGGTCGGGGTGCGGCGTTTCAACCCGCGCAACCGCCCGGCCGTTGTATGGAAGCTCAAAATAAGGGTCGTGCGGATCCATGTAGTGCACAAGCGCAAAAAACGCCCCCTCGTCAGCCTGGTCCAGCCAGGGCAGCGACGCCCCGTTCACGGTGGTGCCGTCCTGGTAGTAGTGGTCAACCTGCTTGCTGCCAGACAAGAACCGCTCGCGGACCAGGCGCATGCCGCCGTAGAGAGCCAGCTTGGAACCGGAGTCGGTGGCGCCGAAGAAAAAGTTCGGTGCGAGGTAGCGATAGACATCAAAGCCCTGCTCGAAACTGAACGAAGGGGCCACGTTGATGTTAGTTACAAAACCACCGGTCGCGTAACCGTTGTCCCCCAGGTGTTCGGCCAGCGTGGTCACCTCGGACGGCAACAAGTCGGTCTTGTGCATGACCTGGTGAGACGCGGGGTACATGGAGGTCAGGATGGTCGCTATCGAGGGACGCGTCCATGACGACTGCGCCGTGGCGTTCTTAAAAACTACCCCGTCAGCAGCCAGCGCGTCCAGCGAAGGGGTCGTGGCCAACCCGGCGCCGTAAGCTCCAACGTGATCCGCTCTCAGCGTGTCGGCGATTATCAGTAAAACATTTGGGCCCGTGGCGGAGCCAACATCAACCACGTCGTCACCGCCCTCGCCACCAGCATAAAACGTCACAACGACTCCCAGCAACAAGGCCGCTGCAACAAGGCCGCCGCAGGTTCGCGCTGCCGTCAACGCGTCGCCCTTATCCTGAACCCGACGCTGGACGACCGCGCGCAGCAGCAGGAACAACAGCAGTGCGCCGACCAGGAGCCCCAGGTGCACTGCTATGCCGCTGGGACTGGCAAGCGGCAGGTTCTCGGCGAAGAGATCCCTGGTGATACGAAATTTCGAAACGACCAACCCCAGTGAAGCGGTCACCAGTCCGGCGGCAACAGCCTGGGTAGATTGTTTGAGCGCCGGTAGCGGCAACACCGCGCAGAGCAGCCCCCAGCCGCCACCCATGACTGCACCCAGCAGGCCGTAGCTACAGGCAGCAAAGAAAAACACCCAGTACTCGGCGGCACCACCACCGGATGCGATGACCCCACCCTCGACCACCCCGACAAGGGCCCCACCGGCAAAACCACCGGCAGCTCCCGCAAATATTCTTCCCAGCAAGCTGTTCAAACCCACGTTCTCCTTTTGTCCCGTCCGCTCTTTTCCATTGGCCCCTTGAGGCCTCAGCTGTCTACGCGCCTTTCGCGATCAGGGCTTCGTACATGCCTTCCATCTGCCGCACCATCGATTCGGCAGAAAAGCGCTGCTCGACCCTTTCACGAGCTTTGCGCCCCATCTCGGCGCCCAGCGACCGATCGTTAAAAATCGCCCTCAAAAGGCTAGCAGTACCCTGCACGTCGCCATACTCCACGAGGTAACCCGATATACCATGGTCGATCATTATAGGCGCTCCACCGACTGCGGTCGATACTACGGGCATCTGCATCGCCATTGCTTCGAGCAATGCGTTGGACATTCCCTCTGTTTCCGAGGGAAGCAGGAACACGTCCGCCTCCGCAAAAAAAGCGGGCATATCATCCACGACGCCGCAGGGCTCGATCCTGTCAGCCACGCCACGCGCATGGGCCAGTTCGGCGGCCTCGCCGGCGAGCTCACGTTCTCCCGCCACCCTGACGCGCAGGCCGGGAAACTCCGTTGCCAATACCGAGATCACGTCGAGCAGAACCGGGTATCCCTTGCGTGGCTTGAACTGCATCACCACGGCCAGCACCGGGCCGTCAGCCTGCCGGTCTGTGGACTCCGCCGCCACCTGAAATCGACGCAGGTCTATCCCGCTGGGAATCATTACCATTTTATCCCGCTTCACGCCCTCCACCCTCTCGGTGAACTCGAGCACTGCCGGTGAATTGCCCGTGACCAGGTTGGCGAGTGAGTTGGACACACTGACCGCGGCCCACTCAGACAGACCCGACGGCTCGTGCAAACCTCGGCGACTGGTAACCACCCACTTGACACCAGCCAAGCGACCACAAACCGCTGCAAAAAAATTGCCCCTCAGCAAGTAGCCGTGCACGAGGCTGGGCCCGAGTGCCTTCAGCTCCCCCACCAGCCGACGCGCGCCCTGCCAGTCGACAAGGCGACCAAGCCCACCGCTCATTCCCAGTGTAGTCACCGGAACATCCAGAGCAGCGACCCGGGACAGGAGATCCCCCTCGTCCCTGAGCGCAAACACGTGAGGCGCAAAGCGACCGCGGTCGAGCAACCTAAGAACCTGTAGCAGGTGGGTTTGCGTGCCACCTGTATGCATCGAAGCGACAACGTAGGCGATTGGAACTGGACGGCTGCTACTCATGGGGTCAGGCTCTCGCCCGGACGGTCTTATTCTACCAGACGCGGGCCGCGCTAACCGTGGCTTCGCCCTCGGAGCTCAACCAGGGCCCGACGCCACGATGCGATGTCGCTCCGACGTAAAACCAGGACTTCTGACAAACCCAATCCCGATTCCCGAAGAAAGAATACCAGCAACAGTACGGCGGCCACGGTATACGACAACGTGGTGGCCATGGCGGCACCAGCGATGCCGCGCGACGGAATGAGCAACAGGTTCAGCCCCAGGTTCCCGGCCAGGGCTATGTACGCCGCCACGATATTGACCTGCTGCCGGTTGCGACTCGTGAAATTTCGCGACAGCAACACGTACAGAGACATCATGACTATCCCAGAGCAGATCCACGGAAGTGGGATCGCCGCGGGTGCGAAATCACTGCCGTACCACAATGTTATAAACCACCGGCCGCTCAGGGCGAGCACAGCGGCCGCCAGGCCCGATATAACCAGGATCTGCCGGCAAGCCATGGCTGTCATCCGGTGGGCTTCCTCTTCACTGCTCCCCGCGAGGCGCGGAAACATTGCCATGCCCAACGACTGCGGAATGTACATCAAGTGCTCGGCAAGACGAGCAGCTATTGAGTAGAAAGCCACTTGCGCCGGGTTCAAAAAATACGCGACCATGTAGATGTCGGCCTTGAAGTGAAAATGGGAAGCGATGATCTGCACGTGGGACTTAATGCCGTAACGAAACATCCGGCGAAAAAGACCGGGGTCGAATCCGCGCGCGATAGGTGTCTCCTTGTTGACGGACCATAACACCCAGGCTCCCATGAACATTCTCACCGTGATGACGACAGCCAGTGCTCCAGGCAAGCCTGCCTCGAAGCCCACCAGCACCACGGTCATGGCCACCAGCGTGATCAACGATTCGGCCAATAACCTTGTGTTATACACCTTGAACCGGTCGGTGGCCTGCAAGGCCGAGTACAGGTAGCTCTCCATGAGCAGCACGGGCACCAGCGGCAGGACAACGGCAAGACTCCAACTCGAGGCACCCCTGAGTATGGTGCCCAGCAACTGCTCCCTGAAAATTATGATCGCGGCCACCAGCACCACGGAACTACTAAGCGCCAGATAAAGAACGTTGGCTACCACCTGGCCAACGTCTTCCTTCTCGCGACGGATAAAATACACGGTCGCCTGGGCCTGCCCGAACTTGGCCAGGGTTACCACGCTGGCGGGAAACAGCGCGACGAGCGCGAATATCCCTCGATGCTCGGGCCCGAGCATACGGGCAGTCACCATGCCGGTGAACATGCCCACGGCCATGGTCAGTATTCGTGTGCCGAAGGTACCCGTGACGTCGCGGGTCAGGCTTCCCCCCGTCCAGGCCGGTTCTTTGTTGGTCGGCGGGGTGTCAGCCACCCCGCTGCTCCATAGCGGGAACCACAAGCTCCGTTACGAGCTCCTCCAGCTTCTCCTCCGGCCCGATCTGCAACCTGAAACACGGCACCCGTGATGCCAGCTGTTCAGCATCGGCGCGGGCGTCGGGCGCCGATGTTTCGGCCGCGAGATCGAGCACCTCGCCCATAATACCGATGCGGCGCACTTCCTGGGCCATGGTATTGCCGGAGAACATACGTTCTACGCAGGCCGACGCGTCAATTCTTTCGAGCAAAGTGCGACTGCCCCTTTCTACGGAAAAAACAGCAGCCGGATCGCAGGGGTTCATTTCGATCTCTGCGGGCACGTAGCCCTCCCGTGCAAAAACACGCCCCTCTCCAGTTGCTACCAACTTTTCAGCCCCGGCCCCGGCCAGGGCCAGGCTGTGCGAATCGAGTAATACCCTCTCGGGGCAGGCGAGCACCTGCGAAGCATTGTAGAGCAGCAGGTTGTCCGAAAGCATCGCCGACCCGTCCACACCAAGCATGGACACCGCCAGGGTAGACTTGCCGCAGCCGGGCATACCCGTGAGCAAGGCCGTGCCCGCCGGGGTGCGCACCGCTCCCCCGTGTAGAACATGCCAGCCTTCCTGGCGACTCAACTGCCAAAGCACAGGGTGGTAAAATAGATAGTAGGCCAAGGTGCTGAAGCGATGCGACATCAGGGCATCAAGACGTCGCCGGTAGCGAAGCCGACGCAGCCACTCCACCCCCTTCCGGTCACCCAGGCGAAAATAATATTTACCTTCCAGCGAGGTCGGTGTATCCGCCGCGTCGACATGCAGCTTGAGGTTGGCAAAGTCGTCGATGCGCATCCACCAAGCCTGGCCACCCTTCAGGTATAAATCCCGGTCGGGCTGCCGTTCCCAGTCTCCAAGGCCGAAGACCTCGCGCGGAGAACGCGGCGGTTTTCCCTCACACCAGGTCAGGCGCGACAGCAGGTCGGGTGGGCTGGAGTCTTCTACCAGTAGGCTTTTAAAAACGGAGGAGGCGTAGTCACGGAAAAGTACCGAGTCGCTGTAGAGGTCCAGCCGCACCCCGTGCAGCGCCAAGCGCAGTGCTTCACCTTGCTGATTCAACATTTAACAGGCCCGATTCAGGCCCGGACGCCGCGCCCCGGGCTACCATGATAGCGGTCGATCACGCCGTCATAAATAGCGCAAATGCTATCTACGTGCCGTTGCAGCGAAAAAAGCTCCGCGTTAGCCCGTCCGCCGAGGGCCAGTGTTTGCGCGAGTTCGCCGTTCTCGAGTATTGACAAAAGGGCGTCGGCCAGTGCCGCGGGGTCGCCAGGCTCGACCAGGAGCCCATCCTTTTCATGGTGCACGAACTCGGGTACCCCCCCTGCCCTCGTGGCGACCACCGGCGTTCCGACGGCCATGGCTTCGATTATCACGCGACCAAAAGGCTCGCCGCGCACCGAGCTATGAACGACCACGTCGGCCGAAGCCATCACGTCGGGTACATCGCCACGCGCACCGGTAAAAATAACCCTCGAGGATAGCTCGTGCTCTTCCACGAAACGCCGACAGCGCTCCGCGTAGTCGTGCCCACTCCTGTGCACTCCCCCGACCAAGGCAATGGTCAAAGCCGGAATCCTGTCTTTGAGAAGAAGCAGCGCCTCGAGCACCACTACCTGCCCCTTCCACTCCTGGAGGTTGCCTACCACCACGACCAGCCTGCCGCCCTCTCCTATACCGAGTTCGCGCCTTATTTCGCCGACAGGTTTCTCCGGCTTGAAGCGTTCAAGATCAAGGCCGTCGTAAATCACGTGATAGGACGGGGGGCGTATTCCCTGCGACACGCAGTGACTCTTAATGGCCTCGGTCATGCAGATCGACGCTGCGACACCGCCAGCCAGGCCGCGCTCTACGAACGAGTGCTTGTCAAAGCCCTTGCTGTGCACCACGCAGGGGATACGACACAGCCGCGCGGCCACGATAGCATCAAGGTTGGCCCTGTAGCCATTGCAGACGTGAACGAGGTCCGGTTTTTCGGCCAAAAGCACCCGTGACAACCTCAAGGCTGTGGGCAAGGTTTCCAAGGCGAAGTCGCCGGCTCGGCGCACGACCTGCATGGCCGAAGCGACCGCCGAAACAGACTTGACCCGGCGGTAGCTGGGGTTTGTGTGCAAGCCGTGGTCCCGGGGCAAGCGTCGCTTGTTGAAAACGATGACGCGTACTCCCAGCTGTTGGAGTTCCTCGACTACTTCCTTGTCCTCGTAAAGGACAACTACCGGTTCGTAGCGGGAACGGTCCAGTCCCCTGATGAGATGGACCATCCCGGTCAGAGACCCACCGACCACGTGCCCGGATGAAGCCTCGAGAAAAAGGACTTTCATTTTTCCGCGTCCACCGATCGACGCAGTGCCTCGTCGGCGGCAACAGCGGGTGACCAGCCGAGGATCTCGCAAGCCCGCGTGCTCGAGTAACGCACGTTCCGGGCGGATCTCTCAAACTGGTAGGCGGGTGTCCATTGCCGACGCTTGAGCAGCTTGAACAGAAAGGCCACGGCTCTTATCGCTGGTAGCAGCAATGCCGGCGGCAGGTACACCACCTTCGCCCCGGACGACTCGGCCGCTGCCAGCAGGCTGAAGTACTCTCGCTGCCGGAGCGAGCTATCGTCGACGAGATTAAACACCTGTCCGTCCACCCCGGGGGTCGTGGCCGCGAGGACCAGTGCGTCAGCGGCGTTTTCTACGTAACAGATAGGTACCGGGTAAGATGAGCGACTGACAACCACCAGCAGGGGCCCCAGGCGCTTGTTTACACGGCCCCTGAACAGCGGGCGCCCGGGTCCGTAGAGCACCCCGGGCCTGACAACTACAACAGGAGCACCGGACTTGAGCGCGGCCATCGCTGCGCGATCGGCATGGATTTTTGAGCGGGTGTAGTGTCCCCTCAACAGTGGCTTGTGATCGTAGGCTTGATCTTCGTCGACCTCGATTTCAGAGCGTCCCCGGCCAAGGTCAAATATTCCGAGCGAACTCACGTGCACGAAACGCCGGGCACCTGCGGCCAGCGAGGCTTCTATCAGCCGGTGAGTGCCCAGCACATTGCTGTTGTGAAAAACGCTCCAGTCGCCGCTGGTCTGCACGTATGCGCCAGCGTGAATCACAGCTCCACATCCCTGCAATGAAGCGGCGAACCCGTCAACGTCCTCGAGTTCACCAACAACAACGGTCGCGCCCAGCCGTTCGAGTTCCGTACCGTCAGAACCGACGCGCACCAGCGCAGCTACTTCGTGGCCGGCTTCACAGAGTCGGCTGACAACGCGGCCCCCGAGAAAACCCGTCGCACCGGTAACGAAGACTTTCACCGGCCAGCCCCGTCGCCGTCTTTGGCTATCGCCGCCCAGATCTGCTGCGTGACATCGACCACCGCGCGGGCTTCATCCACGCTCACCGGCGACTCACCACCCTCGTTCACGGCGAAATAAAAACGAGCCAGGAGATTTCCCATACCGGGATAGAACCTGGTTTTTCCAGTCAGAAATTCGACCGTGCTGCGCCCCGTCTGTGAAAACAGCTGCCAAGCCTCTTCGAGATTGGGTAGAGACTTACCAATCAGCTTTGGTACATTGCGAACGACACGCCTGATAATCGTCATGTTGTTCAGGTTCACGTCCACGGTCATGCGCGTTCCGTAAAGCCTGAGCGTGTTGCTCTGCGGGTGGGCATTCATCGAAATGGTCAACGCCCCACTCACGTCTCCTGATTTCATCAGCACCCGGAGCTCGCGCGGTCCTTTTTCATCCCTGCGATCAAAGGCCCAGGCCTGGAGTTCATCGACCGGCCCGAGGAAAGCCAGTTGAAGGTACAGCGGGTGTGGAAGCAGGTCGCCCAGGCCCCCACCCGTGAGCTGAGATAACCAGGCTCGTTCGCTCGCGTGACCAGCCTGGTAGCTCTCCACGCCCACGAGATCACCGAGCACACCGTCTGCAACGAGCCGTCGGGCTTCGAGCATAACGGGGTCGAACAGCCGATTGTGATCAACGCAAAGCATTCGACCAGCCTTGTCGGCGGCGGCGACCATGCGGTCAACTTCTTCTACCGATACAGCGGCTGGCTTTTCCACGACCACGTGTACACCGGCCTCCAGCGCGATTACCGCGACATCGGCGTGGGTGTGCGGCGGCGTCAAGACGTGCACTACATCAAGTTCTTCCGCCGCGAGCATCGAACCCGCATCGGCGTATGTTCTCTGCACGTCAAAACGATCGGCTAGATCATTGGCGGCACCAAGATTGGCATCGGCGATCGCGACAACGTCGGCACCGGCTTTGCGAATGTAGGGTACGTGCACACCCGAGATGATGCCGGCTCCTACCAAGCCGACCCTGGTGCTGGGCGATCTCTCCATTGAATTTTTCGAGGGTATTTCAGCCCGCTCAGCGGACCGTTCACCGTTGCCGAGGTGGCCAACGGTAGAAACCTGCTATCCCGACTCGGCGATCTCCTTGCTACCTTCGTCCTCGCCTTCGAGGTCTACACGTTTACCGCCGAAACCGTACTGCCTGAGATAAACGAGATTGGAGTAAACCGGGTCGTCGACTTGAAGAGCCCCTCCCGAGAGCAAGCCCCGCAGCTGTTCAACGCCCTGTTGCACCGAGAACTTGGGTTTGAATTTCAAGACGTACTCGATCTTGTCAAAACTGACCTGGTAACTCCGCAGGTCATCGACCGCGGCTACGTGCTCCACCACGATGCCCAGGTCAGGGAGTGACGCGGCTACGATGTCGGCGGTCTCGCCGACGGTGTGATTCTGGGAGTTACCTCCAACGTTGAAGATCTCTCCCGACACTTCTTCGGGCGGGGCTTCTGCAGCCGTAAGAAAAGCTCTTGCCACATCCTGCACGTGCACGTGGGGCCGCCACGCTTCGCCGCCCATCACGGTTACCTTGCCACCCGAAAGCGCCCGCGCTGTCATGGTGTTGACCATCAGGTCCAGCCTCATCCTCGGCGAGGTACCAAAGACGGTACCAAGCCTCAGCGTCACCACTGAGCAATCTTCGAGTTCGGCGTTGAGTATTCCTTCCGAAACGATTCGGCTACGGGCGTAGAACGAAACCGGGTTCAAAACCGACCCCTCGTTGAGAACCAATCCCTCGTTGGCCCCGTACACGCTGCACGACGAAGCAAACACGACCCGCTTGACCTCGGGGGCCAGGCGAACCACCTGGCTCAGAAGCTTGGTCGACTCCACGTTGATTGCCAAGGTCTCTTCGTGATCCAGATCGCAGGCACCGTCACCGACCAGGGCAGCCAGGGCAATGACCGCGCGCACGCCGTTCATACACCGAATCAGGTCGCGGATATTGCATATATCACCGCGAAGAACTTCCAGGCGCGGGTTCGAGTAGCACTCCTTGAGCCCCGCGTCACCGTAAAGAAAACAGTCAAGCACGCGAACCCTGTAGCCCTTGGCTAGCAGCATCCTTACCAGGTGACTCCCCACGTAACCGGCTCCACCGGTTACCAGGACCATATCCCCGGGGCTCAAAACTCCCCCCCCACCAGCATTGCTTTCGGTCACGCTTCTCTCTCCCGTACCGCAGTAATAGCATCAAGGATGCCAGTATCCATCTGTTCGAGCAGCCCAGAAAGCGCCGGCAACAACCGGTAAGGAATTCCTATCGCCTTGCAGGCCTCTGTAACATCGCGTACCTCGGTCGGACTGAGGTCGGCCAACGAAACCAGTACCAGCTTAATCTGGTGAGTACTCGCGGCCATGGCCATGTCGGACGCGCCGCCAATGACCCTGACCCCATGTATGAGACCGCCCCAGCTATCGGGCTCGTGGTCTATTATTCCCATGGGGATATAACGTGACTCCGGATCTTCAAGCAACGCCCGCAGTATGTTGTCCGCGCCGTGCCCCGATCCAGCAACGAGAACGTTGGCCATCGGCCCGGTCCAGCCGTCAGCAGCACCGCCGGCCCGAAAGGCCTGCATGAGATAACGACTGATCGTCAACATAAAAACGACCAGCATCCAGTCTATCAGAAAAATGGCCCGCGAATGCGCGCGAAAACCCGAAAAATAATCGGCAGCCACGATGAGCGCTGAGCCCACGCTGACCGCCTTTATGATGGCCGCGAAGTCACGACGGGAAAACCTCTTCACCGCCCGCTGGTAGAGGCCGAAATAGACAAAGACCGGTGGCCGCAACAGCGTGATCCACAGCAGGGTAATCGACATGATAGGCACCGACCGACCTTCGAGCTGCCAGTCCATCTTCAACAGGTTGGCGAAGACATATGCCAGGATCACCAGCAGCAGGTCGCCCAACGCCATGTAAATACGTCCGCGGTTACGAGCGAAAAACCCCGCCTTAAACTGGTTCAACGCGAGCTTGAATACCCCGATTAGGAGAAAACCGATATCACCAGCAACCGAAAAATTGCGCACATACTCAAGGTCGCGCTGCAGTTTGCCCGGCAGCAGATGTTCGATGTAGTAGGACTCGGTATCGACGGTACCCTCGGGGTATTCGTCGGTCTCGTCACGCCCGTCCATCTGGCTGGGCCCTATCATGCCCGGCTTCACCTCGAGTACGCCGCGTTGTTCGCTCGAGTAGAAGTTTACGAAGTAGGGGTCTTCAGGGCGCGGGCCGACGAGCGACATGTTCCCCACGAAGACATTGATTAGTTGCGGCAGCTCGTCCAACTTCGTCCAGCGCAGAACATGCCCCACCCGGGTAACGCGGGGATCTCGCTTAACGGTCAGCCTTGCGCCACTGCGATACGCTCCCAGGACCATCGTCCTGAACTTAAAAATCCTGAAGGGCTGGCCGTTCCTGCCACTACGCTCCTGGCGAAAAAAAACGGGGCCACGGGTATCGAGTTTTATGAACAAGGCGATCAGCAGCAACAGCGGCGACACCATCAGCAGTCCAGGCAGACAGAAGAGAAGGTCCACTGCCCGTTTTCCTATGGACGCGGCGTTCTTCATGCCCGCTGCTCCCCTGCTATTCTCCTGACACTATTGGCCACCGCGGCCACGTCATCGTCAGTCATCGTCGGGAAGAACGGCAACGAGATAGAGGTCTCGAACAGATTCGAGGCATTCTTGAAACTGTCGCGGCCGAGACCGAGCCGTTCCTGGAACCACGGGTGGTAGTGGGCAGGAATGAAATGGACACTGGTACCTATGTTGTCGGCCTTGAGCATGTCGATGAAATCGTTCCGCGAACAGCGCAGTTCTGCGGGCTTGAGCCTCATAATATACAGGTGCCACGCCGACACGCCATCGGTACAGGGCGCCGGCGTCTTGATGCCCGGTAGACCTTCGAGCAGCTCGGTGTAGAGCCTCGCCAATTCAACACGCCTTTCCTGGAACCCCTGCAGTCGGTCGAGCTGGTGAATGCCTATGGCCGCGTTGATGTCGGTCATGTTGTACTTGAAGCCCTGCCGCGAAACTTCGTAGTACCAGCTCCCCTCGGCCGAATAGCGTTTCCACGCGTCCCGCGAGATACCGTGAAGCCGGATCATGCGCGCCGCGTCGGCCAGCTCCTCATCGTCGGTAGCCAGCACGCCTCCCTCCCCGGTGGTAATGTTCTTGCCAGCGTAGAGACTGTACGCCGATACCCGGCCTAGGCCACCAACCGGGACACCCCGGTACTCGGTGCCCAGGGCGTGAGCCGCATCTTGCAGCACCCAGGCACCGCAGTTCTCGGCAAGCTCGCTGATCGCGGCCATGTCGCAGGGCACACCGGCGATGTGTATGGGCAGGATGACCCGCGTGGCATCATTGCAGCTCCGAGCCACGAGCGCTGGATTTATGTTGGGAGAATCCTCCAAAGTGTCCACGAGAACCGGCCTGGCGCCAGCCTGGAGAATAGTCGAGATGGTCGAGGGAAAGGTATAGGGGCTGGTTATGACTTCGTCGCCCTCTCCGACCTCACCGGCCACCATGGCTATATGAAGCGCTGCCGTACACGAAGAGACCGCGACGGCGTGGCGAACCCCGACCGCCTGTGCAAATTTCTCTTCGAAACGCACGGTCTTCGGCCCCATGGTAAGCCACCCGGACTTCAGGGTATCCACCACCTCGGCGATCTCCTCGTCCCCGAGGTACGGGCGATGGAAAGGAAGAAATTCTTTCAGCCTGCTGTCGCTCACAATCCGCCCGCCTCGCCGGACCGCAGATAGCTGTTGATAATAGCCCCCAGTTCAACGAGGTTTTTCTCCCTGTCCCAGATATCTTCCACTTTCATTCGCGCCGCCGAACCAATGCGCAGGGCCAGGTCTGCGTCCCCGTGCAGGCGGGCTATGGCATCAGCCAACCCCTCGCTGTCTCGTTGCTCAACGAGGATCCCGTCTACACCGTCATCGATGAGCTCGGGCACACCCGATATATTGGATCCGATAACCGGAAGGCCCGTGGCCATCGCCTCTGCCAGTACATTGGGAATTACGTCCTGCTTACCGTAGCGCCCGAGCACGATACTGGGAAGGGCAAAAATATCAGCAGCCCTGTAGAGCCCTGATAATCGGTTGTGATCAATATAGCCATGGAATGTCACACGCGCTGAAATTCCAAGTTCTGTGGCTTTTTTTTCAAGAAAAGCCCGCTGTGGGCCGTCGCCGGCCACGTCGCAACTCACGCTTATGCCGCGCTGCGCCAGAACGGCGATGGCGTCGAACAGGTAGTGGATTCCCTTGTATTCTTCGAGGCTGCCGCAGGTCATCACCCTGAAGACCTCGTGCTCTTCCTTCCTGGCCAGGCTGAAACGTTCGAGGTCCGCGCCGTGGTAGTTCACGTGGATCTTGTCGGACTCATCCCGGTCTACCGTCGACGCGAGGTAGTTTGCGTTCACCCTCGCGCAGGTAACCACGAACTCAGCCGACCTGATCTTTTCCGGTAGCAGCCTGGCCACCACGTGGATGTCGTAGGCGTGGGCCGTGAAGCTGTAAGGAATCCCGCTCCACCTGCGTACGAGCATGGCCACCGTGGTGGGATAGGTGGCCCAGTGCGCGTGTACGTGTTCTATGCCCTCTCTCTCGAAAAGCTCGGCGAGGTAGAAAGCGTAGGGCAACATGGCAAAAGAACGCAGCAGGTAGAGCAGGTCGTTGCTCTTCAAGAACGCGTCTGCGCGTTCTTGAAGCCCCATAGTGCTTACACCCCCGCGGTCGCCCGCGACGCGCTCTGGCACATCTCTCCAGGCCGTGAACACATAGCCGACCAGGCCCAGCGCCTTGAAGGGGCGGGAAGTTAATGCCCGCAGGGTTGCTGCGAGCATAGCCGGCGCAAGGATTCGCGGGCAGTAAGCAGTCTCTTCAATCAGCGGAAGAGCTTCGGGCTGTTGCTGGCCCTTGCTTCTTGGCTTCAGGGAAACCAGGCGCAGATCATAGCCACGTCGCTTCAGCCCGAGCACCTCACCCACGGTAAAGGTCTGGTGTAGGACCGGAAACGCCGGAAAGAGGTAGGCCAGGCGGCGCATAACTTTGATCAGGTAGCCAAGGCAACCGTTGGCTGGCCACCGAGGACCGTTCCCGTTTCACGGTAGTGCTCGTGCAGCCTGATAAGACTCAGGCACAAGCCAACGATGATGTAGAAAACGATATTCACCCACATGTCCGCGAACAGGCAGAATACCACGAAACCGATAAGCGAGGTGTGCATGGCATCGACAGCCCACTTCATACCCACTGGAGCATAGGCGCCCTCGGCGTACTCGCGCCGCAGCACCCGTAACCTCCTGAAAAGGTTTATGAAAATGTAGAGGTACAGGATAAGGACTACCAGCCCCCCCTCTACCGTCGCCCAGAGATAAGAATTGTGAGGAGGCGCGGCCTCTCCGTAGGGGTCTACGGCAGCACGCTCGGTTGAGAAATTGCCCAGGCCCACGCCGAAAACTGGGTGCCGGGGAATCATGACCAGGCTCGATACGAGGTTCTGACCGCGTTTTTCGAACGATCCACGCGCGATCTGACCCTCGGCAAGAGCCTCGGGCCTAGCTCGAAACTGGGTCAGCCTTATCGCGACCTCTTCGGGCAATATCGCGCCGACCATATTCACCTGGAAACCAAATTGCAGCAGCAGGGCCAGCGAGGCCACTGTCATGCCCACCACGCGCCTGAGGCCGAAACGTCCTTCCATCGATACAATCGTCAGGAAAAGCAGGAGATTGAGCACTCCGCTGCGCGAAGCGGTAAGGGGAATAATTATGATCGGAATAACGACGGCCACGACCCAGGCGATGCGCCCAAACCAGTGCCGTACCTGGCCACGGTAGTACCAGGTCAGCGACAGGCAGAAAAGTGCAAAATAGGCGAGCTTGTTTGGGTTGCGTCCGGTGTAAAGCGCCGTGCCGATGTCACCGAGCACCCGGACCCTACCCGTACCCCAACCGAAGGGGCCTGCCTCCGCACTGATGCTGAAGTAGGTCATCACGAGACACGCGACCACGGTCGCCATTACCGCGGTGATCTCCCGGGGAGTACGCACGAAAAAGAAAAGAAAAACCAGAAACAAGTAGCGAGTGATCAGCTTCAAGCGCGGATCACGCATGTCGATGAGCACCGAGTAGTCGGCGGCCCTTACGCGCAACGTTTTCTCGACCACCACCCCCGACGCGCCCTCAATCGGAGGCATGTAGGCAAACGCCGATACGATAAAAATCAGCGCGGCAATAGCAAGAGCGATCATGACCGGATCAGTGAAAAGCCAACCGGGACGCTCCCTGATAAAACCGATAGCCAGCATACCAAGGAACACCACCCCCAGCACGTTGTTGATGGTTATGTTACCTCCGGCAATCAGGAAGTTGGGGTAGGTAAAAAGGAAAGTAACCACGTAGATGCAGATGCCCACCACCGGGCGGCGCAGCACCAGAGAACCGGCGAGCAACGCAGAGCCGGCACCAAGCACGACCATTCCGCCGCCCGTTCTCAAAGCCAAAGCGGCCACCGTGGCCACCACGACGGCTGCCACGTAGGCAGCGAGCTGCCCCCCGCGTGCCGCGGGCATTGTTTGCTGGGTTATCATCGCCATCGGGCGAGTGCCCTACCGGTCAGGCTACGAGCTCGGATATAGACACGGGTATGTACTCGCGCCGCTTGTTGAGAACCGATCCCAGGACTTCGCCACCGGCCTTTCGCACGGCTTCTATAGTCCTCGAAGCTACTACGACGGGTGTCGAATCGGCCTCCACGACCAGGACCACTCCGTCGACCGCACCGGCAACCGTGGCGGCGTCCGGGTACAGCGCAAACGGCGGTACATCGATGAACACCTGGTCGGCCTGCGACGCGAGCTCTTTTACAAGGGCAGGCATGTCGGCTTTCTCGAGCAGCACAATTGCGTCGTCGCCGCCGGTCCCGGCGGTGACCAGGCGAACGCCGCTCTCCGCGGTGTCCTGTATCACCTGGTCCAGGGTCTTCTCGCCGGAGATAACATTCATGACACCTTCGGGCGAACCGGCCTGGGCCATGCGCCACAAGGAAGGGGTACGGAAGTTCATGTCGACAAGGAGAACCTTGTTTTTCCCCTTGGCGGCTGCCGCCCGGGCCAGCAACCACGCAACCGACGAGGCACCCTCGCCGTGCAGCGAACTCGAAACCACGACGGTTTTTACTTCGCCGCCGATGTTGACACTGGCCATGGCCTGCCGCAGTTCGAAATCCTCATCGGCCGTGGCCGTGGCGATCCCGGGTGCAGCGACGTCCCGCCGCCCGGTCCCGGCAGCTCCCGACCTGAGGTTCTCGGCTCTCTTCAGTGCTTCGTAAGTTCTGCTCATGATTTTCTCGCTCCCGTTCCACTCGCACCGCTTTCACCGTACTCGTCTTCCGCCAGCTCCGCTATAACGGGAACCCCGAGGTTGTAGCGCACATCGGCGGCGCTATTCATCACCGGGGTCAACAGCTCCATCGCCACCGCCGAACCAACGCTTATCAGCAGGGCGGCAAACAACGACAGCACCAAGGTAACGACCTTGAAGTCGGGCACCTTCTGCAGGGGAAGACCCGCTGCCTCGATGATGCTCACGCCCGAAATACCCGCCTGGTCCATCGCGCTCGAAACGCGCAGTTGGTCAAACTTCTGCAGAAGACCGCGGTAAGCGTCCTTCTTCTCCTGCCTGTTACGGCGCATTCTCATCACTTCGTAGTGCTGCTCGTGCATCGTGGCAATGCGTACTCCGTAGCCGCCGAGTTTCTCGGCGAGAAGTACCCTGCGCGACTCCAGTGCCCCGATCTCCGCCTGGGAATCCAACAAGGACTCCTCGATACGCCGGCGAATACTCGAAGCGGAGATTTTCTTGCGACCGACAATGGTCTTCTCCTGGATCTCCACCTGGGCCGCGAGCGCCGCTATCTCCCTGTCCACGTCCATGAGCAAGCGATGCTCGGGAGTGTAGAGCTGCAACAACCGTCCTCTTTCAATCTCAAGGCGCGAAAGGTTCTGGCGCAGGAAGCCAACCAGCGGGTTGGGCACCATGTCCACCTCGGAGGTACCGCTCTCCGGTACGTACTCAAGCTCTGCCTCCAGCGCTACGATCCTCGTCCCCGTCTCGGCGATCGAAGCCTCGGTCCTCCGCAGGTCTGCCTCAACCTGGGCCTGCTGGCGGATGAGCGCATCCTTTTGTGTCGCCACCGCAGTGAGGCCGTGTTCCTTGTCAAAATCCTCAAGTTCCTTGTCCATGATCCCCAGGGAGGCACGGGCCATTAGGAGCTCTCGTTCAAAAAACTCGGCCGCGCCCCTCGAGCTGTGCAGCTCTATGGAGTAGTCGACATAAAGCCTGACCAGCGAGTTGACCACCAGTACCGCCGCCTCCTCGGAAGAACTTCGGTACGAAACCTCGACCACGTTGGAGTCAGCCTTGCGCACCACCCTCAAGGAAACCTGCAAGTCCTCTATGGAAGGAACGTCGGGGTCAGCCTCGCCATCGCCGGCCATCGCCGCGGCCAGATCGAAGTGCAACCTGCGCAGCAGTTCACGGCTCCTGAGAACCTGCATCTCCGAATTCACCAACGAATCGTTGGGAAGACTGGAAACTTCTTCCTTGCGATCCATGGGCGAGACCTCGGGATAGACGCGGTCCTTGCCTATGAGAATCTTGGCCGACGCGCTGTAAGTCGGAGCCTTGAGCAGGTTACCCAGGTTGCTGGGCACGAAGACCAGCAAAAAGAGCAACACTACAAGGCGTCGGTGTTTGAAAACGGCCCCAGTCGCCTGGCGCAGCAGATATCCGGATCTTGCTTCCATCGAACTTCGTCCTCTCCTAGTTTCCTATGTTCGGAAGCCGCGTGCTCGGCTCCCTGATGGGTATCAGTCCGCGAATGTACTGATCAACCCAATTGTTGGCGTTGGCGATCCAGGTACGGGGCACGAACACCACGTCATTGGGTCCCAGCAGCGCATCGGCGCTGGCATCTCCGTCTTTTATCATTGCTTCAAGGTCGAGCCTGTCGGCTTCGTAAGCACCGGGCCCCTTCCAGCGAACAAGCAGCACGCTGTCAACCTTGGCCGTGCGCTTGAGCCCGCCGCGCTCAACTATGGCCCTGAAGGAAGTCATACCGGGCCTCAGTGACACATAGCCGGGATCCCCGACTTCGCCACCCACGTAGACGCGCCTGACCGCCATCTCACGGATCACCACGCTCACAGTGGGTTCACGGTAGGTCACCGACGCCCTGCTCAGCAGGTCCCTGCTCAAGTCCCAGGTCGTCAGGCCGGCCGCCCTGAACTCCCCGAGGGAAGGCACGCCAACGTGGCCATCACTCCTGACGGTGGCCACGGTGTCCAGCTCCGGGTGGAAAGGAAACTTGATATCGATCACGTCGCCCACCACCACGCTGTACGGCAGCGTACTCCCGTCGGCCGCCAGGGCCTCCGAGGGGATAAATGGGCCTTTTGTTAATTCCATGGCTGCCGAGCAGCCCGAAAGCACAACCGCCGTTACCAGGATTAAAGTTCTGATTATCGTCATCATAGTGTTCTTTCCGTTCTGTAGTCATTGCCCCGGCAGACCGCATGGAGCGGCATCCGGGGCGAGATTTCTCTCCCCAGGGGGAGCAAATATAATGCCACGATATCCCCCATCTGCGGGGACCTTTCTTCCCCCGACCGGGGGGGGATTCCCACCCATCTGGCCGCTCGGGCACCCCGCCCGGGTGGGTTTTTGTGATTATGGAGCTTCATCGATTAAACTGCCTTTATTCGTTGCCGGAGGCTCGGCCCCGACTCTGCGTCATTGCATAAACGCAAGGCTGGGCGTTTCCGCACTGCCGCGTCACTCAAGCCCCGGGTATCGAGGCGGGCGAAACATCAGTGGCCAGCTGGCCCGCGGGCTCGAGGCTTGCTTCGTGTACCGCTGAGTTAACAACGAGATCGGCCACGCGAAGCGCCGAATCGCGATCGCCGAAGCCGACCGCGAACAGACCCAGTCCGCGTCCGTCTTCCAACCTGCGAGTCTTCAAGGACACCCCTGCCTTCTGGCTCGTCACGAGATCGCGCATACCGTCAAGGCGTTCCAAACTAACGCTCGCCACCAACAGTACCTGCCAGCTGCCGGGCTTGCCGGTGCTGACCATTGCCCGCGCGTCGTTGAAAGGCAGGAACAGGGTACCGCCAACCGCCAGCTTCCTGGGGTTACCCAGCTCAGGGTTGGCTTCAAAAATACGATCCAGCGTTGCCGGAAGAGTGTTTCCGTAAGCCGCCTCGGCGATGTCCCAGATCGTATCGCCGTTTTTGACCACCACATCCCTACCCGCAGCTACACCTGCGCCCGCAGTTATGTGCAAGGCCGGGTTTGCCGGGCGACTGGTATCGTAGAGTCTCGCGGCGGTTGACCTGGCGAGTATCGCTGCGAGCCGCGTGCTGGCAGAAACACCATCGAGGCGTTCCTCGCTGGGCTTGCTGGCGAACGCGGTAGCGGCTGCTTCAGCGCCGAGCGCCTCAGGCGAGGGGCTTGCCAGGATACTGCCGGTCAATACGGGCAGCTCCGCGGTTTCGCTCGCCGTAACAACGGATCGCGTGTCCACTTCCTCGACCCGGCTGACAACTGCAGCCGCCGAGGGAAAGCTTTTCTCGGCGACAAAAGAGAGCGCCTCGACCGCAGGGACTGGGGGGACAGCAAGCGCCCTCTCCTGCCCGGTGTCGGCCAATACGGGGTAAGCGGGACCTTCTGCCGCCTGCCCGGCCACGTTTGCCCAGGCGAAGCCCACTACCAACGAAGCGGCCACGGCCGCAAACGCTACACGACGGCCCTTTTGGCCCATAGCGCAGCGCATGCGGGCGATCGCCGCCCAGGAGCCAAGCCCGGTGGAGCCCTCCACATCGCGCACCGCTTCGTTCATCAGCCTGCACCCGACCCGCTTGCGTCCGGCGGCAAAAGCTATGAGCAGGGCGTTGTCACACACCACGTTCACCAGGCGGGGTATCCCTGCCGAGGCCATCCACACCAAGCGGAGCGCCGTAGAACTGAACACGCCGACCTCTTTGCCACCCGCGCCCCTCAGGCGCGTGGTCACGTAAGCGCTGATTTCGCTCTGGCTCAAGGGCTCCAGCCTCGCTCGAGTACCGATGCGCTGCTGCAGCTGCCGCAGCGAGGGATCCCTGAGTTTATCTTCGAGTTCGGGCTGTCCCGATAGAACTATCTGCAGCGTTTTTTCCTTGGATGTTTCAAGGTTGGTGAGCAACCTCAGGCCCTCGAGCACGGCGTTGGGCAAGGTCTGGGCTTCGTCTATGAGCACGACCACGTTGCGACCCTCGACCAGGGATTCAAGGAGAAAACCGTTTAACCTGTCGAGCATCCCGAGCCTGGCGCAGCCCTCAACGTCAAGACCGAGTTCCATGCAGATGTACTCGAGCAGTTCATCAAAACTGACGCCGGGATTAAATATAAACACCACCGTGCTCTCGTCCTGTAGCTCTTCGGCGACGCGTTTGAGCAGCGTGGTTTTACCAGTACCGGCCTCGCCCACCAGTGAGATGCAGCCCTTGCGCGCGCGTATCCCGTACAGCACTGACGCCAATGCCTCCCGTGTAGTCGGGTTGACGTAATGAAAACGCGGGTCGGGTGTCAGGTTGAAGGGGTCTTCCGACAATCTGTAAAAATGAGCGTACATAGCCTGCTGCCTCCGCGATGCTCGCTACCCGTTCGGTGCCTGCCTGGCTCCGAGCTCGGACGGGACTCCATCGCAGTGAGCAAATGAGCAACCGCCGTGCCATGCCCCCCCCTGTTGGGTAGGAGTTACCCCCCGAGTGGGTATTCCAGAAATACCCAGTGTTTACGCGTCTTTCCAAGGATTTTACTGGACGGGACGCGAAAAGCCCTCCCCCCCTGTGGGTGGGGCGAGCCTTGCGAAATCAAGAGATCATTGCAGGCCTGCACGGCCAGGCGGGTAGTTACCCGACTCCCGGAACTCCTCGCGACGTAAACCGTGGGATTTCATCTTGCGGTGCAAGGTGGCCGCGTCGATCATCGCGTGTCCCGCGCTGACCGCTATGGCTCCCGCGTTACGCGACAGAAGGGACTCCAGGTACTCTTTTTCAGCGCGCCGGAGGTACTCTTTGAGCGGTAAGCGAAGGGTTCCGCTCGCCGCCTGCCCACCCATACCGCGGAGTTTACCCGGGGCGGTTGAGGGAATTTCAATCTCCGACAAGGCCGTCCCCCTGCACTTGATAATGGCCCGCTCAACCACGTTTCTCAGTTCACGGATGTTGCCTGGCCAGTGGTAACTCATCAGTTCACGAAGCGTCTTGTTCGAGGTGCTCTTGATATGCCGTTCCACGGCTATCGGGTTTGATTTCAACAGGTCAGCCACGAGCAGGGGCACGTCCTCGATCCTGTCCCTGAGTGGAGGCAGGTCAACCGGCACCACGTTTATGCGGTAGAAAAAATCTTCGCGCATTTCGCCGCGCTCAACCATCTGGTCGAGGTTCTGATTGGTTGCCGTTATTACCCGAAGATCTACCTTCAACAGCCGATTTCCGCCGAGTTTTTCGATCTCCCTCTGCTCCAGCACTCGCAGCAGCTTGAGCTGCATGGCCAGCGAGATGCTCTCGACCTCGTCGAGAAATAAGGTGCCCCCGCTGGACAGTTCTACCTTGCCCACACGGTCGGCCACCGCGCCCGTGAAGGCTCCCCTTTCGTAACCAAAGAGCTCGCTCTCGAGCAGGGTTTCGGGAAAAGCCGCGCAGTTGATAGCCACGAAACGGCCTTCTTTGCGGCGACCCTGGTAGTGGATCGCCCTGGCTATGAGTTCCTTACCCGTACCCGATTCTCCAGATATGAGAACCGTAGCATCGTTGTGAGCAAGAGACTCTACGGTCTCGAAGAGTTCGTGCATGACCGGGTTGCGACTGATCATGTTGGCAAACGAAAAACGTTCGCTCAGCTGACCACGCAGGTAGCTGATCTCGTCGATCAGCTTGCGCTTCTCCATGACCTTTTCGGCAGCAAGAAGTATGTCTTCGCGCTCAAAAGGCTTGGTGATGTAATCTTCGGCGCCGTGCCGCATGGCTTCGACAGCACCCTTTATAGAGGCGTAGCCAGTGACGATGATCACCGGCATATCCGGCCAGCGCTCGCCAACTTCGGTCGTGAGGCTCAAGCCGTCGCTGCCCGGCATTTTCAAGTCGACCAGGGCCAGTGAAAACGCCGAGTCTTCGAGTAATTCCAGCGCCTCGCGAGCAGTCCCCGCGCACTCCACGGTGGCATTTCGCTCCCTGAAAAGGTCTTCCATCTGTCGACAGATCAAGGGATCGTCGTCAACGACCAGTATTCTCGCATTTTCCATTCTTTCTTACCCCGGGCTCTCGTTCAGTTATCCGCGACGCCGCGGCCACAACTATTGCAGGTCTGCAATAACGCTACGCGCCCCAGTTGCAGTCGCGCAACCTCTTTCTCGTCTCAGGAATCGAGGCCGACGTAACTGTCGGCTTCATCTGCCGCTAGTATCCGCTGCCGTGTAGCGACCGATCCCAGGCCCAGGCCTTCGCAAACGTTGTTGAAAGAAAAGGGTGAGTTCCAATCGTTGGTCTTGATCCAGAATTCGGCCTGCCGTGCCAGTATCTCCGGGTTCTGCCGGGGGCGTCGGAGCTCAAGGCGAAAGCAGGCAATTGCATCCTCGAGAATAGCGAGCATGAGCGCCTGCTCAGGCGTCCACTCGATGTGCTTGTTGAACTCGTCGGGCTCCGGTCCCCCGCCGTAGTGAAAAATCTGGCCGCTGAGCCTCTCGCCGTCTAACTCTTTGCCCGCGGTGGCTACTGCTGCCTGTTGCTCGTTACAAGTCGTGTTCATTCCCTTTCCTCCCAGGATTGCGTATTCGCCTTGCAGCATTGCAAGGTCGCGGCCAGAAGGAGCTGCCGGATAAAAGGGGCTGTTTACCGGGGTAAACGCGGAAACCGCGCGCTATCAGCGCACGAACTTGAACGCTGGCGCAGGCTCGGCGCACAGCAATGAACGCGCGAACCGGACCCGGGCCGATCGCGTGCGCAAAAAAAGACCTGCGATCAGGCGGCCAGCAGTTGCCGGCCGATGACCTTGAGTTCAAGTATGGGCTTGACGCCCTCGAAGATGGGTAGCACCTGGGCGTCGACAACGTAGCGCGAAATCGGGTACTCCTCGGCGTAGCCCCAGCCACCGTGCAGCAGCTGGGCCTCCTGGCTGACAGCAACCGCCACGTCGCAGGCCAACAGCTTGGCCATGGCCGGCACGAGCGAAGCTGACTCGTCCTTGTCGAACTCGAGGGCCGCGTGGTAAGTCAGCTGCCGCGCTCCCTGCAACCTGGAGGACATAAGTCCGAGCTTGTATTGCGTGAGCTGAAAATCGATGATCGGCCGCGAGAACTGGCTGCGGTCGCAGGCGTAACCCGCTGCCGCCTCAAGACAGGCCTGGCCCAGTCCGGTGGCGCGGCCGCCGGTCTGTAGTCTTCCTGCCGCAAAGCCGTTCATCTGCAGGTAAAACCCACGGTCGAGGCCTTTCTCCTCGCCGACCAGGTTTTCTGCCGGCACGAAGTAGTCTTCAAAAGCCAGCGTGAACGAGTGCATGCCCCTGTAACCCGGCGTGCGATCGGCCTTGCCCGAGAGGCTACCTCCGCCCGGTTGCTTCATTGTAAACTCGTGCCCGTCGAAACGATCTTTTTCGACCATGAACAGCGACAGTCCCTTAGCCCCGGCCGACATATCGCTGCTCGTTCGCAGCAGCACCGCCAGCACGTCTGCTCGCCCCGCAAAAGTGCACCAGGCCTTGGCGCCGTTGATGAGGTAGCCCTTGCGTCCGTCCTGGTCGGCGGCTTCGGCCTTGCAAGCGACCGACGCCACGTCAGAACCTACGTCGGGTTCGGTGACCGAGATGCCAACCATGACTTCGCCGCTGGCCACGCGCGACAGCCAGGCCGTCTTCTGTTCTTCGGTTCCGCCCTGAAGTAAGGCCTTGGTGAGAATTTCGGGGCGAGTAATCAAGCTGCCAGCCGCCGCCAGCGACACCCGCGACAGCTCCTCGGTAGTCATGATCATGGCGAGGTTACCCATGCCGAGTCCGCCGTACTCTTCGGGTACCGACATGCCGAAGTAGCCCATCTCGGCCATCTTGCTTATCAAGGAATCCGGCACCAGGGCGTCGTCACGATGGACGTGCTCGGCCAGACCCTCGACTTCCTGGTCGGCAAAAGCCCGCACCGAATCGCGTACCATAACCGCGTCTTCGTCGGCCAACCAGCCGTTATTGATGCCCCGGGATTCGGCGACCGACCTGCCTATGGCCCGCACCCGTTTTTCGTCGGCAAAATCGCAGAGCAATGCGCGCGTCGCATCCGACCCGATGGTCTGTTCAAACAAGCCATCGGGCAGCCCGTAGTCCGGCCCTGCAAGGGCCAGTTCTCCCAACAGAGAAGCCGCCACGCCTGCGCTGAAAACCCCGGCCTGGTCGAGCATCACAGCGTTGGCTGCCCCTGCTTCACCTGCCTGCCTGCTGTAAGCGGCCAGCGCCTTGCAAGCCGCGAGTTCCGTTGCAACGTAAGCTATGCGCTCGGTGAGCACCTGCTGATCATCGATTTTGCGTCCGCCGTCGGTGGACTCCGAAGCCGAAGCTATGGCGGCATCAACAACCGAAGATATCGTGTCGTTGAGGCCGTCTATTTCGTCGATAGAAATCGATCTGTAATCAGTATCCGTCATCTGGGTAGCTCCACTTGTCCGCTTATAAAATCCAAGAACCCGGCAACATACGGCGCAACAGTTCGGCAGTCAAAAACAGGCCGGGCGGCCCGTGTCCCGGAGCAAGCGGCGCCTCGAGCCGGCTGCGCGCAGACTCCTACAGGTAGCCCAGGGCCTTGAGACGCTGCCGGGTGCCTTCGTCCATCGGCAGGGGCTCGGGTGCGACCGCGTTTTTTTCGAGTTCGCCGCTTGCGCGCCCAAGAACACCGCGCAGGCGCGCAGCAGTATCTTCGTGGGCGTAGCGCATATCTGTGAGCTCGGCCGGATCGGCGCCAAGGTCGTAAAGCTCACCGGTGACCGTGCGCCCCCCGCCCCGCTGTCGACGGGTTTCTATGAATTTGAACCCTCCGTCCACAACCGCGCGCAGCTCTATACCCATTGGTCGTTCCAACGTAGGTACCAGGGTTTCCATGTAGACTGGGCGCGGCTCCTGCGGCTCGCCCCTGGCCAGTGGCAGCAACGAGCGGCCGTCGAGGCCGGAGGGAACAGCCACACCCAGCAATTCGAGCACCGAGGGCAGCAGGTCAACGTGACCCACCGCCTGGGCCACCACGGCACCCGCCGGCAAGGCCCCCTCCAGGGCCATCACCAGGGGCACATGCTGGGTAGAGTCGTAGAGGTAGCGATTGTGTAACGCCTCACCGTGGTCGCCGAGTCCCTCGCCGTGGTCAGAGGTAAAAACCACCAGAGTGCGTCCCGGCATCTTCTGCACGGCCGCCAGCAAGCGCGACAACTCGTTGTCGGCAAACGCGAGCTCGGCATCGTAGGGGGAAGAGAACCGCCCCGCGTACTCCACCGGCGCAGCATAGGGCCAGTGCGCGTCGAAGTAGTGCACGAAGAGAAACCAACGCTCGTCGCGGTCGCCCAGCCAACCAAGCGCCCTGTCGGTCACCTCGTCACCGCCACGCTCAAAATCGGCAAAGTCGTGACCTATCCAGCTACCAGAAGAATCGGCCACCCCGTGCCGATAGCGCGCCGTGAGAGCCGACGAGCTGAAGTCGTCATCGTAGTGATCAAAACCCTGGGCCAGACCAAAACGAGCCGCCAGCGGAAAAGCGCCAATGACCGCAGCGGTGTCAAAGCCATCCGCTGCCAGGATCTCGGCCAGCGTGAGCCTCTCGTCGGCGAGGCGGTACTTACCATTGCAACGCACCCCGTGAGACGGGGGCAACAGGCCGGTAAACATGGAGCTGTGCGACGGAAGGGTCGAGGGCACGTGCGAGTAAGCCCTCTCGAAGAGAACGCCCCGCTGGGCCAGTGCGGTCACGGTCGGGGTGGTCTGGGCGCGGTAACCGTAAGCCGTAAAATGGTCGGCCCGCGAGGTGTCGAATGACACGAAGAGCACATTGTCTGCAGGCGGGGGTGAGGTGCAGCCCACCAACAGTGAGACAGTGAGCAGCGAAACGGCCTTGCCTGCGCGGGTCATCGCCGCATTGTACCAGCCCCGGCCGCTGGTCGTAATGGCCCTGCCTCCGCTCGCCGAATGTGGCCCGCCTCCTTGCAGCACAAGACAGCGCATGAAAGAAAACCCCTATGGGCAACGAGCGGGTCACGGTAGGCTACCAGGATGGATGTCTGCATCCCTTATGGCTGGGCAGACTGGGGCTGCGGCTGGCGAGAATTTTCGGCGCCGAATCGCTGTGGCTGCCCGACCACTTCATGGGCTGGCTGCCTGGACACGTCTGGTCCGAAGAACACACTCCCGCGGCAGCCATCGTCCATTCGAGCGACGCTTTTCTCGATCCCATGCAGATCCTGGCTACGACCGCGTTGAGAATACCCGGCGTCGACCTGGGCACTGCCGTAACCGAGCCTTTCAGGCGCCACCCGGTATCGCTGGCGCAGTCTTTTGCCACCCTGGATCACATATCCAAGGGACACGCCATACTCGGCATAGGCAACGGCGAACGCGAAAACGTGGAGCCCTATGGCATGGACTTCCGCTTGCAGGTATCGCGACTCGAAGAAGCGCTCACCATCATCACCAAGATGTGGAGCAGCAAGGGCGAGCCCGTTACCTACGACGGTCGCTTCTGGCAACTCAAGGACGCGGTCTTCAACCTGCCCCTCTACAAGGACCGCCCTCCCCGCATCTGGATCGCCGCCCACGCGCCGCGAATGCTGGGCCTGGTGGGTCGCTTCGGCGACGGCTGGCTGCCAACCCTCAAGATGACGCCAGCCGAGTACCGCGAGAGCCTCGCTGCTATCAAGCGGTCCGCAGACGAACACGGCCGCGACATGGAGAACTTCGTCGCCTGCCAGATGGTGGTGGTGGCGTTGGGAGAAAGCCGCGAGGCCGTGCTCGAGCTCGCCATGAAAAGCCGCGTGGCGGCGGCGTTGGTGCTCATCGCCCCGTCCACGGCATGGGAGGAACAGGGCCTGAAACACCCCCTGGGTGACGGCCACAGGGGATTTTACGACATCGTACCTTCGCGAGTAACAAAAGAAGACGTCGATCGTGCAGCGGCCACCATGACACCGGAATTGTTACTCAACTCGCTCTACGCCGGTAGTCCGGCCGAAGTGCGCGACGAACTCGCGCCGCTCGTTGAAGCCGGTGCCCGCCACCTCGTGGTCAGCAACGTGGCGTCGGTTTTTACCGGGGGCGGCGCGGCTGATCTCTGGCGACTGGGCAGCCTTTTCCGCAAACTGCGCAGAATGTAATGCAGCCTGCTTGAAACCTTTTGGGTTCGTGCTATCCACACCTGCATAGCGGGCTCGGCAACAGGGCTGAACCCGACACGATTGGAGAATGACCATGAAGCTCACCAGCACCGCCGCTACGATTCTGACCTCGGTTGTATTTGTCCTCAGTGCCTGCAGCGGCGACAGTCCTGCTCCGGGCGAAACGAGCGAAACGACCGCGGGTAATATCGTGGTTATCACGACCAGCCTGGGCAGCTTCGAAGTTGAGCTCGACGAAGAAGCCGCCCCCGAGACGGTCAAGAACTTTCTCTCCTACGTAGAAGACGAATACTACGACGGCACGATCTTCCACAGGGTGATCAAGGGCTTCATGATACAGGGCGGTGGTTTCGACACCTCCTACCAGAAGAAGCCCACCAAGGTCGCGGTGAAGAACGAGGCTGACAACGGTTTGAAGAACGACATCGGTACCCTCGCCATGGCGCGTACTAACGTGGTCGATTCGGCCACATCGCAGTTTTTCATCAACGTGGCCGACAACGATTTTCTCAACCATCGCTCAACCAAGCCGGCCGAATACGGCTACGCGGTGTTCGGCAAGGTCGTCAACGGACTCGACGTGGTAAAAGCTATAGAATCGTCGACCACGAGGTCGCGAGGGCCGGGCTTTTCGAACGCCCCTGTGGAAGCCGTCGTCATAGAATCCATACACAAAAAGTAAGCGCAGGCGGCATTTTCCACTACCGCCGTCGCGTTCATTGACGACCCCCCGTACGGGGGGTACAAGAGGCTGTCGCCATGGTAAAGCAGAGCAACCCGCTTAAGAACGCCGGCCCCTGGAAGGCGGTGCCCTTCAGGGCCGAGTTCCGTCGCACCGGACAGAATGGCCTGGCTTCGCGTTACTACCATAGCGGCGAGCTGACACCTTACAGTATCGAAGACCTGCTCAACGCAATACGCAGCGAAGCCCGCTCTTCGTTCGAAACCCTTCAACTCACCCTCGAACTGAGGGGAGCGGTAGGCAGACCCCAGTTCGAAGAACTCGCAAGGCGTTTCAGTTCACTAGGGCTACCGGAAGTGCAGGTGCTCATCACCGCCCCCGGCCACGACCCGCTCAGCTTTCCGCTCACCCCGGGCGCCATCGGTCCGGACGCGGTGCTGCCGCCGCGCAAATACTGACCGGCGGGCAGGTAGCGGTAGCCCCCGCAAGCGCGGGCTATTGACAAGCTTGCGATGGGGACACAACATGAACACGGCGGTTTTTCCTGTCGCCCATCGCCATGCATATATCTGAATACTACACCGGTGAAGAGCCGGTCTTTTCTTTCGAGTTCTTTCCCCCTGCCAACGACAAGGCCCACGTGAGGCTGCTCAAAACTATATCCGAGTTGCAGGCGCTACAGCCGCACTTCGTATCGGTGACCTACGGCGCTGGCGGCTCCACGAGAGACCGTACGCTCGAACTGGTGTCGTGGATCAAGAATACCCTGGGCCTGGAAGCCATGGCCCACCTTACCTGCGTGGGCTCGAGCCGGGACGAGCTGCGCGCGAGAACGCGGGAATCGAGAACGTCATCGCCCTCAGGGGCGACCCGCCGGCCGGTGACAGCGAGTTCAAACCGGCAGCGGACGGACTGAGCTACGCCAGCGAGCTGATCGCCATGATACGAGCCGAAAACCGCCCTTTCTGTCTGGCCGCGGCGGCCTACCCCGAGGTCCATCCAGAGGCGGAGAGTCCGGAGGCCGACCTCGAACGGCTTGCCCAGAAGGTCGAGCAAGGGGCCGAGCTGCTCATCACGCAGCTGTTCTTCGACAACGACAGCTACCTCGCTTTTCGAGACCGGGCCGTAAAGGCGGGAATAACCGTGCCCATCGTGCCCGGTATCATGCCGGTCACGGGCGGCCTTGAGCGCATGGCGCGCTTTGGTGCCGCTATCCCCGCACGCTTACGACGGCAGGTTGAGCTTGCCGGTGACGACGCCGATTCGATAGCAGCCGCAGGCGAAGCCTGGGCAACCGAGCAGTGCGCTGCGCTCCTGGCCGAAGGTGCTCCGGGCCTGCACTTTTACACCCTCAACCAATCGCGGGCCACGCGCAACGTGCTCGAGAAAATCAGGCCGCAATCTTCCTGATCGGGCTGGAAAACAACTCATGGCCAACAGGGAGCAACCCGACCTTGAGTCTCTCAGGACCTACCTGGAGGCCAACGTACAGGGCTGCCAAGGCGTAGACCTGGAACTCACGGCCCACGCCGGCGGACACTCCTGCGAGACCTGGAGCCTGCGCGCTGACTCTGAGCGCTGGATAATGCGGCGGCCACCGCGAGGAAAACTCCAGCCCGGAGCCAGCAGCATGGCTCGCGAATACAGGGTGATGAAAGCACTGGCCGACAGCCCCGTGGCCGTGCCGCGCATGGTGGCGCTGTGCGAGGATCCGGAAGTGGCCTGCGCGCCCTTCCTGCTCATGGAAGACGTTGACGGCGTCGTGCTGCGCGACAGCTTCCCTGACGACTTTACCGGCTCGCCCGCACGCAGGGCAGCGCTGGGCCCCGCTACCGTAGAAACCCTGGCGGCGATACACTCGGTGGACCTCGATGAGGCCGGCCTGGCCCGACACGGGCGTCCCACTGGGTTCCTGCAGCGCAACCTCGAACTCATGACCAGGCAGTGGGCCGCGGTCAGCCAACGCGAGGTGACCGCCGTTGACCGGCTGGGAGATTACCTGCTAGGCCACGCCCCCGACTGCAGCGAGGTGGCCTTGTCGCACGGTGATTACAAGCTCGACAACCTCATGTGGCGCCGCGACCAGGAAGCAACGGTGGCGGCTGTAATCGACTGGGAGGTCTCGACCATTGCCCCTCCCCTGGTCGATCTTGGCTGGCTGCGCGGTTTCTGGAGTCAGCCGGGCGACACCCGTGGAGCGATCACGCTGGGGCTGGCGTTGACGAGCTCTGGAGGGTTCTGCGACCGCAACGAGCTCGTAGACTTGTACCGCGAGGCCACCGGACGGGATACCTCTGGACTGCCGTGGTTCGAAGCCTTCGCGATGTGGAAGATAGCCATCATAATGGAGGCCAGCTACTCGAGATTTCTGCAAGGCAAGTCGAACGACCCGCTGTTCGCGTCGCTCGATGTCATAGTACCGGCGCTTGCCGAGGCCGGGCTCGAAGCGCTGGCCTCTGCTGGCAAGCTGTAGCAAGCCAGCAGCCCTCCATAAGCCGTGCCTCCGAGCAGTTGAGGCTCAGAAACCCTGGAGAGTTGCGAAGCGGTCGCGGTGCCAGGCAGCATCGCCAAAACTGAGCTCCGCCGCGCGCGCGCGCTTAAGGTAAAAACCTATGTCGTGCTCGTCGGTCATTCCCACGCCGCCGTGCATCTGCAGGCCTTCATAGGCCGCGAGCACCGCAGTGTCTGACAATCGAGCCTTGGCCGTCACGATTTTTTCGGCTGCGTCATCGGCGTTCGCATCCACAGCTTCGCAGGCGCCCATGAGAGCTGAGCGAGACAGCTCGAGCTCAATGAAGACCAAGGCCGCGCGGTGCTTCAGTGCCTGGAAGCTACCTATAACCACGCCGAACTGCTCGCGGGTCTTAAGGTAATCAAGCGTCATTGCAAAAACTGCTTCAGCGGAGCCCATCATCTCGGCGCACAGCCCTACCGTGGCTCGGTCAATTACGACCTGAAGCGGCGCGAGGCCCTCGCCTTCTGCGCCCAGCATAGAGTCGCCGTCCAGCTCCACCGAATCGAAGCGAAGCACCGCAGCGTTGCGCTGGTCCATGGTCTGCTGTCGAGTAATTTTCAGCCCGGCCGCGCCCTTGTCGACGAGGAACAATGACACACCGTCGCGGTCGCCGGGCGCACCCGACGTCCTCGCACTCACGACCAGCACGTCGGCCACGTGACCGTCCCAGACGAGCACTTTCTCACCCTCCAGGGTCCAACCACCACCCGACGACGACGCGCTCGCCTCGATGACAGCGGGGTCGTAGCGGGTTTTACGTTCCTGCCAGGCCAGCGCGACCAACCCAGAGCCATCAGCCACCGCGGGTAACAGACGGCTCTTCTGCTCCTCGTTGCCGGCCTCAATAATCGCAGCCGAACCCAGCAAGGCGTTGGACAACAAGGGTTCGGGCACCAGGTTACGGCCGAGTTCTTCGATCACGCAGCAGATCTCGGTCAGTCCGAGGCCAAGACCACCATACTGCTCGGGTACCAGTATGGCAGGCCAACCGAGCGCGGCCATCGACGCCCACAACTCCCTTGAAAAACCCAGTTCGTCGTCGCTGTCGCGAAAAGCCCTGATGCGCGACACCGGAGACTCCTTCCTCGCGAAATCGGCAGCGCTGGTCTTGAGCAGTTTCTGTTCTTCGTTGAGTACGAGGCTCATTCGTATTCTCCTCAGTCGGGCAGACCAAGCACACGCTTGGCAATAATGTTGAGCTGGATCTCGGAAGTACCGCCTTCAATAGAGTTGCCGCGCGAGCGCAACCACTCCCTGGTTATCTCCAGTTCGCTGCTCTCGAATCCCTCGCCCTCCCAGCCCAATGCCTGCGGGCCGAGCAACGACAACATCAGCGAAAAGCGATCCTTGTTGAGCTCGGTAGCGTAGTACTTGAAAATTGAAGTCTCAGCCCCCGGCTGTTGACCCAGCTTGGCTGCCTCGCCGCTGCGCCGAATCGTAAGATCGAGGCAGGCCTTGTCCATCGTCAAGGCAGCGATAGAATCCCTCCTGTGGGCGTCGCCTATCCTGCCGTCTTCCCCGGGCAGGTACTCACGCGCAAGCTCCACCACCCGGTTGACAGAACTGTACTCGCTGAACGCGCTGCTTATCATGTTGCGTTCGTGACCCAGCAGGGCCTTGGCCATCGCCCAGCCGTTGTTGACGCCACCCACGACCTGGTCGCGAGGCACGCGCACGTCCTCGATGAAAGTTTCGCAGAAAGGCGAGTATCCACTTATCAAAGGGATGGGCCTCACGGTTACGCCGGGATCATCCATGTCAAAAAGAATGAAGGTGATACCGGCGTGCTTATTCTCGGTGTCTGTCCTCACGAGACAGAACATCCAGTCGGCCAAGTCGGCGTACGAAGTCCAGACCTTCTGACCGTTGAGCACCCAGTCGTCGCCGTCGAGCTCGGCGCGGGTCGCAAGACTGGCGAGATCGCTGCCCGAGTTGGGCTCCGAGTAGCCCTGGCACCAGCGTATTTCACCGCGGCAGATTTCCGGGAGAAACCGCTTCTTCTGTTCCTCGGTACCGTGATCGACCAGCAACGGACCTATCATCGTGAGCCCGAAACCGGCCAGTGCGGGCATCGCCTTGAGCCGGGCCAATTCCTGCCTCAACACGCGAGCCTCGTCCTTGTCCAGCCCCCCTCCTCCATACTCAATAGGCCAGGTGGGAGCGGTCCAACCCTTTTCGGCCATGCGATCGAGCCAGACCCGGGCATCCGGGTTCTTGCTCCAATCGGCCTTGCGGCCGCCCCAGGCCAGCATTTCCCCTATGGTACCGTCGCCGGCCTTCGGCCCTTCCAACCTCATCGACTGCGGGCAGTTTTCATCAAGCCACGCCGCGCACTCACCCCTGAACTGTTCTATGTCGGACATAATTCGGTCAACTTAGCCGCAGCACTCGCTTAACAAAAGGCCCGTATCGGGACATTTTTACACCATCGGGGGGGGGCAGGTATCTCGACAGCCGCGCCAAATACTGCCTCAATCGAGGGTAAGGGCGCGTCGTCACCAACATCTCCGACAAGACGGGCCGGGAGAAACCAGCAATGACAGCTTATAGTCAAGTTCAAGCCAGGCGTTCACGCGCAATCACGACGGCGGCCGCGCTCGCTTTGGCTGCGATGTTTTATCAGGCGGCTGACGCTGATGCCTACAACATCACCCGGGCCAAGCTTTCCGGCGGTGAGGTCCAGTTGCGCGGAACCGGTGCCCCGAGCAATGCCGTTATCATCTGGGAAGATGAGCCGGTGACCCGCGCCGATGCCAGGGGGCGTTTTTCTATCTCGACCGACATTATTCCCGAACAGCGCGAGGGCAACTGCATAGCCAGGGGCACCCTGCTTGCCGGCCACCAGCGCGGCGAGGTACTGGTAAAACTCTGCCCCGGCGACCGCGGGCGCAAGGGACGACCCGGGCCCAAGGGGGTAGCCGGTCCGTCCGGCCCCACCGGGCCGCAGGGAGTTCCGGGAAACCCTCTCGAGGCCTGCCACACCGTGCACGCCAGGCGTGACGTGGGCGTATCAACAGAGCGCTCGGAAACCGTGTCGGTGAGCTGCGAGGCCAACGAAATGTTAACCGGTGGCGGCTGTGCATCGACACCGGCCTTCGACTCAAGAGAAAGCTCCCACCCCGAGGGCCAGTCCTGGGTGTGCACGGTCACGGCCATGCACGGCCCCGAGGTGCTACCTTACGGCGCGCTCGAGTCCTGGGCTATCTGTTGCGACTAAGCTGCCGCGACTGAGTATTTTGAAACAGCCGTGCTTCTGCAAAAAAGACGGCGACAGAAAAAACGGGACGGGCATTGACTGCCCGCCCCGCGGTAGTGGCGTCCCCGACGGGATTTGAACCCGTGTCGCCGGCGTGAAAGGCCGGTGTCCTGGGCCAAGCTAGACGACGGGGACTGAAACTGACTTACGCGCCCTTGGGCGCTCGCTTTCGGCTATACCTGGCAGTCCGGTGGTGAGCCGTGCAGGACTTGAACCTGCGACCCGCTGCTTAAAAGGCAGCTGCTCTACCACCTGAGCTAACGGCCCATTTACCCGGGAAAGCCAGCGAAGACTAGCAGCGCAGCGGCGTTTTGCAAGGCTGGCCTGCGCGCGCGGCCGGACGCAAACAGCTCAGGCGTCGGCCTGCTGCAGATAGAGCGTCTGCGTCGGGTATGCGAATTCGATGCCCTCGGCCTCGAAGGTCCTGAATAGGGCGAGGTTGATCTCGTGCTGCACGTCCATGTAATCAACGTACTCGCGACTGAGTACGTAGTAGACCACCTCGAAGAGCAACGCAGAATCCCCGTAGCTGGCAAAGTGCACCCGGTCTACGCGCGTAAGCCGGACCCCCTCAATTATTCTCCTGACCGTGGCCGGTATCTCTTCGAGCTTGGCGGCCGGCGTCTGGTAAGTCACCCCGAACTGGAACAACGCCCTGCGCTCCATAAGGCTCTTGTAGTTCTGTATCCTGCTGCCCACGAGATCAGAGTTGGCAAAGATGATCTGCTCGCCCGCGAGACTGCGAAGCCGGGTGGTCTTGATACCTATGCGTTCCACGTTGCCCCTGATGTCACCCACAACCACGTAGTCACCCACCTCGAAGGGCTTGTCGAGGACGATGGACAGTGAGTTGAATATATCGCCGAGTACGCTCTGCGTGGCCAGGGCCACGGCGATGCCACCTACCCCAACGCCGGCCAGCAAGGTGGACACGTCTATGCCGAGGTTGTCCATGACCAATAGGCCAACCGCCGACCACATCGCCAGCCTGGCCACGAAGCCCACCGCACCGAAAGCCGAACCTCGCTCGAGTTGCAGCTGCTGCCCACCGGCGTCTTCGCCACCTACCTGTTCGCCAACCCTGAATCGCGTGGCCAGCCAGTAGGCAATGAGCAGGTTTCCCCAGGTCAGCACCTGGGCCGCGACGGCCACCACCAGCAGTCCCCATGCCGCCCGGTCGACGGCTTCGGCAAGACTGACCAGCGTTGAGCCGATATACAACGCCAGCAGCAACAGCACCCAGCGGCGCGTGGCTACTATCAGTTCGACGGCTATGTCGTCGAGCGTTCCAGCGGTGCGCCCGGCCAGCGCCTTGAGCCTGCCGGCCAGCACGCGCTTGCCCAGCAGCAACGCCAACAACACTACCGCGGCCACCGCCGCGGCGGCTGCCCAGGCTGCCATGCTGTTTCCCAAAACGACAGTAGATACCCAGTCGTTCATAATCCCTCACTCGCCGTCGCCCTCCAGGGCGCAACGGACAGCTCCCTTTTGACAAGGAAACCGGCCGCGCTCAACCTTGGCCCTGCTTCGTGCCGGGCCGCCTGCCCGCCACGCGCATAAAGGAGAGCTATTTTGAACTACTGGCTGGCGAAATCTGAACCGAAAAAATACTCCTGGGAGGACTTCGTAAGCGAGGGCCGGGACTACTGGGACGGTGTGCGCAACTACCAGGCACGCAACAACCTGTCGGCCATGAAGATCGGTGACCGGGTGCTTTTTTACCACAGCGTGACCGGCAAGGAGGTAGTCGGAATCGCCGAAATAGTGAGAGAAGCCTACCAGGACCCCACCACCGACGACGAACGCTGGGTAGCCGTGGACATGGTACCGGTGGAAAAACTCACCCAACCCGTGACCCTGGCCGATATCAAGGCTGAGCCAACGCTGGCCGAGCTCGCGCTCGTGAAACAATCGCGACTGTCGGTGGTACCCCTGCTGGCAAGCGAGTACCGAAAAATACTCTCACTGGCAAAGCCTTGACCGGGCCCGGCTGGGAATCACGCCTGGCCAGGCTGGACCTCGGACCGAGTGACAACCCGAAAGCACTCACCCTCGAACTGTACGTGGTCGACTCTCTCGACAAGCACATCGACCGCCAGCGCTTGTTGAACGAGCGGGAGCTGCCCGACCCTCCTTACTGGGCCTTGCCCTGGATTGGCGCGCGGGCAATCGCTCGCCGCCTGCTGGCAAATCCGCCGGGAGACGGCGTCGAGGCACTCGACCTCGGCTGCGGGCTGGGGCTGGCTGGCGTGGCGGCAGGGCTCTGCGGCTGCAGCGTAACTTTTGCCGACTACGCTCCCGAGTGCTTCGCTTTCGTCGAAGCCAGCGCCCGCTATCACGGGCTGAAGAACTGGCAGCTGCGCGAACTCGATTTCTGTCACGATAGACTGCCCACGAGCTACGACCTCGTACTCGCCGCCGACGTTGTCTACGAGCCCGAGTCTTACCGGCCGCTGGCCGAATTTCTCGATGCCCAGACCGCACAGAACGGCACGATACTGCTCACCGAAACGCTGCGGGCCGATGCCAGCCTGTGCCTCGGCCACCTGCGCGAACTGGGTTTCGTGGACCAGCCCAGTGCCCAGTGGGTGCTGGAAGACGGCCGCCGCGAGCGCACCTGGCTGCACGAGCTCCGCCGCCGCTGAAGCGCCACGCTCAGTCCTCTACGGGCAAGACCTGGCGTATCAAGGGGCTCAGATCCGGCCCCTTGCGCAAGCTGTGTCCGCCGTCAACCGATACGGCCTGCCCCGTGATCCAGGACGACTCCCCGCTGAGCAGGAAAGTGACCAGCGAAGCTACGTCGGTGGGTTCGCCAACCCGTCGCAGGGGCATGAGCTGCAGGTACTCCTCGGTCGAAGTCTCGTCAGTGGTAATCGGCTCCACGAGCCCGGTGCGCACCAGGCCGGGCATAACGGCGTTTACCCTCACCCCGTGCTCGCCGAGATCATCGGCCGCGCAGCGGGTGAGCATGTTGACCGCCGCCTTCGAGACGCAGTAGGCGGTCATCCAGGGGTGGGTGAGCTCGGCCGCTATAGAGCTCACGTTGGCTTCCCATCGCAGGGAGCTGTAGACACCAGACAGGTTGGTCTTGAGCGTGGCTTCAAAATCCTCCACCGGGCTGTTGATCACGGTACCTGCCGCGCCCTGCCCCGCTGCATTCACCGCGCCATCGAGCCCGCCCATGATTTTGACCGCTCGATCAACGGTCGCCCTGACCTGGGCGTCGTCGCCCACATCACAACTGGCCCAGGCAGCCGCCGCTCCCAGCTCGGAGCAGGCCTGCTCGAGTACATCCTCGCGACGGCCGGCCAGGACTACCCGGCCGCCGGCCTTGACCACCGCTTCAGCGCAGCCCAGGCCGATACCGCTGCCTCCTCCCGTGATCAGCACCCGCCGGTCTTTCATATCAGCCATGCGTCTTTATCTACCTCCACTATCTATCGGCGAACTATCTCTCGGCGAACTATCTCTCGGCGGGCCGCCACCCGGCAGCCCCCTATCAACCGCCCTGTGCGAGTCGCGACAGCCCCCGTTTGCACCGTTGGGCCGTGCGCGCAAGAAAACCATATGCAGTCCAGCGCCGCTACCCAGCCCAGCAGCGGCCTGTTGACCACCTTGCTCAGGCACGACGCCGGCGACGAGGCCGAGGCCCGCGACCTCGCTGAAATAATCGAGTTCGTAAGAATCGAGCCACGCCCCTTTGCCAGGAACAGCGACGACAGCCCACCCGCCCGCCAGGGACACCTGACCGGCAGCGCCATCGTCGTTTCAGCCGACGGCGAAAAAGTCGTCCTGCTGCACCACGCGAAACTGGACCGCTGGTTGCAGCCCGGTGGACACGGTGAGCCCGGCGAGCGCCTCGGCGAACAAGTAGCCCTGCGCGAGGCACGCGAAGAAACCGGCATCAACGGGCTCAGCCTGCATCCCGACGCACCGCAGCCACTCGACGTGGACGTACACGACATCCCCGGACGTGCCGACGAAGAAGCCCACCGCCACCTCGACCTGAGGTACCTGCTCGTGGCGCCTGCCGGCGCTCGATTAAAAATAGACCCCCGCGAATCCCTGGCCGTGGAATGGTTTGCATGGGAGCAGCTGGGCGAGCTCGGTCTTGACCAGGGCCTGCTGCGCGCGCTTGCCAAGGCACGACTGGCCATCATAGACGCCGCCACAGCGTAGACCCGCGACCTCACTGGACAGAGTCCACCCCGCCCCGGCCTGGTTGGCCGTCACGCGCGCGGAGCTTTTGGACGAGGTCTTCATGGGCTGCCTGGCTGATGGTGTAACCGCGGGCAAACCATGCGGCCAACAAGAGGAAGATCCCGGGACCAACACCGGTGAGCAGGCGCACCGCCCACAAGGTTTGCGGTTGCTGCTGGCGGCCAGCCTCGAGACCGGCGAAGTCGAGCAGGCCCAGGGCCAGAAAAACTGCCAACGCGCCAGAGAGTTTACGCAGGAAGGTAAACACCCCGTTGTAAAGCCCCTCCCGCCTCTCGCCCGTCAACAGGTCGTCCTCGTCGACAACGTCACCGACCATGGACCAGGGCAGAAACTCGGTCGCGGCAAAACCAAAAGCCAATAAGGGCGCGTGCACGAACATCACCCACGCGGGCCAGTCGGGCTGCGCGAGAACCAGTAAAGATTGCACGAGCGCCCACCAAATCGCCGCCCAGGTGAACATAGACGCCTTGTTTCGTCGCCCGGCAATCTTGAGCAACAGGGGCATCGAGGCGACCACGGCGAGCAAAAATACCAACATGAACTGCTCAAAGCGCTCGGTCTGGCCGAGCCAGTAGGTGCAGTAGATCACCAGCATGGCCGAGCAGAGGTCAATCGCTACCCGGCCCGACAGGTAGAGCCCCACCAGTCGCCTGAAATTGGCGTGTCGGCCAAGGACCCTGAAGCCCTCCACCAGCCCCAGCTGCACCCTCCGGTTGCCGAACGACGGGCGCTCGAAACTAACCCGGTAGGCGGCGAACCATGGCAGCGTGAGCACCACCCCCAGCAACATCCCTGCGCGAGCAAAGCCCTCGCCACCGCCGCCGAAGACCTCGGCCAGTGGGCGCATTCCGACCGCGGCCATCACACCCACCATCCCGGCAGCGCTGCGATAGCCGTTGATCGAGTTGCGCTCGTGGTAGCCGGTGGCCATCTCGGCCTGAAGTGCCATGTAAGGTATGACCAGCACGGTAGACGAGGTGGTCATCAGGCAGTAGGCCAGCGTGTAGTAAGCAAAACGGCCAGCCTCAGGAATCTGCCCGGGGTCGGTCCACAGCAACGCGAAGCTAAGACCGAAAGGCAGCGCGCCGATAAGAAAATACGGCCGGCGACGGCCTGACTTCCACCTCGTGCCGTCCGAGATGCGGCCCATGAGGGGGTCGGTAAAGGCGTCGAGTCCGCGGCCGGCAAGCGGCACCAGGCCGGCAAGCAGCGGTCGGAGGCCGGCTACCTCAATGAGAAAATAAGAAGCGAACACCAAAGAGAGCGCGCCAAAAACGATGCTGGAGGCAAACTCGCCGGAGGCGTAGATCGCCTTGAGCCGGGCCGGCAACTTGCCGCCCTCGTATAAACCTCTCACCGCCAACCTCGTGATCCCTGCTGCCGCGCGACTGCACAGCGACTGCCGACTGTGTACGCAGCCACTGCTACAGTCAACGCCGCGCCTGGCAGGTGCGGCGCTTCAGAATTTGACAAAACCCCGCCGCCGTTGGACATGAGTGGCGGAGCAAGGCTCATGACCGACACCCGTTTCACCCGCGAAGACGTCGATTTTGTTTGCAGGGGACTGAGCTGCGCCGCATGGCTGTACCGACCCGTCGTGCCCGCCACCGATGGTCGACTTCCGCCGCTTATCGTCATGGCGCACGGCTTCGGTGCCTGGCGGAATTTCGGCCTACCCGCTTTCGCCGAACGTTTTGCCGCGGCCGGTATGGCTGTCATGCTTTTTGACTACCGCTGCTTCGGCGACAGCGAAGGTTCTCCGAGAAACTGGGTCAGCCACCGGCGCCACCTTCAGGATTGGAAAGCAGCGGTCGCCCACGCACGCTCGCTGCAGGGAGTAGACGCTGGACGCCTGGCGCTGTGGGGCTCCTCGTTCTCGGGCGGGCACGTGGTAGTCACCGCCGCGGGCGACCCCGACATCAAAGCCGTGGTCGCACAGGTGCCGCTGGCCGACGGACCCGCCGCCATGTCATCCACGCCAGCGGCCAAGGGGCTGAAGATGCTCGCCGCCGGCCTGCGCGATGCCGGCCGGATGCTCAGCCGCAGGCCAGCTTACACACTGCCCATAGTGGGTGATCCGGGCGAACTCGCAGTGCTCAATGGCGAGAACTGCAGCGACGGCTACCTCGACATCGTTCCGGCTGGAAGCAACTGGGACAACAGCTGTCCAGCGCGGGTCGTCTTCACCGCCGCGTTCTACCGGCCGATAAAAAGCGCGCCGCACGTGACCTGCCCCACCCTGCTTCTGGCCGCCCGTCACGACGAGCTCGTGCCTTACGAATCAGTCGAACGCGAGGCCCGCGCCCTGCCCCGGGGAGAACTGGTAACGCTGGACTGCGGTCACTTTGACCCTTACCTCGGCGAGACCTTCGAACGCACGGTCTCCATCGAAACAGAGTTTCTCGCCAGGCACCTGCAAGCCTGACAGCCGCGGCGCTTGAGCTTCAGTCAACGAGCCCGTGCACGCGAGCAAAAGGATCCCAATTGGGGTCACGATGCCATTCGTACTCGGTCAGCTCGGCCAGCAGTTTAGCTTGTTCCTCGCCGAACTCCCGGGCCACGACGGCCAACGCCATGTCTATGCCCGCTGATACGCCCGAGGCGGTAACGATATCGCCGTCGTCAACCCAGCGGGCCTGCTTGACCCACTTTACAGCCGGCGTGAATTCAGTGATCTCGTTGAATAGAGCCTTGTTGGTAGTCGCAGGCCGGCCGTCGAGCAGGCCCGTGGCCGCCAGCAGCATACTGCCGCTGCACACGGTCATGGTCACGCGCGTTTCGGCAACGCGTTTTCCAAGCCAATCGAGCAACGGCTGGTTGGAAATTTCTTCCCTGCTGCCAAAGCCACCGGGGATGAGGAGCAGGTCCAGGGGCGGGCAATCATCGAGTGCGTAGTCTGCCACCGCTTCGACGCCCTGGGCCGATTTCACAGGGCCGGCAGAAAGAGCCACGGTGCACAGCTCGAGCTGCGGGCAGTTGCCGAACATTTCCAGTGGCCCGAACAGGTCGAGCAGTTCGAAAACCGGGTACAGCAGCGAACCCAGCAGCAGCTTGCGGTCAGCGGGCACGCTTCGACTAATGCCTGCTGCCAGCTCCCAGAAGAAGCCTGATCAACCGTTCATGCCCGCCGCACTGGCGGAAGGATGGAGGCTTGCGGCCGCGCTTTCGCGTTCGTTCATGCGCGAATACCAGGCCGACAGTTTTTCAAGTGACGGGTCAAGTGGCTGGCCGACCGTGGCAAAGAAATCCACGAAGCCGAACAGCAACAGGTCGGCCATTGTCAGTTGATCACCGGCAACGAACGGCTTGTCTCCCATGAGACCCTCGAGCCACTGCAGGCCATCGACAGCGGTAGCCTTGAGGCCGTCCGCCGCCTCGGGAATACAGCGCATTCGCTCTTCAAACAGGGCCAGGCCCTCGGCAAAACGAAACCCGTTGGCCATTGGCTCGCAGATCTTCAGATCCAGCCGCCTGGTCCACATGCGCGTAGTGGCCCGCTCTGCCGAGCTCTTGCCCACCAGCGAGCCATCACCGACGGTTTCGTCCAGGTACTCGCAGATAGCGGTTATCTCGGAGATCACCGAACCGTCGTCGAGAACCAGGGCGGGGAGCTGCCCGCCGGGATTGCTATCGGTGTACGGCGCGCGCCTGTTGTCCCCGCTAAGCAGGTCGACTTCTTCGAGCACGAGCTCGTGCCCCAGCTCGAGCGCAGCCATACGCACCACGCGGGGGTTGGGCCCCAGGGAATTGTAGAGTTTCATGCCTGAGCTGACAGCCTAGTGACCCATCAAGGTGTCGATATCAATCAGCAGCATCACCCAGGCGGAACTGTCACCGTCGGCGTCTATGACCTCGGCGCGAATACCGAACGGAGTAGTAGCGGAGCGGGCCGTTAGGCCTGCGCCCAGTAGCGAGGTGTCATCCTCCCCGATCTGCCAGCCACCGAGGGCGTGCACCGAGAACGTATCACTTATCTTGATAGTGGGCATCACAGCCGCGTAAATGCCGTCGCCGTCGTCGCCACCACGATCCAAGTAGCCACCTTCTAGAGCCAGCCAGTCGTAGGCTTCCTTCACGAAGAGCAGGCGCTGCCCGGTCTCGCTGTCTCCGTCTACCTTGGAATCACCGAGTCCGTAGCCGAAAGACACGTGCCCGTCGCCCTTGTACCAGTCACCCACGGCGGCCGCGGCCGGGATTGCCCCGGAAACTACCACGAAAAAGCAGATCAGTGTCGCAAGAATCACCTTCCTGGTAACCGTATTCATAACCCTGTTCATAAACTTGCTATCTCCTCCCTGCGGCGCGTAGCGGCACCGGTTACAGGCATATATCGCAGCACCCGGGTCCGCACAAGGCGGGCCTCGAAGAACCCGGTCTTTCATTACAGACCGTTCATACGGGGTCGTCGGCCCGGGAGGGCCTTTCAGCCCGGCTCGTGCGATAACCCGCCTCTCGCTTCCAGCGAAACGGCACAAGCATCTGCCCGCCGAAGTCCTGCGGAAAACGTTCCATGTCTTCGAGCCCCACGGCCGCGGGTGGCCTTTTGTCAGCTGGCAGGTAGCGCGTAGCAAAAACGATATCCCAGAGGATGAGATTAGCTCCGTAATTATGACAGGCCTCGGACGCCACGGCCGAGTGATGCCAGCGGTGCAGCGATGCCCCACTGAATACCCAGTCCAGCCAGCCCATCCGCAGGTCTATGTTGGAGTGCTGAAAAAGCCCGTGTACCGATTCGAAGCTGTAGAACAACAGCAGGCAATCTGCCGGGACTCCCAGCACAAGCAGCGGAGTCGTTTCGCAGACGAACACCCACAACACCCCGAGCGGGTGATCGCGGCCGGCATTGAGCCAGTACAGGCGCGTGGGGCTGTGATGGGTGGAGTGCAGGCGCCAGAAAAACTCCTTCTCGTGGGCGATTCGATGGGCCCAGTACTGGCCGAACTCCGCCAGCAACGCCGCCAGCACCACCTGCAGGGGCAAGGCCAGCTCTACCGGCCAGAGACCTCCGGCGCTCCCCTGCTGCGCATCGCGAAAAGGCAGCACGAGCAGCAACAGCAGCGGCAGGCCGAGCTTGAACAACTCGCGCGCCCCGTAACTGTTGACCAGCGAGTGAGCGGCGTCAGTCAGCAGGTCTGACCGACTACGGTTCCAGTCGACATCAAACGCCAGGGTCCGCTCAAACAGCGCGATAACGGTTATGGCCAGCAACGAAACTACGCCCAGCGTGGCCGCTTCGTTCATGCCGGCCTCCAGCATGAGCCAGGCCGTCAGCAGGCAGGTGCCCAGCAGCAGCGGAAACAAAAGCCAGGAAGCGGTTTGTCTGGCCCCGTCCTGGCCCATCAGTCCTCCGGCCCCGCAGCGGGCAGAGCAAAGGCCAGCAGAGCGTCGCCGGGCTCAGACCAGCCGTGGCCGCCGGCGGCAATGACGACAAACTGCCTGCTATCTGCACCCAGCCGGTAAGTGACCGGTGAAGAATTGGCAGTGTAAGGTATCCGCCTGGTCCAGACCTCGCGGCCGTCTTCGACGTCAAAAGCCCGAAAAAACTTGTCGGTCGTGGCGCCGATAAACACCAGGCCCCCGGCAGTCACGACCGAGCCCCCGAGATTCGGCGCACCCAGGGGCAACCACATGGGCCACGGCGCCATATCGCGCGTGGTGCCGAGCACCGACTCCCACAGGACCTCACCACTCACAAGGTCGACGGCGGTCATCGTACCCCAGGGCGGCGGATTGCACGGCGCCCCGGCGCTGGAAAGCAGGGGCCCACGCTTAAGCCCGTAAGGGGTGCCCTGCATGGGATAGAGCTCGTCGGGGTAGACCACGGATCCGCGGTCAAGCTTGTCAAACTTTTCGCGCTCAATGAGTTGTATCACCATGGGCGTGCGCAGCTGGTTGACGTACAGCCGCCCCCTCACCGGGTCGACCGAAACACCACCCCAGTTGGCTCCACCAGCCGAGCCCGGCCACTGCAGGGTCGGCGTGAGCTGAGGCGGCGTGAAGACACCATCGTTGCGCAACGACGCGATTCTTTCGCGACAGTCGGCCCTGTCCCAGGGGCTGAAACCAAAGGCATCCGACGCATCGAGCCTGCGCGGCTGCAGGGGAGCAGGATGAGTAGGAAACGGCTGCGTGGCCGAGAGCAGCTCGCCCGGCACACCATCGGTGGCCACCGCGAGTTCTTCCACCGGGTAAAGTGGCTCGCCGGTCAGGCGGTCGAGAAGAAACAGGTGCCCCATCTTGGTCGCCTGCACCAACCCGGGTCGGCCACCCCCGACGCCGGCAATGTCGAACAAGGTCGGCTGGGCCGGCACGTCGTAGTCCCAGACGTCGTGGTGGACAGTCTGGAAATGCCAGGCCGGCTCACCGCTGTCGAGATCAAGCGCGACCACCGAGCTGCCGTAGTAATCCAGCCCCCGGCGTTGGCCTCCGTAGAGGTCAGGCGAGGGGTGGCCCGTGGGCACATAAACCAGGCCGTTTTCTTCGTCGACAGACAGCGGTGCCCAGACGTTAGGGCTGCCCGATTGCCATCGCCCCCCGTTGTCGCCTGCCGCGGGATGCCAGGCGGGCGGCACCGGATCCCAGGCCCAGCGCAGGCTGCCGTCACGCGCGTCGAAAGCGCGCACTACGCCCGACGGCGCGTCTACGCGTTCGTTGTCAGCAACCAGGGCCCCCACTATGACCAGGTCGGCCACCGCCACGGGAGCCGAGGTCGGGTAATACTCCCATTGCTCGTGCTCGGACAGGCCCTCGCGCAGATATACCCTGCCAGCGTCGCCAAAGCCCGGGCAGGGTCGGCCGGTGTCGGCGTCAAGGGCAATCAGCTCCGAGTCACGCGTGCCGGTAAAAATACGCCGACTGCACAGCCTCGTACCACCATCCCTGCCCTCCTTACCGTCCTGCCACCACGCCACTCCGCGGCAAGTGAGCGGATAAGGCCCCTGCCCCCGCCGGAAGCGCAGCTCGGGGTCAAAGGCCCATTTCTCGACGCCGGTTTCAGCGTCGAGCGCTATGACCCGGTTGAACGGCGTGCAGAAATAGAGCGTACCCTCGGCCACGAGCGGCGTGACCTGGAAGGAACTGCGTGCCCACTCCCCGCTGCCGTCGGAGACATCGCCGTGCCGATACTCCCAGGCCAGCTGCAAGGAGTCCACGTTGGCAGCGGTGAGCTGGGTAAGCGGACTGTAACTCGTGCCCCCGGCATCGGCCCCGTAATGCGGCCAATCGGCCGTCGGTCCGCTGTAATCGACGCTTTCGCGGCCGCCACAGCCCACCGCCAGGACGCAGACGCCCAGGACACAGGCCCAGCCCAGCAAGCTAACGGAGAGTATTTTCTCTTTAGTTTTCATGCACTAAGGTCGTTCGAATCATGCGGAACTTCAGCGCGAAGGCCCGATCACGGTCTCAGCGTAGAGCTCCATGGCCCTGCGTTTTTCGTCCAGGCTCGACCGCGGGCCAAGGCTGTAGCTGAGCGGGTAACTGACCGTGGAGCTTGCCCCTTTTTCTTCAAGCCTGGCCAGCAGGTCAGGCGCGGGCGGTACCGAAAGGGGCAGCACGCACTCAAAGGGCAGATTTTCACGACCGGCCTCGCGTCTGAATACAGCCAGTGTGTCCAGCAGTTCGAAGGCAGATTCCTCGCTGTCACCGGCGCCCATGTAACCGTCGGCCGTGCTCGCCGCCCGCTTCAACGCCCGCCGGCTGCGACCGCCCGTATACACCGGTATGCCGCCAGCGGGAGCGGCCGGCAGGCTGCGCAGGGGGGCAAAGTCAAAAAACTCGCCGTGCCACTCCAGCTCCTCGCCCGTCCACAGCCGGCGCATGATGGCGATCATCTCGTCCATGCGGCGTCCGCGGCTTTTGAAATCGACGCCCAGCTGGTCGAATTCCTCTTTCATCCAACCCGTACCGGCTCCCAGGGCAAAGCGCCCATCGGACAACAGCGCAAGGGTCGCGCAGGCCTTGGCCACTTCGAGCGGGTGCCGCAGCGGCAGAATGTAGATCGAGCTCGATAGTTTCAGCTTGGTCGTCGCGGCGGCCACAGCACCCAGCACCGACCAGGTATCGGGAAAAGCCGTGTCGGCCGGAAAAGGAGGCGTCCCGTCCTCCGAGTAAGGATAAGGCGACGACAACGCGCTGGGATGAAAGAGGTGGTCGGAGAGAAACACCCCGTCAAAGCCTACCTCCTCGGCCATGCACGCGAGCTCCACCAACTGCCCGGGCTCTGTGAAAGAAAGCGCCTGCCAGAACTTCACTGCTTCTCCCCTTCGTAAACCACTTCCCTATCCCGGCCCGGAGGCCAGCGCCCAGCCCTGCTCGCCGCCGCGCGCCGAGCCCTCGGTCTCCAACTTGCGCAGGTGCGCGGCCACCGACCAGGCCGCCGCCGGGTGCAGAAAAACGGGCACGTCGGTGTACACCAGTTCCACTATCGCCTCAACGGCCATGGGCTTGTCGCCGAGGCAGGCCAGCACTTGTCGTTCTCGAAGATTGCGGTGGGCTATCAACTCGCCCACCTTGCGCGCCGGGTCGTTAATGGCCGGGCCGTGGGCGGGATAAATAATATTAGGTGAGATATCGAGCAGCAGGGCCAGGGAGTCGAGGTACTGCGCCATGTCGCCGTTGCCCGGTATCACCGTGGTACCGGCGCCGAGCACGTTGTCGCCGCTGAACACCGCGTTCTCTTCTTCGAGCACGAAACAGAGATGGTCTGCTGCGTGGCCGGGCGTGGCCAGCGCCCTCAAGGTGGCTCCTTCAACAGAAACACGCCCGCCATCAGCGAGATCGCTTATCTCCAGGTCGCGGTCATATTCGGCGCAGCGCGCCTTGTGAACCGGCATGTCACCATAGCGATTGAGCACCTGCGCAACCCCGCCAATGTGGTCGGGGTGACCGTGGGTCAGGACCATGGCCTCTAGCTGTCTGCCCTCCAGCGCCTCGTGCAACTTGTCGGCCCAGCCCTCCACTCCCTGCCCGGTGTCGAGCAACAGCAGGCTCTCACCGGTGCCCAGCAGGTAGGTGTTGGTGCCCGGCCCGGTGAACGGCCCCGGGTTCTGGCCCAGTACAACCTGCACTCGCGGAGACCAGCGGGCGATATCGGGCATCTCGAGGCCCATCATGCTGTCGGTTACTATCCGGCGGGGTTCCTGCTGCATGGCTTACTCCGCGCTCCGCACGCGCCCCCCGACAATACCAACAGGCACGCGTCCGCGGCAAGTCGCCTACCCGCCTGCCTCAATTGCAGGCCAACGCGCCGCAGACCATGTCGCAGGAAACAAGGCCGACACTGCACTGCGCCATGCGCAGCGCATCGGCGATGCTGCAAGTGCCATCGGGCGTACCCGGCGGACTCACGTCGCAGTTGACGAAGGAGGATAGCGTCGTGCAGGCCCGGAGGCCTACAGTGAACTGGGCCACCAGCATGGCGTCGATCACGTTTATGATGCCGTCCGAGTTGACATCTCCGCAGCCATCTCCGCCAGCAGTAATTTCCAGGTTGAGGAGCACCGGCAGGTGGTCCGAGGCATCAACGGTATCATTTGCCTGCAACCCCGGCGGAAGGCTGCCAGCGGCGAAGGTAAGGGTGTTAAGAACCTCGCCCCCCACCACGAAGGTGGCCAGCGCCGGCGACGGCAACAGATAATCGACCCGGCGCGAAAGATAAGTGCCGCGAGCAGGGTCAGCGTTCAGCGTTTCGAGCCGCGAGTTGTTGACGTCCAGCGGGTTGAGCAACAGGAGCCCTTCGTCGAGTAAGCTCGTGACCTCGGCGTCACCATCTTCTTCGTTGAGGTCACCAGCGTAGACCAGCAGGGCCAATGGGTCAGCGGCCATGCTCGCAGCGACGAGTGCCGACGACGCGACTGATTCCTGTTGCCTTATGGCGTTCACCGACGCGTCCCAATGCGCGACCCACACGAGCAGGTCCTGCCCGGGCAGGTCAATGGTGGCTTCCAGAAGAGTGCGCTTACTGGTCTGACCGTTACCAGACAGACCGTGCTCGACCGCCGACCCGACTACGAGCGGGTAAAGGCTCATTACTGCCCTTCTATTTCCGGCACCGTCGGCAGTCGAGTACACCGACTCGTAGGCAGGGTTGTCGGCCAGAAAATCCTCCAGGTTGGCCAGCCCCTTCCCCTCCTGCAACAGCACGACGTCTGGGGCCAGGTAGTCGATGATGCGTTGCAGGGCCGCACGGTCACCGGAACCGGGCGCGCCCGCACCGTTTATGTTGTAGCTGAGCAGCGACAGCGGCCAGGCCGCCGACTCGCCGGTTGGCAGCAGCAGAAACAGGGCCAGCAATGCCGCGGCTGGCCGCGCAAGAAGCCGCCGACGTTTTGCGAAGCTGTCCACAGGCGAAGTTTACATACATGTAATAGGCCGTGGCAAGAGAATTCGGTTCAGGGATTTTCGATGCCCTGCGTCTTCCGTGTCGAGGCACCGAACCTGCCCCCCCCTTCTGGGGGGGGCCGCGCGTTTTACACCGATGATGGTTCAGAAGGGTCGGCCGAGATCAGCCCAGCGAAGTCATTACGCCGCCGACCACGAGAACCTGCCCGCTCACTACCGCTCATTTCTGCGGGCCCCGTTGCAAGCCCTCCATCAATCTCGCTGCCAGCCCGCTCAACTCGCCACGATCGGCTGTCTTGCGATTGGCAAAATCAAAGCCTTCGCCATCCGCCCGCGGGATAAGGTGCACGTGATAGTGAAATACCGTCTGCCCGGCGGCAGTACCGTTGGCCTGGTAAACGGCGATTCCGTCAGGCTTAAGCTCGGCCTTGAGGACCCCTGCTATCTTCAGCTGAAGCGCGGCCACCGCCAGCATATCGGCCTCGCTGATCTCGAATATATTCTCGGCGTGTGCACGGGGAACCACCAGCAAGTGCCCCCTGGACAGTGGAAACAGGTCCATGAAGGCCATTACGCGATCGTCTCGGTAGACGAGGGCTGCGGGCGCGTCGCCGCGCGCGATGAGACAGAATATGCAAGAGTCGCCGGTATTACTCACCGCTACTTCCCCGCCAGGCCGCGCGCTCCAAGGCGCGAGCCGTGATTCTTCCTGCGCAGTGGTGACCCCTACGGGACTCGAACCCGTGTTTTCGGCGTGAGAGGCCGACGTCCTGGACCACTAGACGAAGGGGCCATGCGACGCCATAAAAAACGCCGGGAGCCAAACATAGTCGGCTCCCGGCGTACGGTCAAAGGTAGGCCTTTCAGTTAGAAGATTTTGCCTTGAACTGCTTACCCGTATTTTTGTTGGCTCCCGAAAACGTGTTCGACCAGCAGCCACCTTCGTCGTTTATCAGCTGCACGGTGAGCCCCGGTTCCATGCTCAAAGGCAAGCTGACCATTCCGAGCAAAGGACCACGCCCCTTGACCTTGACCAAGGCTCTGCCGTCAGAACCTGCCTTGAGCTTGACCAGACTCAGCCCATCAGCCACAAAGCCGCTCTTGTCCTTGAACACGAACCCGCGTGCGCTGCCAATCCAGCAAGCCCGGTTACCGCAAAGACCACCCACGGGCAACTCCTGGTCCATCACGTTGGACTGGACTCCTCCGACCGAATCCCAGGTACATACGCGCATGTTCGTACTACTCGCCGGGGCACCAAAGTCAGAAGTGGTCGTTGCCGCGCCAGCCTTCCAGGTCCAACCGAGTTTGTCGCGAGAGTCGCTGGAGTCGTCCTTCAGCTTGAAGACCGATTTACCGGACTGGGTCGGTTCGAAACAACCGGTCAGCGGTTCTACCGGGCAACCAAAGGCTCCCGAAACGCAAACACCGGCAGAGCATTGGTCGCCCAGGGTAACGGAGTCACCGTCACTGCAGGACGCGGTGTTGTTCGATGTCACGCAACCGCTGGCGGAATCACAGCTGTCGTCGGTACAAACGTCACCGTCGTCGCAGACCGGGGGTGCACCTCCGACGCATACACCGCCCGAACAGGTATCGTCGGTGGTGCAGGCATCGCCATCGTCACAGCTCGCGCCGTTGTTGGCAAAGGAACATCCACTTGCCGGTTCGCAACTATCGTCGGTGCAAAGATTGCCATCATCGCAGACAGGCGGAAGGCCACCTACGCAAGCCCCGGCGCTGCAACTGTCGCCCGTGGTGCAAGCGTTGCCGTCATCGCAAGCCCGCGAAACGGCGACACTGAAACAACCACCGACCAGGTCACAACTGTCGTCGGTGCAGATATTATCATCGTCGCAATCAGCCGGCGCGCCCCCAGCACAGGAACCAGCGCTGCAGGTGTCGGCGGTAGTGCAGGCATCGCCATCATCGCACGCCGAGGAATTGTCAGAATAGGCGCAGCCCGTCCCGGGGTCACAGCTGTCGTCAGTACAGCCATTGCCATCGTCACATTCGCGAGCGGGACCGCCCTGGCATGTACTCGCCTCGCAGGTATCCCCGGTGCTGCAGGCGTCGCCGTCGTCACAGCTACTCGTGTTATCTGCATAAGCACAACCGCTGGCTGGCTCGCAGGAATCGTCGGTACAGACGTTACTGTCACCGCAGTCCCTGGCCGCGCCCGAGACACAGGCACCCGCCGAGCACTGGTCGTCTACCGTGCACGCGTTGGCATCATCACAACCGACCGAGTTGTCCGTAGACTCGCAGCCGGTTGCCACGTTGCACGAATCGTCGGTGCAAAGATTGTTGTCGTCGCAGTTCGGCGCCGGCCCACCAACACAGGTACCAGCGCTGCAGGCATCTGCGAGCGTGCAAGCGTTGCCGTCGTCGCAGGCCGAGTTATCAACCGTGGCTGGATCGCTGCACACACCGGTTGCGGTGTCGCAGACACCCACGTCGTGGCACTGGTCAAGGGCGGTGCACACTACCGGGTTTGAACCCGTGCACACACCGGCCTGGCAGCTATCGCTCTGCGTGCAAGCGTTGCCGTCGTCGCAAGGAGCGATATTAAACGTGTGTTCGCAGGCGTGGGCCACGATGTTGCAGATATCGTCGGTGCAGGGGTCACCGTCGTCGCATAGAGCGATCGCCGGATAACCCGGAGCCGGCGTACCATCTACGCAACCGTTATCGATGCCGACCGAGGTCACACCCTGGGCGTCATCCACCGCTGAATTACCTTCGATCTGAAAAGTGGCCAGGCGCACAGGCCCGCACTCTACGGTCACTACTGCCGGGGACAGGGGAACTACTTCGCCCGCCCTGATGGACCACAGCGTCCACACCACGTCCTGGGCAGCGCCGAGGACATCCCCGGTGGCCAGGTCGAGTATCTCCTGGGCCACGACCTGCACGTTGTTGGTGCCGAACTCGATAGGACCGGCGTCAGTATGAAAAGTCGCCACGCAGCCACTAAATCCGACCTCGTCGCCGGGGCAGATTTCTGACACGCCACTTCCGGCTGGAGGGGTCGCCGGCCCGCAACCGGTAAATTCACCGAGGCCCGTACCTGGGCTACCCGTGACATTGCCCAGTTCGTCGGTCAGGCCGTCACCCATCTGCCCGAAGAGGTTTGTAAACAAGCTCCGGGGGACGTTCGGAATTACTATATCAAAACGTGCCAGAGCGGGCCTGCTGGCGTTGTCGAAGGTAACCGGCAAACCTACCAACTCGGTGCCGGTGCCGAGAAAAAGCTCCAGCGGGCCGAGCAGCGGATCCACGCAGGGCGCTGCGCAACCGGCAAGCCCCAGGCAGCCGGCCACCGCTGTGCCGGGTGCACAGCTACCGTCCACGGCACAAAGGTCGCCGCTGGTACAGGGATCGCCATCCGAGCAGGCACCGGCCGGAACGACTGGGCCCGGAACACAAGCTCCAGCGAGGCAGACGTCACCCGAGGTGCAGGGGTCGCCGTCTTCGCAGGCACCGGTGAGCATGATGTTTGAACAAACTCCGAGAGCACAGCTGTCGGCAGTACAGGGGTTGGCGTCGCCGCACTCGAGCAGGCAACTCGCCGAACAGCAGTCACCGTCGAGATTGTTTCCGTCATCGCATTCTTCGCCCGGATCGGGGGAACCGTTTCCGCAGATGCCATCTGTTATCAAGGCCGAGTCCAACGCCGTCGCGCCAAGGGCGCCCGGTGTTGCCGAAGCTATTACAACACCCTGGGCGTCGTCCAGTGCTGAACTGTTTATGAGTTCAAATGTTGCGAGCGTGGTCGCGCCCTGGCTTATGGTTACGGTTGACGGAGAAAGTGGTTCGACGTCAGCAGAACGAATCGAGAACAGCAGCCAGGCTACGTCCTGCCGCGCTCCCGTGACCGTCACCCCGTCCAGAGCAAAAGTTTCCTGGGCTACAATCTGCGCGTTATTGCGGTCGAAGACGACGTTACCCGACGCCGTGCTGAAGGTCGCCGAAAAGCCGTCGACCCCCACTTCGTCGCCGGGACAGATCGATCCGGCACCGCAGCCGGCAAACTCCCCGAGACCGGTTCCGTTTCCCCCGGTCGCGTTGCCCACATCGTCGGTCAGGCCATCGCCGAGTTGCCCCGAAGTGTTGGTAAACAAATTCCGTGGGACGTTCGCGATGACGATGTCAAAACGGGCCAATGCCGGCCCGCTCACGTTGGCAAACTCCACCGACAGGCCTGCGCTGGAAAGGTCGTTGGCATCGCCAAGATAGGCCTCTACCGCCCCGACCGCCGGGTCGAAACAGGGCGCGATACACTGGGCGTGCACAACATTCACAGACATGGCGGCAGACAAAAAGGTTGATGTGAGGAAAGAAGCAACCCCAAAGGTCACCTTGCGGCAGTTAGTTTTCAATTCAGTACCCTCCCGTTAAGCGCGCAACAACGCGCAGAGTCCTGCCCCCAGGCCCATTTAAGTTCGTGGCATCTAATCCACGCGTAATGTGTACCAAGATTGGGATGACCCACTACACCCCCTGCTGGGTAATTCGGATGAAACAGCCCTTTTTTCACCCCTTAGGGGGAGCGAGCTTACAGGGAGCAGACCAAGTAACGCCATGAACAGTTACCACCTCGACGGGGGTGACCAGCCACCGATGAGCCGAACTGACATCGGACAGTATCCGTGAGATAAAGGTGAGCGCCCGCCAGCCGATCCACAGGCAGCGCGAGGAAAACACGAAAGCCCAATGCCGGAGATAGAAAGCAGCCAGGAGCTGGTGAGCCAGGTTTACCAACAGAGCAGGTCCCGACTCGAGATTGTCAGGAGCAGGCGGCCCGGGCCGCTCACCCTCGCCGATAAAATACTGCTCGGCCACCTTGATGACCCGGCCTCGAGCGAGCTTGACCGTGGTTCGTCCTACGTCGCCCTGCGCCCCGACCGCGTGGCCATGCAGGACGCGACTGCACAGATGGCCCTGCTTCAATTCATGCAGGCAGGCCGCGATGAAACTGCCGTTCCCGCTACCGTCCACTGCGACCATCTCGTGCGTGCCCACTCCGGCGCCGACAGCGACCTGGCCACCGCAAGGAATGAAAACAGTGAGGTATACGATTTTCTCTCGACCGCCTGCTCCAAGTACGGGCTTGGTTTCTGGGGACCCTCTTCGGGAATAATCCACCAGGTTGTACTGGAAAACTATGCTTTTCCCGGCGGCCTGATGATCGGCACCGATTCTCACACGCCCAACGCGGGAGGCCTGGGCATGTGCGCAGCCGGCGTGGGCGGCGCCGACGCGGTGGACGTGCTGGCGGGCTTTTCCTGGGAAGTATTGTTGCCCAGGGTCACCGGCGTGAGGCTGGTGGGAGAGTTGTCGGGTTGGACCGCGCCCAAGGACATCATACTAGCCTTGCTGGGCATGCTCAGCGTAAAAGGCGGAACCAACCGCGTAATCGAGTATTTTGGTGCGGGAACCGCAGCGATTTCCTGCACCGGTAAGGCCACCATCTGCAACATGGGAGCTGAGCTTGGAGCCACCTGTTCGGTCTTCCCTTTTGACCAGCGCATGGCGCTGTACCTGCGGGCCACCGGCCGCTCAGCCCTTGCCGACCTCGCGGAGAAAGCCAACGACCTCCTGACCGCTGATGGCGAGGTGGCCGAATCGCCAGAAAGATACTACGACGAGGTCTACGAGATCGACCTCTCCACGCTGGAACCACACGTGGTGGGACCGCACACGCCAGACCTCGCGCGACCTATCTCGCAACTGGCCGGGGATACTGCCCGCGAGAACTACCCCGACCGTATATCGACGGCGCTGGTGGGCAGCTGCACTAACTCCTCCTACGAAGACCTCACTCGCGCGGCCGACATCGCCCGGCAGGCAGCCGACCTGGGACTGGTGATGAAGAGCAAGTTGTTGGTGAGTCCCGGCAGCGACACGATCTTCAAGACCATCGCCCGCGACGGGCAGATGGATACCCTGTCTGCCGTTGGTGCCGAAGTGCTGGCCAACGCCTGTGGGCCCTGTATAGGCCAGTGGCAGCGCGACGATATAGAGAAGGGGCAGGCGGACTCTATACTGACCTCCTTCAACCGAAACTTCCCCGGCCGCAACGACTCCAACCCCGAGACCCTCGCCTTTATAGCCAGCCCCGAAATCGTCATGGCCCTGGGCCTGGCCGGCAGCCTGTCGTTCAACCCGATGGTCGACGAACTGGTAACCCCCGATGGTTCAACGGCGAAACTGGCCGCTCCCCTCGCGGCTCCGGAAATACCCAAAAACGGTTTCGTCGAAAGTCGCTCGGGCTACCAGGCGCCGATGAGTAACGGGTCGTCACCAGAGATTGAAATCGCGCCGGACAGTGAGCGCCTGGCCCTGCTCGAACCGTTTGCCGCACCGGTGGATTCGAATTACCAGCGCATGCCGCTGCTGCTCAAGACCAGCGGAAAGACCACCACCGACCACATAAGCCCGGCCGGCCCCTGGCTGCGCTACCGCGGGCACCTCGACAGGATCAGCGACAACATGTTCACTGGAGCCACGCGAGCCGGTAGCGGCGAGCGCGGCACCACCACCAACCCCCTGGACGGCGAGCAACAGGCCGTGCCGGTTGTTGCCAGGGCCTTGCGCGCAGCGGGCAAACACTGGGTGGTCGTGGGTGACGAAAATTACGGCGAGGGCTCAAGCCGGGAACACGCGGCCATGTCTCCCCGCCTCCTGGGCGCTGCTGCCGTGATCGTGCGCAGCTTTGCCCGCATACACGAGAGCAACCTCAAGAAGCAGGGAATCCTGCCGCTGGTATTCGGTGACACCAACGACTACGAGCTCGTGCTCGCGGACGACGAGATTTCGATAGCCGGGGCGCTCGACCTCGAACCGGGAGTGCCCCTGCTTGCCACCCTGCACCACGTCGGAGGCAGCAGCGACGAAATAACGCTCAACCACACGCTCAACCACGAGCAGATCAGCTGGCTCAAGGCAGGCTCGGCGCTGAACAAACTACGCAACAGCGAGACCTGAGCAACGCGCGCGACCGGCCACGGGCCGGCTGGGTGTTCAGTCGCCGTCAGCCAGCGGGGGCCGTGAGCGGCAGATTACCGCTGGCCAACTCGCCAGCCACCCTCTGCAAACGGGCCAGTGTACGTTCCCGCCCGAGCACCACGCAGACCTCGTAGATACCAGGGCTCGCCTTGGAACCGGTAAGCGCCACGCGCGCGGGTTGGGCCAACTTGCCGAGCTTAATATCGAGGTCGACCAGGGCCGCGGCAAAAGCGGCCTCGACGTTCGATTCATCCCAGTCCGCCAGGCGCTCGAGCTGCTGAGTGAGAGCAGCCAGGCGAGCGAGCCCTTCCTCGTCGAGAAACTTGGCCACCGCTTTGCGATCCCACGACAGGTCATCGCTCAAAAAACAGTGCGCCCCCTCGGCGAGCTCTACCAGTGTGACAGCTCTTTCTGCCAGCAATTCCACCACCAACTCGAGCCTCGAAGCGTCGTCCGCCTCGCCGGCCCCCAGGAAAGGGAGCACAGCCGCAGCCAGCTCTGCCGGCGGCGCAGCCTTGATGTGCTGCTGGTTAACCCAACGCAGTTTCTCAAGGTCGAAGGCAGCAGCGGCTTTGCCCACCCCCTCTACGTCGAATAACCCCGAAAGCTCTTCGCTGCTGAATATCTCCTGGTCACCGTGAGACCAGCCCAGGCGGGCAAGATAATTGGCCATCGCCCCCGGCATAATGCCCATCTCCCGGTAAGCGTCGAGAGAGGTGGCCCCGTGACGCTTGGACAAGCGTGAGCGGTCGGCCCCCACGATCAATGGCAGGTGCCCGTAGCGCGGGGGTTCCTGCCCCAAAGAGCGAAAGATCTGCACCTGCCGCGGCGTGTTGGTCAGGTGATCCTCTCCCCTGAGGACGTGGGTTATCCCCATGTCGAGATCGTCTACTACCACGACAAGGTGAAAGGTCGGGCTGCCGTCACTGCGCAACAGCACGAGGTCGTCGAGTTCACTGTTGTCAAAAGTGACAGGGCCCCTCACGCTCGGGGCTGGCCAGGCGCAACACCGCGGGTCGATCCGGTGCCGGCTCGTGCCCCGCGCCGCGGCAGCTTCGGTCGTACATCGCTTTTTTGCCGGACGCCTGCGCCGCTTCCCGGCTGGCTGCGAGTTTTTCCTGCGAGCACACGCACCAGTAGGCGTGACCGCCCCCAAGCAGTTCGGCGACCGCCTTGTCGTACAACTCGCCCCTCTTGCTCTGAAAATGCGGACCCTCGTCGGCGACCACCCCCAGCCATTCCAGGCCCGACATTATGGCCTCCACCGATTCGTCACTCGACCGTTCACGGTCGGTATCTTCTATCCTCAATACGAAAGAGCCACCGTGGTGACGAGCAAAGAGATAGTTGAACAAGGCCGTGCGGGCTCCCCCTACGTGAAGGTGTCCGGTAGGACTCGGGGCGAATCGTGTTCGAACTTCGGGCACGCGGCAATCAAACACGCACCGTTACCGTCGTCAAC